>LUME01000196.1_pt1 | contig 10238 bp, 11 predicted proteins | sample 729951 | NCBI WGS metagenome assembly LUME01 (sample SAMN03860271, study PRJNA289734) | marine metagenome | biome: seawater column; feature: ocean; material: water; isolation source: Red Sea water column Station 34 - depth 200m | place: Saudi Arabia: Red Sea | collected 2011-10-15 | depth 200 m | reverse complement strand
GGCTAATCGGAAATATTATTTGGTGGGTTGGATTAATTTACATCATCATTTGGTATTTCTTTTAATATCCTTATAGGGAAATTGGGGAAGTGGTAAGGCCTATCGCTTTCCTTTTTTGTTTTTAAAAGTTTTTTCCACAGAAATTATATAATTGATATTGTTTGTGAATTTCGTGAGTACCGCAAATGAAACGAACAGAGGCCATGCCGTATCCATATTTTTGGATAGATTTAATAGCTTCACTATTTATTGATTCATTATTAGCTAAACCTAAATAATTGTTAGCACATAAATTAATTGTTTCTTCAATTTTTGTAGTTTGAACAATATTTGATTGTTGAGATAAAATAATTTTTTCTTCCTTATATAAACCCTCCTTTTTTAGATTATCTAATTCTGAAGAAAGTGATTTAGAAATATTGGTCATTTTTTTGATCCATGCATGATACCTGCTGCTAAAAAACCTCCATCAACACCTAAAATTTGACCAGTAATATATTTTGCATTATCGCTCGCTAAAAAAATTGCTGCATCCGCAGTTTCTTCTGGCGTTCCATACCGATCCATAGGAATACCTGCTCTATAAACTTTTCGCGTTTCTTCAGAGTGCATTTTTGCAACTAATTCCGTTTCAATCGCACCGGGAGCAAGGGCATTCACTGTAATATTATATTGTGCCAACTCAACGGCCATTACTTTTGTGAGAGCGATAACCCCTCCTTTAGCAGTTCCATATGCAGCCCGGGCTGTACCACCTCGGATACCTGCAGTTGACGCTAAAGAAACTATACGTCCATATTTTTTTTTAACCATTTCTTTTGCACATGCTTGAGTACAATAAAAGGTTCCTGTTAAATCAATATTAATAATTCTATTCCATTCCTCTGGTGTAGTTTCTAAAAAAATCTTTTCCACACCGATGCCAGCACTATGAATGAGAATATCAACACAGTTATATTTATTGATGATTTCATTCATCATTTTATTAACACTTTCATAGTTGCTTACATCTATTTGCAAAAATAGATTATCATCTCCAGCCAAAGACATGAGAACTGAATCCTTATTATTATTATTTTGATCAGCGATAATAACTTTTGCTCCATAATGAGATAATTTTTTTGCAGTTGCCAAACCAATTCCGCTTGCTCCACCTGTTATAAGGGCAATTTTGTTTGTAAAATTATTTTCCACAGAAATTATATAATTGATAGTGCTAATTCTGATGCTTTTTTGACATTATCATAGTCCAGCGTAAATCCTAATCCAGGTTTTCTTATTACATTCATACTGCCTTCTTGAAGTTTGATAATATCTTTTTCAATAATATCCCACTTAAGAAAATGATTCATAAATTGATTACCATCATCTAGATTAGGAATTGCTGCTGCCGCTTGCATAGCTGCACATGTTGTAATTCCCGATTCATAAAGACCGTGAAGGCACATATTAATTTTTGACTTTTCTGCAATTTTTGATGACTCTACGAACCTATTTATTCCGCCCGTTTCATGCAAACCTAACACAAATAAATCAGCTGCTTCCTCTTTACAAACATCAAAAACATTAAAAGGGGTAAAGACAATTTGATCAGCAGAAATTTTTATAGGGCTTTTTTGATGAATAAATTTCAAATCTGCTATACTCTCACAGTGACTTGGCTGCTCTATAAAATCTATGTCGTAAGGAATAAGTTTTGGAACAATCTTAAAAAAAGTATCTGGGTCATATTTTTCATTAGGATCTAATCGTAAACGTTTAGAAGCACCTATAGCTTCGCGTGTCTGTTTGACAATTTCTATATCTATTTCTTCACTTTGCCCAACTTTTACATAAATAACTTTATGTCCCTGATTTGCAAATTTTTTGGCTTCTTTTGCAATAATCTCCGGTGTATCCCCATTAGGAAATCCAAAATAATCAATTTTTGAATGAAGTGCACCCCCTATAAGATCATGAACAGGCTTACTGACAGATTTACCAACGACATCCCATAGAGCCATTTCTAAACCTGCCAAAATTTGACCTCCAAAACGAGGACTGCTGCAAATACCATTATTAACAAAGAGATTGTGGTATACTTGTTTCATAAGTTTATCATTGTCCGCAGGATCTTTATCTATCAAATGTTTAATTGCCTCCTTGATAAACATTTCTACCCCTTTTGGACTAGGAGAAGCGATGCATTCACCATAACCGGAAAGATTCGTATCCGTTACAACTTCTATTAAAATTAAACTTGCCCCATCTATTGTTCCATACGAAGAAACATATGTTTTTTTAAAGGGAATAAATAAAGGTGTAGTTTTAATTTCTTTAATTTTCATAATTTATTTATGCTAAAGCATTTCTTTGACTTTTTTGTAATTTTTTTTCCACTCTTCTTGTAAGAATGGAAAGTGGCCAAGCTAAGAAAAAATAAAGGACGCCTGCTAGTAAAAACAAATGCATAGGCCTAAAAGACATCATTGCCAAATCTTTTGCACGCAGCATTAACTCATCTGTAGAAATCAAAGAACAAATCGAGGTATCCTTTAAAAGAATAATCAGCATGTTTAATAAAGGGGGTATTATAATACGAATTGCTTGAGGAAAAATGATGTAGCGAAACGATTTGTAAGGTGTCATTCCCACTGCATAAGCAGCTTCTCGTTGACCTTTATGTATAGCGCCAATTCCAGCTCTAAAAATCTCAGCCATATATCCTGCAGCCGTTAATCCTAGTCCTATATAGCTCGCCACAAATGCATCTAGTACTATTCCCAGAGGAACTAAACCAAAATACAAAAGAAATAAAATTGCCAGTGTAGGAATTCCACGCGCTACTTCTATATATCCAACACAAAAACCACGTACAATTTTTATTGGACTCATTTTTCCTACAGCAATTAATAAACCCATCACAGTAGCTAAAGTAAAAGAGTAGATAGTTAATTTAATTGTTACCCAAACTGCAGCATAGATTTGTGGACCCCAGCTATCCCAATTTTCAGGATAAATTAATAAAAAATCTTTTATGGATTCTATCATTGCCAAACCTTTTGATTTCTTTCAAATCTATCAACGATTCTTGCCAGTGGAAAACTTAAACAAAAATATAACAATGCAGCTAAAATATAAATAAAGGTTGTATCAAATGTTCTTGTTACAAGATTTCTGGCATAAAACATTATTTCTGGAGCAGCTATCGCCGATACTACTGCAGTATCTTTTAAAAGAGCTATTGCATAATTACCAATAGGAGGAAGTGTGATACGCCATGTTTGAGGAAGAATAATATATCGCAAACTCATCCAAGGTGTCATACCAACTGAAAGAGCTGACTCTCTTTGTCCAAAATGAATGGCGCCTAATCCAGCGCGAAATACTTCTGATAACAATGCCCCGCCATTCAAACTCAAACCTATGGTTGCAGCTAAAAAAGGACTGATTTTAATTCCCATATACGGTAAGCCAAAATAAAGAATAAATAACTGTGCTAGAACAGGTGTGTTCCGAAAAATTTCTACGTACGTTGAAATTAGAGCATTAACTACTTTTATTTTTAGTAATCTTATAAGGGCTAAAAATAATCCAATTATAATAGCAAAAACTAATGAAGATAAAGTTATTGTTACAGTGGTTATGGCTCCGAAAAGTAAAGGTGTTCCTAATTCGAAAACTTTATTCAATAATTCAGAGAGCATTATTTTTTTACAATCTGCTTTAAAAATGTTTTTAATCGCTCATTTTTTGGATTATCAATCACTTCGTGTGGCGGCCCTTCTTCAATAATAACACCATCATGTAAAAAAATAATATGATCAGCTAACTCTCTTGCAAAATTAATTTCATGGGTGACTAAAACCATTGAACGACCTTCCCTCGCGAGTTCATGAATAACATTTAAAACTTCACCAATAAGTTCCGGGTCCAGAGCAGAAGTAGGTTCATCAAATAACATCAGTTTAGGTCTTTGCGCCAAAGCCCTTGCAATCGCAACCCGTTGTTGCTGGCCTCCAGATAGCCGTTCTGGATATTCATTAATTTTTGGAGTTAAATGCACTTTTTCAATCATAGATTTAGCAAGTTCATAAGCTTCATTTTTGGGCATTTGATTAACTACAGTGGGACCAAGCGCTACATTATCAATAGCTGTTAAATGAGGCCATAAATTAAAGCCTTGGAAAACCATTCCTATTTGAGAACGTTGTTTAGCTAATTCTTTAGAGCTTAATTTTCCAAAGGTATTTTCAATTTTTCTTTCACCAAATAATTCCCCTTCCATGTAAACATGCCCTGATGATGGAATTTCCATATAATTGATACATCTTAAGAGAGTTGACTTGCCGCATCCACTTGGACCAATGACAGCAACTTTTTTTCCTTTTTCTAAAGTAAGATCTATACCCTTTAAAACTTCAAGTTTTCCAAAATTTTTATGGATATTTTCTAATCTTAATAGTGGTGAATGCATAAAACCTTAAAAACTATAGGCCAATAATATATATTGACCTATAGAAAAATAATATACTAATTATTTACAAGTTGGCTGTGTCCAATCAGCTGATCTATCAATACCAGTTCTTAAATTGGAACCAGGTATAAACCATTCATCAGCATCTATACCGTATTTTTCCCCAATTTTTTGTTGTTCACAAGTTTCCCATAATTTTGCAATTTCTGCGTTAAATGCATCAAGTAGATTTACTGCACCTTGGTTTAGTCCAAAAACAACATTCCACTTTTCAGTTAACATAGAATATTCTTCGTTAAATGAATCAGTTACTCCAATTGCGTGAATATCCCAATCAGGATTTTGTGCAATAGCATATTGAACCAATGGTGGATCTGCAAATAATGCATCTATACGTCCAACTAAAAGATCTCTAATTGCAGCATCAGAAGTGTCATACAGTTTAAGTCCTTTAATACCTGGAATTGCTTTCAATTGATCTATCCAACCAAAACCCTGAATAGTTGCAATGGTTTTGCCTTTTAACTCAGCAAGAGTGCTCCAACTAGTTGAAGTACTTTGCGTAATGTTTGCTTTTCCATAATAAATTGGATCTGTAATACTTATTACTTGTGTACGGGCTTCGTTCCAACCCATCATACCGTGCATGATATCAACACGTCCGGCTTTAACAGATTCAATTTCTGCCGCCCATTCCATCAAATTGGGTACAACTTCTAGTCCAAGATTATCAGCAATCATATGCATGATTTCGCCATCCAAACCTATTAGACGACCATCTTCATAACTAGTTCCTGGCATGTCACCATTAAAAGCAACATTCAGTTTTCCTGCTTCAACTGTTTCTAAATCTGCAGCATTTACAGAGTTTGCAAAAAAGAAGCTTGTAATCAGTACTAATAAAGTTTTTAATAAATTATTCATACTTTCCTCCCTAAATAAATTTATGAAATACGTATCAGCTATAAAATCAAAATCAATTATTTTATTCGAGGGTCAGAATCTCTGTTTTTTTGCCATAAATTAAGATTTTTTAAGTAACGATTTCAATAACTTGTTTTGTCTCACAAAAAATATCAAAATTAATACTTGAAGATAGAACAAATATAATAATTAATCTTCAGCTATATTTAACACCAGTCTAAAATTATTTTACCGCAATTGCCTTCTTTCATAATTTCAAATGCTTTTTCAAAGTCTGTAAAATGAAAATTATGAGTGATAATATTTTTTACATCAAGACCGCTTTGGATTAAGGAAATCATTTTATACCATGTTTCAAACATCTCTCTACCGTAAATACCCTTAATTTCTAACATCTTAAAAATTACATCATTCCAATTTACCTCAAACGAAGTGGGGGCTATACCTAAAATCGCAATTTTTCCACCATTGTTCATAGTCGTAATCATGTCATTTAATGCATGACTTGAACCTGACATTTCTAAACCAACATCAAAACCTTCTTTCATGTTGTTAATTTCCATTAAGGATTTAAAAGATGTTTTTTTTGTATTGTAAGTTAATTTTACATCTAATTTTTTTGCTAAGTTGATTCTATTATCATTAATATCAGTGAGAATAATTTTTCTCGCCCCTATAGCTTCACATATTTTAGCTGCCATGATACCTATAGGTCCAGCTCCTGTAATTAACACGTCTTCGCCAATCACATTAAAACTCAGAGATGTATGGAAAGCATTGCCTAAAGGATCAAACAAAGCTGCTATATCATCACTAATATCTGAAGGTATTTTTATTATATTGGATACAGGAACGTTGATATATTCTGAAAAAGCACCGGGTATATTCACTCCAATGCCCTTGGTATTTCGACAGAGATGCCCTTTGCCAGCTCTACAATTTCTACAATAACCACATACTAAATGACCCTCGGCTGACACTCTGTCATCAATTTCAATATGAGTTACTTTCTTCCCTTTATCGACAACAACACCACTAAATTCATGTCCGATGATCATAGGGATGGGAACTGTTTTTTGTGCCCACTTATCCCAATTGTAAATATGAAGATCAGTTCCGCATATTCCTGTTTTTTTAACTTTAATCAAAACACTATAATCATCAATACTTGGCAAAGATACATCTGAAAGCCATAAGCCTTGTTGGCTTTCTTTTTTAACAATGGCTTTGATTGTATCTTTCATTTTAATTTTAAATTATTTTGAGTTTTTTGCCTATTTCATCAAAATTAGCAATGGCATAATCAAGATTTTCTTTGGTATGGGATGATGAAATTTGGACCCTTATACGAGCTTTATTTTTTGGCACTACCGGAAAGGAAAAGTTAACTACAAATATACCTCTTTTATTTAATTCATCTGCCATTTGTTTCGCTAAGACAGCGTCTTCAACAATAACAGGAATAATAGGATGATTAGATCCTGATAAACAGAAACCCTTCTCCAACATTTTATCTCTAAAATATTGGCTATTGGAATGTAAGGTATTTCTCTTTTCTTTGTTATTTTGAACGAGATTTAAAGCTTTGATGGAAGTTGCCGCAATAACGGGAGCTAATGTATTTGAAAATAAATAAGGTCTAGAACGTTGACGAAGCCAATCAATAATTTCTTTTTTGCCAGATGTGTATCCACCTGACGCTCCTCCTAGGGCCTTACCTAGCGTCCCCGTTACAATATCTACGCGGTCAATCACATCGCAATATTCAATACTACCCTTACCATTTTCACCTAGCACGCCTACGGCGTGACTATCGTCTACCATTACTAAGGCATTGTACTTATCAGCTAGATTACAAATTTCCCTTAAGTTTGCTATTATGCCGTCCATTGAAAAAACTCCATCAGTGACGATTAATATTTTCTCACAGTTCTTAGATAGTATTAGCTGTTCTTCAAGAGACTCCATATCATTATTTGCATATCGAAATCTTTTAGCTTTGCACAATCGTACTCCGTCAATAATAGAGGCATGATTTAACATATCTGAAATTATGGCATCATTTTCATCTAAAATGGTCTCAAATAAACCTGTATTGGCATCAAAACAACTTGAATACAAAATGGTATCCTCTTTGTGCAAAAATGAAGAAAGTGTTTGTTCTAGATTTTTGTGAATTTCATGTGTACCACAAATAAAACGCACAGACGCCATTCCATAACCATATTGTTCAATTGCTTTTATGGCTGCTCGATTAATTTCATCATTATTGGCTAAGCCCAAATAATTATTTGCACAAAAATTTATCGTTTTTTTTTGCTGAGTTGTCTCAACGATACTGGATTGTTTTGAGATAATAATTTTCTCTTCTTTATAAAATCCTTCTTTTTTTAAATCATCTAAATCAGAAGATACCTTGTCCATTATACTAGTCATCTTTTTTAGAACCATAAATAATACCCGCAGATATATTACAATAAAAAACCTAATTTTTTTAAAGAAATTTCTTGCCACCAACCGTGAGGAATGTTGAGAAAATATTAGTTCTGTATTTTAGTTGACTTTTTTAAATGCAAGATAATAAGGGCGTGCACTTACAACTAAAAACAATAACACATACCAATACCACGGAGCATGTAACAAAATATTTACATACTTGGCTAGAAGCAAAGTAATAATGAAAACTGCTAGCTTCACTAAACTAACATCATACCATTGCATATTGCTGATAAAGTTTTCGTTTAAGTCTTTTATCAATATAAACATGTTTTTTCCTATCTCTATGAAAATTCTAATTGTTGTATTTAATTTATACTCTTTTGCTAATTTATATATTAGATTTGCACCATATTGACTATCAACGCATAAATAGATCTTTGAAGAACTATATTTATTTGTTAATTTAAATAAATTTAATAAATTTGATTTATTGGTTATTAAATTTGCTATTATAATTCTATTTATGCCCATTCGGAGTAACACAGATAATTGCTGATTATTTGCAACAGTAAAGCCCCAACATCCTCTATTTTTTATTTTTAATAATAATTGAGGACTCATAGATGTCTTGGAGTGCGGTGCCAAAAAATATTATTTGAACTTGCATACATATGCATAGAATCAATATTCTTTCTAAAAATACTTTTGTTAATTGTTAAAATTGGAAATTGAACATCTTCATTAAGTATATTCCATTTTTTTTTGGAATATTTTTAAACTTAACTTTACTTATCTCACTTATGCCTTTGATTGACGTGTCAAGATTTGAATTTATATTTCTTGAATAAATTCTCTATTCTTTTTCATTTGTTAAAATATTAGTAAAAATTACAAAACACTTAATTATCGTATCCGGGACGCATCAATATCTTTTAAGTTTATCTTATATTGCTCCAGAAAGTCTTCGTCAATTTCATTAAGGACTAGTTGTTTTCCTAACAAAGCCATTGCAGGAGATATCATGATTCCATATCCACCTAAAGCGGCTACCCAAAAAAAATTTTTAACGTAATTATCAAATCCCAAAACAGGAGATTTATCCTCCACAAATGGTCGAAGGCCTGCCCATGAATGTTCAACAGATCTAAAATTAAAATTTGTTGCATGTTGCAATCTATCTATACCAACAGCAATATCAAATTCATCTGCATAACAATCATGAGGGGTCGTTGGAGTTTCATCGGCTGGGGAGGCATAAATTTTTTGCATTTGATCTTTGAAATAAAATTTTTCTTCAATATCACAAACAGCAGGTAAATTTGAATTTACTAAAAAATTTTCGGGTTGACAAATAAAAACAGTTCTTTTTTTTGGTGTAACATTGATTTTCTTAACGCCGAATAATGATGCTACTTCATCAACCCAGGCACCAGCGGCATTAATGATATACTTACATCGTAATTCGCCATTTAAAATCCAATGATCATTTATATTTTCAGCATTTTGAATTGAATAATTTTTATAAATAACACCATTATTTTTTTTATAAAGTTTTCTATAACACTCATACAGTTCATTAACATCAATTTCAGATGCATCAATATCAATTACAGAAGAGTGAATATAAGAATCTTTAAGAAAATTTACTCTATCTAAAGTTTCTTTCTTATTTAATTTCATCAACTTAACTTCATCCTTATGATCTTGATAAAAATTATCAATGAACTCTTTTTGTTTATCATTGCCGATATACATAACTTTTTTTTGTTTCAAAAATGAGTTTGAGTGATCCTTAAAAAAAACTTTTGAAATTTGTGTTAATTTTTGAATTGTTTTGTTGCCATAACTTTCAATAAAAAATGCAAAGGATCTTCCGGTAGAATGATAGCTTAACTCTTTTTCTTTTTCGATAATACAAACAGATCTTTGATCAGAAATTAATGAAGCTAAAGACATACCTGCAATACCTGAACCAATAACAATAAAATCAAAATCAATCATTTTATTATAGCTTCATAAAATTTATTCATATTTTACATTTTAATACAAACTCATAATTACAAAACTGTTATTTTAAGTAATTTTTTTGTATACCTCAGACAAAAAAGATATTTATAATTCATTTTTTATAATTATTATTTACATAAGAAGTTAAGTATCTTTTGAGAAAGGATGTAAAGATGGGAATTTTGCCTGATGTTGACCCTGATGGATTACTAGAATATTCAGTGATTTTTAGTGACCGATCATTGAATATGATGTCGATGAATTTTAGACAGGTTATGCAAGATATTTCCAAGGAACTTAAAAATGTTTATAATGCTCAATCAACAGCGATAGTTCCTGGCAGTGGCACCTTTGGAATGGAGGCAATTGCCCGACAATTTGGAAATGGAGAAAAATGTTTAATGTTGAGAAA
>LUME01000592.1_pt1 | contig 10240 bp, 7 predicted proteins | sample 729951 | NCBI WGS metagenome assembly LUME01 (sample SAMN03860271, study PRJNA289734) | marine metagenome | biome: seawater column; feature: ocean; material: water; isolation source: Red Sea water column Station 34 - depth 200m | place: Saudi Arabia: Red Sea | collected 2011-10-15 | depth 200 m | reverse complement strand
GAATTGGGTCATGCGCTCTAGTGTTTCATTCAGTGAGTCGGAGCGAAAGTCAACAATCAACTCATGCACACCGAGTTCGCCGTACGTGGCAATGTCATCGACAACCTGTGAAGTGCTTCCCGAAAACGGACGCCGATCAGTGCCCGATACAGTGGTTGTGTTCTTATCGTAGAGAGGCGCCTTAAAACAAATCTCGAGGTCTTCATAGCGGCGGCCTTCGAGTTCGGTCAGTCTACGCAGTTCCTCGCAAGACTCAGTGAACTGTTTCGGCTGCAGCGGAACAGCTGGATTGGCACCGACGGGATGCCAGCCGTCGGCGAATCGAGCCACCCGGCGCAGCGCGGGCCGGCTGTGACCACCGATCCAGATCGGTGGATACGGTTTCTGTATCGGCTTGGGCAGAAAGTGGAGTGCATCAAAGCGGTAGAACTCACCATCAAAACTGGCGGGTTCCTGCGTCCAGAGTGTCTTGAATATCTTAAGGTATTCGTCAGACAGTGTGCCGCGACGGTCAAACTCAAAGCACCCCAGCGTCTCGAATTCTTCACGCAGCCAACCGACACCCACCCCGACGATCACCCGACCTTTAGACAGCACGTCGATAGTCGCCAGCATTTTCGCAGTGACCACAGGATTGCGGTACGGGAGAATCATGACACTGGTAACGAGCCGGAGGTTTCGTGTTTTGCCGGCAATAAAGGCCATCAACGACAGCTGCTCCAGTGCCTCCCAGCCCCCGGGAAAGTTTCCACCTACCGTGTATGGGTAGCTTGATTCAATTTGTACCGGAAACACTACATGGTCCGCGATAACTGTTGAGTCGAAACCCAGTCGCTCTGCTTGTTCAACTATTTTGACCAGAGAATCAGCGTCTGAAGTCGGGCCCCGGGTAGGCAGATAAAAACCGTAGCGCATAGTATTTTCCTTGATGGTCCGCTTGTATCGATAAAAGCGCGAATGTATGGCACAAAATTACCGCAACTGCCTTGATCGGGCAACAGGCCAGAGCTCAGTTCGGTTCTTAGCTGCTAGAGCCTCGATGCAACCAGGTCAATGCAGGTGATCTCATTGCGTGATCCCAGGCGCATCACAGGCCCCCAGGTTCCAGTGCCCGGAGAGACATAAAGCTGACACTGACCGCTTCGGTGTAGGCCGGTGATCAGTTTGAATTGCTGTTTTACCAGCCAGTTGAACGGAAAAATCTGTCCGTTGTGGGTATGCCCGGAAAGTGTCAGGTCAATATTGGCTTGTACCGCTGCATCCCAGCCAAGTGGTCTGTGATAGAGAAGCACTTTGAAACACCGAGGATCAAGTGTGATATTCGCGAGTTCACGGCCAACCTGATGAACATCATCGGCATCATCTATACCGATCAGTTGCAGACCGTCGGCAAGCACACTGTTGTTTCGAAGCACCCTCACGCCGGCTTCTTCGAGAAGGGGTACCACCTTGTCCAGGCCAATATAGCGCTCGTGATTGCCGATCGATAGGTACACCGGCATGGAAAGTGTTTTGAGTGCTTCGATGTCTTTCGTTCCGATACGGCTTGAATCCAGAAAATCACCCGTGATCAGAACCATATCGGGATGAAGTGTGTTGATTTTCTGAACAATATGGTTCAGGAAGTTACCGCTGCGTGAGCCTATGTGTACATCGCTGATCTGGACTAACCGGTAGTCCTTGGGGAGTCGGTGACTGTGGACCCGTAATGTCTTGTGTGTAGCTGTCTGTGCGGTAATAAATGAAAAGGTAACAAGACCTGCACCCATCAACAGGATCACGGCTGCAGCTGCCTGGTCATTAAGCGGATTAATCAGTCGGACAAGGTCATAGAGCAGGCAGAGTACACAAAATATAAACCCGACTCCCATCCAGTTAAAAAGCACCCGCTCAAGTACACGGCTTCCACGCCGGAAAGACAGCCATAGGATCGCAATCATCAGCATCCACAGACCCACCGTCGAAGGGAGTTTGAGAAGGTCCGGACTGCCAAACCAGTGTGTTAATCGCTGAATTGGATAGATGTACACGAGGTACGCTGACAATATGACGAAAAGCCAGAAAAACGCCGCACGCTGCAGTGTCCTCCGGGTCATAAGTTGAATTGTGCGCTGGCCTCGAGCGCTTTTAACTGATCGGGTTGATCTGTTGTGCGGGAAGTCGTGGGTAGACTGTATCGTCGAGACGGTCGCCGTGAAAAAGACCCGCGGCGTGCATTTTCTGTGTGTGGTCCGGGTCCATACCGTAGGAACGGAAGCAGACCCGGACATCGTCGCCCATCCATTGGGTGTTGAACACTTTAAGATCCCGTTCGGGTGGCAGTGCGCCCGAACCGCCATGTATGATGCGGCCGTTGAATGCGACACAGTCGCCGGGACTCATCTCCCAGCTGGTTACGCCGAATCCGTTCCGGTCGGCATCAATATCAGGGAATGGTTCCCACTCGTCAGTAAAATGAACGGTGTCTACGTCCGGCTGCTGGTCCGGATTTAAGTCTCCAAAATTTCGCTGACGGTAATGGTTTGGCCACAAGTGGGAACCAGGAACAAACGCCAGAGCACTTTTTTTAGAAACCGGAACCAGCGGCATCCAGATGCTGACCGTATCAAGTCCTTTAGCCGTCCAGTACGGTTCATCCTGGTGCCAGGGTGTCGCAAATGTAACACCTGGTGTGCGGACAAATACCGCGTCAAAGAAAAAGTTGACGCAGTCGGTATTCAGAAGTGCAGTTGCAATAGATACACACGGGCTCTCGTAAACAAACTGCTGGTACTGGGGAATACGCTGCCAGTTATCGGAGTCATAGAAAACAGTTCGGTTGTTGTCAGTACGATCCCAGATTCGTGAGCGCTCACCTGGGTCTGCAAGATTGCGTTCAAGACCGGCTGTCAATAATGTGATCCAGTCGTCATCAAACAGGCCGCGCAGACACACCACACCATCCCGGGCGAACTGTTGTTTCTGATCAGTTGTGATCTGAATCGGCAGGTGTCTGTTCATAGGGGAAAACGCTTGTGCCTGTGTCCGGGCAATGGGTGGAATACAGCGATGTGGGTGTAATTTACGGGACTGTGGGTGAATCCAGCAAGGCCAGACAATATTTTAGCTGCTGACTTCGCCTCGAGCTGGGTGAACTTTTGGGGCGTTTGTTCAGTCAGTGGCCAGGTGCTACCGCCGACAATGGGAACATTAAGGTTAGAAACGTGCTTTCGGGGAATGAGTGGTGCCTGTGTGATAAAAGTTTCCTCTATGCTGAGAGGTTGATTATTCGTAAGAAAATTCCAGGGTCTGATTGTAAAGCCCGACTCATTTGACTTGTTCAGTGGGGAGCGGCGACTCGATCCGCTGTATCGTCTTGGGTCTCCAGCGATTCAGAGTGCGGTAGGTCGTCTACACTCGAACCTCGGGAAAGCATATCCTCAATCACACCGACTTCCATGCTGATCTGCAGGGTGTCGTTGAATCGGTTAAAAAAACCGCATAGCGCAGTGCGCAGAGTCAGTTCGACGATTTGCTCTTCACTGAAATGTTGTTTTAGTCGATCGAAGATGTCGTCACGTAGAGAGTTTGATCTGAGCGTAACCTCCACAGCAAAATCGCGAACCAGTCGGTCGATGTCGTCCAGCCCTTCACAGTCTGGGTCCAGGATGTTGGCAACTGTTTCCGGTGCTAGTCCTTGATCGATCAGTCGTGGGGTGTGGTGGGCAACACAGTAGGTGCACTCATTGAGCTTGGACACTGCCACTAGAGCGATTTCCAAGTGGCGTTTTGGCAACAGGTTTTCATCGGCCAGGTCCAACAATAAACCCATGATGTGTTTCAAAGCAGTCGGCCGGTGAGCAAATACCTTAACTTGATTTAGGAAAGGTCCGTATTCATTTGAAAACCGTTCGTAGACGGGACGAACGTTTGCAGGTACTTCATTGATGTCAATGTCTCGAACGCGTGCCATGAGAATCTTCCTTTTGTGTGGTCGTCAGGTCATTTCATACTGGGATTGGTGAAGTTTTATATATATCATTCTACGTTAACGATCGGTCCATAGGTGCAGTCAGATCTATAGACCACCTTGTCGTTGTTTAATTTACCGATGGAGGGAAATCATGGGTGCCGAGCAGTTTCGCGTCGGGAGTTCCATACTGGAGCGCTGGCAAGATGCTGTCGACCAGTGTGCAGAACAAATCGGTGGTCAGCGATGCTCAGAGAACCTCGGGTTTATCTACACCACCGATAACCATGTCGATGCACTGGCAGAAATTGTGCAGCGTCTTAAGGATAAGACCGGAATTTTGCACTGGGTCGGAACGACGGGCATCGGGATACTCCACACTGGGCGAGAGGAATACGAGCGGCCGTCAATTACCGTAATGGCTTGCTATTTCCCCGAATCTTCATTTCGGGTATTTCCTTCCGTTCAGGACGACCTAGAAGAATTTGATCTCCAGCATCGGGACTGGTTTGGCTGCAATGTCCAGAACTTTGCGGTGGTCCACGCGGCACCGGAGACCCCAGACCTCCAGCAGTTAATCCCCGATCTTTCCGAGAAGTTAAACGGCGGATACTTGGTTGGTGGGCTGACGTCTTCACACAGCCGCAACCTTCAGGTTGCCGATACCATCGCATCTGGTGGTCTCTCAGGTGTGCTCTTCTCGGAAAAGGTGTCGGTGTGTACTGGTCTGACTCAGGGTTGTTCTCCGATAGGGCCGAAGCGGACGATTACCGAAGTCAAGGGTAATGTTGTAGTACGTATCGATGAACGTCCCGCACTAGAGGTTTTCAAAGAGGACATCGGGGAGACGTTGGCGTCCGACTTGGCCAGAACGGCGGGGTATATTTTCGCGGCGTTGCCCGTCGTTGGGTCTGATATCGGTGACTACCTGGTGCGCAACATTGTCGGTATTGATGAAGAATTAGGGCTCATTGCAATCGGTGATTTGCCGCAAAAAGGTTCTCAGATCATGTTCTGTCGGCGAGATGGTTCGACAGCACGTGATGATCTGGCCCGAATGCTCAAGCAGATCAAGGATCGGACAAACAAAGCCAAGCCTAGGGGAGCCGTCTACTTCTCCTGTTTGGGGCGAGGTCGCTACACGTTCGGTACGAACTCAGAAGAAGTTGGTCTCATAACGAAGGAATTCGGAGATCTGCCACTGGTTGGGTTCTTTGCCAATGGCGAGATCTCGCACCATCGCCTCTACGGATACACAGGTGTTCTGACGTTGTTTCTATAGCGTAGGCACCGGGATTTTGGTAGCAAGGCCTAGGCTTATAAAAAGGTTTTTAGCCTTTAGGCTGTACTGACTCAGGGCGGATCCGGTAAGTCACCCGGACCTCACCTTCGGTATGGTCAAAGGGCTCACCCCGGTATTTGTCAGAGAGGTGATCGATCATGTCGTAGGCGCCTTCTTCAGTGATTTCGACGACTTTTCCTCGGATCTGGATATAGCGATAGGGATTGTCGGGATCAGATATTGCCAAGGCCACCTGCGGGGCACGTCGCATGGCGCGGTCCTTAACCCGGCCAAGCGCACTGTTGATGATGACATGGGTGCCATCGTAGTCGAACCATAGCGGTGTGCACTGGGGTGTGCCATCAGCCAAGGTCAGAGCGAGGTGGGCAAAGGATTTTTTGTCCCAGGACATCAGGTCGGCAGCACTTTCTGGAATCATCTTAAGGGTACTCCTGTCGGAAAATATGAGTGGATAGGTTGTGTGAATGCTAAAAATGAACCCACTGGATTTTTTTGTCCAGTCATCTTACTACAGCACGAAAGCGGCAGACCGATGTACGGGGTACCTGCTCAGCGCTACGCAGCGGGGTTCCTCGGGTCATCGGTTGTGCCGCTATAAAGGGGTGGCAGAAGCCCGGACTGAAACCAATTGATAAAAGAGATGCCGCTGAAAATCGGTATACCCAGTTCACGGCGAAGCTCTGACGCGTAGGGGCCCATGTTGGTGCATTCCAGGACGACTGCACCGACGTCCGGATGGTCGCCGACAAGTTGTCTACCCGCATCGAGCAGGTCGAGTCGGCAGGCGTTCACATCCATCGTTGGTCGATTCTCCATAATAAAATGAAAGAACTCCCGGCCAGTTTCTGTACCGGCGATCGGTGTATCCACGGGCGCACCGGCAGCTGCCAGATGATCAGCGGTCAGGTTTTCTCGCGACACGGTCATGACGCCCACCCGCTTACCGGAAGGCAGGAGCTTTTGGACGGTGGGTACCTGCATCAAGGATGATGCTGCGACAGGTACATCGACGGCTTGTGCGAGTTCATCCTGAAACAGTGATAGAAAACCGCAGGTCGTGGTCAAACCATCAGCACCGTCGGCGACCAATTGTTTGCCCGACTCAATAAAGGCGTCGAGCAGTCCATCAGCCCGTTCTCGAACCACGCGGTGTGGTGATGCACCACGGACGACACGATACATCAGGTATTGGTGCTATCGGACATTCTAAAGACTCCCTGTTAAGCATAGCCTACAGCGTTTACCGGGTCACTGGTGCAGTTATCCAGTGATCTTGGGGTGTCGATTGTGTTGTCTTGATTTGGCGCTACTGCTATGCTAGTCGCCACCATCCGTTGGGGTGCCATAAGGCTGAGAAGCGAATGCTGACCCATCGAACCTGAACCGGATAATGCCGGCGAAGGAAACGGACACCCGCCTGCAGTTTCAAGCGCGGTCTCAGATTTCCGGCGCCGGAAGGAGAAGTCTGAAATGCGCACACTATTAAAGAGAATCCTTTTATTTGTTCTGTTGTTGATTACACCATCGCTGGTCGCTGCCGATCGGCTTTCCGTCATACTCGACTGGTTTGTGAACCCAGATCACGGACCAATCATTATCGCGCAGGAGAACGGGTATTTTGCTGAACAGGGGCTAGAAGTAGAGATCATTGCCCCAGCTGATGCTGCTGACCCACCGAAACTGGTGGCGGCTGGTAAAGTGGACCTGGCGATATCCTACCAACCCCAGTTGCATCTTCAAGTACATGCAGGGTTGCCATTGGTACGGGTGGGTACGCTGATTGCAACGCCGCTAAATTGTCTGCTGGTGCTGGATGAGGGCCCTATCAATACCATTGCTGACCTCAAGGGACGGAAAATCGGTTATTCAGTGGCTGGTGTGGAAGAGGCTCTGTTGACTGCAATTTTGGGGCGTTATGACTTATCACTGACTGATGTCGAACTGGTCAACGTTAACTGGTCGCTCTCGCCGTCGCTGATGTCCGGCCAGGTGGATGCCGTAATCGGGGCCTACCGTAATTTCGAACTTAATCAGATGGAGATCGAAGGTGTAGGGGGACGATGTTTCTATCTCGAAGAGGAGGGTCTTCCGCCGTACGATGAACTGATCTATGTCGCAAACCGAAACGAGCATAATAGAAATTCAATCGTGCGGTTTCTCAATGCTACAGAAAAAGCCACGCAGTACATTGTGAATCACCCACAAGAAAGTTGGGAGATCTTCTCTTCTACAGCCAAAGAACTTCAGGACGAACTGAACCGTAAGGCATGGACAGACACGTTGCCTCGTTTTGCACTACGTCCCGCTGCTTTGGATGCCGGACGTTACCAGAATATGGAAACCTTTCTGAATTCGGCAGGTCTGATCAGTGAAATCAAACCGGTAGAGTCTTTGGCCATTGATGTCACCCGAGAGTAGGATACTGACCGTCATCGATTGGGGGCTTATTGCGGGATGAAGGAACGAGATTTGGTACCCCAGTTACGGATTCGTGGTGGATTCAGGCATGGGGATGTCATTCTTTTTGAGGGTCTAGACCTTGTGCTCGAAGCCGGCCAGTGGACCTGCCTGCTAGGTCCTTCCGGAGTCGGCAAGTCAACATTACTGCGGTTAGTGGCTGGACTGAACACCGGTGGTGAATTCGATGGCAGCATCGAAAGTACCAATAGTCGCCCGTTGCGAGAGCAGGTTGCCTACATGGCACAGTCTGATCTTCTTTTGCCGTGGTTGAACGTTCGCGCAAATGTCATGTTGGGGTCAACACTGCGAGGAGAAGTCCGGATGCTCGAGCGTGCTGATCAACTCATCGATGAGGTTGGGTTGGGTATGCATGCCCAGAAGCGACCCCATGAGCTTTCGGGAGGAATGCGGCAACGCGCTGCCTTAGCGCGGACGCTTATGGAAGACAAGCCGTTGTTATTACTGGATGAGCCATTTTCGGCTCTGGATGCACGGACCCGCAGTGAGATGCAGGAACTCGCTTTCGAGGTGTTGATGGATCGGACGGTGATGCTCGTAACCCATGATCCTAGTGAGGCGGCGCGGATCGCCCATCGCGTGTATCTGTTGACTGAAACAGGCTTACATCAACCGGGCTTCACAGGCCGACCCCCGATGCCTTATATTCTGCCGGGCCCGTTGCAGGTCGCCAGTGCTACGATCGAGTATGCGGAGATGCTCGGTGAGCATACGTTGGTTACCCTATCAGAAGTTCTTATTGGACTGTTTCTTGGAACTGTTCTGGGTGCGGGCACTTCGCTGTTTTTGGTGGTATCGGGTTATGCCCGACGTCTGTTGTTGCCATTGATGGTCTTTAGCCAAACCGTGCCGATATTTGCCCTGGCACCGTTGCTCACACTTTGGCTGGGTTACGGAATGGGCTCGAAGATCGCGATGACACTACTGATCATTTACTTTCCGGTTGCGTCGACGTTCTACGATGGGCTGCGTAATACCCCGAAGGGATATCTTGATCTCGCGTTAACCATGAATGCGTCCGAAAGTCGGACATTGTTCAGAATCCAAGTACCCGCGGCGTTGCCTTCACTGGCTTCGGGACTCAGGCTGGCAGCCGTGTACGCCCCGATCGGGGCTGTAATTGGCGAGTGGGTCGGTGCGTCCCGCGGATTGGGCTACTTGATGCTACTTGCCAATGGCCGCGTGAAAATTGATCTGATGTTTGCAGCATTGTTTGCCTTGGCGGCTCTGACGATCACTTTACACACGCTGGTCAATCATGCCGGCCGTCGGCTCACTCGATGGTCGGTCGGTGACTAAATCGCGTTGAGAGTAAACAGACGATCACAACAACGTTACACTAGTTAGTCTGTTTATTGCGTGAGAGCTTCATCCTGTTCAACTCACAACAGATGGTTTAGTCAGAATAATTGATGAATCAAAACCTTCAGACAATCTTGGTGCAGAAGATTCTGCAGCACATCGATGCTGGAACTACCCAACTTGCCGATGAAATATATGCTAATCCCGTGAGTAACTATACATCCACCGAACGATTATCGATGGAGTTCGAAGTGCTTTTTCGGCAGCGACCGTTGTTGGTCGGGTTATCATGCCAGCTGCCCGAACCGGGAGACTTTCTCACTTGTGACCATACCGGTATCCCCCAGTTGATTGTCCGTGGGGAGGATAGGAAGGTTAGAGCATTTGTGAATGTTTGCAGGCATCGGGGTGCCCGGGTCGCGGAGGGTCACGGCAATACCAGAAAACGATTCCGCTGCCCGTATCACGGTTGGAACTACGATACCAGCGGCAAGCTTGTGGGTATTCCCGACAAGCAAAGTTTCCCCGGTATAGACAGGACTGCTTGCAGTCTGATTCCTTTGCCCGCAACAGAATCAGACGGCATGATATGGGCATCTGCGACACCGGTTCTAACCAGTGAAGCATCGATCAATATCGATATAGATAGTCAATTGGAAGGACTAGGAGCTGAATTACGTAGCTACGACGTAGCGAGCTACCATCAGTATGCGTCGCGCGCGCTTCATCTCAAGATGAATTGGAAACTTGTTATCGATACTTTTCTTGAACCCTATCACTTTGGCGTGCTGCACAAGAATTCCATCTCGCCGATATTCTTTAATAACCTGTGTTTGTTTCATTCCTTCGGGCCTCATTTGCGGGTTACTTATCCGCGGCGAAGCATCGAATCGTTGCGTGATCGGCCTGAGGCCCAATGGGACCTTGTAACCCATACCGCCCTGGTTTATGTGCTCTTTCCAAACACTGTTTTTGTGGTTCAGGACGACCACCTAGAAATTTGGCGGGTCTATCCTATGAAAAATGCGGTTGATCGGTCCGCGATTGTTTTGGATTTTTTGGTGCCGGAGCCTGTTGTCAGTGAGAGTGCTCGAGCACATTGGGAACGTAATCTTGAACTGGTGGTCCGTACGGTGTCAGATGAGGATTTCCCTACTGGAGAGGGTATACAGTTTGGATTCGACTCAGGCGCTCAGTCACACCTGACC
>LUME01000832.1_pt1 | contig 10253 bp, 6 predicted proteins | sample 729951 | NCBI WGS metagenome assembly LUME01 (sample SAMN03860271, study PRJNA289734) | marine metagenome | biome: seawater column; feature: ocean; material: water; isolation source: Red Sea water column Station 34 - depth 200m | place: Saudi Arabia: Red Sea | collected 2011-10-15 | depth 200 m | reverse complement strand
ATTTATACGTTTATTATATACAGGCTCATCGGCCCGCTTCTAAGGAATTTGGCAAATTCAGCGCTCGGTTAATTTCAGGCTATTTCTTCCCCTTTCGAAAAGCAGACATTGCTTTCCACGCTAGTTTCGGCACCTTGTCAAGGTCATTGAATTCTCCGGCGCCTTTTAGCCATTCACCGCCGTCAATGGTTACAACTTCCCCGTTGATATACGCTGCCTGATCGCTTACAAGATAGGATGCAAGGTTTGCGAGTTCCACGTGCTCGCCGAACCGTTTTAACGGAATCCGATTCTTCAGAGCTTTTTCTATACCAAGTCCGGGCGGAGCTAACCTCGACCAAGCACCTTCCGTGGGAAAAGGCCCTGGGGCAATGGCATTGGTGCGAATTCCGTATTTCGCCCATTCCACCGCAAGCGAGCGCGTGATGGCAAGAACACCGGCTTTCGCTGCGGCGGACGGCACTACGTATCCCGAACCGGTCCATGCATAGGTGGTAACAATATTGAGCATGGTTCCTTTGCCCTGCTCAATCATTTCCTTTCCGACCGCCAGCGTGCAGTTAAAAGTGCCGTTCAGCACAATATCCACCACTACCTTAAATCCGCCTTCTGTCAGCTTTTCTGTTGGACAAATAAAATTCCCCGCTGCATTATTCAGCAAAATATCTATAGTGCCGAATCTCTCTTTTGTAAATGAAACAAGTTCGGCAACATCTCCGGGGTTTCGCACATCGCAGACCGACCATTCCACCTCTGCGCCCGTTTTCCTGAGATCTTCCGCCGCGGTCTTAAGCACATCATCTTTGCGGCTGGCAATTACCAGATTAGCACCCAATTCTCCAAACCGGTTCGCCATGGATTTGCCAAGGCCGGTTCCTCCGCCTGTGACGATAATTGTTTTATTTTTTAAGAGGTCTTTTTCAAACATAAGATTTCCTTTTGGTGGTTTTAGTAAGTGAAAATTTAATAAAGACACTGTTTGGCTTTGCACTTCTTTTATCATTCATGCTGAGGTAAATTTTTTGATCATGTCCTCACCCGAATCGAACCACCCTCCCGAAATTTCAGAACAATCCCTGCATTATAAACTGGACGGCGTTGGGCAGGAAACAATGTCCAAACTCGCGGGATGGAGCAAATTCGTCGGCATTATGAATATCATATTCGGAGTGTGCTATGCCGCTTCCATCATCCTCTTGAGTATTCCAACTTTCATCATGGGTGTTATCCTCATCATTATCGGAACAAAACTTTTAAATGCGGCAGGACATCTCCGGTATGCATTGACGATGAAGGACAGCAACAGCTTTTCACACGCACTGGAGCAAATTCGGAGTTTTATGGCGCTTACCGGGATATTGTACATTATCGGTATTGTCGCAATCGTCTTAGTTCTGTCGATTGTTTTCATATTTGGAATTGCACTATTTGATTTTTTCAGTGACCCCGGATTTGATTACACAATTTAGTCTGGGAAAAATGAAAACGGCACGCCGGACCCGTCTATGAATTTCCTCATGAAAATGCTGAACATCCGCGAGGGTGAAGGTCGTAAGGTTTTAACGCTGTTTTCTTATTTTTTCCTCCTTGTCTGCGTTGTCATTATCGGGAAAACGAGCCGCGATACGTATTTCCTAAGCCGGTATAACCGGGAATTGCTTCCCATCATGTTTGTTGTTACAGCAGTTGTAATGACAGTTATTATAACATTCTACAATAAAATCAGCAAAAAAATCAATCTTCCTACACTTGTCGTTTCCTGTCTGATTTTGTTTATAGTTAGCCTGGTACTCATGCAGTTCACCTTGGAGGGAATCATTATACCTATTCTTTTTGTCTGGATGGATGTTGTGTGCACGATTCCTCTCATTCAATTCTGGACCATAGCTGGGCAATCTTTCGGGCCGCGGGAAGCAAAGCGGTTATTCGGCGTTATCGGAGGAGGAGGATCGCTGGCGCCGATGGTGGCAGGAATGAGCCTGAAGCCGTTTATCGCAAATTTCGGAACCGATGAACTCTTATTTGTTGTTGCATCATTGCTTGGTCTTGTTATTCTTCTGGTGCCCGCAGCAATGAGTTACCATCAAAAATCAGGTCAAAAACAAATCGGGACGGAAGCACAGTCAAAAAAGAAAAAAGTGTTTAATCCTTATTTAAAATCTATAGCTATCGTTATCGGCTTATCGTCCGTTGTTTCGCTTTTAGTGGATTATCAATTCAAAATGATCGCCAGTACATCCTTAACCGATGAGGCTGCGCTGGCAAGCTTTTTTGGTTCCTTTTTCGCCGCCGCCGGTTTTGTTATGCTCATCATCCAGTTCGGATTAACCAGTGTAATTCTAACGCGGTTCGGGATGTTGATCGGCCTTCTGATCCTTCCGATTACATTGATGTTCGGCGCAGCGGCAATTCTTATAACACCAGTTCTTTGGGCGGGGACGCTTGCCAAATTTTCAGATCAAACGATCAAATTCACGATCAATCAATCTGTTTGGGAAATTCTGTGGCTTCCGGTTCCGCCTCATCGAAAAAAGATCGGCCGACCGCTGGTTACCGGAACCATTACCTCCATCATGATTGGCATCGGTGGACTCATCACCTTTATCCTGACTAAATATATTCCGCTGCAATTTCTAAGTGTTATTTCCGTTCTTGCTCTTACCGCATGGATTTGGACATCACTCAGATTAAAAAAACAATATGTCACATCTCTTCAGGAAGCTGTTGAAAAACGTCAGCTGAATTTTGATGAAATTCATCTGGATGCAACTGATGCAGCGCTTGTGGAAACTATTGAAAAGGCGCTGGATACCGAAGACAGCAACCAGCAGCTTTTTGTGCTTGAACTCATTCAGGATATACCGCTCTCACCGTGGAAGAACACCGTCCAAACTATGTTTCGTTCCGGCAAACCGGAAGTGCAGAAAGCCGTTCTTTCACTCACGATTGATGATGAATCAGTCCTCCCGAATGAAGACATCATTCAGGCATTTCGAGATCGTGGACCTGTATCCAATACAGCCGCAGTTACTGCTGCGCACAGGAACCTTACAGATTTGATTCCGGAATTCGAAACAAATCTAAATAGTGACGATCCTGAAACGAGCGCCTCCGCAGCAGCTGCAATTTTAACCATCGGATCTGGCCAAACTTCCGAAGCGCTTGCTGTTATCCAGGCGCACATTGATGATCCGGATCCTTACACCACAAAACTTGCACTCGAAAGTCTGAAACAAACACCCGACTTAATTTCCGGAAACCAGCTGTCAGGATTGCTCACGCACGAATCTGCTGATGTACGTGCGGCAGCTTTGGATCTTATTCAATCCGGAGAAAATCCGGCGCTTTTCCCGGGAATCATTCACAACATGAAAGATTCCAAAACAGTTTACCGTGCCCGCAACGCACTCCGCCAGTTTCCAGAATCCGATGCTGTCAGCGCATTGGCGCAGGAAGCGCGATCAGGATCTACTGATCCTGAATTGCAATTCGCGATTTTGAATACATTGAAAACATATCCAACTCCCGGCAGTGCAATGATCGTTCAAGAAATGATGGATAGAGAAAACCCGCGGATGTACCGCGAATGTGTTGATGCTCTTTTAACCATCGGCCGACAGATTCCGCTGTCCGATTCGCTGCTAAGTGAGCTGGATGATGAAACAAGATTCATTGCTAAATCTGCCTTTCAATATCACGCAGCAATGCTGGAGTTCAAAAAGGATGGGAATTCCATTCTTGAGGATCACCTGAACCACAGGATGAATCTGCTCATACCAGTGATGCTGAAACTGGGTGTGCTGGACCGCCCGGACACGCGGATAGAAACCTATGTGCATACGCTCCAATCCAATGATACCGGAAGGGTTGGATTTGTGCTGGAGCTACTGGAACAAATTTTGACCAAAGAGGAACAGGAAATCATAAATCCGCTGGTTGAGCCCATGGATTTGAACGATCGTGTTGCTTTAGGTAAAAAATTCTTTCCTGAAATAGAATCCGATAGAATGACACTGATCCAAACAGGTATTCACTCAGGCCACGAATGGACTGCGGCGTTATTCCTCGATTCTCTATTGACATCGGAAGAACCCTCTGCGTCGGCGAACATTGATTGGACAAAGATAGAACCAACTCCGCTGATTCAGGAAATTGTTTCAAATCATCTGCATCAAAACTCACAGAATTTTTCCGGAGAGGTGCCGGAATCATTTGTATTGGAAAAGGAGGCACTGCCCATGTATTCCACGATTGAAAAAACCATCCTGCTAAAAAGCGTAAACCTCTTCAAATCTATACCCGGTGAGGACTTATCCCGAATTTCCCAGATTGCAGAAGAGATTCATTACGATGCAGGCGAATCTATTTTCAAAGCCGGAGAATTTGGAGATTCCCACGTTGGCGATCAGCAAATTGCGATTCTGGGAAAAGGCGAATGCCTCGGTGAAATGGCACTGCTGGATCAGGAGCCCCGGTCGGCGGACGCAACAGTAGAAGAAAATGTTATACTGCTGAAAATTTCAGGAGATGCGTTTTACGAAATTATGAGCGGAAATATGGATATCATGCAGGGCATCGTCAAACTGCTGACCGGACGCCTGCGGGATGCCATCAAATAAGCCTATTTATCAAGGATATCATCCACTGCTTGTTCGGATTTTTCCTCTAAATAATCTCCTACTTTTTCCTTACCGCTCTCAATTATTTCGGTGCTTTTTTCTCCCAGATCCTTAAGCGAATGCTTATTCAAGTATTTTTGTTTGTTGCGGTTAATGTGTCCGGTTTTTTCCTCATATTCATGGATTAGTTCCATAATGCGTTCTGAATCCGGCATCGGCTGGGACATTGTCCGGGAATATCCCGAATGGGAAAGATTTCCATCCGAATCTTTTTTCAGAACGATCACGCCGACGTAGTATCCTTCCTTTCCTGCCTGAGCCACGATCGGCCCTCCCGATGACCAGGAATTCGCTAAGATCGACTGGCTGTGAGAACCAATCACCACATCAATGCCTTTTACCAAATTTACAAGTTCTCTGTCTTTTGCTTCTCCCTGATGACTCAGAATCACTACAATATCACCATTCTGTCTGTGGTCAGAAATTGCCGACTTCACAGATGAAACAGGATCTGAAATATCCATGCGGTTCCGTACCGGATCGGGATAATACTTAAAAACATTTGGATCAATGATGCCAAGGACAAGTACAGAGAGCCCTCCCTTTTCAAGCCTTAAATGTTTTACCATTCCATCAATGGACGGAGCGGTTACATTCGTGCCAATGAATGGTGCATTAATTATTGGCAGCAATGCATTCAGTGCATCCGGTTCGCGGGACAATTCCTGATCTCCCAAAAGAACAGCATCGTAATGCAGTTCGCTGTACGCAACGCAGACAAGGCTGTCCAAATACGGACGCGGACTGACCGGAAAAAAGTCACCCGAATCAAACAACAATGTGTTGGGATATTCTTTAATGAAATCATTCACGAATGGAACGCGCTTTTCCACAGATCCGTACGGATTATCCGGGCAATAGCAGTTTTCAAGTGCACCGTTGGTATTATTTGTATGGAGAATGTAAAGCGTCTGCGTCTGCGCTTTTAGACTCACCGCCGAAAGAGCAATGAAAAGCAATACCGTCTGATAGTGTCTGTGCATAACGGAAGATAAATTGACGTTTCTCTGAGTAGGATTCAAGTTAAATTTCAAATCCTGCTGATGAAGCCAAGAACCAAAATATCTGTTCTATTTAGCCTGCTGCCGCTGATCGTTCTGCAGGCTCAGGAAGAAAAAACGTACCCCGCAGACACCCTTTTATCGAAACCTTCCGTTTCACTGGCGCGCAAAGCATTCATTCTGCCGATCGCCGGTTGGCAGCGAATATCGTACAGCACCGGCGGCCTTAATTGCCAGTATTATCCAAGCTGTAGCAATTATGGGGCATTATCAATTGCTAATCATGGCATTGGCGTGGGGACTCTGATGGCAGCCGACAGAATTACGCGCTGCAATCCCGCGGCGTTTGATTATCATGCCCAAGGCAGCCAAGATTTTTTGACCGCTGATTTTAGGATCAAGGATCCGGTAAATCTTTCAGCCGCAGATACCGATAAATCTCCTTTGCTTGCTGCTGTTCTTTCGGCGCTGCTTCCCGGCAGCGGGCGCATCTATGCCGGCAGAACATGGGACGGCATATTTGGATTGATCATGTTTTCTATGCCGGCCACTTCCGCCTACCGGATGCGGGATAACACCGGTTCATTTGGATTTATGTTCTATGCTTCTGCCGCAGCTGTATTTTACGGAGGCGAAATTTACGGAGCATGGCGCTCAGCAAAATATGAAACAAAACCCAACTAAGGCAGTCTTGGTTTTCTAAGAGTTGATAATCTAATTTCGCCAGCCATTTTGCCACTGTAGCTCAGCTGGTAGAGCAACGCATTCGTAATGCGTAGGTCAGCGGTTCGATCCCGCTCAGTGGCTCTACTCCACTTCCAATAGTTCCACATCAAAGATCAAAGTGGAATTTGCCGGAATCGGCCCCATGCTTCGGCTTCCGTAACCCAGCTCCGGCGGAATGGTCAGTTTCCGCTTTCCTCCTATTTTCATTCCCAGCAATCCCTGATCCCATCCTGCAATAACCTGGCGAGCGCCAAGCGTAAACCGCAAAGGTCTGCCCCCGGGTTTCAGGGACGAATCAAATATTGTCCCATTCTCCAAGCGCCCTGTATAATTCACGCTAACAATGCTATGCCGCTCGGCTTCCGTGCCTTCCCCAACAATGATATCTTCAATTACAAGTCCGTTTTCCATGGTTATCACTTTCTGGCTGCCGCACCCTGATGCAAGCAGCATCAAAACGGGAAGCATTATTTTGCTGAATGTATGCATTTTGTACTCCAATAAAGGCAGTGAGTTTACGCAGGAAGACTGATAGAATTACCCGTAAATTCATCGCAAGCATCCAAAGGACAAACCAATGGCTATCACCAATCAGGAACTACCGGCAGTGGTTCCGCATTAACCAACCACATTGATGACCAAAAAGCTTCTCACCATTTGCATCCTTGCAGGATGTATTTCTGCTCAGGATGAACGTCTGCGCCTGAAGCGAGCCGATGTATTGGAGAACAGAACAATTAACGGCGAGGCGGTACAATTTTTGACGGGCAACGTCGTTTTTCAGAAAAAGGACATGACCCTCTTTTGCGACCGCGCGCGCTACCGCCAGAAAAAAGGCCTCGGAATGCTGGTGGGTTCTGTACGTGTAACCCGTGATGATCAGACACTGACCTGCGACTCGCTTCATATCAATTCTCCGGATGATATTCTCACCGGTTACGGCCGTGCACACGCATGGACCGATGCTTACGATTTAACGTCCGACACTCTGCTTTATTTCTCCGAAAGCGACAGCGGCTCGGCGATGGGCGACGTTACGCTGATTCAGGAAGGCCAAACCATTACCGCCGAAAAAATCGCGTATGTGGAATCCCGTTCATCCGAAGGTGTCTCCTATTCCGCACACCAAAATGTTGTTATTCAGGACAGCCTTCGAACCGCCACTTGCGGGGTTGCGCACTACAATAAGGATGAGGAAAAAACGCTTCTTAAGATTAAACCGAAGGTTGTTCAAAAAGGGCAAACCATTTCCGGGAAGGAAATTTCTCTGCATTATAAAGAAGGTGACCTTGAATTTGTTTTTATTCCAGAGCAGGCGCATGCTGTTTACGAAACGAACGGCTACCGTGAGGTTTCCAAAGAACCGGAAGATACCGTTTCTGCTAAGAGAGAGTTTGCGCAGTATTCCGATGATATGACGAGCCGTAGCCTGAAAGCATATTTTGTAGATGGATCGCTTGACTCCATGCGGCTGGAAGGGATGGCAACAACGCTGTATCATATTTTTGAGGATTCGGTCTTTCAGGGAAAAAATCTCGCATCTGGTGATACGGTCTGGATGAAATTTAAAGAAGGTGAACTGCATCGGATCTTGATATCGGGTGGCGCGCGAGGAACCTACACGCCTGATACAGTGGCAACGAATATTGAAGCGCCGGTGGAATACACATCCGATGTCATTGACTATAAAATTCCCGAAGAGGAAACGGACCTTCATGGAAACGCAAATATTGATTATACCGATGTGCATTTAACGTCCGGATATGTAAACGTTCTTTGGCCTTCGAATCTGCTTCGGGCACTTCCTTCCGGCCTTTCCGATACTTCAGCAATCTATCTGAAGCCAACCTTAACAGAAGCCGGCAGAGATCCAATGGAAGGTGACACGCTGCTGTACAATCTTGAATCCAGAAGAGGAAAGGTGGTTGAAGGAAGAACCCAAATTGAAGACGGATATTATCAGGGGAAAGAAATCCGCAACCGCGAAGATGATAATTTTTTCATCAACAACAGCATTTACTCGACTTGCGATCTTCCGATTCCTCACTTCCATTTTGAAAGTTCCCGGATGAAGATGATATCGGAAGATAAAGTGGTGGCACGGCCTATCGTCCTGTACATTTCCGGAATTCCTATCATGGGGCTGCCGTTCGGTGTGTTTCCGCATCAGCGCGGGAACCGGCACTCCGGATGGATCATGCCGGGCTACGGCGAAAGCAGCGCGCGCGGACAGTATCTTGATGGACTCGGATATTACTGGGCGCCTAATGATTACTGGGATTCAAAATTCACGATGAGCTTTGCCGACCGACAGGGAATTACCATGCGGCTGAATAACGCTTATCGCAAACGGTATGGATTCAGCGGAAATCTGAATCTGGAAAACAGGCAGAATTTCCCTTCCGGACTGGGCCAAAGTGAGCGCGACATCATGCAATTGCTGAACAACCGGCAAAGCGATTATGTGGTCAGCTGGAATCACAACCAGGTGCTTAGAAACGACCAAACACTGCGCGTCAATGCAAGCTATTACAGCAACGGAGAATACAACCGCATCACCGGAATTGACCCTGTCAAACGGCTTAGCCAGCAGGCCCGCTCCAACGCTACCTACACCAAGCGCTGGCGAAAGTCCAACAATTCCATCAGTATTAATATGTCTTCCAGCACCGATTTAATGGTAGACCAGAAAATTGATTCATCTTCTGTTTTTTATTCGAATCCTGTGCGCAGTGGAACGGAGCTGGACATCACCTCCAGCACTTTCCCCAAGATTTCGTTCCGCCATGGTCAGAGAAAATTGTTCAAACAGCGGGGCGGCAAACAAAAATGGTACCACAATATTGGTTACAACTATTCAGCCAATTTCAATAACAAACTGCGCACTTACTACGAAAGCGAAGCCTACGCAATTGATGATTCCACTACGGACTACCGCTGGATCACAGATTCCGACAGTGCCGGAGTTGTGAATACTTTCAATGATTACGTCACCAACCACAGTATGGGAATCAACGCTCCGCAAAAGGTATTCAAATACATTACCGTAAATCCCAGCATGAACCTGAGATCCGCATGGGTGAACAAATCGTTCAGCGGCCATTTTGATACCAGCGGTACATTCATTAAGGATGAAATTAGCGGCTTTGCCCAGCGAACGACCGGATCGATGGGTGTAAGCGTATCGACTCAGTTGTACGGCATGTTTCCGATTGGGATCGGATCGCTGCGCTCCATCCGGCATGTAATGTCGCCTTCGATTGGTTACTCCTATACCCCTGATTTCTCAAAACCGCTTTTCGGAACAGACCTCGGCTATTTCGAAACGATTACCCAGGATTCGCTGAGCCAGACCATTGACCGCTTTTCCGGTACCTTGGCCGGCGGCACGCCATCGGGCGAACGGCAATCGATGAATATTGCATTGAATAATTCGTTCCAGGCAAAGGTTCGGGATGGTGAAAAGGAACGAAAGGTTAACCTGTTTACGTGGCGTATGCAGACCGGATACAATTTTGTGGCGGAATCTTTCAAACTGTCGCAGCTCAGATCATCGGTGCGGACAAATATTGCCGGAAAGCTTAATCTTGACCTTTCCATGACCCACGATTTCTACGAATTTGATCCGCAAACTGGCTCCCGAATTGACGAATACCGCGTGACGGAAAGCGGCATACCCAATCCCCGCCTTATGAATATGAGCCTGTCTACAGGATTTAAATTTTCCGGAAAAAGATTTGCAGCCAAATTAGAAGAAGAAGCGGAAGCTGACACAAACACTTCGCAGGTCCGCCTTGATGCAGGAACGCCGAACTTTGGAGAAAAACCAATCGGCGGAAACCTATGG
>LUME01000531.1_pt1 | contig 10276 bp, 14 predicted proteins | sample 729951 | NCBI WGS metagenome assembly LUME01 (sample SAMN03860271, study PRJNA289734) | marine metagenome | biome: seawater column; feature: ocean; material: water; isolation source: Red Sea water column Station 34 - depth 200m | place: Saudi Arabia: Red Sea | collected 2011-10-15 | depth 200 m | reverse complement strand
ATCTGGTCCCATCGCGGCTGGTAGACGTGACGCGTCTCCCACATTTCGTCGACTGACGGGCATGGGACCTTAGACAGGGGGTGAGCCAGTTCGTCGAGACTCAGGCCGGGCAGGCATTCAACGAACGCTTCGATCTCGCCCTTTGTCGGTTCTCGTTCTCCGAAGTACACGGCGAAGAGGGCGTGTTCGCCGATAGTCCGCTCGGCGCATGCCACGTCGGACGCGCCGGGCGTCCAGTCGGAAGCGACGAGTCCGGTGTGCTGCTTGTCGTCTTCGCAGCGTTCGATGGCGTCTCTTTCGCTGTCGGAGAGTTCGAAGTCGCCTCCTGCGAGCATCGTGTGCGCCCGGTCGGCACCCATCACGTCGACTGCGCATTCTTCGTCGAAGTCGGGAGGGCCCCGGGACGAGTCGCCGTCTGAGACGTCGGGTTCTCCGTCGCCGGGTTGCCCGTCGCCGGGTTCTTCGCCGTCCGGACCCAGTTGTTCACCCGGTGGACAAAGGGCCAGTGCTGCCAACTCCTCGGCGGTGGGGCGTTGATCGTCGTGGATGAAGTCGTTGACTCGACTCGGATTCAGGGTCTGGTCTGCGCAGTCGAGATCAAACGCTTCCCGGAAGCATTCGCCCGGGATTCCGTCGGGGCAGAAGTCCGGTACCGCGGTCGTGGTCGTGGTCGTGGTCGCGGCGCTGGTCGCCGGGGGTTCAGTCGACGTAAACGCCGGTGCCCCGGAACCTGAGCTGTCGCTTCCACCGCTACAAGCGGCGGCGACCAGCGCTCCGGCCACGAGCGCCGCGAGGACCCCCGTGCGCCTCCCGGCGAATGCTCCCCGCAGCCATCGCACACGACAGTCGTACCAAATGGGTGATCCGGCCGCAACCGGCCCGGACCCCACTTCGCCCACACAACACCCCGCACAAGGGTTTCGATCCGCGTTACGGTCCGCCCTCGGGTCGCTAGCTCATCGGGTAGAGCAGGGGACTTTTAATCCTCAGGTGCCGGGTTCGAGACCCGGGCGACCCACCACACACCCTCTCCACACCGCCCTTCGGGCGGTCACCCGTCCCGGTGCCGGAGCAGGAAGTCCAGCACCGGCGACAGCACGGCGTCCGGCCCCTCCACGAGGACCGAGTGCTTCAGGTCCGGGAGGACCACCAGTTCCGAGTCGGGCAGGGCGTCGGCGATCACGGCGTTGAGCCGCGGGTTGCAACCGCCGTCGAACTCGCCCGTCAGCACCAGGCACGGACAGTCCACCTGCGGCAGCCAGGCCAGCATCTCGGTGCCGGCGTACACGTCGAACACGGCGAGGAACACGTCCTCGGGCGTGCCGAGCACCTGCTCGATCCGGTGTTCGATGGCGTCCGGCCGGGCCGCGATGAACTCGTCCGTGTACCAGCGCTCCACCAGCGTCGTCAGCACGTCGGCGACGCCCCGCTCCCGCATGGCGGCCACGACGCCCTTCACCTTGGCGCTGTCGTCCTCGGTGCGGCCCGCCGCCGTCGAGAGCAGCACCACCGACGCCGTCCGGTCGGGGTGCGCCCGGGCGTAGGCCGGGCCGACCTGGCCACCCAGCGAGTGGCCCATGACGTGGATCCGCTCGTGGCCCAGCCGGTCCCGGAGCGCCTCGAGGTCGGCGACCAGCTCGTCCAGCGAGTACGGCACCGGCGGCACCGGCGACTCGCCGTGGCCGCGCAGGTCGTAGGCCACGCAGGTGAAGTGCTCCGACAGGGCCGGCAGCAGGGCGTCCCAGGTGGACTTCCGGGACCCGATGCCGTGCACCAGGTAGAGGGGCGGCCCCTCCCCGGTGACGGTGTGGGCGACGTCGACGGCGGGCACGGTCGGCGCCCCTACCGGTCGCTGACCAGCGTGCCGCCGACCGCCCAGTTCTCCTGCTCGACCTCGGTGAGGACGACGTGCAGGGCCTCGCGGTTGCCGCCGGCCGTCGACACGAAGCCGTCGGTCAGGGCCTCGACCAGGGCGGCCTTCTGGGCGTGGGTGCGGCCGGGAAACATCTCGACGCGGATGGTGGGCATGGTGGGGCTCCTGGGTTCGGGGAACGGGATTCGGGGAACGGGATTCGGGGAACGGGGGTCAGTCGGTGGCGAGCGTGCTGGGCGAGAAGTGCGGCATCACCTCGGCGGCGAAGCGCTCCATGGCCTCGAGGTGCTCGCCCTGGGGCTGGCCCATGTTGGACGACAGGATCACCTCGTCGATGCCGGCCTCGTGGTACTCGGCCAGCCGGTCGACCATCTCGGCGGGCGGGCAGATGATGAGCGCCTCGTCGAGCTCCTCGAGCGACTTGGCGCACGGCAGCGGGTCGATGCAGCCGTTGCTGACGAGGCCCGGACCGGTGAACACGTTGTCGAACCGGCCGTAGTAGTCGTGGGCCCGCTCGAGCATCTGCCGGGCATGGGCGGCGTCCTCGGCGCAGTAGATGACCCGCGACATCATCACGCGCAGGTGTTCGCCGGCCGCACCCATCTCGGCCTTGGCCTCCTTGTGGGCGGCGATCTGGGCCCGGAACAGCTCGGGGGCGCCCGACAGCGGGGTGGTCTGGATGTTGAAGCCCCGCTTCGTGCAGGCGGCGATCCCCGGCGGGTTCATCACCGCCACCATGATCGGCGGCATCGGCTTCGTCATGGGCCGGGGCATGATCGTCAGCGGCTCGAAGTCGTAGAACTTGCCGTGCCACTCGACCTCCTCCTCGGTGAGCAGGGCGATGAGCACGTCGAGGCTCTCGTCGAACTTCTCCTGGGACTCCTCGATCGGCGACCCCATGCGGGCCATCTCGTAGGCGAAGGCCCCGCGGCCCACGCCCACCACGAGGCGGCCGTCGGTGAGTATGTCGGCCTGGACGACCTCGCCGGCCAGCATCCGCATGTCGTGCAGAGGCAGCACCACCACCGACGTGACCAGCTCGAGGCGCTCGGTCATGGCCGCCACCTTGACCGCCATGAGCAGCGGCGACGGCGTGAGCAGCACGTTGATGAGGTGGTGCTCGGGCAGTGTGACGCCCCGGTAGCCCAGGCGCTCAGCGACCACGGCCTGCTCGACCATGTCGGCGTACAGGCGGTCGCCGCCGTAGGTCGGGTCCGGGTAGTAGCTCGAGAGGAAGTGGTTGAAGTCCACGTGTGGCTCCCTGCGCCGCTGCGGGTGCCAGAAGTATGGGGCGTGGCAGGCGGCCTGCCACGCGGCGCCCGTACACCTCAGGTGCCGGGCTTCCCGTCCTGTTCCGGCTCCCAGTCCGCCCAGCCGGGGGGCTTGCGCGTGCGCAGCACCCGGAAGTACACGGCCCGCTCGTGCCGGTTCCGGGCCGCCTCCTGCTCTTCGGCGGGCAGGGCGGCGATCCGCTCCCGCTCCAGTTCGTCGGCACGGGTCGTGCCCTCGGCCCAACCCAGCGGGTGCGTCATCGGCAACCGGGGGGCCAGGCGGTTGTGGAGGCGCACCAACCCCTTCGGGAGGCGCCGCATCCCGACCGGCGCCCAGTCCGGCTCGGCCGCCAGGTGGACGAGGTGCGCCTCGCGCAGGCGCTGGTTCAGGGCCTTCTCGTCGGGTGAGGGCAGCAGCCCTCCGGCGTTCACCCCACCAGCGTGCACGGATCGACGCCGCGAAGCGCGAATACCCGCTCGACGGCCTCGTCGAGGCGTGCCGTGGCGAGCCGTCCGTCGTCGAGCGCCGTCACGACCTCCCACGCCACGGGGATGACGTCGTCGACGCCGCCCGTGATGAGCAGGTCGGCCCCGGCGGCCAGCGCCAGCACGGCCGCCTTCGGCATCGTGGCCACCTCCTCGACGGCGCCCATGGCGAGGTCGTCGGTGACGACGACGCCGTCGAACCCCAGCTCGCCGCGCAGCAGGCCGTCGACGGCGGCCGGGGAGAGGCTGGCGGGCATCCCGTCGGTGAGCCCGGGGACGTCGAGGTGGCCGACCATGACCGCCACGCCGTCGGGAAGCCCCCGCCAGGGCAGCAGGTCGAACGCCTCCATCTCCTCGAGGGGCGGCGTGACCGGCAGGTCGTCGTGGCTGTCGGCGTCCGCCCGGCCGTGGCCCGGGAAGTGCTTGACCACCGGGACCAGCCCGCCCTCGCGGACGCCTTCGGCGAAGGCCCGGCCGTAGGTCGTGACGACCCCGGGCTCGTCGCCGAAGGAGCGCGACCCGATGCCGGGGCCGGCGCCCACGTCGAGCACCGGAGCGAGGTTCATCGTGAACCCCAGGTCGGCCATGGCGGCCGCCCGGTCGGCGACCACGACCTGGACCTGGCGGGGCTCGAGCTCCGTGAGGCCGTGGGCGGACGGGAGGCGCCCGAGTAGCCCGTCCAGTCGCTGGACGGTGCCGCCCTCCTCGTCGACGGCGATGACGAGGGAGGCGGTCGTCGAGGCGTCCTGTAGGCCGGCGACCGCCTCGACGATCCCCTCGTCCGGCGTCCCGATGACGACGACGCCGCCCACGAGGCCGCGCTCGGCGAGGGCGGCGGCCTCCGCCAGTCCCGCCTGCTCGACGACCGGCATGAGCACCTGGCCGATCCGCAGCGCCGGCGGCAGTAGTGCGACGCACTCGGCCGGCGTCGGCCCCGGCGGCGTGGTGGTGGTGGACGTGGTGGACGTGGTGGTCGACGTGGTCGTGGTGGACGTGGTCGTGGTGGAGGTCGTCGTCGTGGTCGACGACGTGCTCGTCGGCACAGGGGATTCCGTCGTCGGGGAGCCGCAGCCCGTCAGGGCCACGGCGACGAAGACCGCCGTCAGGTTCCGCACCCCCGCAGTCCACCACAAGTCGCCTGAAGGCGCCCGAGTTCGCGAGGGCCGCCCGACAACCGCCTGGTCGCTGACCTACGCTCGCCCCCATGCGGTCACTCGCCGTCGCCGGCATCGCCCTCGTCCTCGTGGTCATCGTGCTGTTCCTCGGGACCTGCGGCCGCAGCGAGGTCGAGGCGCCCACGACGACGACCTCCACCACGACCACCACCACGACCAGCACCAGCAGCACGACCACCACGACGACCGTCGATCCGGCGTCGCTCGGCACCCTGCCGCCCGTCGACGGCATCGGCGCCCCCGTCCTCGACCGCGACTCGTCGGTCACCACGGTCGGCCTCGACACCGTCCACTTCGGCATGACGCTGCGGGCCGCCCAACTTGCTGCCGGCAGCCGGTTCTCCCCGGCCTCGCCGGTCGGCGAGTGTTACCTCGTCACCCCCGACGAGGCACCCGACGGCATCTCCTTCTGGGTGGCGGGCGGCACCATCGAACGCGTCGACATCGACGAGCCCGGGATCACGACACGCTCCGGGGCCGGCATCGGCGACTCCGAGGACCGAATCCACGACATGTTCGGCGAACGCATCCAGGCCACTGCCCTCCCCGACGGCACGGGGAACCTCCTTGCCTACGTCCCGCGGGACGAGTCCGACAAGGACTACCGCGTCATGTTCCAGACCGACGGCGAACGAGTGGTGCGCTTCTGGTCGGGGAAGCTTCCGTGGGCCGGGATGCTCGAACCCTGCGGCTAGCAGCCGGCCAGCAGCTCGAGGTGACGACCACCGTCGGTCAGTCGGTGCTCCACCCCGATCGGCACCTCGCCAACCCGTAGCCGGCCACTCGACGACACGGCGAGGGCGTGCTCGTCGCCCCGGCGCCACGCCGACACCTCGTCGATCGCGCCGTCCGCAGACACGCCTTCCAGCGCCAGCAGCACCCCGGCCGGCACGTCGGCCTCGCCCGCTGCCGCAGCGTCACGCCAGACGCCGAGCTCCACCCACGAGCCGGGACGCCGGCCGGGAGGCAGGCGCAGCCCTGACGCCTTGAGCCGTCGCAGCAGCTCGCGTCCCTCCACCGCCTCGGCGCCCAGCACCAGCGCCTCCTCCCGCACCTCGGCCGGCACGTCGTAGTGGTCGCCCTGGAACGCCATGCGCCGCAGGCCCAGGTCCGAGGCGAAGGCGTGCAACTCCCCGTAGGCGGCGTCGCTGACGAGGTGCGCCCACCGGTGGCCCCGCCAGGGCCAGATCGCGTCGTCCACGAGGATCGCCATGCCCCCATGCTGGGCCAACGGTGCGACGGAGTGCCACACTCTGCGCATGGAGGCCGCCACCGACACCGTGACGCTGCGGGTGCCCGACGGCCCGGCCTTCGCCGAACTCCCCCGGGTTTGCCTCGGTGTCCTTGTCCGGATCCACCGCATCGACCCGGCCGAACTGGGTGACCTCGCCACCGACCTCAAGGCGGCGACCGCCGACCTGGCGGGCAGCGGCGACCTCACCGTCGACTACCGGAGCACCGACACCGCCGTGGAGGTCGTGGTCAGCGGACCCGGCGGCACCCGGCGCCTGACGGCCCCCCGGACTCCCGACTCGGCGCCCGACTGACCGGGCGCGACCGTCGGACGGGGCTCAGCGCCCCGTCGACCCGAAGCCGCCCTCGCCGCGCTCCGAGTCCGGCAGCTCGTCGACCTCGACGAAGCGGCACGACTCGACCCGCTGGATCACCAGCTGGGCGATCCGCTCACCGCGCACGACCTCGAACGGCACGGTCGGGTCGGTGTTGACCAGCAGCACCTTGAGTTCGCCCCGGTAGCCGGCGTCGATCAGGCCCGGCGTGTTGAGGCAGGTGACGCCGTGTCTCAGGGCCAGGCCGCTGCGTGGCTGGACGAAGCCGGCGTAGCCCTCCGGAATGGCCCCGGTCGCCGAGGAGTGCCTCTCCCGTGTCCCCGTGGGAGTCCTCGGGTGCCATCCGGACACCCTACGGCCGGCCGCCCGTAGGCTCGGCGCCATGCTCGCCTGGATGGACCTCGAGATGACCGGCCTCGACCCGGCCACCGATGTCATCGTCGAGGTCGCCACCCTCGTCACGGACGACGATCTCGAGGTCATCGCCGAGGGGCCCGACCTGGTCATCCACCAGCCACCCGAGGTGCTGGCCCACATGGGCGACGTGGTGCGCGAGATGCACACCACCAGCGGCCTGCTCGACGAGATCGTCGCCTCGACCACCACCCTCGAGGAGGCCGGCGCCGCCACCCTGGCGTTCCTGCAGGAGCACATCCCCCGGCCCGGCACCGTCCCGCTCTGCGGCAACTCGATCGGCACCGACCGGCGCTTCCTCCACGCCTGGCTGCCCGAGATCGAGGACTTCCTCCACTACCGGTCCATCGACGTGTCGACCCTCAAGGAGCTGGCCCGGCGCTGGCGCCCGGAGGTCCTGGCGTCGGCCCCGCCCAAGGCCGGCGGCCACCGGGCGCTCGACGACATCAGGGAGTCGGTCGCCGAGCTCCGCCACTACCGCTCAGCGTTCCTCCTGCCCGGCACCGGCGCCTGACCGGCGCCGCCGCTTCGCCCGTCGCGAACGGCCACACCTAGGGTCGCTGGCGTGACCGAACCCGCTGCGCCGATCCGCCGACAGGAGCAGGAGCGGGCCAGCGACGAGATCCTCGAGGTCGCCCCCGGCCTCTACCGGCTCCAGTTGCCCATCGCCATGCCGGGCCTCGGCCACGTCAATTGCTACGCCCTCGAGGACGAGCACGGCCTGGCCCTGGTCGATCCCGGCCTGCCCGGCGAGGACTCCTGGCAGGTACTCGTGCAGCGCCTCGACGCCCTGGGGGCGCGGGTCGAGCATGTCCACACGGTCGTCGTGACCCACAGCCCCCCCGCCATGATCTCCGTGCTCTGCCTGCCGAAGATGCGGCCCACCGAGGCAGCCGAGGCGATGCTGCTCGGCAACCGGATGACCGGTGCCGACGCCGCTCGGCTCGGCCTGGTCAACCGGGCCGTACCGGTCGCCGACCTGGACGCCACCGTGGACGGCTTCGTGACCGACCTGCTGGCCCTCACCGCGGAGCTCGTCGACGTCCCGTCGGTGAGCTTCGAAGAGGCCGGCCTGGTGGCCGTCATCGAGGCCGAGCTCCGGGCCGTTCCCGGCCTGGCCGTGGACCGGATCGGCGACAACCTGGTGGCCCGCACCGACCTGGGGCGGAAGCACCGCCTCGTGCTGGGCGGCCACACCTGGCTGGCCGTCCACACGCCCGGCCACACCCACGACCACCTCTGCCTCTACGACCCGGCCGACGGCCTCTTCCTCTCCGGCGACCACGTGCTGCCGACCATCACCCCCCACATCGGCGGCGTCTCCGAGCTCGAGGACCCACTGGCCACGTTCATCGACTCGCTGGAGCGGATGGAGGAGTTCGCCGCAGTGTCGCTGGTGCTGCCCGCCCACGGCCACCCCTTCACCGACCTGACCGGCCGGGCTGGGGACATCTGCCGCCACCACGGTGAGCGCCTCGACGTGATCCGCGAGGCCGGCGCCGAGTTGGGCCGGGCGCCGGTCGAGGCCTACATGCAGCGCTTGTTCAAGGAGCGCTCCTGGGGCTACATGGCGGCCAGCGAGACCTACGCCCACCTCGAACACCTCCGGCTCACCGGTGGCGCCGAACGCACCGAGGAGGCGGGCAGCAGCCACTACCTGGTCGCCTGAGGGCCCCGGACGCCGTAATTCACTTGACGGCCCACCACTCCATGGTGTTGGGTGGTCACCCGGTGTGATATCCCGTATCGTGGAACACCGGAGACCGACCGACCACCGGACCAACTTCCCCATGCAGCACCAGACGCACCGACACCACCACGGCACCACGGCCGCACGGCCGGTGTCCGGCGCGCATCTGCACGCCCGGAACTATCCGATGACGGCCACCACGACCATGACGTCGACCTCGTCGTCCACGTTCATGTTCTGGACCAAGACCCAGCGGCCTCGGGAGGCGACCGGCTAGACGCCATCGCACACCAAAACCCCCGAGGCCGCCGGAGCAATCCGGCGGCCTTTCCGGTTTTTGAGCCCCGATTCCCGCACCCCTCGACCACCCGATCCACCGACCAGACCAGCCACCAACCGACCAGCCACCAACCGACCAGCCACAGGAGCCGAACCATGCAGGCACTGATGTACGAACGAGAGACCTGGCGAGCCGACGCCGAGTGCGAACGCCTCGGCGTCCCCACCCACGTCTTCTTCTCCGACGACCTCGGCGACATCGCCCAGGCCAAGCGCATCTGTGCCGAGTGCCCGGCCCTCGTGCCGTGCCTCGAGGGGGCGCTGGCCCGCAGCGAGCCGTGGGGCGTCTGGGGCGGACAGATCTTCCGCAACGGGCGAATGCTCGCCACCAAGCGTCGTCGGGGGCGGCCACCGAAGGTGCCCCGCCCCGAGGACCAGCTCCCCGTGGTGCCCATCCCGGTGCACCTGCAGTCACAACTGCGCTCGGCCTGAGTCACCACCCCCACTGAACTCGGCCGGCACCGGGCGGGACTCCTCCCGCCACGGGGAGCCAAGCCGCCATCAACACGGGCCGGGGTGACGCTCCGGCGAACCCCGGCCCGTGGGCGCACCACCCCCCCCCACGGGCGCACACGCCGCGGCGCGGCCCCGTGGGCGACAGCACCACCCGGCTACCGTCGCGGTCTCGCCTTGCGCGCCAATCCGGGCACGCCATACCTCCATCCAGCACCACCCGGCTACCGTCGCGGCGTGCCCCGGATCGCCGCCCTCCTCCTCACGGCGTCCCTTGCGTTCGCCTCCTGCGGATCGGGCACCGACATGGTCGCCGACGACGTCCTCGACCGGCCCTTCCAACTCGGGGACGGCGGCACCACGACCATCGCCGAACTCCACGCCGAGGACGGACGGCCGATCGTCGTCAACCTCTGGGCCACCTGGTGCGCCCCCTGCCTCGCCGAGATGCCCGACCTCCAAGCCTTCCACCAGCAGCGTGGCGACGAGGTCCGCGTGCTGGGCCTGAACATCACCGATTCGCCGACCCGGTCCGACGCCCGGGTCGAGGAACTCGGCATCACCTACCTGCTGGGCCGCGACCCCGAGGGGGCGTTCACCGCCGCCCTCGGCGCCGTCGGGCTCCCGGTCACCGCCTTCGTGGACAGTGCGGGCACCCTCGCCCACGTCCACCAGGGACCGCTCGACCTCGAACTGCTCGACGAACTCGCCGCCGAGCACCGGTGATGGGCACGGGACACTGATGTTCGACCTCGGCCTGGCCCTGCCCTTCACGCTGGGGATCGTCACGGCGGTCAACCCGTGCGGCTTCGCCATGCTCCCCACCTGGATCGGCTACTTCCTCACCGGCGACGCCGCCGACCGGGAGGAACGCCCCGAGCAGGTGCTTCGCGGCCTGCAGGTCAGCCTCGTCATGGCCGGAGCGTTCGTCCTCGTCTTCGGCGGGTTGGGCGTCGTGGTCAGCCACCTCGTGACCGAGGAGGCCATCGCCCGGCGCACCCCCTGGG
>LUME01001400.1_pt1 | contig 10318 bp, 8 predicted proteins | sample 729951 | NCBI WGS metagenome assembly LUME01 (sample SAMN03860271, study PRJNA289734) | marine metagenome | biome: seawater column; feature: ocean; material: water; isolation source: Red Sea water column Station 34 - depth 200m | place: Saudi Arabia: Red Sea | collected 2011-10-15 | depth 200 m | reverse complement strand
TAGGTGTGGTTGGCGTAAACGTTAACCAAGGCCCGGTTTTCAGTCACTCTATGCTAGTTTTGCAGGCAGCGGCGCTAGGACAAGGTATAGCGTTGGGTAACACGGTACTTGCAAGGCCGGAAATTGAAGCGGGGAGACTGGTTATGCCGTTCGAGGAGCGAGTGGAGAGTCGTGACGCGTTTTATTTAGTGTGTGAGGAATCACAAGCTGAATTAGGAAAGATTGCTGCATTTAGAGACTGGATCTTAGCGCTGGTTGAAGCTGAACAAGAGGACTTACTGTAATATGACTACATCGAATGCCACCGCTGAACAGCCTGGTTTTGACATTGAATTGCATGAAGCCGATAAGCCTATAGCGTGCTTGATATTGGGCCACGGAGCTGGTGCGGGAAAGGAACATGAGTTCATGCAAGCGATGGCAACGGAGCTTGTTGCAAAAGGCATATCGATCGTGCTTTTTAACTTTCCTTATATGCAAACCATAAAAGCTACCGGTAAGCGTAGGCCTCCCGATAAAGCCGATAAACTTATGTCACACTTTACTGCGGTGATTGAAACCTGCAGTAAAGACAACAAAGCCTTGCATAACTTGCCTGTGTTCATCGGTGGAAAGTCGATGGGCGGGCGAATGGCGACTATGGTGTATGAAGCGGTGAGCAATGTAAAAGGCGCGATAGCGCTGGGCTATCCGTTCCACCCTCCTGGTAAGCCAGAAAAAACACGCACCGAACATCTGCAAACGGCGTCTAAACCTTTGCTTATTATTCAGGGTGAACGAGATACCTTTGGTACGAAGAGCGAAGTGGAGAGTTACAAAAAGAACGGCGTGTTATCTTCCATGATTGAGTGCGCATATTTAGACGACGGCGATCACAGTTTTAAGCCTCGAAAAGCAAGCGGAAAAACGCAGGAACAACATATTGCTAAAGCTGCCACACTTACCGCGTCTTTTATAGAAGCCAATTTAAATAATTAATGATGAATTAGAAATCAGAGCGAACGACTAATTTAATGAAAACTGAAAAACTTGGGTTAGCTACTGTTGCTAAACCTTACCTTATTGCAGGCGCATTGCTAGCGGGCCTTTCGGTCATATTAGGTGCGTTCGGCGCACATGGATTAAAAAGCGTGTTAACTGCACAGCAGCTCAACACTTTTGAAATTGGCGTGCGTTATCAAATGTATCACGCATTAGCCTTACTGTTTTTGCCAGCCCTTTCAGGGGTTGTCTCATCAACGTGGGCCAACAGAGTAGCGTTTTGTTTCGTTACTGGTACGGTGTTGTTTAGTGGAAGTTTATACGCGCTAGGAATGAACGGCATAAAATGGTTTGGGCCGATAACCCCTTTAGGGGGCATGTTCTTTATTATCGGTTGGGTGTTGTTAGTAATTGGGCTGATAAAGGGTCATAAGTTCACGAAGCAACATCTAGAGGGACAAAGCAGCGTTAATGGAAGGTCGGGGGCAGATAATGTCTAACACCAGTATTTTAGGGTATTGCCGACCTGGGTATGAAAACGATACGGCTAACGAACTTACATCTCGATATGGTGAAGCCCAATGTTATGGCTACCCAGTGTCGAAGAAGAACAGTGGCTTTGTACTTTATCACTTATACGATCCCTCGCAGCTGGAACAAACCATTACTCAGTTTGCTGTTCACGACAGTATCTTCCCTCGTCAGCTGGTGGCTGTCTTTGCCACTCTAAACGATATAGAGAAAGAAGACAGAGTAGGGCAAGTGCTCGAGGCTTTGAAAGAGGTTGAAAAACCATTTTTAATTTTTGGCGCCATAGACGTCGAGTACCCAGATACAGAAGAAGGTAAAACCCTCGCAAAGTTCTGCCGAAAGTTTACGGTTCCTCTTCGCCAAGCGTTAAGAAAAGCGGGTTGGCTTACGTCTAAGGAAAATCTGGGTAAACCCAAACTGCATATTTTCTTTGAGTCATTTGAAATTTGTCATATTGGTTATACATTACCCAGTTATGCCAGTAGCGATCACTTGGGCATTTGCCGGTTAAAGTTCCCAAGTGATGCGCCGAGCCGCTCGACGCTAAAACTTGAAGATGCCTTAGTGAATATGCTTAGTGATAAGCAGCAGACTAAAGTACTTCGAAGCGGCGGACGTGCCGTGGACTTGGGGGCATGCCCAGGCGGTTGGACTTATCAGCTAGTTAAGCGCGGAATGTATGTTGAAGCTATCGATAATGGACTTGTAGCAGATAGTTTAATGAGCACAGGGTTGGTTGAACATCACGCGGCAGACGGGTTTACCTATCGACCACAATTTGGTCGTGTAGATTTGCTGGTATGTGATATGATAGAGCAACCCGATAGGGTAGCTAAATTGATGGGTGATTGGTTAGTTAAGCACTGGGCAACGCACGCAATATTCAATTTAAAGTTACCTATGAAACAACGTTATGAAACTGTAGTTGAAGCCATGACGTTGCTAAGAAGCCGATTAAATGCTTTGGAAGATGCATTTGCGGTGAAGGTGAGGCATCTCTACCACGACAGAGATGAAGTTACAGTAACAATTGTTCGCACTTCAAAAGATGAGGTGTGATTTTGTTATTTTTCAAAAAAGTGTCATTAATTAATAAGTTATTGATACTTAAAGAAAAGAATTAATGGTGGCGCGGATTTTGGCAAACGAATTTAAGGTTTATGCTAAAAAAGGTGTAAATCTGGTATAGAAATCCTTTATAATCCGGCCGTTTTTTTACTCTGAACCAATGAAAGTGAACTAATGTCAGACTTATCTCATTACAGAAACATTGGTATTTTCGCCCACGTAGACGCGGGTAAAACTACCACAACAGAACGTATCTTGAAGCTTACTGGTAAAATCCATAAAACTGGTGAGGTTCACGATGGTGAATCAACAACTGACTTCATGGAGCAGGAAGCTGAGCGTGGTATTACCATCCAGTCAGCGGCAACAACCTGTTTCTGGAAAGATCATCGCATGAACATCATCGATACTCCGGGACACGTTGACTTTACAGTTGAAGTATATCGTTCACTTAAAGTACTAGACGGCGGTATCGGTGTATTCTGTGGTTCTGGCGGTGTTGAGCCTCAGTCAGAAACTAACTGGCGTTATGCTAACGAATCAGAAGTTGCGCGTGTAATCTTCGTAAACAAACTAGACCGTATGGGTGCAGACTTTTACCGTGTAGTTGGCCAAGTTAAGAAAGTACTTGCTGCTAACCCACTAGTAATGACGCTTCCAATCGGTATCGAAGACGAGTTTAAAGGTGTTGTTAACCTTCTAGACATGAAAGCGTACATCTGGGACGATTCAGGCCTTCCTGAAAACTACGAAATCGTAGACATCCCTGAAGACATGGTTGAGAAAGCTCAAGAATATCGCGAGCAAATGATCGAAACTGCTGTTGAGCAAGATGACGACCTAATGATGGCTTACATGGATGGTGAAGAGCCGTCTCTAGAAGACATCAAGCGTTGTATCCGTAAAGGTACTCGTGACCTAGCGTTCTTCCCAACTTACTGTGGTTCTGCATTTAAGAACAAAGGTATTCAGCTAGTTCTTGACGCGGTTGTAGACTTCCTACCTTCTCCAACAGAAGTTGATCCACAAGATCTAACTGACGAAGAAACTGGTGAGCCTACTGGTGAAGTTGCAACAGTATCTGTTGACGAGCCGTTCCGTGCACTTGCGTTCAAAATCATGGACGACCGTTTCGGTGCCCTTACGTTTATCCGTATCTATTCTGGTAAGCTAAACAAAGGCGACACCGTTCTTAACAGCGCAACGGGTAAAACTGAGCGTATCGGCCGTATGGTTGAGATGCACGCTGACGAACGTACTGAACTTACTTCAGCACAAGCGGGTGATATCCTAGCTGTTGTTGGTATGAAGAACGTTCAAACAGGTCACACGCTATGTGATCCTAAGCACCCTTGTACACTAGAGCCAATGATCTTCCCTGAGCCAGTAATCTCGATTGCTGTTAAGCCAAAAGACAAAGGCGCTAACGAAAAGATGTCTATCGCTATCGGTAAACTAGTAGCAGAAGACCCGTCTTTCCAAGTTGAAACTGACGAAGATTCAGGCGAAACCATCCTTAAAGGTATGGGTGAGCTTCACCTAGATATCAAAGTAGATATCTTGAAGCGTACTTACGGCGTTGAGCTAGAAGTAGGTCAACCTCAAGTTGCTTACCGTGAAACTATCACACAAGCAGTTGAAGACAGCTACACGCATAAGAAGCAGTCTGGTGGGCGAAACTAACTCTGGCTTCAAGTTCACATCTACTGTTGTGGGCGGTAACGTACCTAAAGAATTCTTCCCAGCCATTGAAAAAGGCTTCAAAGGCATGATGGAAGTAGGTCCTCTAGCTGGCTACCCAGTACTAGACGTTGAAGTTGAGCTATTCGACGGTGGTTTCCACGCAGTTGACTCATCAGCAATCGCGTTCGAAATTGCTGCTAAAGGCGCATTCCGTCAGTCAATGCCAAAAGCAGGTCCTCAAATTCTTGAGCCTGTGATGAAAGTTGACGTGTTCAGCCCAGAAGACAACGTTGGTGACGTAATCGGTGACCTTAACCGTCGTCGTGGTATGATCAAAGACCAAGAAGCTGGCGCTACTGGCGTTCGCATCAAGGCTGACGTACCTCTATCTGAGATGTTTGGTTACATCGGTCACTTACGTACTATTACATCTGGTCGTGGTCAGTTCTCTATGGAATTCAGCCACTACTCAGCATGTCCTCAGAACGTAGCTGACAAAGTAATTGAAGAAGCGAAAGCACGTAAAGCTGCTAAGTAATTAGCCTTTGCGAACGTAAGCTGACCTTGGGTTAGCTTACGCTTCAAGAAATACTAAAAAGCCGGTCGCATGACCGGCTTTTTTTATGTCGAATTTCCGGTCCTGAAATACTTTTAGTACATCTTATACGGCAGAAATTTCCCTGACATTACTACGCTTACACGGTCGCCTTTAGGATCGTTTTCGCGCTGTAAATCCATAGAAAAGTCAATGGCGCTCATGATGCCGTCGCCAAACTCTTCATGAATTAATTCCTTTAGGGTAGTGCCATACACATTCACCAATTCATACCAGCGGTAAATTAGCGGATCGGTAGGGACTTCGGCGGCAGTACTCCATTCTTTCGATTGGCCAACAACCTCAGCAATATGGCTCCATTTTATGCCTTTTAAAATCTTGGCTGACTGGATCAAGTCGGTAACTTGGGTTCTCGATGTAATCATTTACATTTCCTTAAAGGGTTAGTTAAACAAAATGAGCGTAACTAGATTGCTGAAAATAAGTGCCAGTATTAGCACCTTGTACACAAAAAGAGGGTGTCGTTTTACTAACGGCTCGTACTCCGTAGGTTGTGATGGATTTGGGTAGCGAAGCGAAAAGAGAAACTCAGATAGTGTTGAGAAGCGTTTGTCAGGGTTCACATGTAAAGCGCGTTTAAGGGCGCTATCAACCCAATTGGGTATAGGTCGTTTAGGGTCTAGTGCGGTTTGGTATGTTAACTTTTTCTGCTCGGCCAAGGTGCGACAGTGAGCGAGCTTTGTACGATAGGGGTAGCGACCGCACAAAAGGTAGTAGGTGAGTACGGCTAAGGAGAAAAGATCAGAGCGCTCTGAGCCGACATTTCCTATAAAGTACTCAGGTGCGGCAAAAAGTGCCGCGCCAGGAATAGGTGTGTCACTATAAAGGCTTGGGGCATCGGCTAAGGCTGCTGAGCCCAAGTCTATAATAGTACAGTGCCCTTGTTCGCTAATCATAATATTGTCGGGTCGTATATCCCTGTGAAGAATTCCCTGACGGTGCATCGCCTGTAAACCTTTACCAACCTGCTCAATTATATTCCTAACTTGCTCTAAAGGCGGTGTAGGATTATCAACAGCCCATTGAGCTAGGGTTTGACCTTGTACATACTCACTAACGCTGTAATAAGCAGAGGGAGAGTACGGTAAACCCAAATCAGTAAACGTTGGGCTTTTAATAACATGTGACGAATTAATCCGTCTCGCAAACCAGCTTTCTATTAAGAACCCGTTTAGCATTTCCGGTGATAGGGCAAAGTCAGTAGCCGGCGTTTTTACAACCACAGGGCTGTTTGTGTGTATAGCTTCACAAAACGAATTGGTGGCAATAAAGACATGACTTCGGGCCGACGTATAAAGCTGTCGCTCTAACTTCAACCCATCAATTTCATCACCCGTTGAAAGGTTTGCGGTAGCGGGTTCTTCGCATACTTGTAAATCAGACTGCTGATTTGAGTAATTGACCACAGCATCAGATACCTCGGAATTGGGTATCAGCTGGTCGCCCAACGATCTGTTAAGTACAGATGAATGAGGTGAAGTTGAAACGCCTTCATACGGTGGGTGTCTGTGAACGTTTAGGCCATCTGAGCTAGCTACAAGAACCTTTACGAGAAGTAAGGTGAGGTTGTCGTCGCTTCCTCTACTAAATGCCTCATGTACTACCAACGCAGCTTGGTTTTTAGAAAGCATTTCGGCCTCATTGATTTTCTTTAGAATGGTAGGTAGCGATACAAATTCATAAACCCCATCGCTACTTATCGAGAGCGTACTCGATGAATTCAGGGTGAGCGTTGTATGATCGATGTCTATATTCGCTTTAACACCTAAAGCCTTAGTAAGGTAACTCTGCGAAGGCTCACTTTCCGATACTTGACGATGAGGTTTTGTGAGTAAGATAGGCGATTGTGCGTTCTTAGAAAGAACCTGAATTTGGCAATCCCCCACATGAAACACATCCACGCGATTGCCCGTTACCACTGCCACTGTAAACGTGCACACATAACCTTTTTCTGGTGTATAGCAAAAGGGGCTTTTCTGCGTACGAGTATAAAGTAGCGCGTTTATTTCTTTGATAATGGTTTCAGCGCGCGTCTTAACTGACCATTGTTCCGGTGCCATGTTAAACAGTCTAATAAACTGCCTGGTCGCAAAGTCACTAGGATTTGGGTTATCAGAAACATGGAAAGCGTATGCATCCTGGTTTATCGCTTTTACGCCGGCTGTAGAATATGCACTTACACTGAGCGTGTTAGCTGGCGGATTAAATGGGGCGTTAAGCGGGGCTTGCTCATTCATGTTTTATTGCTTCTTACCTGCATATTTAATCTTGAGCCCAATTAGTTACATCCAAGGAGAGCGGATAACGCCATCATGCCCTATAGGGACAAGGCATGATGGCTTCAAGATAAGTGCCTTAATTAAATAGGTAGTGTTTGCGAGGCAGTGGCCTTATCAACAGGGATAGTACGTTTTGGTAGCGTCTTAACATGGGTGGTGTATAGGGTTAGTCCAGTAAAGGCGAGGCCACCAACAAGGTTTCCGAGTGCCGTTGGGATCTCGTTCCAGATGAAGTAGTCCATAACCGAGAAATCGCCGCCCATAATAAGTCCAAATGGGAAAAGGAACATGTTTACCACTGAGTGCTCAAAACCCATAAAGAAGAACAGCATGATTGGCATCCACATGGCTAATACTTTTCCGCTAACATGGGTTGAAATCATTGCTCCCACTACGCCTAGCGACACCATCCAGTTACACAGCATGCCGCGAATGAAAATGGTGAACCATCCTGCAACGCCGTGTTCTGCATAGCCCAATGTACGAGCTTCGCCAATGCTGGCTACCTTAGTCGCAATGGCACCGCCATCCACGTTATACCCCATGGTAAAAATAAACGACATCATAAAGGCAACGGTTAATGCGCCACCAAAGTTACCTAAAAATACTAACCCCCAATTCCGTAGAATTTGTTTTGGCGTGACGCCAGGTCGCTGTGCAAGCCAAGCAAGTGGGGTAAGTACGAACACGCCGGTTAATAGGTCAAACCCCATTAGATAAAGCATACAGAAACCCACTGGGAACAACACTGCGCCAAGAAGAAACACGCCGGTTTGAACGGCAATGGTAACGGCAAAAACAGCAGCCAAAGCCAGGATTGCACCTGCCATATAAGCGCGGATTAAAGTATCTCGTGTAGACATATAAATTTTGGCTTCGCCTGCATCTACCATCTTGGTTGCAAACTCAGCGGGGAGAAGATAAGCCATGGTTTCACCTCACGTTGTCGTTATTAATAAGTTGTCAGTTGTGTGTTGTGGTTTACTGTTTCAGTGCGTTCCAGAAGATCAAAAAAAGGCGTCCGCAGCGCTCTCGTAAGAAAGAACTGGGGACGCCTTTGTCCGAAACTCATGCATTGTAGTAGCTAACAAATAAACCGGTAGTTATATGTACGCCGTTGTACTCTAAAGCCCGTTAGCACCTAAAACTTGTTTAAGCGCCCTCGTACTTTTGTAATTCATTTGTACAAAGCTAAAAAAGTGCCAACAACCAAAATGTACGCAGATGTCTTATTTATTTTTTTTAAAAACAATGACTTGCACAAAATTGTGGTTGTGTTGATAGGCACTTGCGCCAAGGCACCATTAATTAGCCTGCACTAAAAAGGGGGGAGTGTGAGTGTTTAAGGTGCAACCAGCTCTACCATTTCCTACTTTAATGCCTGTTTTAACATTTTTAGCTGACGCTTCATGGCTGGATAAACTTTCGCCTCTTGGGTCTGCTGCGCATATTTTTCGTGCTCAAATTTCTCACACAGTAGCGTTAATGCGTTGGCAGCATCTTCATTTATTAAAGGATTAACCTCAGCCAAATAGGCTGACAAGGTTTTGTTTCCTCTTTCTTTTCCTGTTTTAGCTTCAACGCATTTTATTGCGTTTAGTAAGATTCTATGTGAGGACGACAACGTGGTGCGATGCGTTTTGGGTAAAAAATACAGTGCTAAAATAAGCCCGATTAGGCCGATGGCGGAAAGAAATACAACTCGCATTTTTTGCGGCGTTAGCGAACCTAGTAAATCTTCAAGCATGTTGGTTTGCGCAGCATTGTCAAAACCCAGTACCCACTTACTCCACGAGTAATCGAGCTGTTGCAACCAGCTTTGTAACGTTGCAAAAATAGCAGTGTTGCTAAGGTCGCCCAAAATACTGGCTTCACGTGACTCCCCCAGCTCTTCCAGCGCACGTTCAAGTCCTAAGGTTAGGCGAGACGGTGCCACCATACTCGTTGGGTCGTGTCGTACCCATACACCATCAATAAATGCTTCCACCCATGCATGTGCATCGTACTGCCTTACTTGAAGCACATTGTCATTAAGTGCGCTTCCGCCCTGATAGCCCGTCACCATTCTTGCCGGTACCCCTGCGGCGCGTAGCACGTACACCATGGCGCCTGCGTAATGGGCACAAAAACCTGAGCGTTCTTCAAATAAAAAACGGTCGATGGGGTCGGTAGGCATGGCGTTCGGCGATAGGGTATAGCGGAAGCCCCCTTGATTGAATTCACGCATTATTGCGTTAACTACTTGCTGTGCGCTTGAATATTGTTTGGAAAGTGTCTGTCCCCATGCCCTGGCTTGTGGGTTGCCATTAATGGAAACCTGAAGGTTTAGTTGCGATTCAAAATTTCCTATTCCGCTAGTGATTTGAGCATTTGGATAGTAGCGCAGATAAAACGCTTTCTTACTGGATATTGGGCTATTCGCCCTTAACGTAAAATCAAAAAGACTTCTTACGAAAATACTGTTCTCGCGGTTGTTGGGTGTCGAAGGCGCTAACGCAAACAGCCACGATTGCTGTGTAGGCTCCACGATTAATTCATAACTTATTACTTGAGGCGTGTCTTCCTCGGCCAACACTGACAAAGGCGATGACTTGCCCATGTATGCTAGCTGCTGCTCTGCCTGTTTACGTTTGTCGCTAATAGACCAGGTTTTCCCATCAAAATGTTCTAATGTCATAGCGCGCCAATACCTAGACGGCGCATCGGGGACTTCTTCGGCGCTTTCAAATGTAACGCTGAAAGCCAATTCAGAGGAACTCGCTAGTGAAGCAATATCACCTGGTGTAACCGTGTCAGAAAGCCCGGTTTCAGTCGACTTTGACGTGGGCATTTGCCAAAGCGGAGGGAGTTGGGGAAGCAGTAAAAACAGTAGTAGCGCGATAGGGAAGGCCTGGACGATAAGCACGGTCACGAATTTAATACTTTTTGATTTAGGAATTCCTGCGCCATGATATATGGCGGTCGCGAAAAGGAGCAGGGCCAGTATTCCTGTATAGCCAATCCACGCAAATACGCTTAGAGACGAAATAAATCCACAGCCGATTAAGAACAAGCAGGTACAAATAAGTAGGTGAAAATCTCGTTTTTTCTCAACCAGCATGATTTTGAGAGCGCACGCGACGGTCAATAGGTTAATCATGCTATCAAGCAAACCTACTGA
>LUME01000931.1_pt1 | contig 10334 bp, 5 predicted proteins | sample 729951 | NCBI WGS metagenome assembly LUME01 (sample SAMN03860271, study PRJNA289734) | marine metagenome | biome: seawater column; feature: ocean; material: water; isolation source: Red Sea water column Station 34 - depth 200m | place: Saudi Arabia: Red Sea | collected 2011-10-15 | depth 200 m | reverse complement strand
CTCTATGTTAATCCCCGGAATGCGGCTGCCGGCAGTTTACGACAGCTGGATCCCAGAATTACAGCCAGCCGCCCTTTAGCGTTCTACGGTTATGGTGTTGGATTGGTCAATGCCGGTGCATCTCCTGAATCACAGAGCCAGGTGCTGTACGCCCTACGCCATTGGGGTATCCCGGTGAATCCACGGGTGAGTACTGTCAGCGGGGCCGCAGGGTGTATGGAATATTACGAGAAAATTCTTGTCATAAGGGAGAAGCTGGCTTATGACATAGACGGTGTTGTGTACAAAGTTGATAGTTTTGCAGCTCAGAATCAGCTCGGCTTTATTGCCAGAGCACCCCGTTGGGCACTGGCACATAAGTTCCCCGCACAGGAGGAGCTAACGGTCGTTCAAAGTATCGAGGTTCAGGTTGGGCGAACGGGTGCGGTTACGCCAGTGGCACGCCTTCAGCCTGTATTTGTTGGCGGTGTAACCGTTTCAAATGCGACCCTTCACAATGCTTCTGAAATCAGGAGGCTAGATGTCAGAATAGGTGACACTGTGGTTGTTCGCCGGGCAGGTGATGTGATTCCCGAAGTGGTCTCAGTCGTACTGGGCCGTCGTATAGATGGTACTCGGTCATTTCGCTTCCCAAAGCGGTGTCCCATATGCGGTTCAGATATTGTTGGCGATGTCGATCAAGTTGTCCTTCGCTGTAGCGGTGGCCTGTTCTGTAGTGCCCAGTTGAAAGAATCCATTAAGCACTTTGCATCCCGGCGGGCTATGGATATTGAAGGTCTTGGCAGTAAGCTTGTAGATCAGCTTGTTGAGACAGGACATGTTCGCGATGTGGCTGATTTGTTCGATCTGGATCTTGAGGTTCTGTCGGGCCTTGAACGGATGGGTGAGAAATCAGCCCGTAATCTGCTCCATGCGATAGATCGTTGCCGAAATACAAGTTTAGGGAGGTTCCTGTTTGCACTCGGGATACCGCAGGTTGGTGAAGCGACAGCCAATACATTGGCCGAACACTTTTCAACCCTCGATAGGCTTCGAGTTGCAGATCAGTCGCAACTCGAGGAAGTACCAGATATTGGTCCTGTCGTTGCCGAAGGGGTGTTGCGGTTTTTGTCTCAGACTGATAATCAGCAGGTGCTTGATCGACTTCTGGCAGTCGGTGTTACCTGGCCAGACAAACAGACTTCAACAACGAGCCGCAAACTGGCCGGTAAAACATTTGTCTTGACAGGGGGGCTGGATCACCTCACACGCGATGATGCGAAACAACGTCTGATTAGTCACGGTGCCCGGGTTACTGCAAGCGTTTCAGGAAAGACGGATTTTTTGGTTGCCGGCTCTGATCCGGGATCAAAGCTGGTCAGGGCGCAAGAACTGGGTATCCCAGTTCTGGATGAGATCGCTTTCCTGCTGTTATTGGAGAAATCTGAATAAGTTGATGCCGGGCAAAAAGATTCAGCGCTAAGATACAATCTACCCTGTGCCGCCATAGTGCGAGGGCAGTTCGCCCAGCCAGGACTACACCATAGTTAATCCTATTGCCAGGAGATATGATGAAAGACACGTTCGGTTCACGTGAAACACTCGATGTCGGAGGCGAATCCTACGAGATCCGGGCACTCGATGTGCTTAACGATGAGTATGACATTGCACGTCTGCCTTACTCGCTGAAGATTCTGCTGGAAAATCTGCTCCGTAACGAAGACGACTCCAGCGTCAGTGCAGAGGATATTCGCAGCCTGGCTGGATGGGATCCCCAGGCAGGTGCCGTATCTGAAATCGCTTATACCCCTGCCAGGGTATTGATGCAGGATTTAACCGGTGTGCCTTCAGTCGTAGATCTGGCTGCCATGCGTGAGGCTATGACGGAACTTGGCGGTGATCCCGATCGTATTAACCCATTGTCGCCGGCTGACATGGTAATAGATCACTCGGTCATGGTGGACCATTTTGGGTCAACTCAGTCCCTGGATCTCAACGCGGAGCTTGAATACAGTCGTAACCGCGAACGGTATTCTTTCTTGAGATGGGGTCAGCAGGCGTTCAGTAATTTCAGCCTCGTACCACCGGCAACGGGAATTGTTCATCAAGTTAACATCGAGTACTTGGCTCGCGTGGTATTCAGTCGAAAGGTGGGCGGTGTGCTTCAGGCCTATCCCGACACGGTCGTGGGTACCGACTCGCATACCACCATGGTCAATGGACTTGGTGTTCTGGGGTGGGGGGTCGGTGGTATTGAGGCCGAAGCGGCCATGTTGGGCCAGCCCATCAGTATGCTGATACCTCAAGTTGTGGGGTTTGAACTGCAAGGACAACTGCTTGAAGGAGCCACGGCCACTGACCTCGTGCTGACAGTGGTGGAAAAACTACGCCAACATGGTGTGGTTGGGAAGTTTGTTGAATTCTACGGCTCGGGACTCGATTATTTATCCCTGGCTGACCAGGCGACGATCGCGAACATGGCACCGGAATACGGGGCAACCTGCGGCATTTTCCCGATTGACTCTGGAACGCTGAACTACCTGAGACTGACAGGAAGGCCTGAGTCGGATGTCGTGCTGGTTGAAGCCTATGCCCGGCGGCAGGGTATGTTCAGAGACGAAAACATGCCTAGTGCACAGTACACAGACAGTCTTAATCTTGAATTGTCTACTGTTGTACCCAGTATTGCTGGTCCTAAGCGCCCCCAGGACCGAATCAGCCTCTCAGAAGCAAAGAGCCGCATCGCTGAAGCCTGCGCTGATACCTCATCGGGTAAGCCCGGTGTCCCACAATCCGTCGTGTTAGAGGGACAACAGGTCGACCTTAAGGACCAGCACATTGTTATCGCTGCGATCACCAGTTGTACAAACACCTCAAACCCAGGTGTTATTGTGAGTGCCGGATTGGTAGCAAGAAATGCCCTGGCTCAGGGCCTTAACGTCAAGCCTTGGGTAAAAACATCACTTGCCCCGGGGTCAAAGGTAGTGACGGACTATCTGACCAAAGCCGGTCTGCTCGATGCGCTTTCTCAGATAGGATTTGATGTGGTGGGTTACGGCTGCACCACATGTATCGGGAATTCGGGTCCTTTACCCGCCCCAGTGAGCGAAGCCATACAGGCAGGTGATCTTGTGGCCTGCTCCGTGCTTTCGGGAAATCGTAACTTTGAAGGCAGGGTGCACGCTGAGGTCAAAATGAATTTTTTGGCCTCTCCACCATTGGTGGTTGCATATGCCCTGGCAGGGACTATGGCTGTGGATTTTGAAACAGATCCACTCGGAACCACAGCGGATGGCCGTGATATTTATCTGCGCGATATCTGGCCCGCCCAGGCTGACATTGAACAGGTCATCAGTAGCCATGTGACTCGAGAACTATTTGAGGCGCGTTATTCGGATGTGTTCACCGGGGATGCCCGCTGGTCGGGGATTAAGGTTGATTCTTCAAGCCTGTTTAAGTGGGACACTGAGTCTACCTATGTACGGCATCCACCGTATTTCGAAGGCATGACGCGGCAAGTACCCGGCATCCAGAATGTGCGTAAAGCTCGTGTTCTGGCCAAACTTGGAGACAGCATCACGACCGACCATATTTCTCCTGCCGGCGCTATCAGTCCAGACAGCCCGGCGGCTGATTATCTTCGATCACACGGTGTAGCACAGGCTGACTTTAATTCGTACGGGTCACGTCGCGGAAATCACGAAGTGATGATGCGCGGTACATTCGCGAACATTCGTCTGCGTAACGAACTGGCTCCCGGTACAGAAGGTGGATGGACGCGCCATCAGCCAAGTGGCGAGCAGATGACAATTTATGATGCAGCGATGCGCTATCGGGCTGAGGACACGCCGCTGATGGTAATTGCGGGCAAAGCATACGGCACGGGGTCTTCTCGGGATTGGGCGGCCAAGGGCTCTTTGTTGTTAGGTGTAAGAGCTGTCCTGGTTGAAAGCTTCGAGAGAATTCATCGGTCGAATCTGGTCGGTATGGGCGTACTTCCGTTACAGTTTCATGCGGGTGAAGGGAGTGAAGTTCTCGGACTATCCGGACACGAACTCTACGATCTGGATGATCTTGAGCCCGGCTTGAGTGAGATCGGTGTAACAGCGACTGATTCAGAAGGTGGAATAAAGCGATTTTCGGCGATTGTCAGAATCGATACTCCCAAGGAATGGGAATATTTTGATCATGGCGGGATCCTGCAATATGTAATGCGTCAGTTGCTGAACTGAACCCTGTTTTGATCAGGCTTCGACATTCCGTGCTTTGTTTTTGGCAGTCCGGCTGACAATAAAGATTCCGCTGAGTACCAATACAAGCGCAGTCGGCATTCTCCAGCCAGGCACCTCATTCAGAAAAAGTACTCCCCAGGCTGCACCAAAAACCGGAATGATGTAGTTGACCTGTGAAAATGTGGTTGCGCCAACACGATGAATCAGATAGTAGAAGATCAGAGTGGCGAGTGCGGTGGCAACAATACCCAGGATAAGAACCGAAATAACTGCCGTTCCATTTGGACGCAACGTCCATGGCTGTTCCAGTAGGATGGCCATCGGTAGTACCCAGATCAGACCAGCCAGTGTGGCGCCAGTGGACATGACTGGTCCGGGCAGGCGGGCAAATCGCCGGGCGAAGGTGGTTGAGACTGCGTAGCTTAGGGCGCTGATAATGATGGCAAACTGTGCGATCACAGCTGTGTCAAGATTATGTAATGCATCGGCGCCTATCAAAATGATGAGACCGCCGAATCCGATCATGATCCCCAGTCCGGTGCCCAAATTGAAGCGTTCGTCAGCAATGAACAAGTGCGCAAGCATTGCTGTTGCAACGGGCATCGTTCCCATCAGAACGGCGGTAAGGCCACTGTCGATATAGACCTCTCCCCAGCTGATCAATGTAAACGGCAAAGCGGTGCCAAATAACCCGAGTACCGCGAAAATTGTCCAGTTCTTTATGTCAGTGGGTAAGCCCTGTCGTTTAAATGCAAGGTAGCCGGCCAGAACGACTACAGCGACGGCAATGCGTGCTGCTGTCAATGTGTAGGGCGGAACTGTCGAGATCGCAAGTTTTATGAAAAGAAATGAGGAGCTCCAAATCAAACCCACACCAAAGAGCAGTAAGTAGTCTCGCGGTGAGATGGCCGTGTTCATGGCTTATATGGGGTTCCCAATGGTGTAAAGCTTGTTGCTTTAATGTTCTGAATGTAGTTTTTTCGTAGCGCTAGAACATTGTTCCAATTTTTCCAGGTATTCGCGAGTACTCTTTGGCATCGGTACTCTTACACCAGCCATATAGGAGATCAGATCAACCCCTTCAGATAAAAGTCTTTTAGCCCAGTCATGCACTTCCTCAAGATTGGTTTTGTCGGAATTGATAGTTGGTTCGAAATGTTTTATGCGTGCTGCCAGAGTGACGAATTCCGGCCAGCTATAAAAGAAATCTGGATCGCTTTTCATGATCTCACTTTCTTGGCGTGCGGCCCTTGCGTAGTTGAGAATGCTGCCTGCGGTTTTGTCGAACCCAGGGATAGCCTTGAACGTGGACACCATGTGATCGGCGACCTCATCGATGGCTTCCATCGCCTGGGCGATCTTGACATATCGGCTTTCATAATACGCGGCGATCGGCTGAGTGAAGACTTTTAACGGTTCACCCCAGAGTTCATCTATTCCCTCGTGGCCACTTGAATGTCGTACCTGTTTCCCCAGTTCCAGTGCTTCCTGAAAGCACTCACTGCACTGTGTCATTAACTCGTTGTCGGTATCGACATGAATGCCGCGTTCTTCAAGGTCGACAATACTGGTAAAAAGATCAGTCGCCCGATTAAACAGCGCGCCTGCAAGCATCGCCGCATTGACTCGTTTCCGCTCGGGGGAGCGTTCACTTTCGTAGGCCTGTCTGGCTGTCTCAACCCTATTTCCAGGTGTATTAATTCCGGGCTCAGTATGGTGGAACGTACGGCGTGTCAGAACAAGAAGAAGGTCACGTTTGGCCGACAGGGTTTCTTCTGGAGGTGGGTAATAACGGATCCAGTAGCCATCATAGAAGATGTGGGGCTTGCCATTAATCTCTTTTCGAGATCCGTTCGCAATACCTAGATTCATGTTTTGAAGCGCCACAAGGTGTTTGTTTCGGTTAGATAAACAAAGCGGTTAGAACAGCGCGAGTCTGTTTTCAAGTGTGTTACGGCAGGATCATTTAGGAAGAATTTGCTTCAATGGAGCGGGATTGTACGCTGACCGGTTTGAAAGGCAATAGTTGGCAGTCGTTTCACTAACCTATCACGGTATATAACCGGAAAAGACTATGGCCACCGCCTTTTCACTGTGGATATGAAGCTATTGATTCGGTGACCGGGGTAGCGTTTTGGCTGGGGAGGCGACCGGACGCCCGCTAGAGGTAGCTGTAACCCGACCCTCAAAGAAGACGTCATCGGTAAGGTCGTCGGGAGATACTGTGTTTTCATAACGGTTCACAACAGTACCGATAGCGGTTGCACCAGCCCCGACGGCTTTGCTTTGAGCACGTTCTGATGCGACAGACTCGGCCCATAAAAACGCACGGGAGCGATCCGAGAAATCGACCGGACCTTCAAGGCTGTGTACTCGAAAAGTTCCCTGACTGGGTTGAGTAATCGTAATGTGTTCGCGTTGAACGACACTGCCTACAACGGCACCTATAGCATTTGCGACATCGCTGTGCTTTGGTATTTTCAAGTCGATCCCGAGCATGCGGCCCGCTGCGGGGTAATAAAACGGGGCTGGTGCACCCACGGCCACCAGAGATCGGCCAGGATCGAAATTCACGGCGAATAGCCCTCCGTCCATTGTCCCGTTGTCCATGATCCAATCAGTGAGTAATCGGTTGATTTTGTCGAATACCGCAGTTTCATTCCGGGGGCCACCAGTCGCCATACAGGCTTTTATAACCGTTTCACAAATGGTGCTGACGACCCTGTCATGTACAACCTGGCTGACAGCGGAAGAATCATTGGGATCAAAGCTGCCCCATCCGTATACGTGGCGCATCTGTTTTGCCCAGATAACTGCCGCAAGATGAGCCGCTTCTGTTGACCAGTGGTTACTGAAACCGAGCACATGGGCTGCGTCCGAGGGGGTGAAGCCACTGTATATCACCATCCCTTTACGGACCATGACAGCAGCAGCCTGGGCCTGTTCGCGTGCGCTGCGATACAGGGTTTCGAGTTCGAGGGGGCGTTCAGCCAGACGCTCCCACACTTTCTTTTCCACGGGCGAGAGCTGAGCGATTTGACTACTATCAGCGAAAAGTGGAAGAAAGAATTTGTTACTTCGAGGTGTCGGTTTAGCATCCCGTTGACGCTTGAGGGACTCAATCACCCAGTCATTATCAAATGCTAGCAAGCTCATCGGCACGACCCGGCGGGGTCCAATACCCAGGCCTTCGCCACCGCTGAATCTCGCTTCGCTGTCACCGCCGAGTCCTACCGAGAAAACCCGGGTAGACTCAATCATCGGTCGCCACTCTCCTATCACCGTAGCGTCTGAACTGAAGGCGGGAAGACCATTGGTTACGACGGCAACATCAGTTGTGGTGCCCCCCATGTCGGCAACAATGGAGTTTTCTGTCTGGGCGAGGAATGCAGCGCCCACAACGCTTGTAGCCGGGCCGGACAGTACGGTCTCTATTGGTCGTGCCAGAGCAGCCGCTGCCGTAATCAGGGAACCGTCGCCTTTAACCACCATGATTCCATAATCGTACAGAAGCGACTGTATAGTGCGAATCAGCCGGTCGATATACGACACCAAAGAGGCGTTGAAGGCCACAGTCACTGCCCTGCGGGGAGCACCTAGAGATGAGGCGAGTTCATGGCCGCAGGTCACAGGCCTATCAGACAGAGAATGAATCAAGTCGCGCAGAACAATCTCATGGGCGGGATTGCGAACGCTGAACATGCTCGAAACACCAAATGCCGATACCCGATTCTTGTACCTTTCGATGGTGCGGCTCGCCGCATCCAAGTCTAGTGGACAGTGCTCTCGGCCGCCGGCATCGTGACCGCCTTTCAGTGCAACACAGGCTCCACCACGGACAATATGTTCGAGCTTCGCCCGCTCTATCTGGATGGCGGTGTAACCCGGAAGCAGCAGACAAACGGGGGTACCACGGCCTTCGACAACGGCATTGGTTGCGAGCGTGGTCGACAGCGAGGCCAGCGTAACTTTTGAAAGAAGGTCGGAGGGGAGCTTTTTGAGTACGTATAGGTTCCGCCTGTATCAATACCCAGACGGAGTTGCGTCTGTCCGGAGCCCTGTTCAGCCATGGAGTTACTGGCCGTAGTCGAAGAATCCCTTACCACTCTTTCTGCCTAGATAGCCTGCGTCGACCATTTGTTTTAGGAGTGGGCACGGCCTGAATTTCGAATCCCCAAACTCCTCTAGAAGAATATTCATGACGTAGAGACAAACATCGATACCGATCATGTCAGCGAGTGCCAGAGGCCCCATGGGGTGGCCGGCACCCAGCTTCATTGCTGCGTCGATCTCATCTGTGCTGGCGATACCCTCGTAAAGTATGAATACAGCTTCATTTATCATAGGAACCAGCATGCGATTAACCACAAAACCTGGGCTGTCTTTTACGCTTACCGGTGTTTTACCCAGTTGCCGGGTCATTTCATCGACTGTAGTGAAGGTGTCATCGGAAGTTTGCAATGCTCTTATGATCTCTACCAACGCCATCATTGGTACTGGATTAAAGAAGTGCATGCCGATTACCTTGTCTGGCCTGTTGCTGACGGAGGCAAGTTTTGTCAGTGACAGCGACGATGTGTTGGAGGCAATAATAGTCTCCGGTCGGGAAACCTTATCTATCTCCTTAAACAGGTCCAGTTTGAGATCCATGTTTTCTGTAGCAGCTTCTATGACGAGATCGCAGTCAGCTAGCTCCGATAGATTGGTGGTGGTACTGATTTTCGTGATTGCCGCGTCTTTCGCGTCAACAGTAATCTTTTCTCGGTCTACCAGTCTTTGCAGGCTTTTATCAATTGTACTTAGGCCTCGACTGCTTACTTCATCTGACACATCCTGCATGACAATGTCATAGCCGGTGAGGGCAGCTACCTGAGCTATTCCGCTGCCCATCGTGCCGGCGCCAACTATCCCGATGTTGCTGATTTGCATTTTGCACACTCCTGTTCTGATCCACGGGTACATTTACAAGGGGGCAAGGCTAACCTAAACCGGCGGCGAAACCAATGGCCGGCTGCGTTCGGGGGATCGTCGGTATACACTGTCCACTAGACGACAACTATGGTACTGAGCATGAACAGTAAACAGATGATCGAGCAACTGGTTGGATTCAACACAGTGTCTCGTGACAGTAACCTTTCGCTTATCGACTTCGTTCAGAATTACCTTGATGATTACGGTGTCGCATCAACTCGTGTCGTCAGCGACGACGGTGAGAAGGTAGATGGCCAGGACTGGCACACGGATCCATTTTTGCTGACTGAAGACAACGGCAGGCTTTATGGTCGTGGGACTTGTGACATGAAAGGGTTCATCGGGATTGCCTTATCACTTGTGCCACAAATGAGATCACTGCGGCGTCCTATACACCTGGCATTGTCCTACGATGAGGAAGTAGGGTGCCGTGGTGCACCAGCCATGATTGAGCAGATGGTGACCAATATACCCGCACCGGAAGCTGTTATCGTTGGCGAACCTACGAGCATGAGTGCTGTTACCGGACATAAGGGTATTGTTGGCCTCAAGACAACCGTCCGTGGCTATGAGACGCATTCCAGCCAGACCAACCGTGGCGTGAGCGCGGTAATGAATGCTGCCAGGCTCGTCGGTTACCTCAGTGCAATGGCAGAGCGCCTCGAGCGCGATACCCCGTCGGACAACGGATTTAACCCTCATCATACCAGTATCCACGTGGGCGTCATTAATGGCGGCACCGCGATGAATATTGTTTCACGCCACTGTGAGTTTGTTTGGGATGTCCGTAACATTCCTGGAGATGACCCGGATGTTCTGATTGGGGAGTTCGAAAAATACTGCAAGGAAGAGGTGTTGCCTGAGATGCGGCGGCGATGGTCGGAGTGTTTTATTAAGACAGACATCATTGCCCGTGCACCGGAATTTTCACCAAAGGAATCTGCAGCGCTTGAATTGGTGCAAGCTATTACTGGAACTCAGGATACCAGTCGAGGTGCCTATGTCGCCGAAGCCGGACAGTTCCAGGCGGCGGGATTTCCAACGGTGATGTGTGGGCCAGGCTCGATTGACCAGGCGCATCAGCCCGATGAATTCATCAGTCTCGAACAGGTTGTACAGGGTGAGTCATTCTTACGCCGGCTGATTCAAGAC
>LUME01000591.1_pt1 | contig 10430 bp, 12 predicted proteins | sample 729951 | NCBI WGS metagenome assembly LUME01 (sample SAMN03860271, study PRJNA289734) | marine metagenome | biome: seawater column; feature: ocean; material: water; isolation source: Red Sea water column Station 34 - depth 200m | place: Saudi Arabia: Red Sea | collected 2011-10-15 | depth 200 m | reverse complement strand
CCCGTGGCGGCGCTGGCGCCTCCACCCCGACCACCGGGCCGCCGGCTTCCTCGTCACCGACGGCGTGGTCGCCGCCCGCGACCCACACTTCTTGGCCGGCTCGGGCCTGGCCCACCACCGGCCCGACGAACTGCTGCTGTTCGACACCGAGGAGCCCAACCACGCCGAGCCCGTCGACGAGGCGGCCGCCGCGACCAAGGTCGAGGCGCTGCTTGCGCACCGGTCCCAGCACCTCTCGACGATGGGCATCGGCGCCGACGACGACGGCACCCAGGCCGTCGCCTTCCGGGACTCGCTGCTGGCCGAAATGGCCGACGTGGGCGGGCGGTTCGGGGTCGCCCTGGCCGAGGGGTTCCGCCGGGTCGACGGCCTCTAGGCGGGTTCCGCCAGCAGGCCCTCGACGAGGGCCGCCATCTCGAGGGGGCGGTCGCCCTGGATGCTGTGGCCGGCGCCCTCGACCGTCGTGACCGCCACGCCGGGCTGCCGGCGCCGGAACTCCTCGACGTCCTCGTCGCCGACGACGCTCCACGCCCCGCCCAGCCACAGGTGCACCGGAGCGGTCAGCGCCGACACCCGCTCCCAGAGCGCCCCGAAGTCGGGGGCACGGTCGACCGTGGCGGGCTCGTCGGCCTCCTCGTCCCCGTCGCGCTTCCAGTCCCGGCCCGGGTCCCACCGCCACGCCCACGTGCCGTCCTCCCGCTGGCTGGCGTTGTGCAGGACGCCGCGGCGCAGCGACGACTCGGTGCGGCTCGGGTTGTGCTCCATCGTGTGGGCGAGGATGGCGTCGAAGGAGTCGAACTCCTGGTGGGCGGTCACGAAGGCCACGATCGGCTCGGCCTTGGCGTGGTCGGTGCCCGGCGTGATGTCGACCAGGCCCAGGCGGCGCACCAGGTCGGGCCGGTCGGTCGCCAGGCAGAGGGCGGTCAGGCCACCCAGCGACATGCCCACCACCGCCTCGGCGGCCGGGGCGTGGGCCTCGACCACCCTGGCGACCTCGGCGGCCAGTACCGGCGGCGTGTAGTCGCCCCCGGGCCGCCAGTCGGAGTGGCCGTGACCGGGCAGGTCGACCGCCAGGAGCGGGCGTCCGAGGGCGAGGGCCACCGTGTCCCAGGTGTGGGCGTTCTGGGCGCCGCCGTGCAGCAACACCAGTTCGGGCGGCGACGAGCCCCAGCGCAGGGCGCTCACGGCGAGCCCGTCGGGACCGGGCATCGCCAGCCGCTCCACCACCGGCGGGTCGTCGAACGCCAGGCCGGCCTCGGCCGCGTTGTCGGCCAGCATCGAGAACTCGTCGTAGGTCGCCATCGCACTCGCCGGGACAGGGGAACGGGTCGCCGCGGAACCTAGCCCCGGGGCCTCGACGGAGGTCAACGCGGAACCGTGCGCCGGGACCTTCCCGGGGCGGCACCGCCGTGCCAGACTGCGCGCCCATGGAGTCCCAGGCGCACGATCCCACCTCGCCGACCACGGTCGGTTGGACCCGGATGGAGGACGGCACGGCCGAGGACTACGCCGCGCTGACCGAAAACTTCAACCAGCACGTCCGCGACTCCCTGGTCGACCACCTGTTCGCCCTGCTGCGGGCCATGCAGGGGCCGCGGTTCGGCTACCGGGTCGACCGCTACCGGCACTCGCTCCAGAGCGGCACCCGGGCGCTGCGCAACGGCGAGGACCCCTCCTCCACGACGTGGGCGACGTGGTGGCCCCGGCCAACCACTCGGCGGTGGCCGCCGACGTGCTCCGCCCGTACGTCTCGGACCGCACGCACTGGGTCATCCGGCACCACGGCCTGTTCCAGGGCTACTACTACTTCCACCACCTCGGCGGCGACCGGGACGCCCGGGAGGCGTTCCGGGACCACGAGTGGTTCGACGACTGTGCCGCCTTCTGCCACGAGTACGACCAGAACTGCTTCGACCCCGACTACGACGACCTGGACCTCGAGGAGTTCCGGCCGCTGGTCGAGGAGGTCTTCGGCCGACCCAGCCGCTTCACCACGGTGGACCTGGCCTAGGGCTCCAGCACCACCTTGATGGCACCGGACGCCCGGTCGGCGGCCACCCGGAACGCCTCGGGAGCGTCGTCGAGGCCGAACCGGTGTGTCACCACCGCCCCGGCCAGCTCGGGCACGATGCCCAGCAGGGCGGCCGCCTCGTCGACCTCGCGGACACCGTGGTGGTGCCCGTAGGTGTACGACGGCTGCACCCGGACCTCCTTGACCACGAGCGTCACGGCGTTCGGGATGGTGAGCGGGTCCCAGTAGACGGCCGGGGCCGACAACAGGCCGCCGGGCCGGGCGTGGTCGATGGCCGTGGCGACGGCACTCGACGTCCCGGCGGCGTCGACGACCACCGAGGAACCCAGGTCGACGTCGGCCCCGGCCGCGCCGAAGGTGGCCACGCAGGCCAGGCCGATCATGCCACCGCCCACGACCAGCACCCGCTGGCCCTGCTCGACGCCGGAGGTGTTGGCGGCGTGCTGGGCCACGGCCAGCGGCTCGACGAGGCAGGCGTCGGCGACCGACAGCCCGTCGGGAAGCGGCACGAGGCATGACTCGTCGACGACGATGGCGTCGGCCATGCCGCCGTCCCGCCCCAGTCCGTACATCGTGCCGCCGGCGGTCCGGCACAGGTGCGACTGGTCGGCGAGGCAGCGGTCGCAGTCGCCGCAGTGGACGATCGGCTGGATCGCCACCGGGGTGCCGTCGGCCAGCCGGCCGGCGCACTCATGGCCGAACGTGGCGGTGAGGCCGAAGCCCAGCATGTGCAGGTCGGACCCGCAGATCCCGGCCGCCGCGATGTCGACGACGACCTCGCCGGCGCCCGGCTCGGGCGCGGCCACGTCGACGCACCGCACCTCGCCGTCGATCGTCCGCACGGCTCGCATCCGGGTCCTCCCTCCGGTCGCCTGATCCGGTGACCACGGTTGTAGCCGTCGCCCCGACCGCACCTACGATCCGGCGATGGCGAGCGACGAACGGCTGGACCTCCTCGACGGCGGCTTCTACGTGTCCGACCCGTACCCCACCTACGCCTGGATGCGCGAGCACGAGCCCTTCTACTGGGACCCCCACAACGAACTCTGGGGCGTGTCCCGCTACGACGACATCGTCACCATCGAGCGGGACAAGGAGCGATTCACCAACTCGGGCAACGAGAAGGGCGGCTACCGGCCCAACATCCGGGCCGACTCGTCGATCATCGGCCTCGACGACCCGCACCACACGGTGCGCCGCAACGTCGTGTCGCGCCGCTTCACCCCGCGGGCGGCCGGCAACTGGGAGGAGCACGTTCGGGAGGTCGTCACCGACCTGCTCGACGGGCTGGCCGAGACCGGCGAGGCCGAGGTCGTCTCACAGTTGGCAGCCCCGCTGCCCGCCCAGATGATCGGCCTGCTGCTGGGCTTCCCCCACGACTCCTGGCCGAAGCTCAAGGAGTGGTCCGAGCGCACCATCGCCCTCGGCGGCGGCCCCCGCTACCACGACGAGGACGGCGTGCTGGCCGTGTTCGAGTTCACCGAGGCGGTGGTCGACGTCTACGAGCGGACCCGGGCCGAGCGGGCCGGCGGCGGCTGCCCGGCCGACTCGGTCATGGACGTGTGGGTCGACAAGGAGGTCGAGGGCCTCGGGGAGTACCCGTTCGGCCTCGACCAGATCATCCCCGACTGCCTCCTGCTGCTGGACGGCGGCGCCGAGACGACGCGCACGGTCATCGCCCGCACGCTCGTGGAGCTGACCCGCCGACCCGAACAGTTCCAGCTGCTCGCCGACGGCGCCGACCTCACCGTGGCGGTCGAGGAGTTCATCCGCTGGGTGACGCCGATCCACAACATGTGCCGGATCGCCACCGAGGACGTCGAGTTCGGCGACGGGCCCGTCGGCGCCGGCCAGCAGGTGGTGCTCATGTACTCGTCGGCCAATCGGGACCCCGCCCACTTCGACGACCCAGAGTCCTTCGAGGTGACCCGCCAGCCCAACCACCACCTGGCGTTCGGGCACGGCACCCACTTCTGCCTCGGCGCCGCCCTGGCCCGGCTGGAGATCCGGGTGTTCTTCGAGGAGTTCGTGCGGCGTTTCCGCAACCCGCGCCTCGCCCCCGGCACCGAGCCGGTCGAGATGCCCAACGCGTTCGTCCACGGCCTCCGCGAGGCCCACCTGGTCGTCGACCCGGCCTGACCGGGCCGCGCCGCCCGAGGTCAGTCCGGCAGTTTCCCCGCCATGACGTCGTCGCCCAGGGCGGGGGCCACGAAGGACGAGAAGTCGGGTCCGGTCCGCAGGGCGTGGCCGCCATCGACGTTGATGCACGTGCCGGTGATCCAGCGCGACTCGGGGCCGACCAGGAAGCGGACCAGGTTCCCGACGTCCTCGGGCTGGCCGACGTCGCCCAGGGGCGTGTTGCGCACGTAGCTGTCGTAGACCTCGCCGTCGGTGGGGATCAGGCCCATGATCTCGGTGGCGATGAACCCCGGCCGCACGGCGTTGAACCGCACGTTCGAGCGGCCGAACTCGTCGGCGGCGTTGCGCATCATCTGCTCGATCCCGGCCTTGGCCACCGGGTACGCCCCGAGGTTGGGATGCGTGACGTGGCCGGCCAGCGACGACATGCCGACGAACGAGCCGCCCCCGTCGGCGACCAGGTGCGGCACGGCGTGCTTCACGCAGAGCATCGTGCCGAGCACGTTGAGGTGCAGGACCCGCAGGAACTCGGCGGTGTCCTGCACGTGGTACGGGCCCATCCCGCCACCACCGCCGGCGTTGGCGACCACCCCGGCCAGGTTGCCGGCGTGGTCGGCCGCCGCGGCGACGGCCGCCGCGACGGAAGCCTCGTCGGTGACGTCGGCGACGACGACCTCGACGCGTCCGCCGTGGCCGGGCTGGATCGCCGCCTGCGACTCGAGCAGCCGGGACTCGGTCCGCCCGCAGATCGTGACGACGGCCCCGTCGGCGGCCAGCGCCGCGGCGCAGGCCCGGCCGATGCCGGTGCCGCCGCCGGTGACGAGGACGCCCTGTCCGGTGAGTGCGCCGTCTGCCATGCCGCCATGTTCGCCCAGCGGCGGCCGGCGGCCACCAGTCGGGCGCCCGCTCAGCGCTTCCGTCGGCGCTCGTCCTGCTCCTCGAGCACGTGCAGCAGGCCGGGGAAGTCGGGGACCGCACGCAGGCACCGGTCGGCCCACCAGAAGCCGGCGAGGGTCAGCAGGATCCCGGCCGGCCAGCCGACCAGCGCCCGGATGAGCACGTAGCCGTCGGCCGAGGTCTGGTTGAACAGCCACACGTCGAATCCCGAGGTCGCCAGCAACCACAGGCCCCAGGCGACCGTGAGGCGGGAGGTGATCCGCGCCCAGGCCTCGTGGGCGCGGACCGTCCGGTCGACGGGCAGGGCCAGGTGCAGGACCCGGCCGAGGAACGGACGGCCGGCCACCGCCGTGGCGATGAGCGCCACGCCGATCCCGGCCTTCGTGCCGATGCCGATGCCGAAGTACACGGCCTCCGAGTCGGTGACGATGCCGATGATCCCCCGGGCCACGAGGTAGGCGACGAGGATCGGCAGGAAGCGGCCGATGGCCTCGCCGCGCCGGCGCCGGCCGACGGCCGCCTTCACGCTCCAGGCCGTGGCCCCGAACACCGCCCAGCCCAGTCCGACCAGCCGGTTGAGGCCGACGAACAGCACGATCGGCATCACCGAGTCGAGGGTGCGCCCCCGGGGCGGACCCTCCGGGGCAGTGGGGCGCTGCTCCTCCATCACCGGCGTCTGGCAGGAACGGGGCGTCAGGCCGGGAGGCCCTGCGAGGACGCCTCGTCGGGGCCGAGGCAGAGCAGGTCGTCGGCCACCAGGTCGGCAACGGCCCGACAGGCCGCGTAGTGGTGGTGGTGCGCCACGCCGGCGAACAGCCGGCGCCGCTTCTCCACCCGTGCGGCAGGAACCGCCTCGTCGAGGAAGCCGAACAGCCCGCAGGCGACCTCCAGGTCCTCGAGGATCGGGGCCCTCCCGAAGAGGGCCGACCGCTTCAGCGCCACGCCGACGCAACCGGCGACGACGTCGTCGAGGTCCTCGCCGGGAGCGAGGTGCAGCCGGTCGAGCATCGTGCGGGCCAGGCGCAGGGCGTAGCCCTGGTCGGGGCCCTGGCTGCCGAGTCGGCCGCCGGCAGGCTGGCCGTCGTCGACGACCTCGCCGGGCCGGTCGGCGGTCCAGGAGCCCCGTCGCCGCCGAGGGCCGCGGTAGACGGCGTCGGTGGCACGCAGCGGCGAGGACGGGACATAGGAGGGGGCACCCACGCGGGGCAATCTACGGGCGCGACACCCCTGCGTCCCACCCCGGCGACGCGAGCCACAACCGGCCCTGCTGCCGGGAGTCAGTCCTCCGGCGACGCACCGCCAGACGGCAGCCACACCCAGCCGTACGCCTCGCGCGTACCCGCCGCCTCGTAACCGGGATCACCCGGAAAGCGCACCAGGTCGAGGGACTCGTCGAGGACTCGGGCCCGGCGGCGCGGTGCACCCTGGGCCGCCTCGGCGACCGCCAGTGCCTCGGCGGCCGTCCCGTAGGGCTCGAGGCACTGCAACATGGAGATGGTGGGGCTGATCATCGTGAGCCCGCCGTCCCTCCAGCGGTCGAGGGCGTCGGCGGGCCGCATCCACTCGACCCCGACCGCCTCGGTGCCGTCGGCCACCGCCTCGGCACCCGGCGGGGCGGCGGCGGCGAAGAAGTACGTGTCGTAGCGCTTGGGCCCACCCGCGGGTGTGACCCAGCGGGCCACCGGCCACACCCCCGACAGGTCCAGGCCGCCGTCGTTGGCGAGCAGGTCGCTGAGGTGGACGGTCCCGGCATCGAGCCCGGTCCGGTGGGCGACCACGTCGGGGGTGCAGCCCACGGCGATGCCCGACTCCTCGATCGTCTCGCGCACCGCCGCCACCCAGAAGGCGAGGGCGCCGGCGTCCACGCCCAGCGCCTCGTCGGCGTCGGCCGGCGTCCAGCCCTGCCCGAGGTCCAGCCAGCGGGGGTCGTGGTCGTCGGGGTCGAGGGCGCCGCCGGGGAAGAGCGTGTGGTTCGCGACGAACGTGGAGCGGGTGGTGCGGCGCAGCGCCAGGACGTGCAGGTCGGGCCGGTCGTCGAGCAGCAGCAGCGTCGCCGCCGGTCGGATCGGGACCCCGTCGGTCGGCAGGTCCCCGGTACGTGGGTAGTCGTCGGACGGTGCGGCCATCGTGAGCCGACCGTACCGCCACGACGCGTGGCGACGACAAGCCCCCGGAGTCCCCGGCGACCACTCACCGTGGCGACCCGGGCGGCGCGCGCTGGTTCGCGTCACGGCCCACTGCTACCCTGACCGCCAGATCGACAACGCCGTCGAACCCGACCCCCCGATCTCCGGGGACCGACCACGGGAGACGCAGCATGTCGATCACCACCGACTCCGCCCCCTCGGTATCAGGCCTCGCCCCCACTGCCGAGCGGCTCGCCCACCTCGCCGCCCTCCGCAGCGACGAGGCTGCCTGGTTCACCGAGGTCGAGCACGAACTCCTCGCCTTCCAGACCACGCTCACCGACCACACCCGGGCCATCGTCGAGGACGACCTCTACCACGAGGCGCAGTGGAAGGCCCCCCGGGTCACCAACCAGATCCGCCGCCTCCACGCCGAGTGCTTCAAGCTCGACGAGTTGACCGCCATGTCGCTGTCCGCCGTCCACGCCTCGGGCGCCACCTCCGGCAGTGTCATGGGCTGCCTCGACCAGCTGCTCCGCCTCGCCGCCCGCCACGAGTCCCGGGCGCTGGCGATCGACCACGAGGCCTTCTGCGTCGACATCGGCGGCCAGGGCTGACCCACCGCCTGCCCGGCAGTCCCCGGGCACACCCCTTCCGCCCGTAGCCTCGCCGGATGGCCGACGACGCGCTGACCCGACCCCCGACGCGTCCCGTCGCCGCCGACCTGCTGGCCGGGCTCAGCGTGGCGCTGGTCCTGATCCCCCAGTCCATTGCCTATGCCGAACTGGCGGGCCTGCCCCCGCACATCGGCCTCTTCGCCTCGACGCTGCCGCTGGTTGTGGCGGCGCTCTGCGCCTCGTCCCCGTACCTCCAGACCGGGCCGGTCGCCATGACCAGCCTCCTCACCCTCGGCGCCCTCAGCGGCCTGGCCGAGGCCGGGTCCGCCGACTACGTCGCTCTCGCCGCCCTCCTCGCCCTGGTCGTGGGGGGGACCCGCCTGCTGCTCGGCGTGCTGCGGCTGGGGCTCGTCACCTACCTCATGACCGACCCGGTGGTCACCGGCTTCACGTCAGCGGCCGCCATCCTCATCATGTGCTCCCAGCTTCCCAAGGCCCTGGGCGTCACGGCACCCGCCGGCGGGGTGCTGTGGCGGGCCGGCTGGGCGGTCGTCCATCCCGGCGACTGGGGCCTCCAGGCGATCCTCCTGATGGCCGTGACGCTGTTGCTCCTGCTGCGCGGCCGACGGCTCCACCGCTTCTTCCCCGGGGCGCTGGTCGCCGTGGTCGGTGGCATCGCCTATGCCGAGGCCACCGGCTACGACGGCCCGATGGTCGGCGACATCCCGTCGGGCCTGCCGTCACTGGGCCTCGACCTGCCCTGGGACCGGCTCGGGGACGTCGTCCTGGCCGGCATCGTGATCGCCCTGGTCGGCTTCGCCGAGGCGGCCTCGATCTCGCGGGTGTTCGCCGACCCGCTGGTCGGGCCTCGTCACCGGCGTCGTGGTCCTGGCGTTCCTGCCGTTCGTCGGCGCCCTCGAGACGCTCCCCTGGGCGGTGCTGGGCGGCGTGGTCATCGCCGCCGTGCTGGGACTCGTCCAGCCACGGAAGCTGGTGGGGCTGGCCCGGCAGTCCCTCGGCGACGGCATCGTCGCCCTCGGCACCTTCGCCGCCACGCTCCTGCTGGCCCCGCACGTCGACCGGGCGGTGATGGTCGGGGTCGGCCTGGCCCTGGCCGTCCGCGCCCGCCGATACCGGGTCGCGACCGACTCGAGCAGGTGACGGCGGCCCGTCCCCCGGTCACCGGGTCCAGGCGGCGGAGAGCTCCTCGGCGTCGGCGAGGGTCGCCACGAACGCCAGCGTGTTGGCGAGCACCTGTTCGCCGTATTCGGGGGGCGTGGCGACCACGCCGTCGGAGGCGACCACCACCTGGAACCCGGCATTGACGAGGTCGAAGGCGGCGTTCGGGATCGCCACGTTCAGCGACACCCCGGCCAGCACCACCGTCGTCGTGCCGGCGTTGCGCAGCAGGCGCTCGAGTTCGGTGCCCGAGAACGGCGACAGGCCGTGGAAGCGCGGGACGACCACGTCGGCGTTCGGGTCGGGACGCAGTGCCGCCACCGGCTCGGCGGCATCCGAGCCCGGCTCGAGCTGCACCGGCGACCGGCGCGCCACGCCGAACAGTCGGGCGTTGTTGCTCGCCCCCCAGCGACCGGGGTGCACCTGGGCGGTGGCGGGGACCACCGTCACGCCAGCGGCCCGGGCGGCGCCGGCCAGGTCCGCGAGGGTCGTGAGCATGCCGGCGGCCGCCTCGGCGAGGGCCGGCAGGGCGGTGCCCTCCCCGACCACGCCGTTCTGGCACTCGACGATGCACAGCGCCGTGTGCGCCGGGTCGACCAGGTCGCGCAGTTCCATGCTGGCCATCCTGCCCTAGTCGTACCGGGTGCCGGCGTCCCGCAGCACGTCCAGCCAGCGGGGTCCGGCATCGGGGGCCAGTTCGCCCGGCGTGTACGTGACCGAGTGCAGCGTGCCGGTCCACGGGAAGCAGCCGTGCCGCTCGTAGACCCCCCACGAGACTGGAGAGCGCCGGTCGATTCCGACGTCGATGCCCTCGAAGGGCGCCATCGACGTCAGCAGCGGCAGGTCGCGGGCCTCCCCGACCTTCTGGCCGTCGACTGAGAGCGATGCGTGAACGAGGAAGTCGCCGGGGGCCTCGACGGCCAGCGACACCTGCGATGCCCCGGCGGACAACGGGCCGCCGTCCACGACGGTCATGATCCCGTACCCGTTGTAGGCGAGGAAGGCGTGGCCGTCCTCGACGTAGAGCGAATAGCCACCGCCCTGGTCGCCGTGGGCGACGAGGACCCCCTCGTCGCCGGCCGCGTAGTCGAGGGCCACATCGACGGTGAACGACCGGAAGTTGATGAACTGCACCGACCGGTAGCGCTCGACGGTCGGGGTGCCCGGCAGGAACGTGGCGGGTTCGGCCAGCACCTGCTCCCACGGCGGCCGCTGGATGTAGTTGACGCCACTGCCCTCGTCGAGCGGGAACACCTGGTTGTCCCAGGCGGCCCGCTCCCAGGCCTCCTGCAACTCGGCCAGCCGCTCGGGGTGCTCGGCGGCCACGTCGCGGCTCTCGGTGGGATCCTCGGCCAGGTGGTGGAGCTCCCACACGTCCTCGGAGAACGGGGCCCGACGCTCGTGGCACGTCACCGCCGACCAGCCGTCCCGGTAGAAGCC
>LUME01000632.1_pt1 | contig 10439 bp, 10 predicted proteins | sample 729951 | NCBI WGS metagenome assembly LUME01 (sample SAMN03860271, study PRJNA289734) | marine metagenome | biome: seawater column; feature: ocean; material: water; isolation source: Red Sea water column Station 34 - depth 200m | place: Saudi Arabia: Red Sea | collected 2011-10-15 | depth 200 m | reverse complement strand
ATGACTTCAGTCGGTGAATTAACTGATATGGTCTTAGGAGTAGTTGGTTATGGAGGAATAGGACAAGAGGTAGCTAGACTGGGGAAGGCTTTTAGGATGGAAGTTTTAGCTACTAAAAGGACACCTGTCTCATCTGATTATTTAGACAGGCTATACAAGCCTTCAGATCTCAATGAAATGCTTTCTCAATGTGACTTTGTAATTAATTGTTTACCGGTTACAGAAGAAACATTAAAAACCTTCTCTTTAGAACAGTTTAAAGCAATGAAACCCTCTTCCATGTTCATAAATGTAGGAAGAGGAGAGACAGTCTCTGAAGATGACTTATGTAAAGCTTTGACTTCTGGAGAAATTGAGTGTGCAGCCATAGATGTAACAGATCCTGAGCCTTTAGATAAAAGCTCGCCTCTGTGGGAATTAGAAAATTGTTTTATTACTCCCCATGACTCGGCTTGGGGTCCCAGAGCCACTGACCGAGCAGTGGAACTATTTTTATTAAATCTAGAAAGATACAGGCGAGGGGAAAAGTTACATAACTCAGTCTAGAAAAAAGGCCGCTTAGCGGCCTTTTTTTTAACTTTCGTAGCCTACAACAGCTTTTGTTTCTAAAAATTCTTCGAAACCAAAAGGTCCCCACTCTCTGCCATTCCCAGATTGTTTATAGCCTCCAAAAGGGGCTGTAAAATCTGCTTGGGCACCATTTATAGCTACGCTACCGGCTCTTATTCTATTGGCTATCTTTTTGGCATGTTCGGTGTCACCAGAAACATACCCGAATAGACCATAGTCTGTATCATTGGCTATTTGAACTGCCTCTTCTTCATCTTTATAAGGAAGAATTGACAATACTGGTCCAAAAATTTCTTCTCTTGCAATTGTCATATCATTATTAACATTTGCAAAAACTGTTGGCCTTACGTAATAACCTGCATTTAAACCATCAGGTTTTCCAGGTCCTCCAGTGACCAGCTCAGCTCCTTCTTCAATTCCTTTTTCAATTAAACCCTGAATTTTATTGAATTGAACTTCACTAACAACAGGACCAATAGAAGTGTCTTCTCCAAAAGGATCTCCAACTTTAGTTGTTTCTGCTGCTTTTTTAGCAATTTCCTTAGCCTCATCTTGTCGACCTTCCGGAACAAGCATTCTAGTTGGCGCATTACAAGATTGACCGCTATTAAGGAAGCAATGTCTAGCTCCTCCTTCAATAGCAGATTGAAAATCTGCATCGTCAAGGATGATATTAGCTGATTTTCCTCCGAGCTCTTGTGCCACTCTCTTAACTGTATCAGCAGCTCCTTTAGCTACACTAATTCCTGCTCTAGTTGAACCTGTAAAAGACATCATATCTATACCCGGATGTGAAGACATAGCTTCACCAACCGTAGGTCCATCTCCGTTAATCATATTGAATACGCCTGCAGGAACTCCTGCTGCATCCATTACTTCCGCGAAAAGAATCGCATTCAATGGTGCTATCTCAGTTGGTTTTAATACCATTGTGCATCCTGCAGCTAAGGCGGGAGCAACTTTGCATGAAATTTGGTTGATAGGCCAATTCCAGGGGGTGATCATTCCTACGACACCAATAGGCTCCTTTCTTATAACTGTTTTACCCTTGGTCTCTTCCCATTCAAAACCTTGAAGTATTTCTATTGCTTGGGCAAAGTGACCTAATCCAGTGGCTGCTTGAGCAGCTTTTGATAGAGAAAGAGGTGCCCCCATTTCTTGGGATATGGTTTCAGCAACTTCATCATATCTTGATTGATAGATCTCAACTATTTTTCCAAGTAAAGCTAAACGTTCTTCAACAGAGGTTTGGCTAAAGGAATCAAATGCAGCTTGAGCTGCAGCGACTGCTTTATCTACATCTGCCGGTGTTCCTAAGGCAATTTGTGCTATTACCTCTTCATTTGAGGGGTTGATGACATCAAAAGAATTTACTCCTTCTGCTGGATCTACCCACTCTCCATTTATATAAAACTGATGATGAGTTTTCATATTATATGCTCCTTTAAAAATATTTTTTACGGCCGATCAGTATATCTATCTAAATTTGTTATGTCTCTACTTTAAATGCAAAAGTTTAGCTTTCAATTGAGGTTGGATTCTTTCCGCCCATTGAGCTAGGTATTTACGAGTTTCTCGGGGATCAATTATTTCGTGAACAGAAAAACTTTCAGCTCTTGGAAAAGGATCTTGAAGTTTGCTCATGCTTTCTTCAATTTCTTTTCTCTTTGCCTCTGGGTCTTTTGCTGCAGCTATTTCCTTCTTAAAAGCCACTGCCACTCCTCCTTCTAAAGGTAAGGGTCCAGACTCTGCTGAAGGCCAAGCTAGAACATAACCTTCTGGGCCATAGTGGGCAGCTGCTGCAACCCCATATGATTTTCTGATCATAACTGAAGACCAAGGAACGGTAGATTCTGTGACGGCAAGTACAGCTTCAGTACCATGAAGAATGGTAGCTTCAATTTCGGCTTCTGGGCCAATCAGAAATCCTGGTTCGTCAACCAAACTTACTATAGGAATGTGGAATGTGTCACATAATTTCACGAATCTAGTAGTTTTTTTAGCACCATCAGCTGACATTGATCCAGCATAAAAATTGGAATCGTTAGCTAAAATTCCAATACTAAAACCATCCAACCTAGCAAAACCAGTAATAATGCCTCTACCAAAATATTTTGTTATTTCGAAGAAGGAATCCTTGTCAAATACCTTTTTTATAATTTCTCTCATTTCATAAGATTTCTGTCTATCTTTAGGAATCAATGAAAGAAGGTCCTCATCCTTTCTATCCCTTGGGTCTCCAGTTTCTTGTCTATTAGGCAATTCATAAATGCTTTGAGGCATATATGATAGAAATTGCTTAATCTGGATAAAGGCATCCTCCTCTGTTTCTGCAACATTATCCGTAACTCCATTCAAGCGATGTACATGTGAGCCTCCTAACTCTTCCTTGGTCATTTTTTTTCCAAAGGCTCTTTCAACTACAGCTGGCCCAGCGACAAGCAGTTGGGCTGTCTTTTTAGTCATAACTCTGAAATGGGAAGCAACAAATCTTGCAGCTGGTAAACCAGCAACAGGCCCTAAAGCAGCTGATATAACAGGTATTTCTTTAAGTGTTTCAGCTACTGATTTAAACCTTGATCTTGAAAATACTGGATCCCCACCATACCCTCTTTTTTTACTTTTTGCTGGACCAGCAACAGATCCTCCACCTCCTTCATGCAAACGAATTAATGGCATTTTGTAACGCAGAGCTAGATCTTCTGTGTAAACACTCTTTCTCAATCCAGCTGGATTGGGTGAACCTCCCTTAACAGTGAAGTCTTCACCACCTAAAACTACGGATCTACCTTCAATTTTTGCAAAACCTAAAATAAAATTAGCTGGAGTAATAGATTCAACTTCACCCTTTTCGTTAGTTTCCGTACCCCCAGCTATTTCTCCTTGTTCTTGGAAAGATCCTTTATCTATAAGTTTATCTATTCTTTCTCTAAGAGTTAACCTGCCTTTAGCATGCTGTAGTGCAACCGCTTCAGAACCACCTTGTTTCTTAGCTAGCTTTTTTCTAATCTTTATTTCGTCTGTCTCTTTTTTCCAATTCATATCTTTTGGTGCCCCGTACAGGATTTGAACCTATGGCCTCCAGATTAGGAATCTGGCGCTCTATCCAACTGAGCTAACGGGGCCTACATTGATTATATTTTAATACATAGTCTTGATTTATAGTTGCATCACATTAGAATAGCTCTGGCACCGATTTGAACCAGCTTGCGGGTGCTTTATAAATACAGCTAAAGAGGGAGTCCTAAGAGACCTGTTTAGCGAAAGCTGGCAGGTTTTTTTTTAGGAGAAAATAATGAGTTACACAGGAAAAAATATTGAAACGATTGCCTTACACGCGGGGTGGAGATCTGATGAGACAACCGGATCTGTCGCTGTTCCTATCCATCAAACGACCAGTTATTTATTTGAAAGTACAGATAAAGCAGCTAATTTATTCTCGCTAGCTGAACTTGGAAATATCTATACCCGAATTATGAATCCCACTAATGCCGTTTTAGAAGAAAGAATGGCTGCTTTGGATGGAGCAGCAGCTGCTTTAGCAGTTTCTTCAGGACAAACGGCCTCAGCTTATTCAATTCAAAATTTAGCCAGAGCAGGGGACAACATTGTTTCTTCTTCTCACCTTTATGGAGGTACTTATAATCAGTTTAAAAATAACCTTTCCGAGATGGGTATAGAGGTTAGATTTGTAGACCCTACTGAACCAAAAAACTTTGCTCAAGCCACAGATAAGAAGACCAGAGCCTATTTTGGGGAAACATTGCCGAACCCAAAACTTAAGGTTTTTCCTATTCAAGAAGTTGCTGATATAGGGAGACCTAAAGGTATTCCGTTGATAGTAGATAATACTGCCGCTCCTGTATTCTGTAGGCCGTTCGATCATGGTGCTGCTGTAGCTACTTATTCAACTACGAAATACATTGGTGGTCACGGTACCTCCATCGGAGGGTTGATTGTTGATGGAGGCAACTTCGATTGGGAGAAAGCTGGTCCAGATAGACAACCCAACTTAAATACACCAGATGCATGCTATAACGGGGTTATTTGGACTGAGGCCATTAAACCTTTGGGGCCAATTGCTTATATTATGAAAGCCAGGACTACTCTGTTAAGGGATTTGGGAGGTTCTATGAGTCCTTTCAATGCTTGGGCTTTTATTCAAGGGTTAGAAACTTTACCTTTAAGGATGAGGGAGCATGGTAATAACGCATTAAAAGTAGCAGAATACTTAGAAGCAAATGATAAAGTTTTATCAGTAACTTATCCTGGCATAGCAACAGGGCCAGATAAAAAGAGGGCAGACAAGTACTTGTCGGGAGGCTATGGGGCTCTCATTGGTTTTGAGTTACCCGGAGGTCTTAAAGCAGGAAAAAGATTCATTGATTCTCTTCAACTTCTTTATCATGTAGCAAATATAGGCGATTCACGTTCTCTAGCTATCCATCCTGCTTCAACTACCCACAGTCAGTTATCTTCTGAGGAACAGTTGTCAGCAGGTGTAACACCAGGTTATGTAAGGCTTTCTATAGGAATAGAGAATATTGAAGATATCATTGAAGATATTGAACAAGCATTAAATAGTGCTAGTTAGTTTTAAAATGAACATAATCTGTACCTTCATATGTACCTTACGTATAGACTACAGCTTTATTTTGATAAAATAGCCGTCTCATTCACAAGAGACAAGACTTGCTTAAAGTAGATAATTTATCCTGCCAAAGATCTAATGATTTGGTTTTTAAAAACCTATCATTTGAGGTTAGTAAAGGTGCAAACACTGAAATAATTGGATCTAATGGGTCTGGAAAGACCTCATTATTAAAATGTATTTTAGGTTTAATTGAAAAGAACCAAGGGAAAATAAGCTGGAAACAAAAACCAATTGAAGAAACAAGAACATTTTTTTTAAAATCTTGTTTTTATCAAGGTCATCAATTGGCCCTTAAAAACAATTTTACTGTAGTTGAAAATTTAAGATTCTCCCATTCAATTTTTAATTCTAATGAAGAAAAGATTATATCTTCATTAAAAGAAGTTGATCTTTTTGAGTATAGAGAAAGAGCCTCTTCAGATTTATCAATGGGGCAGCTTAAAAGATTGGCCATAGCTAAATGGTTATTAGATGAACATGAGTTATATCTCATAGATGAACCTTTTGCTTCTCTGGATCAAGAAGGTACTCTGCTTGTTTCTTCTATTATCAAGAAATTAAACTCTAAAGGCTGTTCCTTTCTTTTTACGAGCCATACTTCATCTAATATTGATTCTAGAGAAATTTTATTGGACAACTATTCATGAATGAAAAAAATACTCTCTTTAATTGGTTCAAGCTTGTTTTAAAAAGAGATTTAGTTCTTTCTTTTAAAAAGATAGCTACTTTTATGGTTCCTTTAGTCTTTTTTCTAATCGTTATAACCCTTTTTCCTTTAGCATTAGGAACGGAAGGTTCTTTTTAGAACCTACTTTCATATTGGTATTGGCAAAGGTCTTAGCCCATTGGCTAGTAACCGGAGCTCCTCTTTTATTGGCATCTTTAATCAGTACTTTTTTTCTTTATCTCCCTGAAGGTCTTCTGTTTCCTTTGTTGATTAGTCTCCTAATGGGAACTTTTCTACTAAGTCTTTTAGGGGCTCTGGGAGGCGCATTAACCATAGGAAAGACTGCTATATTGAGCGCAGTTATTGTTCTACCTCTTTCTGTCCCCATATTGATTCTAGGGGTTGCAGTTATAACGAGTGCACTTAATGGACAAGACTTTTTTTCTTATCTTTATTTCCTAGGAGCTATGCTTGCCATAGGTATTCCTGGTCTATGCTTAGCTACAACTGAGGCTATATTTATAAATTATGATTAATTTAATTAAAAAATGGTTAATCTCTTTGGGATCTCCTCCTCTATTTTTTAAATGGGCTTCCAAGATATTGCCTTGGTTTTTCCCCATTTCCATTTTAATTCTCCTTACAGGCCTTATTTGGGGAATTGGTTTTGCTCCCACAGATTACAAACAAGGAGATGTTTATAGAATAATCTTCATTCATGTTCCTTCCGCAATTTTAGGGCAATCCATATATTTAATGATGGCCATTTTCGGATTCATTTGTTTAATTTGGAGAGCAAAACTAGCGGGAATGTTCTTAAGGTCAGCTGCCCCTATTGGAGCAAGTTTCACTTTGATAGCTTTAGTTAGTGGCGCTGTTTGGGGTAAACCCACTTGGGGTACTTGGTGGGTATGGGACGCAAGACTAACCATGGGACGCAAGACTAACCTCTACACTAATTTTATTTTTTCTATATGCCGGCATAATTAGCCTTTACTCTTCAATAGATAACAAACAAAAAGGTGATAGAGCAGCTTCTTTGATATCTGTAGTGGGAGTAATAATTATTCCTATAATTAAGAAATCTGTAGATTGGTGGCAAACCCTTCACCAACCCTCTACTTTTACCATTACTTCTGCACCTTCCATGACGCCGGACATGTACTTACCTCTTTTAATTTGTGTAATAGGCTTTTATTCCATTCTTTTCAGCATCCTATTAAATACTTTAAGAGCAGAGATATTGATTCGAGAGAGAAATACTTCTTGGGTTCGTCAGTTTCTCAATAATCAAATAAAAGAATGATGGACGTAATACAAGATCTATTTTTCATGGACGGGCAAGGTAAATATGTATGGTTTGTTGTCTCTTTTTTTCTAATAATCATCTTGATAAACCTATATGTTCCATACAAGAAAATTAAATTAATAAAACACCAGCATTCACAAAATACAAAGGAATAAGATTTTGCACCCTATAAGAAAACAAAGATTATATGTTGTGTTGTCAATTTTATTGGGCACGGCAGTAGCTGCTTTTTTGGTATTTAAAGGACTTTCAGAAAATATAAATCTCTTTTATTCACCTTCAGATCTAAAAAAAGAAAAAATAAGCGTTGATAATCAAATAAGAGTAGGAGGAATGGTCAAAAAAGATTCAATAAATAAAGAAAATAATTCTTTAAGAACTTCTTTTGTAATAACGGATTTTGAAGAAGATCTTTTGATAACTTATGAGGGAATACTCCCCGACCTTTTTTCAGAAGAGGCTGGGATTGTTGCAAAAGGAAAAATCAATGAAGAAGGTACTTTCATTGCCAATGAAGTTTTAGCGAAGCACGATGAAAACTATATGCCACCTGAAGTTGCAAAAACTTTAAAAGATAAAAAATGATAGTTGAGATAGGCCATATCCTTCTTATTGGTGCCTTGGTCGTAAGTTTTACAGCAGGCTTTTCCCCATTACTTAGATTTCTTACAAAAGATAATTTTTATTACATGGTTATTGGACCAATGAATAACCTTGTTTGTTTATTTATTTTTCTAAGTTTTATTTCCTTAATTTATAGCTTTTTAGTAGATGACTTTTCAGTTGCTTATATTGCTAACAACTCAAACACTCTGTTACCTACCTATTACAAGTTCGCTGCTACTTGGGGAGCTCATGAAGGTTCATTATTGCTTTGGATATTTTGTCTTTGTTTATGGTCAACAACTTACTTTTTTATAAATCGACAAAAAGACGAAGAATTTGTTGCACTGACTCTTTCAGTTTTAAACCAAATTATTTTTGCTTTCATAGCTTTTACTATCTTTACCTCTAATCCCTTTGAAAGGATACTTCCAGTAGTGCCCATAGAAGGTGCAGATCTCAATCCACTGTTACAAGATTTTGCTTTTACAATTCACCCACCTTTACTTTATTTAGGTTATTCGGGTTTAGCTGTGCCTTTCGCTTTATCTTTATCGGCACTCATTTCAAAAAAGATTGATTCAGTTTGGGCAAGAGAAGCAAGGCCTTGGTCGCTCTTATCTTCAGGTTTCTTAACCTTAGGAATAGCCCTAGGTAGTTGGTGGGCCTATTATGAATTGGGCTGGGGAGGTTGGTGGTTTTGGGATCCAGTTGAGAACGCTGCTTTTGTCCCTTGGTTAATATCGGTTGCTATGTTTCATTCCCTAATAGTGACCGAGAAAAGAGGAATTTATAAGAACTGGTCAATACTTTTAAGTATTCTTGCTTTTGCGGCCAGTATTTTAGGGACCTTCTTAGTAAGATCTGGGATTCTTACTTCTGTGCATGTTTTTGCCTTGGATCCAGAAAGAGGAGTTTTTATCTTAGCTATTTTTTCTTATTTTATTTTGGGATCCTTAATTTTTTATTCCTTCTTAAATAATAAATTACCAGGAAGGAGCACCTACAACTTAACTTCAAAAGAATTCGGTTTCTTGTTGAATAATATACTCTTAGTTATTTTGGCATTATCGATAATGTTTGGAACATTATTCCCCCTCATTTATGAAGCGCTGAATGATGGAGATCAAATTTCAGTCGGTGCTCCATATTACGAAATTTTAATTCTTCCTTTTGCTCTTGCTTTAAGCATTCTTCAAGGAGTGGGACTGTATCTTAGTTGGAGCTCGACGAAGCAATTTAATTTTTTAAATAGAGTTGCTATTGAGAGTTTTTCTATATTCGTTATTTTAAGTTTACTAGTTTTCTTTATATTTGGGACATTGAGTTGGGGAACCTTTTTGGCAATAGCGATGTTTAGTTGGATATTTTCAGGAAATCTTGTAGATGCTGTTTATCAATCAACTCAACTCCAAGAATTAAAATCTATTTTAATTAAAAGATTTGGAATGATCAGTGCTCATTTAGGAACTGCTTTTTTAATCTTAGGGGTAGGTATCGTTACTACCTTTTCTTTAGAAAGAGATGTGGTTCTACAGAAAGGAGAAAGTTACAAATTGGGCAGTACACACTTTATTTTTAAAGAGATACAAGAAGCAAAAAGACTTAATTATTCGTTTCAATCTGCAGACATTGAAATAAGGGAGGAAGGTCTAATAGATCAAATAAGTCCAGAAAAAAGGAACTATTTATCCTCAAACCAAGTGATGACAGAAGCAGCTATAAAACCTACTTTACTACAGGATTATTATGTGACTCTAGGGGAGCAGGTTGGGGATGGTACTTGGACGTTTAAGCTACAAATAAAGCCTTTCATTCGATGGATATGGTTTGGAGCGATCTTAATCGCTCTTGGTACATTTGTTTCAAGCTACAGATATGTGAAGAGGTTATGAATAGATTAACTCACTATCTTCCTCTAGCTCTATTTATCGTTTTAGTACTTGGCTTGTTCACTTTTCTAGATAGAGAGGAAAGCGATCTTCGGTCAGTTTTATTAAACAAAGATTTTCCAAATTTCTCTTTATCAAGATTAGATAATGCAGAGATTATTACAAAGGATGACTTATTAGAACTTCCTTCTTTATTGAATGTTTGGGCTACTTGGTGCGTTGCTTGTCTAGTAGAACACCCTTTCTTAATGGAATTAAAAAATGAGTCTAGAATAAAAATATATGGTTTAAATTACAAAGATGATAGGAACAAGGCTCTAAAACTACTCGATAGAATTGGCGATCCTTATGAGCTCAGTATTTTTGATAAAGACGGGAAGTTAGCCATTGACCTTGGTGTTTACGGTGCCCCTGAAACCTTCTTGATAGATAGCGAAGGAATTATTAGAGTTAGGCACGTAGGTGTTTTAACCCCAGAAGTATGGGAACAGAAATTTAATAGTGTTTTAAGTAAGTTAAAAGAAGATGAAAAATAAACTATTTATCAGCATCCTATTTATTTTTTCACTTTCTTTGCAATCTGAAACTACAAAAGAAATATATAGTTTTGCTAATGATGTAGATCAAGAGAGATTCTATACTCTAGTTGATACTTACAGGTGTCCAAAATGTCAGAGTTCTAACTTAGCAGGTTCCAATGCTCCCATTGCTAAAGACTTAAAGAGAGAAATCCATAGATTAATT
>LUME01000265.1_pt1 | contig 10468 bp, 20 predicted proteins | sample 729951 | NCBI WGS metagenome assembly LUME01 (sample SAMN03860271, study PRJNA289734) | marine metagenome | biome: seawater column; feature: ocean; material: water; isolation source: Red Sea water column Station 34 - depth 200m | place: Saudi Arabia: Red Sea | collected 2011-10-15 | depth 200 m | reverse complement strand
GTGTCGACCTGGGCCCGCTTGAGGCAGTTGCGGGGACGCTCCGACAGGTCGAGGTCCTCGATGGGCAGGTCCATGTCGGGGGAACCGCCGCCCACCGGACCGGCCTCACCGAGCTCGAGGCCCTGGGGCTCGTCGCTCATCTCCTCGACCAGCTGGACCAGCGCCCGCAGGGTGCCGCCGGCCGAGGCCAGGGCGTCGCGCGGGGTCAGCGAGCCGTCGGTCTCGATGGTGAGCACGAGGCGGTCATAGTCGGTCGACTGGTCGACCTGGGTGTCGGCCACGTTGAACGCCACCCGCCGGACCGGCGAGAACAGGGCGTCGACGGGGATCACGCCGATCAGGCCGTCATCGGCCGGGCGGTTCGAGGACAGAAAGCCCCGTCCCCGCTCGATGGTGACCTCGGCGGCCAGACGGCCACCCTTGTTGAGGGTGGCCAGGCGCAGGTCGGGGTTGAGAACCTCGATGTCGGCATGCGGCGACAGGTCGCCGGCGGTGACCTCGGCGGGGCCGCTGGCGTCGAGCCGCACGGTGACGGCCTCGTCGCTGTGGCTGCGCACGACCATGTCCTTGAGGCCCAGGATGATGTCGGTGATGTCGTCGACAACGCCGTCGATGGTGCCGAACTCGTGCTCGGTGCCCTCGAAGCGCACCTGCGTGATGGCGGCGCCGGGCACCGACGAGAGCAGGGTGCGGCGCAGCGAATTGCCGAGCGTGTGGCCGAAGCCGGGCTCGAGCGGGCCGACGGCGAACTGCTGCGTGTTACCGGTGGACTCGTCGATTGCCTCGACGGTGGGACGCTGAATAACCAGCATGCTTCTTCTCTCTTGATCCGGGGGATGACCCTGACGGGTCGGACTACTTGCTGTAGAGCTCGACGATGAGGTGCTCGCGCACCGGGATGTCGATCTGCTCGCGGACGGGGAGTTCGCGGATGGTGACCTCGAAGCCATCGCCGGAGACGTCCAGCCAGGCCGGAGCCTGCCGGTCCAGGACGTCGACGTTCCAGCGGACCACGACCATGTCTCGGGACTTGGGCCGGAGGCTGACGACATCGCCCTTGCGCACGCGGTAGCTGGGCACGTTCACGCGCCGGCCGTTGACGTCGAGGTGGCCGTGGCTCACCATCTGGCGGGCCTGCGGGCGGGTGGCCGCCAGGCCGGCCCGGTACACGACGTTGTCGAGGCGCAACTCGAGATACTGGAGCATGTTCTCGCCGGTGACACCATCGCGGCGGTTGGCCTCGTCGTAGATCCGGCGGAACTGCTTCTCGGAGAGGCCGTACGTGAAGCGGGCCTTCTGCTTCTCCTGAAGCTGGAGCAGGTACTCGGACTGGTTGGAGCGGCGGCGGGTGCGGCCGTGGTCACCGGGCGGGTACGGACGCTTGTCGAGGGCGATGGTCTCGCCCTTGGTGCCGAAGATGTTGGTGCCGAGGCGACGCGAGACACGCGCCCGAGGGCCGGTGTAGCGAGCCATGTCAGACCCTCCGCCGCTTGGGCGGGCGGCAGCCGTTGTGCGGGATGGGGGTGACGTCCTTGATGCCGGTCACCTCGATGCCGGTGTTCTGGATGGTACGGATGGCGGTCTCGCGGCCCGAGCCGGGACCACGCACGACCACGTCGACCTTGCGGACGCCGTGCTCCATCGCCCGGCGGGCGCACTGTTCGGCCGCCATCTGGGCGGCGAACGGCGTCGACTTGCGGGAGCCCTTGAAGCCGACGTTGCCGGCCGAGGCCCACGCCAGGGTGTTGCCGCCCTGGTCGGTGATGCTGATGATCGTGTTGTTGAAGGAACTCTTGATGTGCGCGACGCCGTGGGGGACGTTCTTGCGCTCCTTCTTGCGGGGGCGGCCGCCGGCCGAGGGCTTCGCCATTACTTTATGACCTGCTTCTTGTTGGCCACCGTCTTGCGGGGACCCTTCCGGGTGCGGGCGTTGGTGTGGGTGCGCTGGCCGTGGACCGGGAGGCCGCGGCGATGGCGGATTCCCTGATAGCAGCCGATGTCCATCTTGCGCTTGATGTTCTGCGAGGTCTCGCGACGCAGGTCGCCCTCGACCTTGAGGTTCTGGTCGATGTAGGTCCGGATGCGGGCGACCTCGTCGTCGGTGAGGTCGCGGACCCGGGCGGCCGGGTCGATCTCGGCGGCCGCGCAGATCTGCTCGGCGGTGGTGGCGCCCACCCCGTGGATGTAGGTCAGGGAGACCCAGGCCTGCTTCTCACGGGGGATGTCGACGCCGGCGATGCGTGCCATGTCGTGTCTGCTCCTGTCCTAGCCCTGGCGCTGCTTGTGGCGGGGGTTGCTGCAGATGACCTGCACGCGACCGCGGCGCCGGATGATCCGGCACTTCTCGCACATCGGCTTGACGCTGGCTCGAACCTTCATCGTTCGCTCACTTGTATCGATAGGTGATCCGACCCCGCTGGAGGTCGTAGGGGGTGAGTTCGACCTGCACGCGGTCGCCGGGAAGGATGCGGATGTAGTGCATCCGCATCTTGCCGGAGATGTGGGCCAGCACCTTGTGGCCGTTCTCCAGCTCGACCTTGAACATGGCGTTGGGCAGCGGTTCGAGCACCGTGCCCTCCATGACGATCGCGTCTTCCTTTGGCTTCGGCAGGGTCGTCCTCCCGGTCGGGGTGGATGGTTCGGAATGGGTTGCACGGGCATGCGGAAAAACCCGGCAGAGGCCGACCGACCACGCTACCGGGGTGGTCCGACGCGCCCAACGCAGCGGGCGGCGACGCGCGCCACGGCCGGTGGCGGCTGGGCACCGCGACAGGGCGGCGGTCACGCCGACACCCCGTTCCCGACACTGTCGGCGGCCTGGACGGCGTCGCAGAGCCGACCGAAGACCTCGTCCTCGCTGCCGAGGCCATCGACCACGGCCAGCAGGCCCCGGTCCTCGAACCAGGCGATCAGCGGGGCGGTGGACGACTCGTACAGGTCGAGGCGGCGCTGGATGGCCTCCTCGGTGTCGTCGGCACGGCCGCGGGCGAGCATCCGCTGCATCACCTCGTCAACCGGGACGTCGATGTTGACGGCACGGTCGAGGGCCACGCCGTTGTCGGCGAGGATCGCCTCCAGCGCCTCGGCCTGGGCCGGGGTGCGGGGGAAGCCGTCGAGGAGGAAGCCGTGCTCGGCCACGTCGGGCTTGGCCAGCCGCTCGGCGACGATCCCGATCATGAGGTCGTCGGGCACCAGTTCGCCGGCATCCATGAGGGCGCCCGCCCGACGGCCCAGCTGGGTGCCCTCGGCGACGGCCGAACGCAGCATGTCGCCGGTGGAGATGTGCAACGGACCCAGCTCCTCGACGAGGCGGGCGCACTGCGTGCCCTTGCCGGATCCTTGACGGCCCAGGATGACGAGACGGACGGCTGCCATGGTGATCGCGCTCCGCGGGGGCGGGCTACTTGAGGAAGCCCTCGTAGTTGCGCATGGTCAACTGCGAGTCGATCTGCTTCATCGTCTCGAGCGCCACGCCGGAGGCGATGAGGATCGAGATGCCGATGAAGCCGAAGCCGGCGGCGCTCGAGCTGCCGACACCGGCCTGCGTGTCGAGGAAGATGTTGACGAGGATCGACGGCACCAGGGCCACGGCGGCGAGGAACAGGGCGCCGGGCAGGGTGATCCGGGACAGGATCCTGGCCAGGTAGCGCTCGGTCTGGTGGCCGGGCCGGATGCCGGGGATGAAGCCGCCCTGCTTGCGGATCTGGTCCGCCTGCTTCACGGGGTCGAAGGTGATCGCCGTGTAGAAGTAGGCGAAGCCGATCACCAGCACGCCGGTGATGGCGAAGTAGAAGACGTTGTCGGGCTGCGCCAGGTTGTTGTCGATCCAGGAGCGGAAGCCGTCCCACGGCAGCGCCGCGGCGATCAGCACCGGCAGGTACAGCACCGACGAGGCGAAGATGATCGGGATCACGCCAGACTGGTTGACCTTCAGCGGGATGTAGGTGTTCTGGCCGCCGTACATGCGCCGGCCCACGACCCGCTTGGCGAACTGCACCGGGATGCGCCGCTGTCCCTGTTCGACGAAGACGATGGCGCCGATCATGGCGACCAGCACCGCCACCACGATGGCGAGGGTGGTGACGCCGTTCTCGGCCTGGACGACCGAGCCCTGGGCGGGGAAGGCACTCAGCACCGAGATCATGATGATCAGCGACATGCCGTTGCCGATCCCCTTCTGGGTGATCAGCTCGCCCATCCACATGAGCAGGGCGGTGCCGGCGGCAAGCGTCAGCACGACGATGCTCACGGTGCCGATGTGGAAGCGCGGCAGCAGGTTGGCGCCGCCCTGGCCGCTGATCGAGTTGCCACCGTCGTTGAACAGGAAGGCGAAGCTGGTGGCCTGGATCACCGCAATGCCGACCGTCAGGTAGCGGGTCCACTGCGTGATCTTGCGCTGGCCGACGGCGCCCTGCTGCTGCCACTGCTCGATGCGGGGAACGACGACGCCGAGCACCTGCATGATGATCGAGCCCGTGATGTAGGGCATGACGCCCAGGGCGAACACGGCGAACGTGGTGAGCGTGCCGCCGGAGAACAGCTGGAGGAACGCCAGCACGCCGCCCTGACTGGCACGGTCGCGCAGCAACTGCACCTGCTCGACGTCGATCCCGGGCGCCGGGATGAAGGCCCCGACCCGGTAGAGCAGGATCATGAGCAGGGTGAACAGGATCCGGTTCCGCAGGTCGTGGACCCGGAACATGTTCAGCATGCTGGCGAGCACGGCGTCCTCCTCGTGGCGTTCGGTCGGACAGTCAGCGGTTCATCAGGGCGTTGCCGCTGGCGGGCGGCCGCACTGCGAACGGCAACGGGAGGCGCTCGACGGTGCCACCGGCGGCCGTGATGGCGGCCTCGGCGGCGGCCGAGCAGGCGTGCACGCGGACGGTCACCGCGCGGGTGATCTCGCCGCGTGCCAGCACCTTGACCAGCGACTTCTTGCCGACCAGGCCCAGCCCCAACAGGGACTCGGGCGTCACCTCGTCGAGGCCGGAGGCCTCGATGGCGTCGAGGTTGACGGCCTGGTACTCGACGCGGAACGGGTTCTTGAAGCCCCGCAGCTTGGGCACGCGCTGGTGCAGCGGCATCTGGCCGCCCTCGAAGCCGACGCGCACCGTGTTGCGGGCCCGCTGGCCCTTCATGCCACGGCCGGCGGTCTTGCCGCCCTTGCCGCCGATGCCGCGTGCAACGCGCTTGGCGCGCTTCTTCGAGCCGGATGGCGGGGTCAGGTCATGGACCTTCATGTCAGATGACCTCCTCGACCTCGACCAGGTGCGGAACCCGGGCGATCATGCCCCGGATCTCGCCACGGTCGGGCAGGGTGTTGGAGCGGCCGATGCGGCCCAGTCCGAGGGCGCGCAACGTGCCGCGCTGCTTGGGCTTGGCCCCGATGGCCGAACGGACCTGGGTGACCTTGAGTTGCCTGTCGTCGGCCATGGTCACTCCCCGTCCTCATCGGCGGGACCGGCGGGGATGCCGGCCTCGCTGCGGCGGTAGGCGTCCAGCAGCGGCGCCGGCACGAACTCCTCGGGGTCGAGGCCGCGCAGGCGAGCCACCTCGTCGGGGCGGCGCAGGCCCTCGAGGCCGGCGATGGTCGCCCGGGCCACGTTGATGTGGTTGGGCGAGCCCAGCGACTTGCAGAGCACGTCGTGGACGCCGGCCTCCTCCAGGATGGCGCGGGCGGCACCACCGGCGATGACCCCGGTACCGGGGGCGGCGGGCTGGAGCAGCACGCGTCCGCCGCCGTTCTCGCCGAGTATGGCGTGCACGATCGTCGTCCCGGCCAGCGGCACCGCGAACAGGTTGCGCTTGGCCTCCTCGGTGCCCTTCTGGATGGCGAGGGGCACCTCCTTGGCCTTGCCGTAGCCGAGGCCGACCCGACCAGCGCCGTCGCCGACCACCACGAGGGCGGTGAACGAGAAGCGCCGGCCGCCCTTGACGACCTTGGCGACGCGGTTGATGTGGATGACCCGCGACTCGCGCAGTTGGGTCTCCTCGAGGGTGGTGTTGGGTGCCACTAGAACTCCAGTCCGGCGTCGCGGGCGCCATCGGCGAGGGCGGCGACACGACCGTGGTAGAGGTAGCCGCCGCGGTCGAACACGACGGATTCGATGCCGGCGGCCTTGGCCCGCTCGGCGACGGTGCGACCGACGTCGGTGGCCGCGGCCACGCCGGTGAGGCCGTCGGCCACGCCGGCCTGCAGCGTCGTCGCCGACGCCACGGTGGTACCCGTCGAGTCGTCGATGACCTGGGCGGAGATGTGCTTGGCCGAGCGGAACACGGACAGGCGCGGCCGGACGGGGGTGCCCTGCACGCGCCGGCGGACCCGGCGGTGGCGCCGGTGCCGTGCGCCTCGGCGATCGGTCGAGGTGCTCACTTGGCCGCCTTTCCGGCCTTGCGGGCCACGTACTCGTCGACGTACCGCACGCCCTTGCCCTTGTAGGGCTCGGGCTTGCGGAGCGAACGGATGTCGGCGGCGACCTGGCCCACGGCCTGCTTGTCGATGCCGGAGACCACGATGCGGGTCGGTTCGGGGACCTCGAAGCTCACGCCGTCGGGGGCCTTGACGTCGATCGAGTGGCTGTAGCCGAGTTGCAGCTCGAGGGCATTGCTGCCCTTGGCCACGGCCCGGTAGCCGACGCCGACGATCTGGAGCTCCTTGGTGAAGCCCTCGGAGACGCCCACGACCATGTTGTTGACGAGCGAGCGGGCCAGGCCGTGCAGGGCCCGGTTGCGGCGCTCGTCGTCGGAGCGCTCGACGAGCAGCTCCTCGCCCTCCTGGCGGACGGTGATGTCGCCGGGCACCTCGAGGTCCAGCGAGCCCTTCGGGCCGGTCACGGCGACGTTGCCACCCTGGATGGTCACCTCGACGCCCGAGGGCACGGTGATCGGGGCCTTGCCGATGCGGGACATGGCGGCCTCCCCTACCAGACGTAGCAGAGGATCTCTCCGCCGATCTTGCGGCGGCGAGCCTCGCGGTCGCTCATCAGGCCCCGGCTGGTGCTGACCACGGCGACGCCGAGGCCGCCCAGCACGCGGGGGATCGTGTCGGACTTGCGGTAGACGCGCAGGCCGGGCTTGGAGATCCGCTGGATCCCGGAGATCACCCGCTCGCGCTCCGGCGAGTACTTGAGCCGGATGGTGAGCTCCTTGCCGGGGCCGCGTCGGGCGTCCTCGACCTGGTAGTCGATGATGTAGCCCTCGGACTTGAGCACGTCGGCCAGCGCCACCTTCTGCTTCGACGACGGCATCGAGACGCCGTCGTGCATCGCCTGGTTGGCGTTGCGCAGGCGCGTCAGCATGTCGGCGACGGGGTCGGTCATCGTCATGTCGTCCCTCCCCTCACCAGCTCGACTTCACCATGCCGGGGATCTCTCCGGCATGGGCCATCGTCCGCAGACAGATCCGGCACAGGTTGAAGGCCCGGTACACCGAGCGCGGCCGGCCACAGCGGCGGCAGCGGGTGTAGGCGCGCACCTTGAACTTGGGGGTCTTCTGCTGCTTGTTGACGAGTGCTTTCTTCGCCATCAGTTCACCTCAGGTCGGAACGGGAACCCGAAGGCGTCGAGGAGGGCCCGGCCCGCCTCGTCCGTGTCGGCGGACGTCACGATCGTGATGTCCATGCCGCGGGTCGCATCCACGGTGTCGTAGTCGATTTCGGGAAAGATCAGCTGTTCGGTCACGCCGAACGTGTAGTTGCCCCGGCCGTCGAAGGACCGGTTGTTGAGGCCGCGGAAGTCGCGGATCCTCGGGATCGCCAGGTTCATCAGGCGGTCCAGGAACTCGTACATCCGGTCGCCGCGGAGGGTCGCCTTGGCGCCGATGGCCTGGCCCTCGCGGAGCTTGAAGTTCGAGATCGACGTCTTGGCCCGGGTGACGAGCGGCTTCTGGCCGGTGATGACCTCGAGGTCGGCGAGGGCGCCGTCGAGCTGCTTGGCCTGCTGGGCCGCGCCGCCGACGCCCATGTTGACGACGATCTTCACCAGCTTGGGGACCTGCATGACGTTCGCCAGGCCCAGCTGCTCCTGGAGCGCCGGCCGGATCTCGTCGCGGTAGCGGTCGCCCAGGCGGACCGCGGTGCTCAGTGCCTCAGCCATCGAGGTCCACCCCCGTTCGCTTGCAGACTCGCACCTTGGCACCGTCGTCGGCGAACCGGTAGCCGATGCGGGTGGGCTTGTCGTCGGCCGGGCTCAGGATCGCCACGTTGGACACGTGGACCGGCATGGCCTTGTCGATGATGCCGCCCTGCATGGTGGCCCGGGTGGGCTTCTGGTGGCGCTTGGCCATGTTGACGCCCTCGACGATGACCTTGTCCTCGGTGGGGATGGCTCGGCTCACGACGCCCTCCTTGCCGCGATCCTTGCCGGCGAGCACGCGGACCTTGTCGCCCTTGCGGATCTTCATGTCAGAGCACCTCCGGCGCCAGCGAGACGATGCGCATGAACTTCTTCTCCCGCAACTCCCGGCCGACCGGGCCGAAGATGCGGGTGCCGCGGGGCTGCATCTGGTCGTTGATGAGCACGGCGGCGTTCTCGTCGAAGCGGATGTACGAGCCGTCGGGGCGGCGCCGCTCCTTCTTGGTGCGGACGACCACGCACTTGACGATTTCGCCCTTCTTGACGGCGGCGCCCGGGTTGGCCTCCTTGACGGTGGCCGTGAAGACGTCGCCGATCGAGGCGTACCGGCGCTTCGAGCCGCCGAGGACCTTGATGCACAGGACCTCGCGCGCGCCCGAGTTGTCGGCCACCCGGAGTCGGGTCTCCTGCTGGATCATTACTTGGCCCTCTCGAGGATCTCGACGAGGCACCAGCGCTTGAGCTTCGACTGCGGGCGGGTCTCCTGGACCCGGACCCGGTCGCCGGTGCGCAGCTCGTTGGACTCGTCGTGGACGTGCAGGCGCTTGCTGCGCTGCACGGTCTTGGCGTACCGGCCGGCCTCGGCGGCGTCGATCTCGCGGGCCCGCAGCTCGGTGAGGAGCCGGGCCACCTCCTTCTTGACCTGCCCCAGGCGGGAGTGGTTCTCCAGCTGGCCGGTGACCAGCTGGAAGCGCAGGTTGAACAGTTCTTCCTTGGACTCGCCGAGGCGCTCGAGCAGGTCGGTGTCGCCCAGGTCGGCCAGTACCTTCTTGCGGGCCACTAGAAGCCCTCCTCACGCTCGATGAAGCGTGCCTTGACGGGCAGCTTCTGGATGGCCCGGTTGATGGCCGAACGGGCGACCGCCGGGTCCGAGTACGAGAGTTCGAACAGGATGCGGCCCGGCTTCACGACGGCGACCCAGTGTTCGGGGTTGCCCTTGCCGGAGCCCATCCGGGTCTCGGCCGGCTTCTGGGTGACCGGCTTGTCCGGGAACACGTTGATCCACACCTTGCCGCCGCGCTTGATGTGGCGGGTCATGGCGATACGGGCGGCCTCGATCTGGCGGGCGGTGATCCAGCCCGGCTCGAGGGCCTGGATGCCGTACTCGCCGAACGTGACGTCGGTCTGGCCCTTCGAGTTGCCCTTCATGCGGCCGCGCTGGTGCTTGCGGTGCTTGGTCTTCTTCGGCATCAACATGATCAGTCACCGTCCCCGGGGCGGAAGTGCGGGGTCTCGTGGTGCTCGCGGGTCGAGGCCTCGATGGCCTCCTCCTCGGCGAGGAGCTTCTCGAACTCGGCGTCGCCCTCCTTGACCAGCGGTGCCGGCTCTTCGGACTCGACGGCCTCCCCGGCGGGTGCGGAGGCGGCGGCCGACGAGACGACCGTGCGCGTCTTGGTCGCGTGTGCAGCGGTACCCGTCCCTCGCGGTACCACTCGGTGCGGCTCATCTCGGCGCCACCCAGGCGTCCCGCGCACTGGACACGGATGCCGAGGGCGCCTGCCTTCTGGGCGTTCTGGACGGCCCGCTTCATGGCCCGGCGGAAGGCGACCCGGCCGGCCAGCTGGTCGGCCACGCCCTGGGCGATCAGGGCGGCGTCGAGCTCCGGCTCCTTGATCTCCTGGATGTTGAGCTGGACCCGGTTGTTGCCGCTGATCTGGCCGAGGCCGGCGCGGAGGCGGTCGGCCTCGGAGCCCTTGCGGCCGATCACGATGCCGGGACGGGCGGTGTGGACGTCGATCCGCAGGCGGTCACGGGTGCGTTCGACCTCGATGCGGCTGATGGCGGCGTGCGGCAGCTCGGTGCGCAGGAAGTCGCGGATCTTCCAGTCCTCGATGATGTTGTCGGCGTATTCCTGCCGGGTGGCGAACCACCGGGACTTCCAGTCGGTGGTGACCCCCAGCCGGAAGCCGTACGGGTTGACCTTCTGGCCCATCAGGCACGCTCCTCGGCGTCGTCTTCGGCGTCGCCGTCGTCGTTCGTCTCGTCCTCGGCGGCCTCGTCGGCATCGTCGGCCTCGGCCACGGTCTCCTCGACCTCTTCAGCCTCGTCGGCCTCGACGGCCTCGACGGCTTCGACCTCTTCCGCCTCGACGGCTTCGACCTCTTCCGCCTCGACGG
>LUME01000472.1_pt1 | contig 10477 bp, 10 predicted proteins | sample 729951 | NCBI WGS metagenome assembly LUME01 (sample SAMN03860271, study PRJNA289734) | marine metagenome | biome: seawater column; feature: ocean; material: water; isolation source: Red Sea water column Station 34 - depth 200m | place: Saudi Arabia: Red Sea | collected 2011-10-15 | depth 200 m | reverse complement strand
ATTCAACACCGGCCCCTCTGGACACGGCTCTCCCCCGGCGGTGGGTGAGGCACTGGCACACAAGCTTGCCGGAACTGACGAGGTCAAAGTTTTTGCCTTTGAAGGTGAGGGCGGTCTCACCACCGGCGCCAGCTACGAGGCGAGACAGTCAGCGTACGGCCTCGGACTTGGGAATCTCGTCTACTTTGTCGACTGGAATGATCACGGCATCGACTCGAGGCCTTACAGCGACGTTGTTCACGGAACACCTCGAGACTGGTTTGAACCGTACGGCTGGAAAGTCGATGGGACGGAAGATGGCGAAAACTGGGAAGCAATCATGACCGCCTATCACCGCCTCTTCGACAGTGATGACGTGCATATCCCCAAGATGATCTGGACGAAAAACAGAAAAGGGCGGGGCTACGGCGTTTACGATTACAAGAGTCACGGCACTCCCCACAAGAGGCACTCGGAACTGTTCTGGGAGACGAAGCGGCAGTTTTCCGAGAAATATGGAGTTGAGTTTGACGGCTTCGGAGAAGCGGCCTCTGACAGCGATGAAGCCCTTCGGGAACAAGCCGAAACTCACATGGCGACGGTCATGTCTGTCATGAGGAACAGTCAGTCGCTCGTAGATTACCTTGCTGATCGCCTTGTTGAATTGGGGGACTCGGTTCCGGAAACAATCTCAACATGTCGACTCAACAGCTCGACCCCGTTCGATGATCCTGTCATCAGCGACTACTCATCCTATCCCGAGGAGCTCTTTCTTGCGCCTGGGGCCAAGGCGCCGAACCGTGTCGCCCTTGCGAAATTCGGCTCATGGCTGAACAGTTATGTCAGCGACAAATACGGCCGTCCGCTGGTGATCGCTGCCTCGGCCGACCTCGCCGACTCCACCAATATTTCCGGTTTCGGGAAAGGGTGGAACGGGAACGCCGACTTCGATTTCTTCGATCGAAACAATAATCTCGGCGGAACAATCCTACCACAGGCGATCACCGAATTCGCGAATGCGGGGATACTGGTCGGCATGACGACCGTCAATCTGAGCGAAACGCCCTACGAAAGTTTCGACGGTTTCGTCGGCGCCTGTTCAACTTACGGTTCTTTCTCATATCTCAAGTACGGGCCCATCAGGCTCTTTAGCCAGATTGCGCAAGATTCAGAACTGAAGGTGGGGAAACTGCTCTGGGTGGCGGGACACTCAGGCCCGGAGACAGCCGAGGACGCCCGGACACATTTCGGAATCTTTGCGCCCGGTGTGACACAACTGTTCCCCAACGGGCATGTTCTGAACCTCCATCCGTGGGAGCACAATGAAGTTGCGCCCGCACTTGGCGCCGCCATCGGTACAGATGTGCCGGTGATTGCCCTCCACTTGACGAGACCTCCTATCGAAATCCCTGATCGGCGGTCCCTCGGAATGGCATCACACATGGATGCGGCGAAGGGAGCGTACCTCATCAGGGATTTTGATAATACAACTGATCGAGCAGGAACAGTGATTATCAGGGGGACGAGCTGTACCTCGAACCTCATGAAGATCCTGAGCGATATCAATCAGAACGGCCCTAATGTTAAGATTGTGGCGGCTATCTCATGGGGGCTGTTCCAGCTTCAAGCGGCATCGTACCGTGAATCAATCCTCGCCAACTCCGTTGTGAAGGAATACTCTATGTCTTCGGACTGGGACGATCAGTGGCGAAGCGGAGGAAGCGTTGACGAAGTTGTGGAGGAAGCGCACCTGTCCGCTGAGTGGATCAGGAAGGGGATTGACCGTTTCGCTTCGGAACGAGCCTCCCGCCTCGATTGCCTGAGAAGCGCAATTCCTGCTTCCTGAACAGTCTTCAATTGCAATCGCTTCAACCTCATATTAAATTTGAGGTTGCGTGTTGGTACTCAAACGACGCCGAAGTGACGGTGTAAATACCCCTTCCCTCTATGACTGACACTCACATAACAGCCCCTGCCCCTCAGGAAGAGGATCTGGTTGCCGATCAGACCCTTCGGCCGACCTCGTTCAGTGAATTTGTGGGACAGTCCGATATGGTAGAAAACCTGAAACTCTATATCGAGGCGTCCCGAAATCGGGGAGACGCTCTCGATCATGTGCTGCTGTTCGGCCCGCCCGGGCTCGGCAAGACGACCCTCGCTCACATCATCTCCAAAGAGATGGACGTCAACCTGAAGCAGACGTCCGGCCCCGTGCTGGAGCGCGCCGCCGACCTCGCCGGCCTCCTCACCAACCTTCGCGGAAGAGATGTCCTGTTTATCGATGAAGTCCACCGGATCAACAACGTGGTGGAGGAGTATCTATACTCCGCCATGGAGGATTATGGGATTGACATTCTGATCGACAAAGGGCCGAGCGCCCGAAGTGTCCGTCTGAATCTGGAGCCGTTCACACTGATCGGCGCCACGACGCGCCTCGGCAGTCTCACCTCGCCAATGCGGGATCGGTTCGGTGTAGTCCTTCGTGTCGATTTTTATGAAGAACCGGACCTGGTGCAGATTATCATGAGATCGGCGAAGATTCTTTCCGTTCAAATTGAGGAGGACGGCGCCGCTGAACTGGCGTGCCGATCCCGTGGAACGCCTCGGGTGGCGAACCGTATCCTCAGGCGAACACGAGACTACGCTGAGGTGAAAGCTGACGGGGTGATCACCAAGAAAGTGGCGATGAACTCGCTGGAAAGGCTGGGGATCGACAGCGAAGGCCTTGACGATATGGATCGGTCAATCCTTTCATCCCTTGTTGAAAAATTCGGCGGCGGACCGGTGGGGATTAACTCCTTGAGCGTCGCCATTGGCGAGGATCCTCAAACGATCGAAGATGTTTATGAACCGTTCCTGATTAAGGAAGGATTCCTTCAGAGGACATCGCGCGGGAGAATCGCGGAAGCGAGAGCATACAACTACCTCGGTATCGACAGACCGGAAAACCAACCCACACTTTTTGAGTAGGAGGCTTAGATGTTATTTGAAAAGCGCGTAAAGCTCCGATTGACGGATTTTGACTATAAACTGCCGAAAACGAGGATCGCTCAGGAACCGTGGCCGCGGCGTGAATATTCCAAGATGATGGTGCTTGATCGGGAGACGAAAACCATCAAGCACAAGCGGTTCCACAATATTGTGGACTACCTCAAGAAGAACGACCTTGTGATCGTGAACCAGACGAAGGTGTTCCCTGCCCGCCTCTTCGCTGTGAAGGACAGGACAGACGCACGTGTGGAAGTGTTCCTTTTGCGGGAGCTGGAAAACGATCTGTGGGAAGTGTTGGTCAAGCCAGCGCGCAAAGTACGTATCGGGAACAAGCTTCACTTCACTGACAAGGTTCACTGTGATGTGATCGACAACACCGTCTCCGGCGGGCGCGTAGTACGGTTTGAGTACGACACAGACGATTTCTACGAAGTGATCGACAGAATCGGTCATGCCCCGCTGCCGCCATACATTACTCGTCCTGATAAGCCCTCAGATAAAGAGCGGTACCAGACTGTTTTCGCTTCGGAGAGGGGGGCTGTGGCGGCGCCCACCGCTGGCCTCCATTTCACCGATGACCTCATCAAAAAGATCAAAGCGAAGGGGGCAAAGGTGGCACCGGTGGTCGTTCACATCGGCCTCGGCACATTCAGGCCGGTTCAGGTGGAAGACCTCACACGCCATCAAATGGATTCAGAATACTTCGAAGTTCCCGCCGAGACGGCCATCGCCATCAACGAAACGAGGGAAAAAGGGAAACGGATCTTTGCGGTGGGGACATCTTCGGTTCGAGCGCTGGAGACCGTGGTGGTGTCAGGCTTTCAGGTGACTCCGAAGCGGGGGTGGACAGACAAATTCATCTATCCGCCCTACGATTTCAAGATGACGGACGCCATTGTCACAAACTTTCATCAGCCAAAATCGACTCTGCTGATGCTCCTCTGTGCCTTCACCGAGAGGGAATTCATCTTCAAAGCGTATCGGGAGGCGCTCAAGAAAAAGTACCGCTTCCTGAGCTATGGAGATTCGATGCTGATCGTCTGATTTCGGTGCGCGTTGGAGCGATCATAGCCGCTGCCGGCGATGGCCGACGGTTCTCCAACCACGGTGATTCACCGAGGAAACAGTTTGCTATGTTGGGGGGAGAGCCGCTGTTCTTTCATTCACTCAGGCATTTTCTCGCCTCTCCACTCGTTGAGAGAACTGTCTTAGTTGTCCCCGCTGACGCCGTTGAATGTTCTGCTGAACTTGTAAACTCAGATTTTGGCACAGGCGAGGTCGAGGTGATCGCTGGAGGGGCGGAGAGGCAGGAGAGCGTGTCCTACGCATTTGCTGCGATGCGTGATAGTGTTGACGTTGTGGTGATCCACGATGCGGCCCGACCCTTCCTAGAACCTTCGTGGATTGAGAAAACGGTGGAAGCGGTGAGGAATTATGACGGCGTCATCGTCGCCCTTCGCGCTACAGACACACTGAAATCTTCTCGAAACGGCGTGATTGACACTACTCTTGACCGCTCCCTCATCTGGCAGGCTCAGACGCCGCAAACATTTAAAGTGGAGATATTGGAAGTTGCTTTTGAGAAGGCCAAACGTGATGGTGTCACGTCTACCGACGAAGCGCAGTTGGTAGAGAACGCAGGCGGGAAAGTGGCAATCGTGGAAGGGAGTACATTCAATCTGAAGGTTACGACAAAGCGCGATCTTGTTCTTGCCGAGGCGATTCTGTCGATGGAAGCCGATGACTAGGACTGGCATCGGCTACGACGTTCACCGTCTTGCGGAGGGGGAATCACTCATCCTCGGCGGTGTTACAGTCCCTTCCGAGAAAGGTTCGGTGGGTCATTCTGACGGAGATGTTGTTACTCACGCCATCGTTGATGCCCTGCTTGGAGCGGCGAGCTGTGGTGACATCGGCACCCATTTCCCGAGCGAGGATGAACAGTGGAAAGGGGCGTCGAGCCTCCAATTTCTTTCGCACGCAGTGCAAGTGATAAGGGATGCGGGATTTGAGATTTCCAATGTCGATGCGACGGTCATTCTTGAGACTCCCTGTCTCAGCGGTTACCTTGAAGAGATGAGGAATCTCCTCGCTGCTGAAATGGGTGTTGAACCGAACGCCGTTTCCGTGAAAGCAACCACGACCGATGGTCTCGGATTCACCGGGCGCGGAGACGGGGTGGGCGCTATGGCAATCGCAACTGTTACCACAACCTAGGAGCCAGCCCATCGCACTCACCGTCAGCGCCAGGGCTAAGATTAATATTGGGCTTAAGATAACCGGACAACGGCCGGACGGTTATCACACTCTGGAAACCATTTTTCAGGAGATTTCTCTCGCAGATGAGATTACTCTTGACAGAGTGGAAGGAGCGTTATCTTTCACCTGCTCCGATCCGTCCCTCCCGCTGGACGAAACCAATCTTTGTGTTAGAGCCGTCGAAGCTCTAAGCGAAGAGGTGGGCGAGATAAACGGCATTTCGGTTCATCTTGAAAAACGAATTCCTGTGGGTGCTGGACTGGGCGGAGGCTCAAGCGACGCCGCCGCAACGTTAAAGGGAGTGAACACTCTCTTCGATCTTAAGCTCGATGAGGACAGACTGAAAGCGATCGCGGTGTCGCTGGGAGCCGACGTCCCCTTTTTCCTGGCCGGAGGCTGTCAGTACGCCGCGGGCATCGGGGACGAACTGACGCCGGTAGCGGTGCCGCCGATCGGTGCTATTCTGCTTCTTTTCCCGTCCACAAAGATCTCAACAGCATGGGCGTACGGAGAGGTGAAAAACGCCTTGTCCGGCGGATTTGGTACCGGTAACTTCCCCGCCCCGTTAGAGCCCCGCAATGTGTGGGACTCCTCCGGGACGTTGTTTGAGAACGATTTTGAATCTTTGGTTTTTCGGACATATCCAGAGATTGGTGATTTGAAGAGACGGCTCATGAATGCCAGGGCGCAGTTTGCCAGTCTGTCGGGTAGTGGCTCGACTGTGTTTGGAATCTTTGAGGATCATGCCGCGGCGGAACGTGGACGGCGGCAGTTCCCTTCCTTCCAATCCTCTATAGCCTCTCCCGTGACAGACTGATCAGATCTCAGCTAGAATTGGGATGTGGTCTAACGGCATGACGCCCGGCTGTTAACCGGGACGATGTAGGTTCGAATCCTACCATCCCAGCCATGGAAAAGCAAAGCTGGTCCGAGAGATTTGCCGGGTCGTCCAACGGCAGGACCGCGGCCTTTGGAGCCGTTAATCTTGGTTCGAATCCAAGCCCGGCAACAGAATGAGGAAAACAGATGAAAGTTTTTAGTGGAAGATCAAACGAACCGCTGGCAACTGAGATTGTAGAGCATCTCGGTATCGAGATGGGCGATGTCAATTTCCGTCAGTTTGCCGATGGCGAACTGTGGGTGAAGTTTGAAGAGAATATCCGGGGGCAGGATGTCTTTATCGTTCAGTCCACGCATCCGCCGGCGGAGAATATCCTGGAACTGATCTTGATGATCGACGCGGCGGTGAGAGCTTCGGCAGACCGTGTTACGGCGGTAATTCCGTACTACGGCTATTCTCGGCAGGACAGAAAAGATCAGCCGAGGGTCCCGATCTCTGCCCGAGTCGTTATGGATATGCTGTCCAGTGTGGGGGCGGGACGGGTGCTCACCATGGATCTCCACTCAGCGCAGATTCAGGGATTCACCCATATCCCCTTTGATCACCTTTATGCACGAAAGACGATGTTCAAGAGGCTCGGTGAATATGACCTCCATCCGGAGAAGACCGTGATTCTCGCTCCCGATGTGGGCAGGGGGCCCATGGCTCAGGCGTACGCCAAACGGCTCGGCGTCGGTTTTGGCTTGATCGATAAGCGGCGAACCTCTCCGAACAAGGCGGAGGTCGTGCATCTTATCGGCGATATGAAAGATAAACAGGTAATTGTGATAGATGATATGATCGATACAGCAGGAAGTATGATCGGCGCGGCCGAGTCGGCTGTTGAGAACGGCGCCGCCTCAGTGATTGCTTTCGCGACGCACGGTCTTTTCTCGGCGGATGCCCAGGAACGGATTTCTGCCTCGTCCATCGAAAAAGTAATTGTGACGAACACCGTAAACGTGGCGGAGGAAAAGCGCTTTGACAAACTCGAGGTGATCTCTGTCGCCGGCCTCTTCGCCAACGCGATTGAGAATATCCACAGCGGTGAATCTGTCAGCGCTCTGTTCAACGTCTAACCGGAGGTACTAATGGCAACTGAGTTCAAACTTGAACTGGAAAAACGCGGAACGGTCGGGCACCAAGCGGCCAGAGAGGTAAGGCATCTGGGGAATGTCCCGGGAGTCTTCTATTCGGCGAAACATGAGCCCGTAACTTTTTCGATTGAGAAGCGGCATCTCCATGATGCGCTCCACTCTCAGTCTCACGTCTATTCCGTTAATGTGAGCGGAGAGGAGCTGCACGCCATTTTCAAAGAGATTCAATATCACCCCGTGACGGAAGAGATTATCCATGTCGATCTTTTCGGTGTCAGCCTGACTGATAAGATCAGTCTGTCTGTCCCTGTTGTTCTGGAAGGGGAAGCGTCCGGTGTGAAGGCCGGCGGCGTCATGACTCAAAACATCACGGAAGTGGAGATTCAGTGTCTCGCCACGAAAGTGCCTGACGCGATCCATATTAACGTAGAAGAGTTAGAGTTGGGAGACAGTGTTCACGTCGCCGATCTTTCTATTGAAGATGGAGAAATCCTTACCAACCCGGACATCACCGTTGTTTCGGTTCAGATGCCGAAAGAAGAAGTCATCGAAGAACCTGTTCTTGAAGAAGGTGAAATTCTGGAAGGTGAAGAGGGCGAAGTGACTGAAGGTGAAGAGGGTGCTGCGGAGGAAGGTGGAGAATCGGCTGAAGCCGGCGAAAGCCAGGAGAGTGAATCCGAGTGATTGCCTTCGTTGGATTGGGAAATGTTGGTGACCACTACGCCCGGACCAAACACAACTTTGGATTCTGGGTGGCGGATGAGATCGCCCGCAGGAGAAACCTGTCGTTCAGGCCCGGCAAAGGCGACTATGTCTTTGCCGAGTCACCATCAAGTGGGAGTATCCTTATTGTGAAACCGACCTCCGGAATGAACATCAGCGGTGTACCTGTGAATGAGGCCCATCGGCGGTGGGAGATAGATCTGTCAGGTCTTTTCATCATCGTGGATGATGTGGACCTTCCACTCGGCGCCATGCGGATTCGCCCTCGTGGAGGGGACGGCTGCCACCGCGGGTTGGAGTCAATCATCTATCATCTGGGGGAGATGGAGTTCCCGCGGATTCGAATGGGGATCGGGACGGATGAAGAGATGAGGCCGGCGGAAGGGTATGTGCTTAAACCGTTTCGGAAAGAGGATCAGCCGTTGGCTCTGGAGATGGTTCAACGCGGCGCTGATGCGGCGGAGGGAATCCTGATTAACGGACTTGAAAAAACGATGGCCGAGTTCAATCGGCTAAACAGAGAGGAGTTAGTTCAGTAATGTCAACTTTTGGAATTGTTTTTGTTGCTGGAATTGTGGCGCTTGTTTTTGCGCTGATCAGATCCTCGTGGGTCAACAAGCAAGACCCCGGGAACGAGAAAATGGTTGAGATTGGACAGGCGGTGAGAGAAGGAGCCATGGCATTCCTGTCGAGGGAATACAAAGTGTTGGCCATCTTTGTAGTTGCTGTGGCGGCCCTTCTAGCGTGGGGAAATGCTTCCCAAAACACCAGTATGGTGGCGGCCGCGCGTTGCCACCGCCGCAAACAACAGGACGACGCAGGCGGCCCAGACGAGCCTCAATGCAGCCCTCTCCGTCGCCTTCGCCGGCGGATCAGTAATGGGAATGAGTGTGGTAGGCCTCGGTGTTCTCGGGCTCAGTTCGCTGTTCTATCTTTACGGAGGGCTCGAGGCCAACGCCGATCTTGAGCACGTGATGACGTTACTTTCAGGCTTTGCTATGGGCGCATCCTCCATTGCGCTGTTTGCCCGAGTGGGAGGCGGAATCTACACCAAGGCGGCTGATGTGGGAGCAGACCTCGTGGGGAAAGTAGAAGCGGGAATTCCCGAAGACGATCCTCGAAATCCTGCCACAATCGCGGACAATGTCGGCGATAATGTTGGTGATGTCGCGGGCATGGGCGCTGACCTGTTTGAATCGTATGTCGGTTCAATTATCGGCGCTATGGTGCTGGCGGCTGCGGCGGGATCGGCACATTTTTTGTCAGGACAAAAGAGGGTGGAAATCCTCAATCGGCGCTGAACATCGGCACTTACGGCGCCGGCATCCTGATGCTGATTGTCAGCTATTTCCTGATTGATTACTTTGTCCCGAACACTGTCTATTTTGGTGAGAAGGCGGTGCGCGGGATTGACATATTCGGTTCGACCATTGCGGGACTTGTGGCGGGGATTCTCGTCGGAACGCTGACGGAGTACTACACGGCAGAGTCGAGAAATCCAGCCCGGTATATTTCAAAGTCCAGTGAAACGGGCTCGGCGACTAACATTATTGCCGGTCTCGCCAACGGGATGCAGTCTACGGCCCTGCCTGTGCTCAGCATCGCATTGGCCATCGTGGCGGCTTATGAGTTGTCCGGTCTTTACGGAATCGCCATCGCGGCCCTCGGAATGCTCTCCACCACGGGCATCCAGCTGGCGGTGGACGCTTACGGGCCAATCGCCGACAATGCGGGCGGATGTGCGGAGATGGCTGAACTTCCGCCGGAAGTCCGGGAGAGAACAGACAAACTAGATGCTGTCGGCAACACGACCGCGGCCATCGGGAAAGGGTTTGCTATCGGTTCCGCGGCTCTGACTGCGCTGGCGCTGTTCAGTGCGTATCAGACAACTGTTGGTCTCGGCGCGATCGATATCATGCAGCCGACAGTTATGGCAGGCTTGCTGATCGGCGGCGCTCTGCCGTTTCTCTTTTCATCGTTTGCCATGAAGGCGGTCGGCGAAGCGGCATTCGAGATGATTGAAGAGGTGCGCCGGCAATTCAGAGAAATCACCGGGCTGCTTGAAGGGAACGCCAAGGCCGACTATGCTCGGTGCGTCGATATCGCCACGGCGGCAGCCATCAGACGGATGATCGCTCCGGGCCTGTTGGCGGTGATTACGCCTGTCTTTTTCGGGCTCATCCTGAATGATCCCGAAATGCTTGGCGGCGTGCTGGCAGGCGTGACGGTGAGCGGCGTTCTCCTCGCCATTTTTATGGCGAATGCAGGCGGCTCGTGGGATAACGCTAAAAAGTATATTGAGAGCGGCGCACACGGCGGAAAAGGGAGCGACGCACACAAGGCCGCCGTCGTGGGTGACACGGTGGGTGATCCGTTCAAGGATACCGCCGGCCCGTCGCTGAATATCTTAATCAAACTGATGTCCGTTGTATCACTGGTGATTGCGCCACTGATCGGATAGAATGAAGGAGCTGGAATGAGATACTACGAAACACTCTATATCGTCCATCCCGACTACGAGGATGCACGGCTCGATGAACTGCAGAAA
>LUME01001201.1_pt1 | contig 10478 bp, 8 predicted proteins | sample 729951 | NCBI WGS metagenome assembly LUME01 (sample SAMN03860271, study PRJNA289734) | marine metagenome | biome: seawater column; feature: ocean; material: water; isolation source: Red Sea water column Station 34 - depth 200m | place: Saudi Arabia: Red Sea | collected 2011-10-15 | depth 200 m | reverse complement strand
GGGAAATATCATGAAAATTGGGATGATCGTGATACCCTTTATACTGAATTAGGTGTATTTGAAAGTTTTAATCCTATCCTATCGTCTTCAAACCAAAATCGTTCTCATATTTTTCTGGCTAATATTCATCCTGATCTACAGCAATCGGTAATTGATCAAAATAAAAATCCAGATGCTCTTATTGTAGTTGATACAATGAATTTGTGGATTAATACTGCCCTTGATGGGTTAAAAAATGTGCTTTCTAATTCACATATTTTATTGATTAATGAAAGTGAAGCAACCCTGCTCACGGGACAGAATACAATAGCCTCATGTGCTAGAGCGCTCCAAGATGAAGGTCCGCAAACAGTAGTCATCAAAAAAGGCAGTAGGGGAGCCGTTTTATTTTCAGAAAAAGTTCAAATCACAATTGATGCTTATCCAATAAAGCAAGTTTTAGACCCGACTGGTGCTGGTGATACTTTTGGTGGTGGTTTTATTTCTTGCCTTGCAAATGGTGGAACTATGGACGAAGCGTTAATTAATGCTTCTGTTTTAGCTTCTTTTTGTGTAGAAGGTTTTGGGACAGATGCCATTATAGAGGCCGATAAAAAAGAGATAATACGCAGAAGAACCTACCTTCAAGATAGGATACGCTAAATCCTTGCTAGGGTTTTGGTGTTCTACTAATTTCACAGGTTATTTTTAGACATTATTAAATAGGGCAATTCATGATTATTAAAATTCATAAACAATTATTATTGACCTCTCTTATTTCACTGATGGTGTGGGGGTGTGGGAGTTCTCCAGAATACACTACTGCAAAAATGAGAATTGAGAAAGCAGACTGGGTCCAGGCTGAGGAATATTTGCTTAAAGCACTTGAAGTAGAGCCAGATAATCCAGAAATCCCGATTCAACTGGGTTACCATATTTATGCCAAGCAAGGCAATTGGGCACAAATGAATGAAATGTTTGAACGTGCATTAAATTTGGATCCCGATGCAAAAATTTTAACTGGTCGCCCAGTCAAAGAATTTGTAGAACAATACCGTAATATGTTTTGGGCGGAACAGTATAATAAAGGCGTTGGAGATTATAATAAATATAGACAATCAAGAGATAAAACAGATCTTCAATCTGCAATTACTGCATTTGAAAAATCAGGGAAGATTAATCCTAATGAGGGCCAATCTTTTTCAATCTTAGCAACTAGTTATTTGGAGTTAGGTCAAAATGATTTAGCAGTGCAAAATGGGAAAAAATCAGTTGAAGTTATGCCCAATGATTTCCACGCAAATTTTGCTTTAAGTCAGATACTTTCTCGATTGGGACAAAAAGAAGAGGCGCTTCCTTATATTGAAAAGGCTGCTGACCTGGATCCATCCAACAGCAATGCCATTCGTCAATTGGCAACTTTGTATTATGAATTAGATGAAAAAGAGAAATCAGTTGAAACCTTTGAAAAAGCAATTAAAACTGAAACAGATAAAATGCTAAAGTCCGATCTCTATTTCAACCTTGGTGTTTTAAATATGCAATTAAATAATTTTCAGGACGCTGAAGACAGTTTTATGTCTGCTTACGATTTAAATCCAGATGATATAGAAGCATTAGCTGGTATGGCACAAACATTTGAAAATGCTGAGAAATGGCGCCGGGCTTCAAAATTTTATCGTGAATGCATTGCACTTGACCCAGAAAATCCTGACCATTATAAAGGAATGGCACGTGTATTATTACAACAAGGTCGTCCTGATGAAGCAACGCGTTATTATGAAAGAGCAAAGGCGCGTGGCGGGTAAAATTATTCCCCTTAAATATTGTTTTTAATGTAAATCCCCCTTTTTATAGGGGGATTTTTTTATCCTGTTTTTTGTCTCTTATTTAAATATTCATTTAGCGCTAGATCAAGAGGTTGATCAGTGAACAATGGGACATAATCAATGCGCTGATTTCGGCAACCTAAGCGGTATTTACGTTGATGCATTTCAATCAATTCTTTGTAGGCAGATCGAATATGCCATGGTTCGGTAGTAATGGTTTCATCTGTTTCAAGGTCACGGAATTTAGTTCGGTTCCCAAATTGAAATTCAAGTTCCTGTCGATCCAATAAGTGAAAAACAATCATTTCCTGTTTATTATGCCTGAAATGATTCAATCCCATCAATACCTGGTCTGGATCATCCAGTAGATCTGAAATCAGAATAACCAAACCCCGTTTTTTAATCCGTTCTGCCATATAATCTAAAGTTGGACGAATTTGAGTATCATTTGCTGATTGAATTTTATCCAGTGTTCCCATAATGATATTAGCATGAGAAGGTGCCGCGCGTGGCGGGATAAATTTCCTAATTTTTTCATCGAAAAGGACCAAACCCATTGCATCTCTCTGATTGAGCATCAAATGAGTTAGCGCAGCAGATAAATAGCTGCCATATTCTAATTTTGTTATGGCACCACTTCCATAAGTCATTGATTGACTAGTATCGAGTAAGATATAAGATCTTAAATTTGTTTCTTCTTCGTATCGCTTTACGTAATACCGATCTGTTTTACCATATAATTTCCAATCAATATGGCGGATTTCATCCCCAGAGCCATAGGCGCGGTGTTCAGCGAATTCAACACTGAAACCATGATATGGACTTTTATGTTGTCCTATCAAGTATCCTTCAACGACTAATCTGGCACGGAGAGCCATGTTATCTAGTTTGGCTACAATGAGCGGGTCTAGGTATTTTCGTTTGTCTATTGAATTCATTTTATTTCCCGAAATGTGACTACTTTATTCTTCAATTAATTTTTTTAGTATATCATTCACTTTCATGCCTTCAGCTTCTGCATTAAAGTTTGGTAGAACCCGATGGCGAAGTACAGGTAACGCTAAGGATTTTACATCATCAATTTCTGCAGTGGGGCGGCTATCCAAGACAGCCCTAGTCTTCGCTCCAAGAATCAAATATTGTGAAGCGCGTGGGCCAGCACCCCAATCAATCCATTCATTGATAAAGTCTTTTGCATCTCCTCCCGGACGAGTTGCATTTACCAAATCAACAGCATATTCAATAACGTTTTCTGCAACTGGTACACGCCGGACCAAACCCTGATATTCTAGGATTTCCTCACGTGATATCACTTTATTTAAACTAGTATCAGTTACATCGGTAGTAGTCTGTACGATGGATACTTCATCTTTGCGGCTGGGATAATCAATGAGGATATTGAACATAAATCGATCCAGTTGTGCTTCGGGGAGTGGATAGGTACCTTCTTGTTCAATTGGATTCTGTGTAGCCAAGACAAAAAATGGTTCCTCTAAATCATAAGTATTGCCAGCTGCGGTTACTTTGTGCTCTTGCATTGCTTCCAGTAAAGCTGCTTGTGTTTTTGGTGGTGTGCGGTTGATTTCGTCCGCTAAAATAATATTCCCAAAAATTGGGCCCTTAAAAAATCGGAAAGCCCGTTTTCCCGAAGTTTGATCTTCTTCAAGGACCTCTGTCCCTGTAATGTCACTGGGCATTAAATCGGGAGTAAACTGGATACGGCTAAAAGTAAGGTCAAGCAAATCTGCCATTGATTTGATCATCAATGTTTTTGCTAATCCTGGGACACCTACGATAAGAGTGTGTCCTTTACATAAGAGTGCAATAAGAATATGGTCTAAAACGTCTTTTTGTCCGATGATAGATTTACCGATTTCATTGAAAAACCGGTTTTGAAAATCGGCTAATTTTTCCAATAATTGTAAATCTTTGTTCTTTGCCATAAGAATCCCTGTCTAAATAATTGGTGAAATAAAATGGGGCGAAAACTTACATGGTGCCTCCGGATGAAACAACGAGAATGTCTTGTCAGACCATTTGGTGTTAGGGAAATTCAAACCTATGTCCGAGTTAAATAAAACGATTAAGAAATCCTATATTGAACTCAATAAAGATGAAGTGAACTCCCTTATAAAAGAATTGGATGAGTCTCAATTTCGTGCTCAACAAATTCAGAACTGGGTTTTTGACCATCATGTGGAAACTTGGGATGAGATGGAAAATCTACCTATTCATATACGGGAGGAATTATCAGCACGACTGCGACTTCATCCGTTAGAAATAAATTATATTACAGATTCTAAAAATGCTTCAACTCAAAAAATTCTTTTTCAAACCCAAAACGGGTATCCCATTGAATCGGTACTTATGTATGATCAAAAACGGACAACAGTTTGTATCTCCAGCCAGGTTGGTTGTGCGGTGGATTGTAAATTTTGCGCTACTGCCAGCATGGGCTTTATCCATAATCTTAGCACAGGAGAAATGGTTGATCAAGTGATTCATTTGCAGCGCCAGTCAAAAACTAAAATTACAAATGTTGTTTTTATGGGTATGGGTGAACCATTTTTAAATTACCGTCGCGTAATTGAAGCAGCAGAAATATTGAATAAAAAAATGGGGTTTGGTGCACGACGGATTACAATATCTACTGCTGGTATTGTACCCAAGATTCGTCAAATGGCAGAAGAGAATCACAAGTATAAACTCGCTATTAGTTTGAATGCAACGAATGAGTTAAGCCGTGAAAGGATTATGCCGCTAACAAATACATACACGTTAATTACATTCGAATATGTATTATTGAAAGGTGTAAATGATTCTCCCAGCGATGGTGAACGTCTATTGGTATTATTACAATCCCTACCTTGTAAAGTAAACGTAATTCCCTATAATGAAATTGGTGGTTCCTACAGTCGACCATCAGAAAACACAATCAACGCTTTTCTCGATTCATTAAAACATGCACCATTTACTGTAACAGTACGATGGAGTAAGGGAACTGAAATTGATGCAGGTTGCGGCCAGTTGGCTGTACATGGAGATATATGATTAATATCGACTTAATGGCTGAACATGTTTTTGATCAATCGGATTTTAATGGACGTATCGCAGTTATTTTAGGATCCGGATTAGGAGGATTTGCTGAAGGGTTGGAAGAACAGAAAGTCATACCATACAAGGAAATACCAAGTTACCCTCATTCAACAGTGGAAGGCCATACAGGGGAACTTGTGATCGGATCAATGAACGGAGTTGAACTTATTGCTGCAAAAGGACGGTTTCACTATTATGAGGGCTATTCATTTCAAGAGATCACTATCCCGATCCATCTGTTTTCAAAACTGGGCGTTGACCACTTAATCATTACGAATTCATCAGGTTCGATGAATAAAAATTGTGAGCCGGGTACTCTCATGGCTATTACCGGCCACATGGATTGTACATACCGCCATAGTGCTGATGACCCAAAATTATATTCTGGAGAACCATTTCATGATCAAGTACTTATTCAATTAGCTATAGCATCGGCAGAAAAACTTGGATTTGAGCTTGCAACAGGGAATTACTGTTGGACACTGGGGCCTTCTTACGAAACACCTGCAGAGATTTCTGATATGCAGAGAATGGGCGGGGATGCTGTGGGGATGAGTACCGTCCCAGAAATCATTTCAGCGGCAGAACTTGGAATGAAAATATTGACGATTTCATGTTTGACAAATTATGCTGCTGGAATCTCAAACCATCCTCTTACTCATGAAGAGGTAGTTAAAACTGCAAAAAAAACCGGAGAGCAATTCACCGGTCTTCTCAAAAAAATTATATCCGCATTAAAGTTGGAAACTTAATATCCGATTGCTGTATTCTCTCCTCTAGAATCTGCGCCACCCCAATATCCTTTTTCATTGATCATAATACCGTTGGCTTCGCCGATATTTCCTCGAAGTATTATATTATGACCACGGGATTTTAGATTCTCTATAACATCATGTGAAAGTCCATACTTTTCATAGAAAACCATATCCGGCTGCCACTGTGAATGAAACCTGGGAGATGACACCGCTTCCTTGATATTCATATCGTGAAGAGTCACATTGAGAATATTCTGTAGTACAGATGTAATAATGGTTGATCCGCCTGGTGTCCCCAAAACCAAAAAAGGCTTATCATGCTTAAGTACTATGGTAGGCGTCATGGAACTTAAAGGGCGTTTTGTTGGCTCGATTGCATTAGCCTCATTTCCTAAGAGACCATATGCATTGGGCATCCCGGGTTTAATGGAAAAATCATCCATTTCATTATTTAGTAGAAATCCTGCGCCTGTTACAGTAACCCCATTTCCCCAACCCCAGTTGATGGTAGTGGTAACGGCAACTGCATTTCCTTCTTTATCCACAACAGAGTAATGTGTAGTCTCTTCACTTTCCTTTATTTGACCACCGTGTTTTACATCTTGTGAGGACGTAGCACGAGATAAATCAATGTTGCTTGCTCTTTCTATTGCATATGACTCTGATAGCAGCATTTCTATAGGTACGTTCCAGAAATCTGCATCGCCTAAATGTTCTGCGCGATCAGCATAAGCACGGCGTTCAATTTCTGTAATAGCATGAATATAATCGGATGAATTCCAACTAAAATCGATAGGCAATTCTATGGATTGATTCATTATTTCTTGAAACATATTGAGCATATGAATCAATAAAACTCCACCGGAACTGGGTGGCCCCATGGAAATAATATCATAGTTTATGAAAGATCCCTGGATAGGTTCTCGGTATTTGGATTCATAATTTTTTAAGTCCTCATGTGTAATCCAACCACCACCGTTTTCCATTTCAGCTACAAATAAATCTGCAGTTGCCCCCATATAAAAACCGTCTCTACCCTTCTTTGCGATGCGTTTTAATGTCTTCGCCAGGTTTTTCTGCACAAAAATATCGCCCATTTCCCATGGCCGATCATCCCGAGTAAAAATCCTTTTTGTTGCAGGATGTAAACTCAAACGGTCTTTGCTGTTGTTGAAACGATCCGCTTCGTAATAGGATAGATCATACCCTTTTTCTGCCAGTTTAATAGCTGGAGCTAACAGTTGTCTAAGGGAGATGTTGCCGGAGCCATGATCTCGCCATGCTTTGAGTAATCCATCAACTGACCCAGGGACTCCTGAAGCCAAATATGACGTGATAGAAGCACCATTAATCGGATTGCCTTCAATATTCCCATTGGAAGAGGATGTCACAGCTAAAGCGAATCCAACAGCTGCCGCTGCATCCACCGCATTTCCTCCTTTTTTAAGAATATCAATTCCAACCTGTGATGCATGACGGCTTGTGGAGACAACCATCCCATTTTTTCCGTAAACTGGTAAAGGATGGGATGGATAAACCAATGATATCAAGAAAATAAATATGCTAATTGGAAAACGGAGTAATTTCATTCAATAAACCTTTGAATAAATGGGTTAAAAAATGCACGGTAAATTAGAACAATATATCATCTATTTTGAATACTTAAATCTATGTTTTACATAGATTAGTCAATTCATTTTTATTATAGAATTAAATGAAAAATTTGTATGTATATGAATATCGATTTATTTCATATTTTAATTAAGGGTAGAAATAAAATCACCCAAGCGATTAATTACGGCCTTTAAGCGAGGATGATGATCTTGTATAAATGTCTGTGGGTCGGAGTTGGACTGGTAAGCCTTAACAATATTTTTTACCGATATATTATTTTCGGCATCGATATAACTAGTAGCCATTCTTATGGAATAATTTCCAGGACTATCCAAGAATTCCGTACCGGCCAGAGTAGCGATCTCGTAGTGGTCCAAAAGATGGAGGGATAGATCTTGGTCCGTTTGTATTCCCTTAGATTTCAAAGTTTCGGCCCATGGATAAAAATTTGGATAGATATAAAAAGCACCTTTTGGCTCGTTGCATGGGATGCCCATAGCGATCAATTGTTCATATAGGTATCTTGTTCGGATCTGATGCATGCTATTACATAATTGAATGAATTCAGTGATTTTCTGGTTCTCCTGGTATGCAGTAATGGCAGCGTGTTGCAATGGTGCTGGTACGCAGGACCAGATTGATCCGGCCACGTGGCAGAATCCATCGATTACCATTTCTCCTAAGTGATTATCAGGAACAACAGCAACACCAATGCGCCAACCGCCTAATGATAGTATTTTACTCAAACCTCCTAAAACAATGGTGCCTTCCGGATAATATGTTGCTGGAGACGTGTGGCTAAATCCTTCGTGTGTTAGCAAACTATATATTTCGTCACTAAGAATGTATATTTGGTTTTCCCGACAGTATTGCGATATCTCTTCCACATTATGTGTTGATAGAATCGTACCAGTTGGATTATTAGGATTTGTCAGCACTAACATGCAGGGGCCTGGATTTGCCCGCTGTCTTGCTTTCTCCAAATTACTAATGGATATCTTAAATCCATTAGTAGAGTCTAGCCGAAAAGTAACCACCCGCCTACCAATCAATCTGCTTGGTCTTTGTAGGACACCCAAGCAGGTATGGGCAAAATCACATCACCATTTATAGAATACATCACCGCGTATAATAGAGATTTACTACCCACACCAATAATAATCTGGTTTTTATTTGTGATTAGGTTAAAATGATTATTATAAAATTGAGATACCTTTTGCCGTAATTCATTAATACCCAATAAAGGAACATAACTATTTTTACTAGCATTGTCAGCGAGGGCTCTGGTCAATAGATGGTGAACTGGAAAACGAGATTCACCAAATCCAAGTTGGTAAATGTTTTCACCGTTCTCCCACATGGATTTCACTTTTTCATTGATAAGAAGTGTAGCTGATCCGTACAAGATGATTTTTTTTGGTATATTTACTACTTAATCAATTTGACTATAAACGACATGAATATAATTAAGGCGTGTGTATTAACACTTTGCCGGATACCTTTTCGCTCCATATTCTATGATCAATAGAGATAACACCATTAACAATTACCCAGGAAATACCTGTTGGATACTGATGCGGATCTTTCCAAGTGGCATTGTCAATAATTGTGTGTGGGTCAAAAATAACAAGATCAGCCCAATATCCTTTTTTGATTTTTCCTCGATCTGTTAAACCCAAAACGGAAGCGGGTAAACTTGTCATTTTACGTATTGCCTCTTCTATAGGTATCAAGCCCAGTTCGCGAACATATTTTCCAAGTACCTTAGGATAAGTACCGTAATTCCTTGGATGGGGCTGGGCTCGACCAAATTCAATCGTACTCCCATCTGAAGCATGCATTACTTGGGGATGCTTCATGATCTGTTGCACATCATCTTCATTTAGGCAGTGATAAATACCCGATCCATCACCAGCATAAACTAAATTCATCAGAATTTCAGCAGCATTTTCCGGCGTTGGGTCATATCCATTTTTCTGTGTGATTTCAGCTAGGTTCATACCATTAAATTCTGTATTTGGTGGATAACTGGCCACAACAATGCTTGCGGGATCACCGCCTCCCCTGTCATGTACGATATTCCAAATAATATCATCTTTGATTTTTTGTCGCTGTACGGAATCATCCAGCCGTTTTTTTAATGCGTCCCGACCACCGGAAAGGGACCATGCAGGAAACACAACTTTTAATGTTGTACTTGTTGCTGTGTAAGGATATTGGTCAGCGGTAACATCGATCCCTTCTGATCGTGCTTTATTAATCAAATCCAGAGTTTTGACGCTATTACCCCACATTGATTTTCCCACCGCTTTATGATGAGAAATCTGCACAGGTAAATTGGCCTCTCGTCCAATATTAATTGCTTCTTCAGTAGATTCTAAAAGGCCAATCCCTTCCTCCCGCATGTGGGTTGCATAGAAACCTCCATTTTTAGATACTATTGATGCCAGAGCAATTACTTCTTCCGTATTAGAATAAGCCCCGGGGATGTATTTCAACCCAGTAGACATACCAAAAGCACCATCATCCATAGCAGACTGAACCAAAGCCTGCATCTGATTTAGTTCTTTTTCAGTGGCCAAGCGGTTTTCTGTGCCCATTACTTCCCGGCGAACGGTATTGTGACCTAAAAGCAAAGCCAGGTTAGGGCCAATGCCCATTTTTTCTGTTTTGTTTATGAATTCGCTAATAGGAAAGGGTGAGCCACCACAGTTTCCGCCAACCATAGTAGTGACGCCCTGCTGGAGGTAATTCTCCACAGTTGGGAAATCTAAACTACGTCGCTCAGAATGGGTATGCATGTCGATGAAACCAGGAGAAACTATGAGTCCGCTAGCATCAAGGATTTTTTCTGCCACTGCACTTTTTATTTGGCCAATTTGAATAATCTTTCCATCTTTGATATAAATATCTTCTGAGAAAAGTTTTGTACCGGTTCCATCGGAGATTTGTCCATTTTTTATAATAATATCAAATGTTGGTACTGTGCAGGATATGATAAAGAGAGAAAAAAAGTAAATTAAAAATTTCATTTCATTTTTTTCCGTTTCCATTTTACGGTATAAGGTAAAATCACCATATATACACCGGTGATCCACATCGAAAACAAAATTATACCGGTCGGAAGAAAAATCCATAACTTAGCTTTATCATGGAACCATGATCCATCATGTAAAGATTCAATTAAATCGGAACGCCGGTAAGC
>LUME01000304.1_pt1 | contig 10481 bp, 10 predicted proteins | sample 729951 | NCBI WGS metagenome assembly LUME01 (sample SAMN03860271, study PRJNA289734) | marine metagenome | biome: seawater column; feature: ocean; material: water; isolation source: Red Sea water column Station 34 - depth 200m | place: Saudi Arabia: Red Sea | collected 2011-10-15 | depth 200 m | reverse complement strand
CTGAAAAAGAAGCTTAGATTTTCCAAACGTTTTTAACAATTTTTCCAAGTCTCTTATTGGGCTCGTGGCTCAGCTTGGATAGAGTGAGTGCTTGCGGAGCATTAGGTCACCGGTTCAAATCCGGTCGGGCCCGTTAAATTTCAAATTTAATAACTCAAATCCATTTTATCATTTTATATGATTACCAAGGAGATTGTCAAATTGTTGTCTGAACAAAAACTTGGATTTGTTGCAACTGTTTCGCCAAACGGAACCCCAAACCTATCACCCAAAGGCACAATCATTAGTTTAGATAAAAATACACTTGCATTTGCTGATATTCGTTCTCCTCAAACAATTAGAAATTTGCATGATAATACGTCAGTTGAAATTAATGTTGTAGATCCATTTGCTAGAAAGGGCTATCGTTTTAAGGGAATTGCAAAAATCATCTCTGATGGTAAGAAATTCAACAAAATCCTTTCACATTATAAAAGCCTAGGGGTTACAAGCTCTATCAAATCTATTGTCATTGTAAAAGTCAAAAAAGTTAGCGAAGTAACTTCACCACTTTATGATCTTGGTTTCACGGAGGAAGAACTAAAAACTCGTTGGAAAAAACATTACCTATCTTTTTGAACTATTTTTTTTGGTGCTTACGTTCATTTTCTAGTGCTTTTTTTACTTCAGCTAGTTCTTTCATTGTGTTCTGTAATTTTTGATTCATTGATGCTACAACCGCACTGGCTGCATCTATAACACTACTTGATTCTTGATTATTACTGTATTCTTTTTTATTATTGGTATTTTTCTTTTCATTTTCAACTGACTTTAATTCTCTAATACTAGATTCTACCTCCTTTCTTTTTTTCAGGATTTCATCTTCTAGGTCTTTCTTTTCATGTCTCAAACTATTCAGTTCTGGGGATTCATTCACTTTTATTTTTACAGATTCAAGTTCTTTGTCATATTTCTTAATCTCTGTTTTTGTTTCTGCAAGTTCCTTTTTTGAGTTATTAATTTCTCGAATTACCAAGCTTAGTTTTTCATATTCTTTCATGGTTTTTTCTTTTTCTTCATTCTTTTCTTTTAGTTCGGTATTTGCTGTATACATGTCAGCACGTGCAGATTTTATTTTTGATACTAGATCTGAATACTCACTCTTTGATTTTTGAATATCCTGCATTATATTTTTTAATTCTTTTTTTGAAATCATTAAATCTCTAACGACATCGTTATATTCTTGTTCTACCAGCTCACGTTTTTTAGAAATTGAATGATTGTTTTCTATCTTTGTTTTTAATTCTTCTTTGATATTTCCTGATTCACTTTTTTTTTCTTTCGGCTCTGTTTTTTTTTGTACTTCATTATTTGAGGCTGATTTATTTTCATATTTTTTACCCTCATTCTTATTTGTGCGTTTAAACCAGTTCAATCTTTTATCCTTAAGCTAACTTTCATTTCTAGCTTTTCTTCCCTGAACAAATTTTAGATAAAAACCAATACCGCCTATAATAAATCCAAAAACTAACCCAGCTATAGATAATTCCGGATATGTTGAATACTGTGTGGGTGAAACCATCAATAACAGGGCTCCTGCAATGATCAAAAAATAAGAACCGCTTCTTTTTGGCTTGTTATGCTCGTTATGTACCAATCATATCACAAGTATTTCTTAATAGATTCCGCAACTTTTTTCTTTCCAATATCCTCGATAAAAGGCCCAATTTTTGGTCCACGGTCTGTTGAAAGTATAATCTGGTAAAGAATTCTGAAAAAGTCCTTCGGCTGAACTTGATTTTCTTTTGCTATAGTATATATCGAGTTTTGTAAGTCCTCGATTTTCTCATCTTTTGATAGTATGTCAGTTAGTTGTCTCAGAGCATCTTTAGCAGAATCATCTATTGTAAATTTTGTGCCTGGTATTTTTGTTTCCTCAAAGTCATCAGAATAATTTCCAGCAAGTTTGATCAGTTCTTCTACATTAGAATTTGTTTCTTTTATTGTACCATAATCAATCAGCTTTGAAACAATGCGCTCTAGCCTATTATCTTTGAATATCTTACACAATTCTATTAGCAGTCTATAGCTTACGTGTGTGCTAGAATTTTTTGGTGTGTTTAGTAGGTTAACGTATTCATAAAGACCCTTAGATTTTACAAGTTTAGCTTCATTGTCCACCTTAGTTTTTCCAAAGTAAATATTTTCTAATTCATTATATTCGTCCATCAGTGCAGGTATGTCTTCAAACCCAAGCTCTCTTGCACCAGTAATTCTCTTGTAAAGTAAGAGGAGAATTGTTTTCGTTGTTCCATAGTGTAACCATTTTTGTGATGTGATTACATTTCCAAGAGATTTTGATATTTTTTTACCACCTTTATCCAAAAACATCTCATATTTTACATGATGAGGGTGTGGAAATTCAAGTATCTCATCCGAAACCCAGTCATTTACTTTGACTGAATCCATAATATCTTTTCCAAATGCTTCGAATCGTATATCAAAGGCTTGCCACCTAGCAGCAAACTCAACTTTCCACGATAACTTTCCAAGTTCCTTTGTAATGTCAGCCTCTCCTTCATGTCCACAACCAGTTATAACGTTAGAGCCAACCTCAGAATTTTTGCATCTATACCTAACCTTTTTTTCATCTTCAATATATTCAAAAGATTCTGTTGTGTATAATTTATCACAGTTTTGGCAAACAGGAAAATAAGGAAGACTATTTTGAAATTTTGTTTGACCCGTTAATTCTTCAATCTTATCTCCAATCTTTTTACTATTGACAAGTATTCTATGAATTTGTTCTTGTAAAAGACCATTTTTGTAAGTATCATGTGCTGTTCTATGTTCATATTTTATTCCTAATTTATCCAATCCATCAAGGAGTATGCTGCTCATATGACTTCCAAATGAGTCGTGACAACCTTGAGGATCCGGATCAGGTATTATTGAAACTCTTTTCCCTAAATACTCATTGAGTGATTCTGGAAAACCCTCAGGAATTTTTCTTAAACCATCTAAATCATCTGAATACGCAATTAGTTCTGATTTGTAGCCAAGATTTTCAAGAGCAAGTTTGATACCATATGCTCTAACTGCATCACCTAGGCTGCCAATATGTGGAACACCTGAAGCACCTAAACCGCTTTCCACCATAATCAGGTCAGTGTTTCTGCCAAGCTGCTTTTCTCGCTCAACTAATTCGAAAGCTAGTTTGTCTATCCACGTACCTTTACCAATTATTTTTTGTTCTGTCATACTTACCTCAGCTGCTTTGACATGTATGGTCCATCCAACGAGTAGCCTAATTTTTTATAATATTCACGTGTACCAACCGCGCTAATAACAAGGAGTTTCGTTGCATCAAAATCCTCTTTTGAAATTTTTTCCGCCTCATTCATTAATTTTCTTCCTAATCCAGAATGCTGAATGCTAGCTTCTTCATGCTCACCAATCTTGATTGATTTCCCAAACACATGAAGTTCCCTAACTATGCATGAGTTTTGTGTAATTTCATTTCTGTGTGCCAACCCACTAGGTTTTCTCAAGCGTAAGAATCCATAAATTGATTCATCACTATCATCAAAAGAAATGAAAATTTCTCTTCCATTAGAGGAATCATATTCTTGTCTGTTCAGTTTCAAAAATTCTGCCTGCATATTTTTTCTAGAAAGACCAGCTTCCCTACATCTAATGCATTTACAAGAATGCCCTTCATCCTTCAACCGTTTGTGTATAATTTGTCTCAGATTGCCTGATTTCGGTCCAGCTTGAATCTCATTTGTTGTGATTTCTCTCTGAACACGCATGATTCTAACCCACTTTGGCACCATCTTTTTTACCTCAGTCAACACAGTTAACATTTCTTCGTCAGAATACGGCGTGTATTTTTTTGCAATAAAATCATCGTATAATGCGGTATCCTTCAGAACCAACGAGGGGTAAATCTTTAGCATATCTGGTTTAAATTCTGAATCATTGAACAGTTTTTTGAAATCGTAGATGTCATCCTGAGGCGTCATGGTGGGCAAGCCTGGCATCATATGTGCAACTATCTTATATCCCGAATCCTTTGAAATTTGGAATGAATCTATAACGTCATCGTAGTCATGTCCTCTATTAACAATCTCGTAAACTCTTTCGTGCAGACTTTGAACGCCAATCTCAACCCTTGTAACACCATATGATAACATTAGGTCAATGTGCTCTTTTTTGCAATAATCAGGCTTGGTTTCAACTGTAAATCCAACGTTTCTAATTTTTGCATGTTCGTTTTGTTTTTTGGCAGTTTCTAGATCTGCAGATTCAAAACCATTTAACGTGTCATAGCATGACTTGATGAATTTTGTTTGATAATCCTGTGGCATGAAGAGAAAAGTTCCCCCTGCAATTACTAGTTCAACTTTTGTGACGTCATGGCCATATTTTTGAAGTTTTTCTATCTTTTCAGCAATCTGACCTTTCGGTTCATATTGATTTTCAATTGCTGAAACAGTAAGCGGTTCTTTTCCAGTATAGCTGTTAGGAGTATTGAATTCCAAACCACCGGGGCAGTAGGTGCATCTTCCATGAGGACATGCATACGGTTTTGCCATCAAAGCTACTACGGCAACACCAGATGCAGTCTTTACGGGTTTTTTTAGCAAAACATTTTGGAGTTTTTCATATGATTTTCCGTTCACAGTAGCTAAAATTTCATAGTTTTTTGGAATCCTGTCAAGCGAGTATTTAGTACAAACTCTTTTGATCTCTGATTTTGCCTGATTTTTTGTAGGTTCTACAATTTGCAAAAGGCTTTCCGATATCTCGTAGCATGCTTTGGAAAAATTAATTTTTTTCATTTGCTATTCTGAATTATTATAACATAAATTCCTTAAAGATGTTGATATTATCTAATTAGAACTATATCCGTCTTTTTCTTTTAATTTTCTTTTTAACTTTACCTGCCTTTGCTTTTACTTTTCTTCCAGCTCTTCTAACTGTCTTACCGATTGCTCTTATGCTTTTAGGCTTCGTTTTTTTACCGGTTTTACTTTGTTTTTTATTTTTTCTATCAAGACTTTTTCTATATCTTAAATTTATTAATTTGGCCAAGGCAACTTTATCTTCTGCATTTTTTGTTTTCTGTTCAAGAAACTTATGACCCTTCTCAGCCATAACAGTTCTACCGGAATCGTCAATAGTTACATATCCATTGTCCACTAGATCTTTAACAAATTGTTTTTTTAGTTCTTCTACAGTAAGAGGCTTCTGTTTTACCGCTTTAGTTTTTGTTTCCTTTATACCCTGTTCAAGTAAAAGTGTCGTAAGATAATCAGTACCCTTATTGAGGTGATCAACTTCTTCATTTTCTACACTTTTTTGCTCGTCGTGTTTCTTTTTTCCATACAATAGGTGCGCAACTAGCATATCAGCTGTTTGGGCTTTTTCCTCGGTTTCTGGCAATACCGTTTTTGTGTAAAACTTGGATTTATAGTCTTTTTCTAATCAAAGGTAAATAACTCTTAGATAAAATGCGGCAAATGCAACTAGTGTTGTTATAACCATTAATGGTAAACCCTTGATAAGAAACTCTCTGAAGAATATTCTATAACCAAATTTTTCACAAATTGCTATTGCCACAAGATTTGCACTTGCACCAATTAACGTACCATTTCCTCCAAGGTCTGCACCAAACGCAAGTGCATACCACAACGGGTTGTAATCAAATGCAGTTAAGTTGTGAGCAAATGCTGGGTCAACAGATATGTTTTCAATTATTGGAATCATTGTTGCAGTGAACGGTATGTTATCCACAAAGGCTGACGCAAATGCAGACACTATTGTTATGGTAAACATTGTTGCACCTAATTCTCCCTCAGTAATTTCCAGTATATTATGTGCAAGAAGTTCTAAAGCACCAGAAACTTCAACGCCACCCACTATGATAAATAATCCACAGAAGAAAAGTAATGTTGGCCATTCAACATGGTGTAGTGCTTTGAATGGTTGTATTCCTGTTACCACCAGAAGTACTGCTGCTCCACCTAATGCAATTATAGATACATCTAGGTCAAGCATTCCATGTAACATAAACATGATTATTACAGCACCAAGAATGATAGCTGATTTTTTTAAAAGCATACTATCTTTGATTTCTTTTTTCTCGTCTAACGCTTGAAGCTTTTCAATATTTTCTGCTTTTTGCTTGAGATCTTTTCTAAACATGAATTTGAAAAGTACAATTGTAACAGCCATAGTGATAATAATTTCTGGTGTCATGTGATAAGCAAAAGTCATAAAATCAATTCCAGCTGCTGAGCCAATCATAATGTTTGGTGGATCACCAATCAGAGTTGTTGCTCCACCAATGTTTGATGCAAAAATCTGAGCTAGAATCAATGATATCGGATTGATATTTAGTATTTTACAGACTGAAATTGTCACAGGTACCATAAGTAGGACCATGGTGACGTTATCCAGAAATGCAGAGCCTACGGCAGTAATTATTGCCAGTAAAATCATTAGCTTCCAGACATTTCCGTTTGAAATTTTTGCAGCCTTAATTCCAATGTACTGAAAAATTCCTGTTTCGCCTAGAATACCAACAATTACCATCATTCCCAAAAGAAGACCAATCGTGTTGAAATCAATCGCACCGATCACAAAGTCTACGCTATCATGTGGGTCAAGCACACCAGTCATAAATAGAACAATTAGCATCACAAGTGCGCCAAAAAGTGCAATAGCAGTTCTATGTATCACTTCTGTAATCAGAATCACATACATGCCAAGCAAGACAGCCAAAGTAGCCATCATTGTGAGAGTAAGCTCGAGTCCCACATACTCTGGAAGCGTAAACAGCATGGCTACCATTACTACAAGGGCTACCATTCCAATTGCTAAAGCTCTCATCGAAAAGTGAGACACTACCTCTACATCCATTTAGTAATTATGGGATTTTTCCCATATATGGCAGTATTTAGTGAAAATATATTTCAAATTTGGTAAACAGATTATGCAATTTTTTTGGAGTTTATGAAAACTCCCTTTTTACTAGTTATTTTTCCTATTTCGTAGGATGTTAGTCTGTGTTTTTTGAAAATATTTCGAGTTTTTGCCACATCGATTTTTGGTAAAACAACACAAAATCCTACACCCATGTTAAACGTCTTGTACATTTCATTGTCTTCAACGCCGCAATCTTGTATCAGTTGCATTAGTGGAGGCGTCTTGGGCAGGTTGGTTAAATCAAATCCTATATTTTTTAATCGCAAGAGTTTGGTGAATGACCCGCCTGTAATATGTGCCAAGCCGTGAATTTTGCATTTTGATAATGCCTCAAGCACAGGTTTGACATAAATCTCCGTAGGCGTCAGCAGGGCAGCTCCCAGTTTTCCTATACCCTTTACTTTGTCGCTTAATTTGTACTTTGATAACAGTACATTTCTTGCAAGCGTGTATCCGTTAGAATGGAGGCCGCTACTTTTGATTCCAATTATCGCATCGCCTGTTCTAATTGACTTTCCAAGTACCATCTCTTTTTTTGAAAGTATTCCAACAACAGTGCCAGCCAAATCCATCATGAATCCCTTTTCTGAAAATAAGTCAGGCATGATGGCAGTTTCACCACCAACTATTGGCACTTGGGATTTTTTTGCACCTTTAGCTAATCCTTGAACTACTTTTTTGAATATTTTTTGATTATTTTTGTTTGCAGCTATGTAATCAACAAATGAAATTGGCGTTGCACCAATGCAGATTATATCATTTACATTCATTGCAATACAATCTATTCCTATGGTATCATATTTTTTCAGCATGTTTGCGATGAGAATCTTTGTGCCAACTCCATCCGTATGCGTAGCCAAAAGCTTACCGCCAGGGATTTGAACCACACCGGCATAATGCCCAAATCCATGTGCGGTCTTTGCAAGTTTTTGTATGTTATGTGTTGATGATATAATTCGCCCAATTGCAGCCTGACTTTTTTTAATCTTAGTGATATCGACGCCCACTTTTTTGTAGGTTATTGCCATACTTTTGCCTCAAATCTCGGGTAAAAGAATTTTTTTGCCATACTACATGTACATGCTAGAGTCAGTTTTTCTGTGTTCCGTATATTTTTCTGAAAGTTCCTTGAAATCTACTCCAATTTTCTTTTTTCCTTTTCGAAGATCAGACGTATCAATTTTCATATGATACGCTCTATTTACAGCATCTACCAAAGTTGCTGCTGCCAACGGATCTGGTTTTTTATCATTAGCTTTTACTAGTAAAGTAACTCCCTGAATTTTTCGCATTAGGCATTCATTCAACAGTCCACCTGCAACACCAGTGACAAACCCTTGTGGTATCATATTGATACCATTGTTCTCCATAACACGACATAGGTCTTCTTCGGCTGCACAGAATGCCTTATCATCATGAGTTGTACTTGCAACTCCACAGATAGTTCTTTCCTTGTTTGTGTATATACGGAATGGGTGCCTTAGCCTTCCTTGCATAAAAACGGTTGAAGGAGGCAAATGCCTTGATCTGATATACGCGATTTCTTCCATTCCTAATTTGTCAATAATGTATCCTACCGACAGTGGACCAACAAGACCTGCACCAACAAACCCTGCAAAAATTATAGGGCTGTTTAAAACATCTTTTTTAATTTCATAGATTTCACAATTGGCGAGTAATTTATCATGCACACATTTCTTGGATTTCTACGGACTAATTATTCTTTCATTAAATTGGATTCTAGTCATGTTTTTGCATGAATAGATTAAGCATGGTCATGCCGTTTTCTGTAATGGAGTAAAAAACATTCGGGCCGGTCGATTTTTTTGTAATAAATTTGTAATTAAGACAGAGATGCAGATAGTTGAGGAAAGATTTTTTCATTCTAATCTTTGATTTTACATACAAGTCAGAAAATGTCATAGAGTTGCCTCGAAGCTGATAGAGTAGCTTAATCAATGATAAAGTACTGTAATCACGGGCCCTGGCTTTTATCGCATCTAATACCTCTTCGTCTTTCTGTATTATGAAATCACTGAATTGCTCTGCCACCTCAGTAGGAATGTATGTCAACCTAGCTCGCATTATACGGTACAGTACGGTAAATTACTTTATTAACCTTAATCTAAGTTTTTTTTGAGCTAATCTAGCCATATCTTAAACAAGCCTTGAAAATGAGATCTAGATTGATTGTTTCAAGTGTGAAATTTCAATAAAACGCCTGTTTTAAACAAACCATTTTCAAACTTTTACGTGGAAATTGCGGTTAATGCACTACTAACTATTGTAGGTCTTGTCATACTTTGCTTTGGGGGAAGCTGGCTAGTATCGGGTGGTGTCGCAATCGCCAAAAAACTACGAATTAGTCAAATGATTATAGGCTTGACAATTGTAGCATATGGAACTTCAACTCCTGAATTGGCTGCCAGTATGGCAGCTGCAGTGGGCTCACACACGGACCTAATTTTGGGTAATGTAGTTGGAAGCAACATCAGCAACATAGGCATGGTAATCGGTGTGTGCGCAGTTGTTTCTACACTTGTTGTAAAAAAGGCAACCACTAGAAAAGAGGTTCCAATTATGATTGGTGTCACGTTGCTTTTGATTGCAATGTCTGTTGACGGTGAAATCTCACAATATGATGGTGTTATACTAGTTGCGGGATTGATTGCGTTTACGGCTTATACGTTGTCAAGGGCAAAAAAAGAAAGGAACGAAGCAACTGAAGATTCTGCATCTACAAAGACACGAGTCCCAAGAGCACTAGCGCTAATTGTGGTAGGTGCCGCACTTTTGTATTTTGGCGGCTTTCTTACTGTAGAAAATGCAGTATTAATTGCGGAAAATCTTGGAATATCTGAAACCGTAATAGGAATAACCATCATTGCCATAGGCACTTCGCTTCCCGAACTTGTCACTTCCGTAATCGCAATAAGAAAAGGACACACGGACATAGGAATTGGCACCATTGTCGGAAGCAACATTTACAACATTCTTATGATTATGGGAATTTCGTCAGTGATTACCGGCATTGCAGTTGTACCAGGCATCTTCACTGATTACTTGGTGATGATTGGCTTTGCTGTTGTCCTAGTTGCATTCTTAAGGTCCGGTATTATTCCAAGGCCAGCTGGAGTCGGGCTGGTGATTGCATATGCAGCGTATCTTGGCTATACTTTGTTGTCGTAAAATAGTTTAGCGTTTTTATATAACAATCACGTATGTTACTGTCTTGGGTATTTTTGAGGGCAAAAATAAAAAAATAAAAAAAAATGCGAAGAATGTATCGGTAGAGGACGTCAGTCTCTAATATCAACCAATTACTTCTTCGCTATCAGTGATTATAAGGAAGTAATGCGTCTGGATCCCGATAATAAAACTGGACTGCATCTGTGGGCATGCTATGGCGTTGCACTATCCTCTTTAGCTATGGCTTTTGAGGATTATTCGATTAGAAACAAGGATAACACTGACGGAATGGATGAAAATCCTCTTGACCGGTATAGACG
>LUME01000230.1_pt1 | contig 10482 bp, 7 predicted proteins | sample 729951 | NCBI WGS metagenome assembly LUME01 (sample SAMN03860271, study PRJNA289734) | marine metagenome | biome: seawater column; feature: ocean; material: water; isolation source: Red Sea water column Station 34 - depth 200m | place: Saudi Arabia: Red Sea | collected 2011-10-15 | depth 200 m | reverse complement strand
CTCGTATTCCGTCCTCAGCTCAGGATGGGCATCGGCCAACTGCTGCAGCTTGAAAAGATACCTGTCGTTCTCATCAGCGTCTTGGGAGAATTGATCCTTGAAGTAGTATTCTTTATGCTTTTCCTTTTTCATCTAATTTTTTCCTCAGGGCTGCAATTTCCTCTTTCAATTTACGAGTCTCGATGTTGGCGTTCCTCCAATCATGAAGAAAATCGCTGGCTGTGAGTGGTGGAACAACATCCCTCATCAATGAAGGATGATTGATCCTGCTTGGTGGAATCTTTTTATTAAACATTATGCCTCCTTTTAATGTAGTAAAACATAACAATGGCTGCTGGGTCCTTGGTCCGGTGAATGAATGAATCCTTGCTGCAGGGCCCGTGGCCGGGTAGCCTGAAATGTTTTGAGCAATGAAATGTTACGTTACAAACATTCTATCATTAAATTGAATTTATCGAATCAAAAATTATCACACTGAACATTCTTCGCTGTTAAGCGGTCAGACGGTCAGTCTTCCCCTCTGATCGGTTATATAGCAAAGAGTGGTTCCAACCCCCTCTGATCGCTCTGATCGATTCTGCAACCACCAACATCTGCAAGGTGGAAAAATGAATCAAAATGTGGTATAATGCAATTAACAATAAGTACAGGCCGAAATGCCGGCGACCCCGGAGCCTCGAAGAAAATTGTAGCTCTTCACTACTCTGTTCATCTTCACTTTTTGGAAACAATAAAATTAACACACCCTTGTGGTGTACTTTGTTTTTAAGTGAGGTTCATATGAATACAATACAATCAGACAGCTTGTTATCCGAGAAAGAAACAGCTGCTCTTTTGCATATATCCCCTCGAAAACTTCAAGATGACCGCGCCAACCGTAGAGGTTTGCCGTACACACGTATCGTGCGCAAAATTTTCTAATTCAAAACTATAAACAAGGTGCTGGTCCTTTAACGGATCAACATTACCAAGATCACTTACGCGGTAAATACGGTCTTGTTGTTTGTCCTGTTGATCAAGAAGGCAAATGCAAATTCGGTGTGATTGATGATGATACATATGACAAAGAACACATAAAAGAAATTCAAAAAAAAATTCTTCAAATGGAATTACCTTTGGTTCCTCTTCCTTCTAAATCAGGAGGAATGCATTTAACTTTATTTTTAGAAGAAAAAATAGAAGCGAAATTGGTGCGGAAATTATTAAATTGTTTGAGAGCACAATTGAATCTCCCAAAAGATACAGAAATTTTTCCCAAGCAAGATAAAATAGAAAAAGGAGCTGTGGGTTCATGTATTAATCTTCCCTACTCTGCAGAATTTGATAAGTTTGGGGAATTCAAGCGTATCCAATCGCAAGATATTGTTTCGAATGATAAGTTTCACGCCTTAATAAAAAAATATGAACTAAAAAAAGATGATACTTACCTACCACCCCTCTCGATAGAAAAAGAGGATCCTATCCTTAAACTAAAAGATGCCAGAAAAGGAAACTGGCACAATATTTTTAGAAGCGCCGTAGCTAGTCTGCATATGAAGGGGCTCAGTAAAAAGGCGATCATCGAATTACTGCGTCCTCGATTAGATGATCCAAATAAAACCTGTGATCTTGAACAATTATTCAGTAATCTAGATAAATTTAATTCATCAAGAAAAAATATTGATTCTTCCTATTTGCTTAAGGACTTAGTTAATTATCAAGTTAAGGAGATTAATTATCTCGTTGATAAAATTATTCCTGATGCAGGTCTTGTTATCTTTGCTGGTAATCCTAAATCGGGAAAAACATTCTTTGCCATCCAGTTAGCTTTAGCCATAGCAAATGGAAAAACATTTTTGAATTATCCGACAACAAAAGGGTTTGTGAGTTGTCATCTATTCGAAGATAATATGGATCGCTTGAAAAGACGCTTAAATTTTATGAACATTAAGTCGGCAGAATATGACAATGTTCAAATAAACCATCAGCGAATATCCATAAATGAAGGTTTAATCAAAAAAATGGAAAGTGAGTTTCTTTTACATCCTACTACTAAATTATTTATCATTGATACCCTTCAAGATGCCAAAGGGGCAGGAGGTAAAGGTAATGCTTATGAGAATGATCAATTACGACTTGCCCCTCTTCAAAGTTTTGCAATGAAATACAAGGTGGTTGTTTTTTGCATCCATCATTTAAAAAAATCCAAAAAAGATATGGATGATGAAATTCAACGACTCTCAGGATCGATGGCCATATCCGGCAAGGCTGACTTGATAATGCAATTAAAGAAAGAGAGAGGTAAAACTTCTGCTGAATTATCTGTGGAAGGACGTGATATCGAATACCAGAATTTGTTGATTGATTTTGATGGAGACACATTTGAATGGATTAATCAGGGTGACTATAGCCAGGCAAAATATTCGAAAGAAAAAAAAGAAATTTTAGATTTTCTCGATAGACATCGATCTCAAGAATTTTCACCTAAAGAAATTGCTAATCATTTGGGAAGACAAACTAAACAAGAAGTCAATAATATTACACGTCTTTTACGAAAACTACTCGGTGCCAATGATATTTTACAACCAATTAAAGGTAAATATAGCAGTTTACCATTTTGAGTCATGTAGATTTTAAATTGGAATACTACAACCCTTAACAATCTCCTTGGTTGGTGGTAGGGTAATTAATATGATTTGTATTAAAGCAGATATCCCAAATGAATTATCTCTAATAGATGATGAATTAAAAGCAATTTATCATGACTGTTAAAGATTTTTAATTATCACATAATTTTCTCACTGTATTTTCTACAGCATTTTTTGTAAAACTTAAATCTTGATCAGTAATAACTAAAGAGGGATAAAATTTTGAAGATGCTTTTAAAATACCTTCCTTTCGTAATGATCTATTGTACTCTGATGCAATTTTTTTATCTGAGTGTTTAGTATTTCGATAATTTGTACATTCTAAATCACTAAACATAACTTCAAAAATAGTTTCTACGCCAATAATCTTATGTTTAATGCCAGAACGACTAAGCAAATCAGATTGTAACTTTTGTAAGTCTAATCCAATTATATTTAATTTTTCAAAACTTGTCGGTCTTGATAAAATTTCAATTGTTTTTAAGCCAGCAACAGCAGCCAAAGGATTACCAGACAATGTTCCCAGTTGCATTAACCATTTATCTTGTTCAACAATTGTTTTATCAAAACATTTCATAATCTCTTTATTTGCTCCTATAGATGCAAGAGGAAACCCTCCTCCAATAACTTTTCCAAGTGTGCAAATATCAGGAATAACTCCGTATCTTTCTTGTGCACCTCCAAGTGCAAGTCTAAAACCTGTTACAATTTCATCAAATATAAGTAGAGCATTATATTTATCACAAAGCAATCGTAAACCTTCTAAAAAACCAGGTTGAGGAGGAATTATTCGTTGTAAAGGCTCGGTTATAATAGCAGCTATATCCAAATTTTCATTAAGTATGGACTCTACCGCTTTTAAATCATTAAATGGAGCTATTAATATTTGATTAGTTACTTCTGGAGGAATACCGCCACTATCAGGAACGGCTAAAGGAAAGTTAACCTCAGTTGTTGGAGCTAAACTCATTTGAGCTTCAGCGCTCATTCCATGATAGCCACCTTCGAATTTAAGAATTTTGTTTTTACCAGTATAAGCTCTAGCTAGTCTAATAGCATACATGTCCGCTTCACTACCCGATGTCACATAACGAATTTGCTCACAACACTTTACTGTCTGACAAATTAACTCTGCCAACTCTATACCTTTTGAGTTATTAGCAAAGAATGTCATCCCTTTTGAAAGTTGTCTAAATACTTCTTCTAAAACCTCTGGGTGTCCATGGCCAACTATCATCGGTCCTGAACCAATTAAATAATCAATATACTTATTCCCATCCTCATCCCAAACGTGACTTCCTTTGCCATGAGAAATAATTAAATTTGGATCAAAATTACCAAATCCTCCTCCAGGTAGAATTTCTCTTGCCCGTTTTACCCAATCTTCCTGAGTATTTAATTTTTTCATGTATATACCTTAATAGGATCTCCAAGAATATCTTCACTTGGTTGAACACCAAGCCCAGGCTGTTCTGGAAGATGTAGATGTCCATTTTGATTGCGTGGACCAAAACCTGGAGAAACATCAGTCGTTAACATATCTTGACAAGCCCATACTGCACGACAATTTGCATCTGGAATAGTTGATGCTAAGTGTAAAGCTTCCGTATCAGCTAATACTGAGCCTCCAGTTGCCATCACAAACATATCAATTCCAAAAGAGAGAGCAACGTCACGTATACGAGACGCTTTAGTTAATCCACCGACACGGTTAAGTTTGATTCCAAATATCTCAGCAATACCGTCTTTTGCAATACGAATAGCATCTTGTAAAGTAACAAGTGATTCATCAATACTAACTGTAGTAGAGTGTTTTTTGGAAATAGCTTCAATATCGTCCAGTGTTTCGCATGGTTGTTCAATAATAACATTTAAGTTTTCAACACTACTCATTACTTGTAGCGCTTGTTGACGAGTCCATCCGCGATTAACGTCGTACAAAAGAACTTCGTTTGGTTTTTTCGAAGACTCCACCTCTTTGATACGTTCAATATCGTGTTCAACATTTCCTCCGATCTTAACAGAATGAGCAACATAACCTCTACTGCGATATTTATTCATTACTTTTATCGTATCCTCAATATTTTTTGTCCCTATGGAAGAAGCAATTGGTTTAGGTGTTCTTGAGCCACCACCCATCAGATCAGCGATAGGTTTGTTTGCTACTTTGCCAGCAATGTCCCAGCATGCCATATCTATAGGAGACTTCGCATACAAATGACCTGGTAGAGCTAAATCCATAGTGCGTTCGATATTAAGAATCTCACAGGGGTTTAGACCAAGAATAAAAGGTGCTATGGTCTCAATCCCTGCCCTGATCCCAGGACCATGGGCAGGCAAATAAGTATGCCCCCATGGTGTGCCTTCACCCCATCCGGTAAAGCCAGCATCGGTCTCGATTTTTACAAAACTAGCGTCAAGACATTCAAATTTAAGCCGCCCCCCTGAAAGCCAATAGGGATGTTCCAGCGGCAGGTCTTGTTGATAAACAGAAATGCGGGTGATCTTCATGGGCAGACCACAATATTGCCCGTGTGTTTCTTCGCGATGAAGGCTGATTGCGCTTCTTGCAAATTCTCTAGCGGGTAGGTTGCGGCCAGCACTGGTTTGATGGCGCCGCTTTCAATATATCCCACCAGTCGTGGCGTCACATCTTGGTCGATGACTGTTGACCCTGTGAAAGTCAAATCGCGCAAATAAAAAGTCCGCAAATCGAGCGTTACTATCGGCCCTGCGATCGCACCCGAACAGGTATACCGACCGCCCCGTTCAAGGCAGTCGATCAAATGCGGCCAATAATCACCGCCGACAATATCCGCCACCACTGTTATCTTGTCATCGCCCAAAACTGATTTAAGATGGCCCGGCACGCGCGGTAAAACCCGATCTGCCCCAAGTGCGGTGACGTCATCATGCTTGACCTCTGATGCCAAGGCGATCACCCTTGCGCCGTGTAATTTAGCCAATTGCACCAAGGCACTACCAACCCCGCCTGAAGCTCCTGTTACAAGAATAGTATCTTTTTCATCAACATTGGCACGTGTTAACATTCCTTCTGCTGTAGAATATGAACATGAAAAAGTCGCTAGTTCCTTTGATGATAATGGTGAATTAATTGTAATAGCATTAACTGAAGGTATAACGGCATACTCAGCAAAACCACCATCGAATTCTGATCCAAAATAACCAACTTTATTTTTATCTTCTGGATTGTTTAAATCACGTATCCAATTATCGGTTATTACCCTCTCTCCTATTCTTTTATTTTCAATATTATTACCTACTTCCACAATCTCACCACACACATCTGCTCCTTGGATTCTTGGAAAAACAATGGGATTACCTCCCCATGTAGGATCATGCAAATCAATCGAATCAAATGCTTCTCCTGTTGTTTGATCTCTGACTTTTTTTGAATACCAGCCTGAACGTGTATTAACATCTGTGTTATTTAATCCACAAGCATGCACTTTAATAAGTACTTCATTTTCTTTAGGTATAGGGCAAGGCCATTCTTGATGATAAACTAGTTGATCAAGCCCTCCATGTCCCATTGTTACAACCGCCTTCATGGTCTGGGGTATAATCATAAATTTTCTTCTTCTAAATATTCATGCGGCTTTAGATTTTTCGGGTCATAAGCTGCCTCGCTAAGCACTATTGCTTTACGACTTTGACCAGCAATAATAACTTCAAGAGTAGTGTTTGGTTTAGAAGCTTCAGGTTTGAGATAAGCAAAGGCAAGGATTTTTTTTACAGTGTGACTATAAACAATTGACACGATTGATCCAACAAGTCGTCCCTCATTTAAAACTGCCTCACCTCCATTACCATCTTCTGTGTCGTTTGACTCAATTGCTAAGTATACACATAACCATGGCAAGTTATTAATGTCTGATAAAGTTTTATCTTTTCCTAAAAAAGTCTTAGTAGTATCGACAAAATTCATGACATTTGCTTCTGGTAACGTCACTTCATTTGTTAATTCTGATGCACCTTTAAATCCTTTTTCCATTCTCATGACATTCATCGCGAAAGATCCATAGTTAATTATGTTATGTCTTTTGCCATGCTTCATCAGAGTTTTATAAACATCTAAACATGCGCTACTTGGCATATGTAATTCCCAACCTAGTTCACCTGCATATGACATTCGAAGAGCCCATACTTTATGTCCTGCTACTGTAATTTCTTTTGCTTTTAACCAAGGAAAATTATTATTATCCAATTTTGTATGTGTACATTGTGATAAAACATTTCTTGCAAGTGGACCGTTGATAGTAAGAGCAGACCATTTTGTAGATAGACATTTAATCAAAACATCTTCACCATTACTATTAAATTTTAAATGGTCTAATAGACGTTGTTCAAAAAATGCTGCGCAAACGAGATAAAAACTATCCTCTGTAAATTTTGATATAGTCAATTCAATTTCAATTCTACCTCTTACATTAAGAAGATAAGACAATGTAATTGCGCCAACTTGTTTTGGCATTTTATTGCTTGTCAAACGATCCAAAAGCTTAAATGAGTCTTTTCCACTAACAAGTATTTTTGTAAAAGCACTTACATCCATAACTCCAACTGCATTACGAACCATCTTTACTTCTTTGCACACAATATTATCAATTATATTGCGTTGGAAAGAATATTTGTCTTGTTGAGCTTCACCATCAATTGCAAACCAGCGTGGTCTTTCAAATCCATAAACTTCTTCAAATACAGCTCCTTGGGATTTAAGTTTTTCATAAATTGGTGAAGGTTTAATAGGTCTTCCAGCTAATCGATTAAAATGAGGAAAAGGAATTTCATGGCGAAGACAATAGTCTTCTTTTGCTTTTATGATTTGCCAATCTTTAGTTGCGTAATTACCAAAACGTCTAGGATCAAACTCTCGCATTGATATATCTGCAGCGCCGTGAACCATCCATCTTGCAAGTTCTCTAGTCAATCCTGGACCCCAACCAATACCAATTTGTGTGCCACAACAGCACCAATAATTTTTTACACCAGCTGCAGGACCAATGAGAGGATTTCCATCAGGTGGATGGGAAATAGCACCATGCACCTCTCTTGTAATGCCCAATTCTCTGAGAATAGGCATGCGATTGAGACTTTCTTCTAACCAGGGCATGACTCGATCATAATCTGGATCAAACAAATGATTTTCAGCTTCCCAAGGGCAATAATCCTCCCAAACTGTATTAGGATTTGATTTTTCATAAATTCCTATGAGTGCTTTCTGCTGTTCCTGACGGATATATCCTGACACTTTTTTATCATCTCTTATAACGGGCAATTCTTTTTCCAGATTATTAAATTCCTGCACTGATTCGGTGACAAAATAATGATGAGTCATAGAGGTCATAGGCAGTTGTAAATTTGACCATTCACCCATTTGCCTTGCATATGTTCCTCCTGCATTGACAACATGCTCACACTGAATGTCGCCTTTTTCAGTTGTCACAAGCCATTCACCTGAAGGTAATTGACTAATATTTGTAGCGCGACATTGACGAATAATTCTGGTACCTAAGGCTCTTGCCCCAATTACCATTGCCATTGTTACGTTTGTTGGATCTACATGCCCATCATCAGGGGTGTGCAGCGCACCTAATACACCATCTATATTATAAAATGGATGAAGTTCAGCAATACGTTGAGGTGAGATAAGCTCAATATTGAAATTTAGCGCTCTACCTACTGATAATGTATGTTTCAACCAATCCATTTCATCATTAGTGTATGCCAATCTTAGAGATCCACAATTATGCCAAGTCACGGCCTGACCGGTTTCTTTTTCGAGCCCCCCAGAATATAAACCGATATTATAATCAACACATTTTCCTAGACTAAACGAACTTGTTGAATGTGTTATTTGGCCAGCAGCATGCCATGTGCTTCCACTTGTAAGTTCACCTTTTTCTAAGAGCACAACATCATTCCAGCCCTCATGAGCTAAGTGATATGCCAAACCACATCCCATAATTCCACCGCCAATAATAACAACTTTAGCTTGCTTTGGAAAAATCTGCTCTGCCATTATCTTCTTAATTTATTGATATAAGTCTTATTTTCTCTAGACACATCTACCGTACAAATATACAATAATCAATAATGAATCAAACAAATGTATCACAAATAGCTTTACAACGTTTATCAAGAGATTTTGGAGATTTTACCCCTGAAGTTCAAAAAGCAGCTAAATACATTCTAGAAAACCCAAGGGATGTTAGTGTTTCAACCGTTCGAAGAATAGCCTTCTCTGCCAAAGTCAAACCAAATACGATGGTTCGAATGGCTAGAGATATAGGTTTTAATGGATATGATGAATTTAGAGAACTATTCCGTAATGCAGTTCGAGATGGCACAGCTGGTTTTCCTGAACGAACAAAATGGCTACAAGATATTCGTAAAGAAGGTTCATTGGGAAAAGTTTATGCTGATATGATTCAAGGAACTCTAAATAACATTGAGGATACCTTTGCTAATATATCTGTCGAGTCATTAAATGCAGCAGCATCACTAATTTGGAAATCACGCAATGTATATACTTTAGGAGTCGGGGTAAATAATGCTAATGCAAAAAATTTTACTTATTTGGCTACAACTGGGATGATACATTTTCATGCTATTCCTAAATCTGGCTCTACTGCAGTTGATGAATTGGCATGGGCAGATAAAAGAGATACTTTAATTGCAATTACATGCAAACCCTATCGAAAAGAAGTAATTGAATCTCTAGAAATAGCAAAAAAGCAACGTTTAAAAATAATTAGCATTACAGACAGTCTTGCTAGTCCAATCATACAACCATCTGATCATCATTTTATAATTTCAAATGATACTCCCCAGTTTTTTCCTTCCTCAGTTGCAACGATTGCACTTTTAGAAACATTATTATCTTTTGTAATATCACATAGCAGCAAAAAGATTGTTAGAAGAGTAAAAACGTTTCACCGTCGACGTTCAGAAATTGGAATTTACCACGAAACTAAATATGATGAAAAATAAGCATGAAATTTAATAGAAAAATATTGCCGAGTACAAATACGGTTCAAAATTATAATAATAAAAAAAGACCTTTTGAAGATAATATTAATTTTGAAGAATTAAGATCCTACAGATTAAATAGAGTAAAAAAAGAATTAGAAAAACAAAACCTAGAAGCCTGCCTCTTATTTGATCCTGTCAACATTCGTTATGCTTTAGACACAACTAACATGAGTGTCTACAATATGCATAACCTTACCAGGTATTGTTTTATTCCTGTTGATGGTCCAACAATATTATATGAATATTTTAACTGTGAAAAATTTTCCAATCATCTTCATTTAATTGACGAAATTAGACCCGCTATTACTTGGGATTATTTTAGTCATGGTAATAAAGCGGATGAACAATTAAAAAAATGGGTACAGGAAATAAAAGAGATCACTGATACATATTGCAAAAACGCAAAACGGTTAGCTATTGATGTTATTAACGGTCCTGCAGTTGAAGAATTGAATAAAATAGGTCTATCAGTTGTTGATGCAAAATCAGTTGTAGAACAAGCTCGAGTGATAAAATCTACTGATGAGTTGCAATGCTTAAAAGCAGCTATTGAAGTTGCTGAAAAAGGAATTTCTAAAATGAGAGAAGAATTAAAAGCAGGAATGACAGAAAACGAGCTGTGGTCGATTTTACATAAAACTAATATTGATCATGGAGGAGAATGGATTGAATGCCGACTATTAACGTCTGGTGAAAAAACCAATCCTTGGATGCAGGAATGTGGAAATAAAATAATTCAATCTGGAGAAATTGTAGCCTTTGATACTGATATGGTAGGTCCTTATGGATACTGCGCAGA
>LUME01000185.1_pt1 | contig 10490 bp, 12 predicted proteins | sample 729951 | NCBI WGS metagenome assembly LUME01 (sample SAMN03860271, study PRJNA289734) | marine metagenome | biome: seawater column; feature: ocean; material: water; isolation source: Red Sea water column Station 34 - depth 200m | place: Saudi Arabia: Red Sea | collected 2011-10-15 | depth 200 m | reverse complement strand
GGGTGATGGTTTTCGAGTACATGGATTTATTCCTGGCAAGCATCCATTAAGTATGAAGCGTATGAGCCCATTCTTGTTGCTCGACTATAATGCCAAAGTGAACTTTCCTCCTTCAGACACTCCTAGAGGTGTTGGTGTACATCCACACAGAGGCTTTGAGACAGTTACAATTGCATACAAAGGCAAAGTCGCTCACCACGACAGCAGTGGCGGTGGTGGAGTGATCAGTGAAGGTGACGTTCAGTGGATGACTGCAGCCTCAGGTATTTTGCACAAAGAGTTCCACGAGGAAGGCTATAGCAAGAAAGGTGGTGATTTTCAGATGGTTCAGCTTTGGGTCAATCTTCCAGCAAAAGACAAGATGTCGGAACCCAAATACCAAGCCATAAAAAATAAAGATATAACAAAGCTAGAACTGGAGAATAATGGCGGTATATTGGAAATTATTGCCGGTAATTATGGAGATGTAAAAGGAACCGCTTCTACCTTTACACCAATCAATCTGTTTAATGCATATCTTAAAAAAGGATCAGATATTTCGTTCAGTTTTGCCGAAACTGACAACACTGCATTATTGGTTATAGAGGGCAGTATTGCAGTGAATAATACTGATAAGGCTCAAACAGACCATTTTGTGCTGTTCACAAATAAGGGTGAAGATTTTACTGTTCACGCTGTTGAAGATGCATTAGTCCTTGTACTGAGCGGTCAACCAATTGATGAGCCTATTGCCTCATATGGACCATTTGTGATGAATACTGAAGAAGAAATTATGCAGGCTGTTAAAGACTTTCAAAGTGGAAAATTTGGATATTTAGACTAAAGGCAAAAAAATATGGTCGGGACGAGAGGATTTGAACCTCTGACCACTTGACCCCCAGTCAAGTACGCTACCAAACTGCGCCACGCCCCGAATTTAAGATTATTTTCCCTATTTAAATCTTCCATAGATAAAACCGGCAAAAAAAGCTAGTAAGCCAAAAGCTACTGACGGCGCCAACCAAACAAATAAATGGGCTTGATCAGGAGTTATTAGGAATTGAGGCATCATAAGTGAAGTCGATATAAAGACACTCCAAGCAAAAAAGTGCTGTGCATATACTAGAGACTTGCTCCCAGAGTATATGTTTCGTTTTATGAGTCTAAAAAAAAGATAGCCGAAACCAACTGGAACTGCAACACTAAGAAAACCTTCAATCATTCCCATTATTCAACCTCAAATTCATTTCACCCTAAAGAAGAATTAAATTATGATTTCGAAATTAAGGCTTTTCAAATTACCCTATTTCAAAAAAAAGTATATTTTACCTACCGATAAAACTCCATTTAACAATTTAATTCAAGCCACATATAGGGCACTCAGAGTCTTTAGCAATTTTAACTTTCCTGAAGCTAAGATCTAGACCATCAATCAACAACAATTCTCCACAAAGCTGCTCACCTATACCCAATAATACTTTAATCGCTTGAAGGGCTTGGATGGTACCAACGAGTCCGGCAATCGGTGCTAAAACCCCATTTTCAACGCAGCTTTCACGACCACTCCCCTCTTCAGAATATAGACACTGGTAGCAAGGCTGATCGACTTCATAGCCTTTAAAAACTGATATTTGACCCTCGAAACGGATCACTGCTGCAGAGATTAGTGGCTTGTGATATTCAACACATATTTTGTTAATTTCAAAACGACTTTCAAAATTATCAGTTCCATCCAAAACAATGTCCACATCTTTTATTAAAGAGGAAAGATTGTCACTATGCATTATCTCATTAGCAACCGTTACCTTGATGCTAGGGTTTAACTCAAGCAATTTAGCCTTGGCAGAGTTGACTTTGTCATCGCCTATATCTGAAGTATTGTGAATAATTTGGCGCTGCAGATTCGACAACTCTACCTGATCAAAATCGGCAATAACTATATGGCCAACTCCGGCCGCTGCCAAATAAAGCGCGGTTGGAGATCCCAAACCTCCCATTCCAATTATGAGTATTTTAGAATCATTCATTTTCTGCTGTCCCTCAATATCAATCTGGGGTAGCATAATTTGCTTAGAGTATCTCAGTAATTCTTGATCGTTCATTTGAATCTTCTATTTGAAGTACTTGTTAATTTTAGGCAAAATGACTAACTGACAGTAGGGCTGATCAGGGTTGTTATTATAATAGTTTTGGTGGTAACTCTCAGCCGGATAAAAAACATCCAGTAGGCTAATCTCGGTTACCGCATCTGGTATCGAGTTTATAACTGATACGGCCTTGTCTCTTTGACTTAAATCAGTATAGAATACTGCTGAACGATATTGGGTACCTCTGTCTGCCCCCTGTTGGTTAAGGCTGGTTGGATCATGAATTTCAACAAAAACCTCGAGTAACTCAGTAAAAGAAATTTGTTGCTCATCAAATTCAATTTTTAAGACTTCTGCATGGCCGCTTTGGCCACTACATACCTCTTCATAGGTTGGATTTTGCGTTGATCCATTACAATAGCCATTGGTTAACTCTTTGACGCCATCAATGCGCTGAAAGATAGCCTCTACGCACCAAAAACATCCACCGGCAAAGTAAGCTGTTTGCATGTATGATTGCTGATTAATAAAAGAATATAGTATATCTGATGATAGCAAAGGAAGTCGTAAATGCTTTGAAATTGGTAGCAACTGAAGAGCGACGTAAAGTAAATGAATGGTTCTTTAAGACAGGAAAAGGTGAATACGGCTATGGCGACATCTTTCTTGGCGTAACTGTGCCAAACATTCGCAGGATTGCAAAAAAATTCGGTCAAGAGATCTCCTTGCAGGAAATCACAAAATTGATCCAAAGCCCCATTCACGAGGTAAGACTTTGTGCACTCATTATATTAGTCAACAAATACAACAAGGGGCAACCTGAAAGGATTTATCGATATTACTTGAAACATTTAAATTCAATCAATAATTGGGATTTAGTCGATACTAGTGCACCTCATATCGTTGGCGATTACCTCTACAACAATCCCGAAAAATCAAAGATTTTATTGGAATTTTCGAACTCTGAAAATCTCTGGGTTAGACGTATCAGTATCGTTTCAACCCTTGCTTATATTAAAAATAATGAGTTCAACGAAACTCTTGAAATAGCAAAGCTACTCCTTAACGATGAGCACGACCTCATTCACAAAGCTGTGGGATGGATGCTTCGTGAAGTTTACAAGAGAGATGAAGGTCTTATAAAACGATTTTTAAGACAAAACTACGCACAAATTCCAAGAACTACTTTAAGATATGCCATTGAACGCATGGATAAAGAAGAAAGACTTTCATACCTCAAAGGAAATTTTGATGTATCACATTAGTTTCTATGTACCTTTATTGGACGCTGAAAAAGTTAAATCAGCTATGTTTAAAGTTGGTGCAGGTGAGCATGAAAACTACAGCCATTGCTCATGGCAAACTGAGGGAAATGGGCAATTTATGCCAATTCATGGTGCAATACCAGCAATTGGGGAAATAAACCAAATAGAGACAGTCACTGAATTGAAAGTGGAAATGATCTGCCATAAAGATAAAATCAAGGATGTGGTCACTTCTATGAAAAATACTCACCCTTATGAAAGTGTTGCTTATAGTATTGTTAGAATGGAGGAAATATGACACACAACATCCAAAATGGCCACGGCAATGGCCTAGTACTTATACTTTTAGCACTCTCTATCCTTGCTTTAGTCTGGCTATTTACTCCCTTTATAGCTTATCTCTTCTTATCACTTTTAATCTGTATTTCAACCTACAGCAGTTTCATTAAGATTTCTGATAAATACTCAAAAAACCTAGCTGCAATAATAATGACAATTCTGGTGACAGTTCTGTTGATACTTCCACTTGGTTATATTTTGTTTTTCAGTGGTATCGAGATTACCAATCTTATAAATAAGCTTCAAAGTGACTATCAGGTCAGTGAAATTAGAAGAATTAAAGATCAAATCATTTTAGGTTTGCCTATATCTGACTCTATCCGTGAATTTCTAGATAGTTCTCTACGTAACAATTTTGAGAGTATTGCTTTTGCCATTAAAGACTTCTCTATAGTGATCCTTAAAAGTATTACCACCCTTTCAAGTCAATTTATCTTTTTTGTTATTATTACAATCTTTTCTCTTTATTACTTTTATATTGATGGCCCTTCTTTTATTGATAAGGTAAGAAAGGTCTCACCACTTGATAATAAAATTAATGACTTGCTTTTTAATCAATTCTCAGCACTTTCTCTTACTCTGGTTGGGAGTGTCTTCTTAGTTGCATTAACCCAAGGTATTGCTTTTGCAATTGGAGTCATGATTGTTGGATTACCGGCCTTATTTTTTGGAGTCGCGATGGCTCTTGCAAGCTTTATCCCGATACTTGGGGGGTTGCTAGTTTGGTTTCCATTATCGATTTATCTATTTGCTATTGGCGAGCCTACCAATGCAATTATTATTATAATTTTTGGTGCAGTTATATCGGGTACATTGATTGATAATTTCCTAAGGCCAATTATCATTATGAGACTCTCAAGCTCCATGAATCATCAGAGCGCATTAAATAACACTCTTATTACTGTTCTTTCTACTCTAGCAGGAATTATTAAGTTTGGTATATTGGGTCTTTTTATTGGTCCAATCATTGCAGCGATGTCGATTACTATTTTCGACATTTATCAAATTCAATTTGGTAAATCAAAGTAAATCTTTGATAAAATTCTCAACTCAACTTTAAAACCCTAATCTCATGCTTAAAGAGTTGATTGAATATATTAAAGAAGATCAGACTGGTGGTGACATGGATAATTATCTAGACTCCAAATATATTCACCTAACTGACGCTCATTATGACCAGATAGCTAGCGCAATATCCCAAGGTGAGTTAAGTCCAAAAAAAGCTTCAGATTGTCCCGCGGAGAGTTTTTTTCTGCACTTTATTGAGACTATACTGTTCGTAAAAAAATCAACCCAAAGTCAACACTCAGTCTATGATGTCGAACTAGTTCAAAACACTAATGATCCAATTAAAATTGAGGATGAAGGTGAGGCAAAAAACCTTGTCTTTGTGTCATTCTCCATAAACGATGATTATCAGCCAACGCTTAAAAAACGTGTAAATAATTATGAAGCAGTTGATGAGCAGGAAAAACAACAAACAATGCAGTCAGTCATACCTGTATTGAGAGGTTTTATGAGCGCTATTAGTGACTAGGGGCTAATTCTTGCCTTTTTGAGTAGCTGATTTTAACTTTGGACCAGCCTTAAAGGTGACTACCTTTCTGGCACTTATGAGGACCTCTTCGCCAGTTTTTGGGTTCCTGCCTGGTCGTTGAGATTTTTTTCGAACTACAAAGTTACCAAAGCTGGATAATTTAACATCCTCTCCTTTGCTTAATGTCTCGATTATTTGTTCAAAAAACTGATTTGTTAAAACTAATGCTTGTGTTTGAGTCAAGTCAGTTTTTTTTACCAATGCGTTAGCTATATCCTGTTTAGTAAGTGACATAATTGTTACCTTAATTTTGCTGAAAACTTAGATTCTAAGTGAGTGATTATATCTTCGACTTGTTGGTTTAATTGATCATCCGTTAGAGTCGCCTCGATTGACTGGTAAGTCAAATTCAGAGCAACGCTCTTTTTACCTTTTTCAATGTTCTCGCCCTCATAGACATCGAACAAGTTAACTTCAATCAAATGTTCTTGATTCAAAGACCGGATCGCATCAATAAGTTGATCTGCGTTGATATCCTTGGAAATCACCAATGCGATATCTCTTTTTGACGCCTGAAAGGATGAGAAGGATCGATAGCTGGAAACTTTTCGCTGTTCAATGTCGCTCTGATTAAGTTCGAATAAAAATAGTTTCGGAAGTGATAACTTTTTTTGTAGATGAGGAGAAAGAGCGCCTATCCATCCAACGAATTGTCCATTCCTGGAGATTTTAGCAGTTTGACCGACTTGCAAGGCGGAATGCTCTGCAGCTTCGAACAAGTAATCATTACCACTGAGATTTAATAGAGATTCAACATCTGATTTAGCATCAAAAAAATCAACTTCTCTTTCAGGACTTCCCCATTGAGATTGAAATCGTTCACCGCAAACAATGCCCGCAATTTTTTGTCTTTGTTCGTCGACAGATATTCCACCAAAACAGAGTCCCGCCTCAAAGAATCTAGCATTTTGATGACCTCTTCTTTGATTCATTTCGACAGTTTGCAGGAGCCCAGGCCACAAACTCGACCTCATGATAGACATGTCATCAGAGATTGGATTCTTGAGCTCAATTTTCTTAGCATCTGGATCTATCAAGTCGTGGTATTCATTAGAAATAAAGCTGTAAGTAATAACCTCTTGATAGCCTCTATTTACTAGGACCTGAGATATATCAAAAAATCCAACTTTTGATTGAGAAGCCTGAGATATATTGGCGTCCACTGATAATCTTTGGACGGGAACCTTGTCGTAACCGTAGAGCCTTGCTAATTCCTCAATTAGGTCTGCAGGAATGCGAATATCAAATCGAAAACTGGGAGGGATAATAGCCCAAGAGTTATTATTCTTTTTGGTAATATTAAATCCAAGCAGCTTAAATTTAGATTCTATCCAAGAAGGATCTAAATCAAAACCCAATACACTAGATATTTTTTCTCTAGTAATAAGGATTGTCTCTAACTTGGGTAGGGTCGATGAATCAATAGACTCATTGATAGCTGATGCCTTTCCGCCGCAAATATCGAGAACCAATTCCGTTGCCCTTTCCATTGCCTGGTGGGTTATATTAAAATCAACACCGCGTTCAAATCGTATCGAAGATTCGGTATGGAGTCCATATGATCTGGCTACACCTGAAACGGCAATTGACTCAAAAAAAGCACTCTCAAGCAGGACTTCTGTCGAATCAGCCTGTGTACCCGTTTTCATTCCACCCATAACACCTGCAATCGCTATGGCTGATTTTTGATCCGCAATCACCAAAGTGTTCTTATTCAATGAAACGGTTTGCTCATTCAATAACTCAAGTTTTTCGCCATTTTTTGCCATTCTGACGTCAATGCTTCCGTTGATTTTTTTGAGATCAAAAGCGTGCATCGGTTGACCCAACTCCAACAAAACATAGTTGGTAATGTCGACTACTGGAGAATGCAATTGCTGAGAGGCTCTTTGCAACCTCTGTGCCATCCATTTCGGAGTAACAGCCTTATTATCAATCCCTTCAATTACCCTTGTTAAATATTTAGGACATGCTTTTGGATTAGATACTTTGGATTTGAAAGACTTATTTCCTTGTTGTTTGGCCTCATAGTTTTTTAAAAATAGCGATAAATCATAATTGGCACAAACTTCACGAGCAATACCAAGAACACTAAAACAGTCGCCTCTGTTCGGGGTAAGGTCAAGCTCAATGATATTGTCATCTAGGTCAAGACAGGTTCTAACGTTTTCACCCAAAACTGCCGATGCATCTAACTCCATAATACTGTCATGACAGTCTGAAAGACCCATTTCAGCTTCAGAACATATCATCCCTCTTGATTCAACACCGCGCAACTTGGCTTTCTTGATTTTAAGATTGTTAGGCAGAACTGAGCCAACTTTAGCTACCACAACTTTAAGACCTTTACGAACGTTAGGAGCACCACAAATAATTTGTAAATTACTATCATCACCGATATCAACTTCGCAAAGACTTAACTTGTCTGCATTGGGATGCTTAATACAACTCATCACAATACCTACCACAAGGCCCTCAAACGGTGGCGCTACTGGAGCTACTCTTTCGACTTCAAGGCCTGTCATAGTTAACTTTTCAGAGAGTTCTGTGTCGCTAACTTTTGGGTCAACCCATTCTCTGAGCCATCTAGTTGAAATATTCATTTGTAATCCCTGCCCATCAAAACTGATTTAGAAAACGAATATCATTTTCAAAAAATAATCTCAAGTCGTTGACGCCGTAGCGTAGCATAGCCAGTCGCTCTACTCCCATACCAAAAGCCAATCCTGAAAACTCTTCTGGGTCTATTTCTACCGCCTTTAGTACATTGGGATGAACTACACCACAACCCAAAACCTCTAGCCATCCAGTTTTTTTACAAACACGACAACCCTCACCACCACAAATAACACACTCAATATCAGCCTCAGCGGAAGGCTCTGTGAATGGAAAGTATGACGGACGAAAACGAACCTGGAGGTCATCTTTTTCAAAATATGCCCTCAAGAAATCAATTAATACTCCCTTGAGTTGGGCAAATGTTGCCTCTTTGTCAACGATTAAGCCTTCAACTTGGTGAAACATTGGAGTATGAGTTACATCAGAATCACAACGATAAACGCGACCAGGTGCAATAATTCTTACTGGCGGATTTTGTCTCTCAAGGGTACGAATCTGGACGGGAGAAGTATGTGTCCTTAATACGGCGTTATCACTAAAATAAAAAGTGTCATGCATAGCCCGAGCAGGGTGATGTTCTGGAATATTTAATGCACTAAAATTATGAAAATCATCTTCAATTTCAGGTCCGAGTTCTACCTCAAAACCACCCTTAGTGAAAATGTTCTCAATATTGATAAGTGTCTGAGTGATTGGATGCAAACCACCCTTATCGACATCTCTACCTGGTAAGGTGACATCTATTTTTTCTTCAAGGATACGTTTTTCGAGAGCAATTTCCTCAAGCTCGCTTTTTCGTTTCTCGATTAGTTTTTGTATTTCAAGTTTTGCCGCATTGATGGCTTCACCCATCACTGGTCGCTCCTCTTTCGAGAGCTTACCTAAACCTTTTAATAACGCAGTTAATTCACCTTTTTTTCCCAGATAAATAACTCTTGCATCGTCAAGATCTTTTAAGTCGCTAGCGTTGGCTACGGCTTTCTGGGCTTTGGTGATAATTTTATTAATCAAAATGCCTGCTATTGGTTTTTTTGTGTTCAAAAACTGCAACAAAGCTTGCAGTCTTTAGTCTGTTTACTTTTGTGCCAATCCAGCTTTTGCTTGATCTGCGATTTTCGCAAAAGCATCTTTGTCAAAAATCGCGATATCTGAGAGAACTTTGCGATCAATTTCAACGCCAGCTTTATTCAAACCATTAATAAACTGTGAATAGCTTAAGCCATTATTACGTGCCTCCGCATTGATACGTACAATCCACAATCTGCGGAACTGTCGACGACGTTGACGACGATCACGATAAGCGTACTGTCCAGCCTTAATAACCGCCTGCTTAGCAACGCGATAGACTTTTGACCGAGCACCATAGTAGCCCTTAGCTTTTTTTAGTACTTTTTTATGTTTGGCATGCGCCTGCACACCTCTTGAAACTCTTGCCATTGTAATTCTCCTAGATTAACTATAAGGTAACATTTTTTTAACCATTGGTACGTCGACCTTTTCAATGGTATCTGGTGAACGCAATGAGCGTTTTCTAGAAGTACTCTTCTTGGTCAATATGTGATTCAAGTGAGAGTGTTTACATTTATAACCACCATTGGCAGTTTTTTTGAAGCGCTTTGCAGCACCTCTATTCGTCTTTAACTTCGGCATCATTTACTCCTTCACCCTGTTCGGGTTTAATTTTTCGGGCTGACGCCCTACTTTTCTTCGATATGGGTGCTAGCATCATGCCAAGCTGGCGACCCTCCATTTGTGCACGTTGCTCTACAACGGCAAATTCTTCAGTATCCTGTTCAATTCTATCTAGCATCTCCATGCCTAACTCTCGATGCTGCACTTCTCGGCCACGAAACCAAATAACTACTTTGACTTTGTCTCCATTATCTATAAATTCAACCAATTTCTTGAACTTAATCTGGTAATCGGCCTCTTCAGTACCAGGACGATATTTAAGCATTTTTACATGAGTTTTCTTCTGCTTTTTCCTAGCGTCACTCTTCTGTTTTTTTATTTCGTACTGATATTTACCAAAATCCATAATACGACAAACTGGCGGATCTGCATTTGGTGATATCTCTACTAAATCTAATCCCGTATCTTCTGCCATCTCAAGCGCTTTAACATTGGTTAAGACCCCCACTTGTTCGCCTTTATTATCAATCACCCTAACTTCGGGTGAATTAATATATTGATTGATTCTTGTCGTTACCCTATTTGGTCTTTTAATAATTACTCCTGATTAATTAATTCAATCAACGCCTCTAAAGACATTGAACCTAAATCCTCGCCACCTCTTTGACGAACTGAAATTTGATTTTTTTCTAGCTCTCGGTCACCCACAACTAATATATATGGATACCTTTGCATTGAGTGCTCGCGTATTTTATAGCCTATTTTCTCATTCCGCAAGTCTGAAATCACTCTAAGCCCTTGTTTTTTTAGCTTATTCTCGACTTTTTTGGCAAATTCCTCATGTTTTTGAGTAATGTTAAGAATGATTGCTTGAATTGGAGACAGCCATGAAGGAAATGCACCTTCGTAATGCTCAATCAAAATCCCCGCAAAACGCTCTATCGAGCCGACTATGACTCTATGCAGCATTAC
>LUME01000182.1_pt1 | contig 10510 bp, 6 predicted proteins | sample 729951 | NCBI WGS metagenome assembly LUME01 (sample SAMN03860271, study PRJNA289734) | marine metagenome | biome: seawater column; feature: ocean; material: water; isolation source: Red Sea water column Station 34 - depth 200m | place: Saudi Arabia: Red Sea | collected 2011-10-15 | depth 200 m | reverse complement strand
GGTCTGAGAGTAAGGACGTGGATATCGACACAATTAATTACCTCATATCAGCAGGTGTGGGGCAGTTTCCGGTGGAGATAGTTTATGAAACAGCAGATACATCTTTGATGATTTACTATCAAAATATCATCGATAATTGGTCCCCTAATTTGGCAATGTTATCAAGAGGCACACTCAAGTTAAGCGTAAGTGCTACAGATGGTATAGATACGGTAAAAGTAACGGGAGATGACAGAGTAGTGTTCGTTAATCGCTATGACTACCTCTCAACTAAAGGTGAAGCATTGCCAGTTGAGTTTGTATTACATGAAAACTACCCTAACCCATTTAACCCTACAACCTCACTACGATTCGACTTACCAGAAGTAACTGATGCAACAATTACCATATTCAATATGCTTGGACAAAGGGTCAGAACATTCAATATGAACGATACGCCTGCGGGTTTCCATTCAATCAAGTGGGATGCTACTAATGACTATGGTGACCCTGTAGGTGCGGGTGTGTACCTTTTCCAACTGCGGGCAAACGAGTTTGTTAAGACAAGGAAGATGGTTCTGCTTAAATAAAATTCAGATATTTTTTTAAATAACTTAAAGGCTCCCCTTTGGGAGCCTTTTTTTAATCTTCTTCTGCATTTCTCTTCAATTTACATAGGAATGATTGCTTAATTTCACCGTCTAATTTTATGTCACATTCATCCGTCAACGTTCGATTTGCACCCAGCCCTACAGGTGAACTTCATTTGGGTGGTGCGCGCACTGCACTATTCAATTGGTTGTTTGCGAAAAATCAAGGTGGCCAATTTTTCTTGCGTATTGAAGATACGGATTTGGTTCGATCAAAAGATGAATATACAGATCAAATATTAGAAGCTTTGAAATGGTTGGGTCTAAAATGGGATGAACCGCTTGTATATCAATCAAAGCGATTTGATGATTATAGGGTCCATATCACCAACCTGTTAGGTACAGGTCAGGTTTACCGATGTTTTTGCTCTAAAGATGACTTGCAGTCTGCCCGAGACGAAGGGCATTATCAATATCCGGGGACATGTCGAAATTTAACAGATGAAGGTGTCAAGCAGCGTCTGAATCAGGGGATTGGATTTACCTATCGCATTCGAATTCCCGATGGAGAGACACATTATGAAGATTTAATCTATGGTCCAATTACAGTTAACCATGGTGAAGTGGACGATTTTATTGTGGTTCGATCTGATGGCTCGCCAACCTACAATTTTACTGTTGTGATTGATGACCATGATATGAATATCACCCATGTGATTCGGGGTGAAGATCATATTTCAAATACACCAAAACAAATATTGCTTTATCAAGCATTGGGTTTTGACGTACCCACATTTGCTCATTTACCTATGATTTTGGGCCATGATAAAAAGCGATTGAGCAAAAGACATGGTGCGCCCGGTGTACAATCTTTTCAGGATGAGGGTTATCTTCCTGAAAGTTTAAATAATTATTTGGCACTCTTGGGATGGAATCCTGGCACGGAAGAAGAAATATTATCCATGGATGAATTGGTCCAAAAGTTTAATTTGGTACAAGTTCAGAAAAAAGGTGCAGTGTGGGATGAGAAAAAACTCCACTGGGTGAGTGGTCAGCATATGATGCAGGCGAATACAGATTTTATATTAGAATCCATCAGGCGTATTAACCCTAATTGGGGTAAAGGTAGCGATATATCTTATCTTATCTCCATCATTGAAATGCTAAAGCAGCGAGCCAAATCACTAACAGAATTTATTGCTCAATCCCACTATTTCTTTCACGCGCCAGAATCCTATGATACGACTGGATTAAAAAGGGGATGGCCAGACGAAAATGTGAATAATCGCGTGGAGGATATACATTCCGTTTTGAATGAAATATCCATTTGGCGAAAAGAAAATATTGAAAAGGCATTAAAGGATTACGCTACAGCACATGAATTGGGAATGGGAAAAATTATTATGCCGATTCGATTGGCTGTCAGTGGCGGATTAACTGGACCAAACGTATTTGAAATCCTGGACCATTTGGGCAAAGAAGATACAATAAACAGAATTAAAACCGCTCTAAACGTATTACCATCATAATGGAAAATAAACCACGACATTTTATTCAACGCATTATCGATGAAGATAATGTAACTGGAAAATTCGAAAATCGAGTGCATACCCGATTTCCGCCAGAACCCAATGGATATCTTCATATCGGTCATGCAAAAGCCATTTGTTTAAGTTTTGGCATTGCAGACGAATTTGGGGGTAAATGTAATCTTAGGTTCGATGATACGAATCCTATTGCCGAAGAAGAAGAGTTTGTACAGTCAATACAAGCGGATGTGGAATGGTTAGGCTATGCGTGGGATAATCTCTGCTTTGCCTCGGATTATTTCCAGAAAATGCATGATTATGCGGTGGATCTTATCAACAAAGGCAGCGCTTACGTTTGTGATTTGACTCCTGAAAAAATCCGAAAGACTAGAGGTTCTTTAACCCAGCCAGGTGAAGACAGTCCATTTAGAGATCGGAGCGTTGCGGAAAATCTAGATTTATTCCAACGGATGGCCAATGGTGAATTTGAAGATGGTTCACGGACCCTCCGTGCCAAAATTGATATGGCCCATCCCAATATGAATATGCGTGATCCTGTAATTTACCGTATCCTCAAAGCGTATCACCATCGTACGAAAGATGATTGGTGTATTTATCCCATGTATGATTGGGCCCATGGGCTTGAGGATTCTATCGAAGGTATTACCCATTCATTGTGTTCTTTGGAGTTTGAAGACCATCGGCTAATCTATGACTGGTTCTTAGATGAATTGGATGTATACCATCCGCAACAAATTGAGTTTGCTCGCTTAAACTTGAGTTATACGGTCATGTCCAAACGGAAACTAAAACGTTTGGTTGAAGATGGACATGTATCCGGTTGGGATGATCCTCGGATGCCCACCATATCCGGTTATCGACGGCGGGGTTATACACCTGCATCCATCAGAAAATTTATGGATGAGATCGGGGTAGCCAAGCGGGACAATGTGATGGAAGTGACGAAGTTGGAGTCGACCCTTCGTGAAGATTTAAATAAGCGATGTGAACGACGGATGGCCGTGTTAAACCCATTGAAAGTAGTGATTACCAATTATACGGAAGGTAAGTCAGAAACATTAAGTGCGGTAAACAATCCGGAGGATGAAACGGCAGGACGTCGAGAAGTACCATTCTCAAATGAGTTATATATAGAGCGTGACGACTTTATGGAAGACCCTCCGAAGAAATTTTTCCGTCTCGGCCCTGGAAGAGAAGTGCGGCTTCGATATGCATATTTTATTACATGTAATGATGTCATTAAAGATGATGATGGGACCATTACTGAGTTGCATTGTACTTACGATCCGGAGACCAAAGGTGGTAATTCTCCTGATGGACGGAAAGTGAAAGCTACATTGCATTGGGTCTCCGCACATCATGCTGTTGATGCTGAGGTGAGATTGTATGATCGCCTGTTTAAGGTGCCGTCTCCTGATGGGGAAGAAAATTTTATTGATGCAATAAATCCGGACTCCCTCAGGTTGATGAATGGATGCAAGTTAGAGCCAGCATTGGCTGATGCTACAGTGGGCGACCCTGTCCAATTTGAGCGATTGGGGTACTTTTGTAAAGATTCAGATACAAACGAATTCCCAATCTTTAATCGAACCGTTCCCCTAAGGGATGCTTGGGCTAAGATTGAAAAGCAGAATCAATCCGGACAGAAAAAATAGCATTGAGAATGGACATAAAAATCTCATAACTTGAACATTCATGCGCACGAAAAATAAATCCCTTTTTACCCTTATTTCGGTCTGCAGCATTCTGGTTGCTTCACCGCCGGTGCTGAATGTTTATGTTATTCCATTTGATAATATTAAAGATGATGTGGCCATCAGTTGGCTGTCCGATGCCTTTGCAGAAATGGTGAATAAAGAGCTGAGCCAGCATGACCGCATCTATTTAAAAGATAAGGCAGGCCTCGAAGAAGTAATGACCAATCGATCATTATTGCTCCAGCAACGCCCAGGGTCGAAAAATTTACTCATGCTGGGGAAGTTTGAACGATCTTTAGCCAAAATTTCTATTTCACTTCAGTTGATCGATATTGCATCTTGGGATGAATTGGATCGCCGGAAAATGCGGGGTGATTATAATGATGTTACGGGCATGAATCGCCTGCTCACGGAATCAGTAAATGTGATGCTCACACCTTATTTGCCCAAACCAATAAAAAGTCCATATCCAACTTTGACTGAAGGAAAGCGGATGCGCACGCCGCCCACTTATGCCGAAAAAGCAATTGATGTGAGTTCATCCATTGATGACGCCATTTTAGAGCTAGAGAAAAAACTGGATCTCAATATTGGTGCGAGAGGGGAAGAAGACCCAAAAGCATTACGTGAGGAAAATGGAGAGTGGGTTCTGGATATATCCCCAAAAAGTTATGAAGATTCCCGTCCAGAAAATCAATTTAACACCACCATGATGGTGGATGTACTGGGGAACCTTATGTCCAATCCTTATGAGGTAAAATTAGAGCGCCCACAGTTCAATTATGATCCGGATAACCGAAAAGAATTCCAAATTAGTTTACCTGTCCAATACCAATTAAAGGGCAGTATCATTAAAGATATGCTCAAGTCATTGCCCTATTCTGGATTGAAGCAGGATGGGAATTTGACTGTGTTTTATTTCAACCGCGATAAATATAATTTCCCAAAAGACATTTCCGAAAAAATACAATTGGGTACCTATCGATCCATCCCTGTTGTGCAGCTTCTAGATCAAACAGGGAAACCGTTGGTTGTATTGGTCGATTCGCCTGATCAAGGTATTCATGGGTTGCAAAGCGACCGTGTCTTGTTTAAACCATTTCGATTTTTCTCTCCACTTATAGATTTTGCCGTAGGTGGTTGGTCAATGCAGGTATCTCTTGAAACAGTAGATATTCCCGTGGAATACACGTTTAAGATGGATGTGAATTCAGCCAATAAGATCAGTCGCGTAAGTCTCAAGTTCATTCCTGAGAATGAACTTCACGCCTTCCTCAATAAAATACTCTAATCCATTTGTTATGATTAAACGATTATTATTAATCGTCATCATATTGAAAAATATTTTGAAAAAATATATCTTAGCGATTACGGCAATTACATTTTTATTTTTTTCCTGTGAAGATAAAGCCAGCGACAGCCCGCAAGTACCTGACATCATTATCATTTCACCAGGGGTGGGGCGCATTATTTTACAGCCTGGAGAAACCATTCAGTTTAAAAGCCGGGTTTTCGCTAAAAATAATCAGGAAATTATAGATGCATCAGTGGTTTGGTCTTCTGATAATGATGCGGTAGCGGCCATCGATGAAAATGGAATTGTAACCGCGGTTAAAGAGGGGATCGCTACCATAATGGCCACTCTCGAAACGATACAATCTATGCGAGAAGTAGTCGTCAGCACTTCGAAAAAAAGAGTGCTGAGTGAATTATTCACCTCCAGTACATGAGGACCATGTGCATCCGCGGAGCGGATCTTAATGGCGGCGAAAAAACCGGGTACTGTAAATTATGTGGGTGAGGGCGTTGATACAATGTGGACGACCATTTCCTATCATGTCTGGTGGCCGGGACAGGGGAATGATCCAATGTATCTTGCCAATCCAGACATGAATCGTGCACGAAATAATTATTATGAAAATAATTATACACCTCACATGTTTACCAATGGGAAAAGTTCAGGTTCTAGTACGACCAATTGGAAAAATGATCCCAAAGACTATATAGGTAAAAATGGATTGTATGATATATCTATTTCGGGTATACAAACAGGGGATGACATCAGTTTTGATGTGAAAACATCATCCGTTGCAAGTGTAGAGTCTGATGAGGACATACGTCTTTTTATTGCCACAGTTATGGGAAACGTGAAATATGATAATTCACCTAACGGATTAAGGGATCATCATGATGCAGTTATCGAATTGGTTTTAGGGAATATGGGAAAATCTATGAAATATATCTCCGGCGTAGAATATGTAGAATCTATCGATTGGTCCATGCCCAGCAATTGGGTGAACCATGCTCAAATAACCTGGAAAAGTGAAGACCTGAAAGTGGTGGCATGGATACAAAATTATTCTACGAAAACTATTCTCCAAGTGGCGGAATTTGATTTCGAATAAAATATTCGTTTAATCCGTTTGGCGACCAAAAGGAACTGTTTAAATTCTCGATTCTTTTCAAGGGATTTTATTGGGGTGTCGTCTAACGGTAGGACATCAGGTTCTGGTTCTGAGGGTTGGGGTTCGATTCCCTGCACCCCAGCGACCCACTAAAAAAAGAATTATGCGCCCGTAGCTCAATTGGATAGAGTGTCTGGCTACGGACCAGAAGGTTGGGGGTTCGAATCCTCCCGGGCGTACTTCAAGCCATCCTAGAAATAGGGTGGCTTTTTTATTCATTTCAGTTAATCCGATTACTATATTCTCTCCTTAATAAAGGAGGTTCAAATGCGTAATTCATGCCGCGCGCTATTTCTAATTTTATTTTCATGGACTTTAGTCTTTGCTCAGGGTTCAAAAAATGATATTTGGGCCGATGAGAATTTTGATGGGTTAGAATTCAGGAGTATTGGTCCTGCGCTCATGTCTGGCCGTATTGCTGATATTGCCATCCACCCGGAAGATGAATCCATTTGGTATATTGCTGTAGGTTCCGGCGGTGTTTGGAAGACAGTAAATGCCGGCGTTACATGGACACCTATATTTGATGATCAAGGCTCCTATTCCATTGGATGTGTAACTATCGATCCAAGCAATCCAAACATCATTTGGGTGGGAACTGGCGAAGATCAGGGCGGCCGCCACTTTGGCTATGGTGACGGCGTATATCGATCTGAAGATGGTGGAAAATCATGGGCAAATATGGGTCTGAAAGATTCCGAACATGTATCCAAGATTGTCATCCATCCCAATGATTCCAATATTATTTATGTTGCGTCACAAGGACCCCTTTGGAGCGAGGGAGGAGATAGGGGTGTATTTAAATCCACTGATGGTGGAAAAAATTGGTCATTAATACTCAGTGATAATGAATGGACTGGGGCGACAGAATTAACATTAGACCCTAGAAATCCCGATCGAGTTTATGCGGTGCTTTGGCAGCGCCATCGGACGATTGCGGCTTATATGGGCGGTGGCCCAGGTACGGCCATTTATCGTAGTGAAAATGGAGGAGAGACCTGGAAAAAATTGACTCATGGTTTGCCCGAATCGAATATGGGTAAAATTGGGTTCGATATATCAAAACAGAAACCGGATATTCTTTATGCAGCTATAGAGCTTGATCGTAGAACTGGCGGCGTTTTTAAATCGCTAGATCGCGGCGAAACATGGACAAAACAGTCGAATGCTGTATCTGGTGGTACCGGTCCCCATTATTACCAGGAGTTGTTTGCGTCACCTCATCATTTTGATCGACTTTATCTCACCGATGCAAATATGCAGATTTCAAATGACGGCGGTAAAACCTTTTATCGGATGAATGAACGGAATAAACATGGTGACAATCATGCAATGGCATTCAAAAAAAGTGATCCGGATTATTTGCTTTTGGGGACTGATGGAGGTGTCTATGAGACATTTGATCACACCAAAACATGGCGATTTATGGCCAATTTACCCCTCACCCAATTTTATGATGTTGCGGTGGATGATGCGGAGCCATTCTACAATATCTATGGCGGTACACAGGATAACAGTACTGAAGGTGGGCCATCTAGAACCGATACGCACCAGGGTATTGAGAATGCCGATTGGCGTGTGGTGCTGAATTGGGATGGCCATCAACCTGCAACAGAACCGGGAAATCCAGATATCATATATGGTCAGCGTCAACAGGGTACCTTGGCACGAATTGACATGACCACCGGTGAAGTGACAGATGTCCAACCTCAGGCCAAAGATGGAGAACCTATCGAACGTTTTAATTGGGATGCACCCATATTGGTAAGTCCGCATAAACCGACAAGACTGTATTTTGCCTCTCAGCGTGTATGGAAATCTGAAAACCGTGGTGATAGTTGGACGCCGATTTCCGGGGATCTAACTCGGGATGAAAATCGATTTAATCTCCCCATAATGGGATCAAAACAAAGTTGGGATAATGCGTGGGACGTGAGCGCCATGTCAAATTATAATACAGTTTCCGCATTGTCAGAATCCCCAGTGAAAGCGGGGTTAATCTATGCGGGAACGGATGATGGCTTTATAAATATTACAGAAAATGATGGTAAATCTTGGCGAAAGATTGCTGTAAAAAAACTGCCCGGCGCGCCGGATATGGCGTATGTGAATGATCTAAAAGCAGATAACTTTGATGTGAATACAGTCTATGCCGCCTTGGATAATCACAAATATGGGGACTACCAACCTTATGTATATAAAAGTACAGATAAGGGCAAAACCTGGAAGTCCATTACATCTAATTTGCCTGACCGAACATTAACATGGCGGGTTATACAGGATCATGTGGATAAAAGTCTATTATTCGCTGCGACCGAGTACGGCATTTACTTTACAGTGAATGGCGGTGGAACATGGTCCAAACTCAATGGAGGTGTGCCTACAATTTCATTTAGAGATTTGGCCATTCAGAAAAGAGAAAATGATCTTGTGGGTGCCTCATTTGGAAGAGGATTCTATGTATTTGATGATATATCCGTTTTTCGCGGTATCTCTAAAAATCAACTGCAATCCGAAGGTACCCTGTTTCCGGTTCGAAAAGCATGGTGGTATGTGAAGCGGCCACGTTTGAGTTTTAATGATCCATGGAATGGGCCAAAAGGAAGTCAGGGGGACGGATACTTTGTCGCACCCAATCCGCCTTTTGGGGCAGTATTTACCTATCATATCGGGAAAGGATTTGAGACTAAAAAGGCGAAGCGTCAAGCTGAAGAAAAATTAGCACTATCAAAAAAGAAATCTGTTGGATTTCCTGGGTGGGATGTGGTGGAGACCGAGCGAAGGGAAGTAGACCCAAAAATTATCTTTGAGGTAAAAAATAGTGAAGGTGATGTGGTTAGAAGACTAAATGGCCCAGTAACAAAAGGGTTTCATAGAGTAGCTTGGGATTTAAGATATCCATCACCCAATGCGGTCACAAAAGATAATCCTTCAAAAATTAGTTCTGGGTTTTTGGCTTCTCCAGGGAATTATACAGTCACTATGTATGTTCAACAGGATGGGAAATTGAAGCGTCTTTCAAAATCACAACCCTTTGAAGTGGTGCCGTTGCGGGATGGCGCATTGCCTACAAAATCTCACGGTGAAATTGCTGATTTTTGGCGAGATTATGAAAATGCAGTTCGGCAGGGATCTCAATTACAAATTTCAGTTTCAAATGCTTTGAAACAGGTAAATGGTATGCAAACGGCTTTAGATCGATCCAACGCAGAGGTGGGAGATATGGATCGGCTATTGCATGAAATTCGCAAATCACTTTTAGATATGGATGCATCATTAAATGGCAATCCATCCAGAATGGGGCCGGGTGAAAAAACAACCCCAAACATTGGTAGCCGTTTATTTGTCATTCAACGGATTATTGAACATTCTACTTATGGGCCAACTGAAACTGGATTGGAAACACTTTATCTCGTTCAGCAAAATATTGTTGATTTGCAAGCACAATTGGCTGAGAATAAAAAAGATTTAGACCAAATGAGTCGTCGACTGGCGAAATCCGGTGCTCCTTGGGTTGAAGGGAATCCTCCGCCGAAAAAATAAATTTTATTGCTCCAATATTGGGGCGGAATAAATAATAGGGAATTATTGCCTCTTTTATGACGTGAAAGGTAAATTCCGAGCGGACAACGTATTCATTCGAGGTTAGCTTCCAACCAAAACGTACGCCCCTCGGATAAAACCATTAATGTGGATAAGCTCATGAAGCAAGGATCTCAACCATTTCTACCATTATCATTTCTATTGGGATTATTCCTGATATTTACCCCTTTCACAACCATTTCTGCTCAGGATGAAGAAGATGATGCAGTAGAAGAAATCTTTTGGGGCGATGAAGAAGAGGATGATGCTGGTTTCGATGAAGATTTTGATTTTTCTGAGGACGAAGGTGAAGATGATTTAGAAGGTTTTGAATTTGAAGACGATGAAGGTTTTGATGATGAGTTCACTGAAGATGATGAATTTTTTGATGATGAAGGTGAAGAAGATTTTTCAGATGATTTCGCCGATGAACCTGAAGAAAGTATTCAAGAAGCGGCCAGCCGTTTAGGTTATACTTTAAATATTATCGGATCCTCTCCCGGGTTCGTGAACCACCAACTCCGCACCTATAATTCCGGTGTTGACTTCCGCGCTGCATTTGAATTCCCCATGTTACTGAGTTTAGGCCCAGTTCGGTTTAGACTAGGGGCAGAAGTGGGCACATTTAAATTCACCAATTATAAACC
>LUME01000243.1_pt1 | contig 10545 bp, 9 predicted proteins | sample 729951 | NCBI WGS metagenome assembly LUME01 (sample SAMN03860271, study PRJNA289734) | marine metagenome | biome: seawater column; feature: ocean; material: water; isolation source: Red Sea water column Station 34 - depth 200m | place: Saudi Arabia: Red Sea | collected 2011-10-15 | depth 200 m | reverse complement strand
CCACCTATGTATTATTTGGACATACCTATCAAGTCCGGGATTACGCTCCCCGTGTCAGCGCCAAACTGATGAAACCATTTTTGGTGGATAATGTGGCTTTTCACATGGATGGTGGCAAGGCAGTTTTCACCAAACAAATGTTCAATGCAAAACTCTTTTCAGATGTAACACCTTCCGGAGATGGCCCTTACTTGGTGAGTTTTCAGTCCGCCGCATTTTCAGCAGACGATGCCGCATCCGGTTCGGCTACAGTTCGAGAAGGGTCCGTGACTTTGGATGCATCCATGATTAAATCTGAATCGGAGGCACCCTTCCAGGAAGAAGCTGGAGATGTTGACCTTTCTTCGGCAGACCTTATTGTCTCAGTAGGGCGGGGCATCGGTAAAGAAGAAAACATGCCCTTGGTAGAAGCATTGGCGAAAGCATTGGGTGCTGAGTTGGCCTCTTCCCGTCCAGTGGTGGATTCGGGTTGGCTGCCATCGGCCCACCAAGTGGGGAGTTCAGGTCAATCGGTATCGCCCAAGATGTATTTGGCTTTGGGCATATCCGGCGCAATCCAGCATGTGGTGGGTATGAAGGGTTCCAAGAATATTGTGGCCATTAATAAGGACCCAGAAGCACCGATTTTTGAAATTGCCGACTATGGAGTGGTTGGTGATGTTATAGAAATCGTTCCCAAACTTATCGAGGCACTGCAAGGCTAAATCTTTTCATCTATGACAGAGATCTATTTCTCCCCCCTTGAAAAAATAATACTGGCAGGATTAACGATTCTGACCATGGCTTCATTCGGCTATGAAATTTACCGGCGGTTGGCCATTGTAAATAAAGGTGTAGATTCATTGCCTTTTGACCGCGTGGGAGAAAGATTGTGGCGTGTATTTCGGGAAGTATTTCTCCATGAGAAAGTAATTCGGGAGCGGCCATTCCCGGGCATTATGCATGCACTTATTTTTTGGGGTTTTCTTGTTTTTGGTGTAGTGACTATTGACCATTTTGCCATGGGATTCCACCAACCTATTTTATCAGAGTCAGCACATAACGCTTATGCAATGATTGTGATTCCTTTTTCAGTTCTTGTGATTTTTGGAATTGTTTCACTCGCTTACAGGCGGTTTATTTCCAGACCAAAAGCACTAGGCAAAATATCCCCGACCTCTGGGCTGGTTGCTATTTTTATTGTGATCCTGATGGTGACATATTTGATCGGTGAAACAGAAATTTCTCCATCTGTCTGGAAAATCAATTGGTGGAGTCATAGCCTCGTGATATTGGCCTTTATGGTCTTGATCCCCAGGAGCAAGCACCTCCATCTAGTTTTAGCACCCATAAATATTTTCTTCCGTCCCTTTAGCCAGCCCGATCATAGGCCTGTGCATATAGACCTTGAGGGGGATGAAGATGAATTAGATGCCATGTTGACTAATATGGCAAAATTGACAAAGAATCAGGTTCTAGATGTATTTTCCTGTGTAGAATGCGGCCGCTGCACAGATGTATGTCCCGCCAACCGCGGTGGGGGCGTTCTGGATCCAAAACACCATTTTATTATGGATCTAAGGGCCCCCCTTTTAGAAACAAAGGATGTATCACTTTTAAACCAAATTAATGTGGAAGCAGGTTGGGAGTGCACAACCTGCCAGGCCTGCTCAGAAGTGTGCCCTGTGGGGAACCAGGTAGAAAAATCAGATGAAATTAGAAGATCTGAGGTATTGGTCGAAGGACGCGTACCGCAGGAATACCAAAAATTATTTTCAAATCTTCAAGAAACAGGTAATACAGAAGGTGCCTTATCCAGTCCATTTGCAGATTCATTTCCAACCTATACATCCGATAAGGAATATGTACTTTGGCTTGGCTGTTTTTCACGCCACGGTATGGACCCCAATTTTAATCAATCGGTTGTAAACTTCACGAAAATCCTGGATGTGGCAGGGATAACTTACGGAGTCTTGGCTGAAGAACATTGCTCCGGTGATCCCGCCAATAGACTTGGAGATAAATTGACCTATACCATGTTACGAGACCATAATTTAGAACAGCTTAAAGAAATAAAAAAAGTGGTCACACTGTGTCCCCATTGCGCTGTAAACCTGGGAAAAGAATATAACAAATACAGTCCCATCAACTATACGGTGGAACACCACACACAAGTTATCGGCAAATTGATTGAAGAAGAAAAGATCAAGGTTCAAATGGGAGAAGATGGGCAGGTGACCTATCATGACCCGTGTAATTTATCTCGCATGTTGGACATAGTAGATGAACCACGCAGTGCCATTCAGGCCGTAGCATCTGATTTTCAAGAAATGGATGAACATGGAAGAAATACATTATGTTGTGGTGCAGGAGGTGCATTATGGTGGAAAAAAGAAACGCAGGGACGAACGCACCTTGTGAGAGCTGAACAGGTCATGTCCTCTGGGGCAGATACTGTGGTTACAGGTTGTAATTTTTGCTATGGGATGATGAAGCAAGGCTTAGGGCCCATGACGCCTGAGGGAAAAAGTGAAATTCAGGTAAAGGATGTGGCAGACCTGGTAGCAGATAACCTGGCTTAAGATTATTTGGCGAACAGATTTCAATACGCATTTGAAAAAAATGGATTCATTTACTCCCCTGAATCCATTGCCAGTTTAACCGAATACGAAAAATACCAACTCTCCTTCCATCCGGAACGCCCTAAATATTTAGACTATTTATCCCTTTTTGATGATGTAGAGGAATGCCTTCATTCTGAAGCATTCGGTACCTGTTTGATTCAAGTTCATCGGGCTGAGTTTAAAGGCGTTCCTGTATTACTTATCGGCCAGCAGAGTGGACCCACATCCGATTATAAAGTATTCCAAAACATTGCCAGTGATCCTGCTGAATTGGAACAGTGGAACCACGGCATGCCCACACCGGCCAGTTATGAAAAGGCCATTGAAGGTGTTTCTATTGCCAATGCAGAAAATCGAATTATCATCATTTTTGTAGATACACCCGGAGCCGATCCAACAGAGGAATCGGAAGCAGGAGGCATTGCGTGGAAAATCGGCGGCACGATTCAAGCTTTAGTAGAAACGCCTATGCCCACCATTTCTCTCATCATCAATCGAAGCTGTAGTGGCGGGGCCATTGCCCTCACGGGGACGGATGTAACCCTGGCCATGGAAAATTCAACTTATCTCGTCATCTCTCCGGAAGCATCCTCATCCATTTTATTCCATGACCGCCATCATGCCAATGAAGCAGCGGAAATTAGTCAGATTACATCTAGAGAAGGATTTGAAAACGGCATCGTGGATGAACTAATTCCTGAATCTAATGGACCGGCCCATCGCAACAAAGCAGAAGCCATCGCCGCCGCCGGTGATGTGCTGGAAAAACATATTTTGGCCATGAAGAATATGACGCCATCAGAGGTATATGAAAATAGAATTAATCGCTGGGCGAAGATGGGTAAATGGGATGAAGGAGATTCTATTATTCGGACACCAAAATCACGGATTCCCATTCCTTCACCCAATGGATTCATCCACCGACACAAGGGTTGTAAAGATGAATCGGGGAAACGGGTTTTTGATCCTGTCTCCTTTGACTATTTATTCGATAAAGATTTTGTGTGTGACACTTGTGATTATCGGTATATACGGTTATCGGCATGGGATTATATTGACCTCATATTGGATAAAAATTCTTTTATTGAACACAATCAAACATCGTCTATTTTGGACAAAGATATTTTGAATTTCCCAGGATATGGTGAAAAACTCAATTCTGACCGTGAAAAGACAGGGCTACCATCCGCCATGATTTCAGGCGATGGAAAAGTGGATGGACAGAATGTGGTATTCTGCGCTAATGATTTTGGTTTTCTTGGCGGATCATTTTGTATGAGCACAGGTGAGAAAATCTGGCGTGCGGCAGAAATTGCTATTGAGAGAAATGTCCCCATGGTTCTCCAAGCCGCAGGCGGGGGTGCCCGCATGCATGCGGGATGTTCATCCATGGTCAGTATCCCCAAAGCACAATTGGCTATCTCGCGGGTAGAGCGTGCAGGACTGAAAGTGGTTACCATCATTACCGATCCAACTTTGGGTGGCGTGGCTATTGGTTATGGTTCTAGAGGGATCCGTTTATTCGAATCGGGAGCAGGGAACATTGGCTTTTCCGGGAAGCGGGTTGTGGAGCAGTATGTGGGGCACCCCGTATCAAAAGATTTTCAAAAGACATCGTGGCTGACTGAAAACGGTCATGCAAATCATGTAGTAAAACTGAATAATTTGAAGGAGGAAATCGCCAGAATTATTTCAGAAAAATAGGGAATATAAATTGAATGGAAGATTTTGGGAGTGTTAAATTTCCTGACTTTTTTACACCTAAACTGAACAGGTTCATGAAAAAAATCATCATTCCTTTTTTGATTTATAGCACCATAATGGCAGGGGAACCCTCATTAACAAAAAGAGGTGTCGTCGAGGACTTTACTCAATTAAAATATAAAGTGGCTACAGCAACAAGGACGAAAACCCCACCTGTAATTGATGGTATTATCAATGATGAGGAATGGGAACAAGCATTATTGATTGAAGAGTTTCTTCAGCACGAACCATATAATCTAGAATTACCAAGTGTTAAAACAGTAGCGAGGATACTTTATGATGACAATTATTTATACGTTTCTTTTTTGAATTTTGATTCTAACCCAGAAAAAATAATGGCAACAAGAGGCCGTAGGGATGACTGGGAATTATTTTTTCAAGGCAATTCTGACTGGGTAGGCTTCGGTTTTGATTCAAATAATGATGATAAAACGGGTAATTATTTTGCTGTTAATGCTGCTGGTATTCAATTAGATATAGCAGTATCGGGTCAAGATCATAGAGGTTGGGATAGGACTTGGAATGCAGTTTGGGATAGTGAAGTATCTATAAATAAAGATGGTTGGTCTGCCGAGATTCGAATACCTTTCAGTGCTCTCCAATACAGTAACGAAAAAAATCAAACGTGGGGTGTGTCATTTCAACGAGGTATTTTTGCTCTCCAAGAGGAAACTCATTGGCCAGGGAGGTACAAGGGGGTTAGAGGCATCATACCTCACTTTGGTATTTTGCGAGGTATTAATAATATTCAACAATCAAGAAATATTGAATTAACACCCTATGTGCTTGGTGGACAAACTAAAGATAATGAGAAACAGATGACCCAGAACCTTGGGTTGGATATGCGTTATAATCTGAATACAAATACTACAATTAATATGACTTTCAACCCTGATTTTGGGCAGGTTCAAACAGATCCATCCGTCCTCAATCTTTCAGCCTTTGAAACACGGCTGGAGGAAAGGAGGCCTTTTTTTGTTCAGGGTGGTAATTTCTTTAGAAATAGACTTAGAACATTTAACTCAAGAAGAATTGGCAGTAGGCCTGGATTCTTTGATCCCGATTCTGGCAGTATAAAGGATAGACCAGAAAATACAGCAATACTCGCAGCAGCAAAACTCCTTGGCGAAACGGATAGTGGAATTAAGTATGGCATTATTAATGCATTTACAAATCAGGAATATGCTACAAATTCATATGAAGTTAATGGTATCACGGAAAATAGAAAATTTCTGGTTGAGCCTTATACAAATTACTTTATTGGTCGTTTTGAAAAATCGTTAATTAATGATTTATCTACAATTGGAATTATGGCAACCGATTTGAGTCGTAAAGGATTATCTGAAGAAGCAAGATCATTTAATCTGGATTGGTCTTTAAATTTATTGGAAAACAAGTTTTCATTTGAAGGTGAAGCGGCAAACTCAATGAATAATGGTTCATCAGGTTATGCATCAAGATTTAGCATGGGATATCGTGATCCTGTTTGGTGGGACATAAGGTTTTGGGGTGGTTATAAAGACGAAAAATTCGATGTAAGTAAGATGGGATATCAGGACAAGAATAATAATTGGTATGGAGGCATAAGAGGTGCCATTCGAAGAGACACTCCCAAAGGTATTTTTCTTGATCAACAACTTGAATTAAAATACAATTATGGTGGTCGCTTTGCGGATGATAGAGGCGATGCGGTAATAACTCGAAATAATGTAGAATTAGAACAAAGAAATAATTTCAAGAATTATTGGGCACTGGGATGGTCTGCTTCTTATAGTGCTGAAGTATTTGAAGATGATGATATTTATAGAGACTCTAGGGCAGTAATTATAAAGGATAACGAATGGAAATCTTTCAATTTTTGGGTTCAAACTGATCGCCGAAAGAGGATGATTCTTAGATCACGTTTCGATATTGATAAAGGGAGCCTTCGGGGATGGGGTAGATCATTGGGTTTTGAATTAACCCTAAAGCCAACCGACTATATTAATTTATCCATCGAGTCTTCAGAGGAATATAAACCAGTGGCCATGCAATGGGTAGGAATCATTGAAGATGGAAATAAAACGAATATCATTTATTCTAATTCAATAAGAAAGCAAAGGAATACGGAAGTTAGAATGAATGTCGCATTATCGCCAAAGATGACATTTGAATCATACTACCAACCCTTTAAAGCACGCATGGAGTATCATGATTATGGGAGACTCAAAAAAGAAAAGTCATTTGATTTAGAACCTTATGAATACGGTTATGATAAAGATTTTGAAATCGATAATGAAGTAGGAACTTTTGTATTCAGGTGGGAGTATTTGCCGGGTAGCCTGATTTATGTTGTATATAATTTGAATATCAATAATAGATATTCAGATGAAGAAAAAGAATGGGAAAGATTTCAGTCTAATTCTTTATTTATAAAAGTTGATAGATTTTTTCGGTTATAAAATATTTACTTCGAAAGATCAATTAATTTGATTCCGATCTCACGAGCATGATCTAGTATACGTTCATCTCGGTAAAATTCGCCAAAATAAATTTTATTAATCCCCGCATTGGCGATCATTTTAAAGCAGTCATAACAGGGAGAGGCGGTGACATATATTTCACTATCTTCCAAACGAACCCCGTGGCGAGCAGACTGGACGATGGCATTGGCTTCTGCATGGATGGTCCTGACGCAATGGGTGTTCTCCATTTCATGACCCGCATCATCACAATGGGCCAAACTACGGATGGAACCATTATAACCTGTAGCTAAAATGGTTTTCCCCCGTGTAATTACAGCACCCACATGCTTTCGGTCGCAAGTGGATCGGGTGGCCACTTCTCGGGCAATGTTCATAAAATATTTTTCCCAACTGACGCGTTCACTCATTTTTAAATCCGAATATTTATTCCTTTACAAAAATTTTCACAGCAGATCGAAGCTCACCAAAATAGATCCGCTTCACAAATTGGGCCAACTCTGCCGTTAAAATCAAATAGGCCCAAGTGGGGATGGGCACCTCAGAGCAGCCTTTGATAAGAACGCGCTTATCCGCATATTGGGACCAATCCACAGCGGCTACTTTTTCTCTAAATACTTTTTCACGGAGAATCTCTCCATCCAAAAAGTCATTTAAATAAATGGTCTCCATTTAATCTTTGATCTGTTCTGTCGTCATATAAACTGGTTTATTATCACCCATAAAATGGTGGTAATCCAGGATACCATACCCTTCATGGTTCCGAGTAGGGCATGAACTGCAACTGTTGGAACCATCCTTCCGGTGTCGAACAATTTCAAGCAGTTTTTCATCCGTTTCGGCGGCACCGGCGACCAATTCTTCATCGGTTTCTACGTACCAGCGCATGGTGACGAGGTATTTATATTTTTTGCTTTCATTTCCATTATCACTCATGGTCAAACTCCTTTATGGACTTTTAGTCTGCACTGGAAAAGTAAGAAAAAATTAGGCGAAAATGCGGGCCGTTTTTTCGATACTTTCAGCAAGCCTATCAATATCCTCTTTTGAATTGTAAAGATAAAAACTAGCCCTTGCTGTCGCTGTGACACCTAGTTGATTCATGATCGGTTGTGCACAATGATGACCAGCACGAATACATATACCATCTGTATCTAAAAATTTGGCTAAATCATGGGGATGAACATTTTCCACATTGAATGGAATGACAGCTCCTCGGTTTTCTGGGTGACCGAAAAGAATAATATCTTTATTTTGAGCCAAAACATTCAGTCCGTAGTCTAGTAATTCTTTCTCGTGTGAATGAATCTTTTCCAGCCCCACTGATATCAAATAATCAATAGCTGCACCTAAACCAATGACCTGGGCTATATTAGGAGTACCTGCTTCAAATTTCCATGGGACATGATTCCATGTTGATTTTTCCATGGTGACAACATCGATCATTTCGCCGCCGCCCATAAATGGGTCCATTTCTTCTAATAAATCTATCCGGCCAATTAAAACACCGACACCTGTTGGCCCTGTCATTTTATGCCCGGAGAATGCATAAAAATCGCAATCTAATTGCGTAATATCCACTTTGGAATGGGGCACAGCTTGGGCGCCGTCAATCATAGTAATCGCACCGACACTTTTGGCTTTGTCGATCAAGGATTTAATTGGATTTACGGTACCAAACACATTGGATTGATGAACCAAACTCATCAATTTTGTATTGGAAGAAAAATATGAATCCAATTGTTTGAGATTCAGCGTGCCGCCATCAGCAAGAGGGATGAATTTTAATAATGCACCTTTTTGTTCCGTTACCATTTGCCAGGGGACAAGGTTACTGTGATGCTCCATTTCAGAAATGATCACATTATTTTTTTCTTCTAGAAATTTTATTCCCCAGGCATGCGCAACTAGATTAATAGATTCTGTTGTACCACCAGTAAAAATAATTGAATGGGTATCAGGGACATTTAAAAATAGTTTTACTTTTTCCCGCACTTTTTCATATTCATCCGTTGCTTTTTCTCCGATTGTATACAGGGCGCGGTGAATATTGGCCGTATAAGAATTATAATATGATGTTATTGCGTCTATGACTGAGTGAGGTTTTTGAGTTGTTGAAGCGGAATCAAGATAAATTAAAGGATTATTCCCCTTATTGAATATAGGGAAATCTTTCCGGATGGAACGCACGTCCAACATTAAAGCATGCCTAATTGTAAGCGAGCTGATTCCGTAATCATGGATTGGTCCCAGGGTGGATCCCAGACCAGTTCAACATTTACATCGGAGGTTCCTTGAATGCCCTCAATTTTCTGTTTAACCTCTGTGGATCATAGCAGGTTTTCATGGCATCCCAAACCGCTTTTTCATCAACGTGCCCATCATTTTCTTTTTCTTCAAGCCAGGGTTGCACTTCAGGAATTTTACCAATTGCATCAGCATCTTTACTTTCGATTCGCACCAAATTGCCGCGCATCATGAGCGTATAACTGCCGCCTAAGGCCTGGGTAATATGAGCTTCTTCTCCTTTTTTTAAGGTAATTTTATTACCAAAGGGGATTAGAGTCGCTTCACAATCTCTTTCAATAATGACCTGTTCATCAGTATCAGAATGCATATTTAATCCAATAATTCTGTTTGAATTTTCCGAATAGCATTACTAAATCCGTTGGTTCGTTGGCTGCTGATCGCCGTACCGAGACCAATTGAGGTCAGAAATTTGCTACCGTCAATTGTTAAGATTTCTTCTTTCGTACGATTATTAAACACACGCTCAATTAATGATAATAAACCTTTAACGATCATCGCATCCGAGTCAGTGTGGAAAGAAAACAAATCCCCGGATTTCTCTTGAATGATCCACGCCTGAGATGTACATCCTAAAATTTTATTATCATCTATACGATGTTCCGGGGCCAGCCCGGCGGTATCATTGGCCATGTCCACTAACAAGACATATTTATCATGGGGATTAGTAAATATAGAAAATTCTTCCCGAATTGATTCCATTGTCGCGTGAATATCAGCCATTGCTTAGAACACTTTCCAACCAATCTTCGATTTTGTCATTTAAATATGATTTCACATTTTTATTCTTAATGGAGTCAAGAATGTCCTTTGCAAAACCGCCGATAATAAGTTCGGAGGCCTTCTTTAGATCAATCCCACGTGAGCGGAGATAAAAAAGTGCTTCCGGATCGATTTGACCTGTAGTAGAACCATGGGCGCATTTCACATCTTCTGAATAGATTTCCAATTGAGGGTTTGCATTCATCAGTGCTTTAGGACTCAACAATAAATTCTTATTGGATTGATTTGCGTCAGTCTGTTTGGTATCCTTATGTACGACTACTTTACCATTGAAAACACCTGACGATTTATCCGCTAAAATATATTTGAATAACTGATGACTTTGGCAGGCGTCATTCTCATGATTGATCACTACATGTTGATCTTGATGTTGGGAATTATTGGTTAAGGACAGGCCGTTGAGGGTTGCTTCTGCTCCCTTACCTTGAAGATTCAATTGAATATCATGGCGAAATAATTGACTTCCTGATGTGATCGAAGTGACATTGAGCTGAGCATTCGATTTAACTTCATAATGAGTTGAAGCTGTGTAGCTTCCAGTGGGGGCTTCTTCTTGGAGTCGAACATGGAATAATCTTGCATTTTCATCCAGAATAACTTGCGTGACCGAGTTGATAAAATAGGAA
>LUME01000272.1_pt1 | contig 10559 bp, 9 predicted proteins | sample 729951 | NCBI WGS metagenome assembly LUME01 (sample SAMN03860271, study PRJNA289734) | marine metagenome | biome: seawater column; feature: ocean; material: water; isolation source: Red Sea water column Station 34 - depth 200m | place: Saudi Arabia: Red Sea | collected 2011-10-15 | depth 200 m | reverse complement strand
TAATGGGTTGGGTAGAGAATATTGGAATACTATAATACCTTATGCTAAAAGTGGACGAATTCAGAAAGTGATAAACTATGAATATGATTTTCCATTTAGATTAGCACTTTTTCCAGGAATGTCTTGTATGTACTATTGTGGATTTTGTGGTAGGAATCAAAGTGCAGCTTACGATCCTAAGAAAGTGTTAAAGAGTGGTGCAGATAGATACAAAGATATAATTTCTAGTTTACCTAAGAATTCAACTATTTCTATTTCTGGAGGATTAGAACCACTTACTAATTTTAAGTTAGGTGAGATTATATCTCATGCTAAATCTTTAGGTCATAGAGTTCCATTGATAACAAATGCACATATGTTAACGCCAAAGTATTTAGAAAATCAACCTGGAATTTGGGATTTAGATTCTTTAAGGGTATCACTGTATGGTATAGATGATGAATCTACTTATTTCGTTACACGACACGAGAAGGCATATAATTTAGTGAAAGATAATATAATTGAATTTTTGAAAGAACGAAATAGGAGAAAATCAAATGTCAAGTTGGGTATCAATTATGTTATAATTCCAGAAAATATGGATACTATTTTACCATTATTTGATTATATTGTTAATGTCAATGATAAAGTTGATAATGGTAAAGGTATTGATTTTTTAACTATACGGGAAGATTTTGGAAGTGTTACGGAGATCAATGATGATGTAGATAAAGATGTTGAAGGTAGGAAATATAATTTAGAGGGACTTTTATCAATTGGGCATAGGAGACAGTTGATAGATACTTTTAGAAAATTTAATCGTAGGAGAAAGAAAGAGTGTCCTGATCTTCATGTAGATTTTGGTTATGCTATGGTAGCATTAGGAGAAGGTGTACTTGGTAAACCACTAGCAAGAGTGGATGGTTCACAGATGAGAAACTCTGGATTTCCACAGTTATCAGTTGCTATAGATAGTGTTGGGGATGTATTTCTTTATAGAGAAGCTGGATTTTTAGATAGACCAGGAAATGATAAATTTATTGCTGGTAGGATAACTGATGGTGAAACATTGGAATCTGTTTTGAAAAAATTTATTGAAAATAAAGAGTCCGTGGAATTAATTCATGATGATTCAAGGTTTATGGATTCATATGACCATTTGATAACTTTATTAGTTAATCAGGCAGAACAAGATATAGATTTTGGGATACCTTTTGAAAAGGGACCAGTTAAAGTTAGGAGTTTTGATTTTAATGATTTAAGTGTAAATTTGAGTAATAATTGGTATAGAGATGAAAAAGATTAAAGTAGGACAGATAGGTAAGGGTAGTTTTGGTAAAAAGATATTATCAAAATTAGAGAATATATCAGATGTATCAGTTGAATGGGTTTATGGTTCAAAGGATAAATGGTGGGAGTCAGATGTTGATTTGGATTGGGTTATTATTGCAAGTCCAAATGAGTTTCATTATGAACAAGCAAAACATTATTTAGAAAAGGGTGTCAATGTTTTTTGTGAAAAACCTGGTACATTGTCAACTCATTCGTTGCTTAAATTAATAAGTCACTCAGAAGTAAAAGATGTCTGTAACTAATATTAATGTGATAACTAATAACCTTAGACATAAGGTTTTTGAAGTTGAGTTTGATGATTTTAAATTTAAATATGAATACGATTTTGGGTGGTTCAAGGAAAAAGTTCATACTATAACACCAAGATTTAGTGGTGATGCGTTAGAAGCTATGTTGTCAAGTGTTTTACATAAGGAAGTAGATTTTGATTTAAATCATAAGAGAAGTATTTTTGCAACAAGATTGAGTTCATATGTTAAAGAAAAGTTGTATGGTAGGTGTGCTGTAGTTGGTGGTGGAATATATGGTATCACAACAGCTACTAAACTCAAAGTTAGTGGATATGATGTAGATTTATATGAATCAGATAGTCAGATACTAAATAGAGCTTCGGGAATTAATCAGTATAGATTACATAGAGGATACCATTATCCAAGAAGTATTGATACTATAGAATCATGTAAGACTAACGAGGATTCGTTTATAAAGTATTATAATCAATCAATAGTTGATGGTGATATCAAACATTATTATTCTATTGCATCTGAAGAGAGTTTAATTACTGCTCAAGAATATTTGACAGTGTTGGATGATGCTGGGTTGGAGTGGAAGATAGTAGATACTTTACCTAATTGTGATTTAACTATTGAGGTTGATGAGAAATTGTATGATCCTAATATGTTGAGAATGTTGTGTAGAAAACGACTTTATGGTAATGGCATAAATGTACATCTATCAAAAAAGGTAGGTAAACAAGATGGTTACAAACATACAATCTATTCTACATATTCATCATTAAATGATTTTACTGATGAAAAACAAGATTATCAGTTTGAGTTATGTGAGAAACCATTATTGAAATTACCTAAGAAATATAAAGATAAGAGTATTGTTATAATGGATGGTCCATTTATGTGTTTCGATCCATATTCTGATACTGGCTATCATCTCGCTGGAAATGTAGTACATGCTATTCATGCTAGTAATATAGGAAAGAAACCAAAGATACCAGCAGTATACGAAGAATATTTAAATAAGGGAGTGGTGAAGAAACCAAAGTACACTAATATAGATAGGTTTATTGAATCAGCCAAAAAGTTTTTTCCTGAAATAGAAGAGTCGGAATATATTGGTTCTATGTATACCACAAGAACAGTTTTACCATATAAAGATGAAACTGATGAAAGACCAACGATAGTAACTAAACAAGGTGATGATTATATTTTATTTAGCAGTAAAATAGGAAATTGTGTAACTGCTGCGTCAGATGTAATTGATATGATAAAGAGATAATTTATGAAAAAGAATGTAATATGGTGGCCTGCTTTAGAAAATCCAGAACATTCGGATAAATATGGTGGTTTTGATTATTTTGAGTACTCTCGTAAATCGTGGGAGTATTGGTGTGATAAAAATGATGTTTTGTTTCAACCATTTCGAATACCAATTCATACAGATTTTATTCAGTATAGACCACAATGGCAAAAATGTCTTTATGTTTTTGATGAGATAGATAGACTTAATATTGAGTTCGACCAGATTGCACTTATTGATAGCACTGCTATGGTCAGGTGGGATTGTCCTAATTTTTTTGATATGACAGAAAGAAAATTTGTTGGGTGGAGAGATATGGATAATTTGGGCTGGGTCTATGAAAGTGTTATGGGTTATAAAAGTCTTTTTGATAATTTTGAATTTGATTTTTTTAAGTATATAAATTCTGGATTTATGATTTTCAATGATACCCATCGTATGTTTTTTGAAGAACTCAAAGAATTGTATTTTGAGAAAAAAGACGATTTTATAAGGTTACAGGACAAAGACCTTAGAAAAGGAAATGACCAGACACCAATAAATTATTTACTTCAAATTAAAGATATTGATGTCAAGTTGGATATACCATTTTCTTTTAATTTAACTCATATGCATAGAAAAGATTTGTTTAGTTATAATTGGCAATTAGAGGAAGATAAAACACCATTTTTTATCAAGTATGGTAAGATATGGAGATTTACTGGTATACCAAAAGATCAAAGGTCTAATCTAATGAAACAGACTTGGGATATGGTTAAGGATAATTACAGATGAAAAGAAATGTAGTTTTTATGTTTAATGTAACAATTAAAAATTCTAAATTAGATGGGGATAGGTGGTTGTCAAATAGAAGTGATCCTTATGTATATTCTGTGAAGTCTTGGCAACAATGGTGTGAGAAGAATGATTTTGATTTTTATGTGTTGGAAGAATTATTTTTACCTAATGAGGATATGGCTATCCCTTGGCAAAAATTCTATATATTCGATTTGTTGGAATCGAATGGTGTAGATTATGATCAAATAATGTATGTGGATGCTGACACTATTGTCCACCCTGATTGTCCAAATATGTTTGAGATGACTGATAGAAAATATACCTTTGTACATAACGAGGGGAGTTATGATTGGATTTTACGGAGTATGGAAAACTATTCAAAATATTTTTTCAATGATTATATGTTTGATTGGTGTCATTACTATAATGCTGGGTTAGAAATATATAATGAGAAACATAGGGATTTTGCTAAAAAGGTAATTGATTTTTATAACGAAAATAAACCTAATTTAATGGAAGTGGAAAGAAAGTTTCATGGTGGCACAGTACAGACTCCAGTTAATTTTTTGATACATCTTGAGAATATTGATTATAAATTATTACCATATGAGTATAATATGGCTGATATGAATAGAAAAGAATTGTTGACGGAAGATTTATTATTTACTAAGGTTGGTTGGGTTTATCATTTTAGTGGAATACCTAATAATCAGGAAAATAAATTAACTCATCATTGGATGAAAAAAACCTATGAGGTGTTATATGAAAGTTGAACTTACAAATAAATATGTAATTGGAACTCATGTGATGTGGTTCGAGATAGAGATGTTTACGGATTTTATAGACGGGATGATAAATTTGATGGAAACGGTTGAAGATAGAGAAAAAGTTACAATCGATTTGTGTTTTAATTTATCACAAAAGCTGGAAAAAATAGATAAGACTAAAATATTAATAGATGGTTATAATGGATTATTAGAAAAGTTTGATAATGGTGTTCACAGATTACAAAAAGTTCATCCAGATGTAAAATGGAGAGTTCATGATGGGGATGATTTTTATTTCCATGCAGATTATAGACGAGATTTGAATTATAATTATTGTAAGAAAGTAGATTATGTTATGTGGGGCGAAACTGATAGTTTTTTTCCTAAAGAAGCATTTCAAGTTATTGAGACATTATCTGAATATACGAAAGAACAAAACATACATAGATATTTATTGAGTTTTGCAGATAGAAAAATGTGGGATTCATCTTGGGATCCTTTGGTACACGTGGATTATGAAAGTCATGTGTTTGTTGATGATGATAAAGGTCATTTAAATCCAAATCAAGCAAAGTCACCAATGTCAATTGAAAAGATGAATGAAATAAATGCTAAAGCAGATGAGTTTGATTTTACTTATATTACTAATCCAAAAATAAGTGGTGCCTGTTTGGTATTGTCATCCGACTTGATAAAATGTGGTGTGAATATACCACCGTGTTTGATCTATAATGATGATGAGGGTTTGTCTGTCATGTCTGAAAAATTATTAGGACAGAATTTTATCCAATTTATTTGTAAAAATATTTTACATGTCCATGCTAGGAGACACCCTAATAAAAGATTGTATGTGATGGGTGAAGATAACCCACATTCATTTATAGATAAGAAGAATCCTAATTTTCAAAAATTACTAAATTTTTCAAAACAAAATATACAGACGTTAATTACAGGTCAAGGTAAATTTTATGAATATAACGACTTAGAAAAAATATTGGAGACATCATGAAGAGAGCATTAATTACAGGTATTAACGGTATGGATGGAAGTCACTTAGCTGATTTACTTTTAAGTAAAGGTTATAAAGTATATGGTATGGAACGACGATCTTCATCTAAAAATAGAACAAATACTGCTCATCTTGAGGGAAAGATAACATTTGTAAACGGAGATTTATCAGATCAAAATTCATTATTTAGAGTTTTGAAAGAGTCTGATCCGGATGAAGTTTATAATTTGGGATCACAGTCATTTGTTGGAGAGAGTTGGAATACTCCAGAACAGACAAGTGATGTCACTGGTCTTGGTGCACTTAGAATATTAGAAGCTATAAGAGAGTATGGTAAGTCGATTAAGTTTTACCAAGCATCTACTTCAGAAATGTTTGGTAAGATGGAGAAATTTGCAAATGAAGAAACAAAATTTCATCCAAGGAGTCCATATGGGGTAGCTAAATTGTACGGTCATTGGATAACTGTTAATTATAGAGAATCTTATGATATGTTTAACACCAGTGGAATATTGTTTAATCATGAATCTGAAAGACGTGGCATTGAATTTGTTACAAGAAAAATCACAGATGGTGTAGCTAGAATTCATTTAGGTTTACAAGATAAAATTATTCTTGGAAATTTGGATACTAAACGAGATTGGGGATATGCACCAGATTATGTGGAAGCAATGTGGTTGATGTTACAACAAGATGAGCCAAAAGATTATGTGATAGCTACAGGAGAAATTCATTCTCTTGAAGAGTTGTTGGTGATAGCTTTTAACGAAATCGGAATTACAGATTGGAATAAATATGTAGGTCAAGATGAAAGGTATATGAGACCAGCAGATGTATTTTATTTAGCAGGAGATTCTTCAAAAGCTAGAGAAGAGCTGGGTTGGAAGCCAAAAACTTCATTTAAAGAAATGGTATCTAAAATGGTAACAAATGATATTAAGTTGATTTCATGATAAAAATAAAAATAAAAGATCCATTCATGGGAAAGAATAGAATATCTTTTCATGGTTTCTATATGATGAGAGATTTATTTAGAGATTATAGTATTGATATAACTGATTCTGATGATTATGATTATATGTTTATTGGTGCTCATGATATTTTGGATAAAGGTTTAGATTTACAAGATAGTATTGACTATGGATTGGAAACCTGTAGTAAAATAACTGGTGACTATTTCTTATTTGATGGGTGTGATTCAACTTCATTGATTGGTTCGTATGATGTTTTTGAAAAAAGTGATGCTAAATTTTTATTCAAAAATCAACGATTGAAGAATAGAGAGGATTATTTAAAACCAACTGTTTTAAATAAATGGTTTTTTAGAGATGGTTCTGATTTGGATAAGGGGTATGATATACCAGAAGAAACTTGGAGTAGGATAAAATTATCAGGTTGGAATCTCGGGTATTTTCAAGGAGACCAATTTAGACCTGATGTAGCTAAAGAATATCCAGTATGTGAAGAGAAGAGTGTGGATTTGTGTGCTATATATCAAGCATTTCATAAAGAGAATACAGAACATTTAATTAGAAATGATATATATTATACCAATCATAGAAGTGGTGCTTGGGAAGCCATAGGTGATGATCCAGGTTATAGTTTTGTTAAAGATAAATTACCATTTCAAGAATATATGAATACATTGTATAGGTCAAGGTTGGCATTATCACCGTTTGGTATGGGTGAGGTGTGTTACAGGGATTTTGAAATTATTGGTTTGGGAGTGGCTATGATAAAACCAAGTATGGAATTAGTTGACACGAGTCCTAATTGTTATGTTGAGGATGAAACCTATATTCCTGTAAATTTGGATTGGTCTAATTTAAATGAAGTAATTAAAAAAACTCTTGATAATCCTCAAAAAATTCAGTATATTATAGAGAGTTCAAGACAAAAATACAAGGAGAAATATTCTGCTCATAATTTTTGTATGCATTGGTATAAGTTTTTTTCCGATTTGAGTGGAGTTCAAAGTGAATAAAATAACTACAACAATATCTACAAATAATAATTTAGAGTATTTAAAATTAGCTTTGAAGTCTATACGGCAAAATGCACATTATAATGACATGCCAATAATAGTTCATGCTGAAAATTGTGATGATGGTACAGATGAATGGTTGAAGTTAAATGAGTATAATGTTGAATATTACATAGATCATAATGATAACCCTAAAGGTATTGGTGGTGGTATGAATTTTTGTGTTGATAAAGTCAAAACAGAATTTGTAAATATCATACATTCTGATATGTGGATAGCACCAGATCAGGATATTGAGTTATTAAAATTATATGATGATTTGGAATCTGATAAACGATTGATTGCTTCGTCTTTTAGAATACAACCAAAAATATTTCCAAATGATCCTGATTATAGACCTGGTACCGTGTTTGTTGATATGGGTGAGTTTGGTGCTTATGCTGAGGATTTTGACTTTAACTCCTTTGATGAATGGGCATCGGAGTTTTCTAAGATGGACAATGACTATGTGAGAAAAGCTGGTGGGGCTGGATTCTTTTGTAGAACTGAAGATTACAAATGGATTGGTGGTAATGATGATTTGTTTAGACCAGCGTCTTGGGAAGATAAAGATTTATTTATTAGGATGCAGTTGGAAGGTTATGATTTCAAAATGATACCACAATCTGTCGTATGGCATTTTTCTGCTCGTGGTAGTCATTTTAGAGATGAAGCTAAAGATGATTTTAATAAAAAGTCTGAACGACAACAAAAAGCTGAACAATCAAATATAAGAAAGTGGATATCCAAGTGGGGTAGGTTACCAGAAGAGGACGAAGCTACTTTTGTAAAACCACTACATGGAACTGGTGTAGAAACTAAATTAGAATGGGTTTCTTATGAGTGAAATATTATTAATAGGCGGTAATGGGTATATAGGTTCAAGACTACAACAAAGTTTAGATGTTGATGTTGTAGATACAAATTGGTTTAATGATGAAGGTTTTGGTGAAGATTTTAAAGATTTAACAAGTAAACATTATGATGATTATGATACTGTGATTCTTTTAGCTGGTCATTCGAGTGTTAAGATGTCTGAAGGTAATCTTAATAGTTGTTTTAATAATAACGTTAGAAACTTTATTGACTTAATAGAGAAGTTAGATGGACAAAGATTGATTTATGCTAGTTCATCGAGTGTATATGGTTCGGTTGGTGGTAAAACTGTTAACGAAAAGTATTATGGATTTGAACCATATAATCAGTATGATATATCAAAACATACTGCTGACTTATATGCTCAAAAATCAGATGTAGAGTATTATGGTTTAAGGTTTGGCACTGTGAATGGATGTTCACCTGTGCTGAGAACTGATGTCATGATAAATGCTATGGTAAGTAGTGCTTTGAGGGATGGTCATATTAAACTTTATATAAAAGATACAATGAGACCAATATTGGGAATAAATGATTTATGTAGAGCCATAACGTCTATTGTTGAATCTGATGAAGATAAACGTGGTCTTTATAACTTAGCATCATTCAACAAGACTGCTGAACAGATTGCTTATGAAGTGGCTGATGTGATGGGTGTAGAAGTTAAGGAATATGAAGCAGATCCAACGCAAGTTAAGAATGTGAAGAGCCAAACTAAGGCCTATAATTTTTCAATATCAACTTTGAAATTTAGAAAAGAGTTTAAATTTAAGTTTCAAGATACAGTTGAGAGTCTTACAACGGATTTGAAAGAAAATTGGGACACGATGACTAAAACTGATAGAAGTGAGGCAATTTATTATGAGTGATTTTTATACTATTGATAAGTGTTTATGTTGTGATGGTGATGATATAAAATTGTTATTAGATTTGAATAAACAACCATTGGCAAATTCATATCATGACAACTCAAAAGAATTAGAAAAATACCCTTTAGGGGTAAACCTATGTCAAGATTGTTATCATATCCAATTAACAGATGTAGTTAATCCAGATTTATTGTTCAAAGATTACTTGTATGTCAGCGGTACTACTAAAACACTACGAGATAACTTTAAATGGTTTGCTGATTTTGTGTTGGAATATGTAGCTAACTGTCGTTGGAATTGGCCAAACCCACGAGTCCAAAGTGTTTTAGATGTGGCTTGTAATGATGGCACTCAATTAGATTATTTTAAAGAAAGGGGAGTAGAGACATATGGTGTTGACCCTGCTGAAAACTTATGGGAATTGAGTTCTAAAAACCACGATGTTAAATGTGAATATTTTGATTCAATATTTTTCGGTTTCAAATTTGATGTTATAACTGCACAAAATGTATTTGCTCATAATAGTAATCCAAAGAAATTTTTAGATGACTGTGAAGAAATAATGCATGACCATTCCTTTTTATTCATTCAGACATCACAAGCTGAAATGATTTTAAATAATCAATTTGATACAATATATCATGAACACGTTTCATTTTTCAATGTGAATTCATTTAATGAATTGGTTAAGAGAACAAACTTGCAATTAATCGATGTGATAAAGACTTCAGTTCATGGTATCAGTTATTTATTTATATTAAGTAAACATCCGTATAATGAACAGAAGGTAAAAAATGAAATAGAAGTTGAAAGGCAACGGGGGTTGTTGAGTCAAAAAACTTACGGCAATTACAGAGAAAATGTGCTGAAGATAGGTAGGAATTTTAGACGAGTTGTGAGTGAGCATAGAAGACAAGGATATAAAATAGTTGGTTATGGTGCAGCTGCTAAAGGTATGACATTTTTAAATTTCACTAATATCAAACCAGACGTTATCATTGATGACAATGAATTGAAACAGAATCTATATACGCCTGGTACTAATGTTGTCATAAAACCTAACTGGTTTCTTAAACAATATAAAGAACATGATAAGATATTATTTGTACCATTGGCTTGGAATTTTTATGATGAAATTAGAAAGAGAATATTGAAAGCTAGGGATAACAAAAATGACAAATTTTTACGATATTTCCCATCAGTAAAAGTAGAGAATTAAATGAGTTATATTACAAATATAGATACTTTATCAGCATTATTAGATAGATTGATATCTGAGAATATTAAATTACATTTTTTCCGTAAAGAAAATGTTACTGATAATATTGAACACCAAGAGAACTTAATAGAAGAAATAAAATATAGGATAACTC
>LUME01000207.1_pt1 | contig 10635 bp, 11 predicted proteins | sample 729951 | NCBI WGS metagenome assembly LUME01 (sample SAMN03860271, study PRJNA289734) | marine metagenome | biome: seawater column; feature: ocean; material: water; isolation source: Red Sea water column Station 34 - depth 200m | place: Saudi Arabia: Red Sea | collected 2011-10-15 | depth 200 m | reverse complement strand
TGCATCATAGCCTGTTGTTGCACCACATGAAACTAGTGTACCACCAAACTTTAGCATAGAGATTTGTTTGTTCCAGTGGGTTTGACCAATATGATCAAATGACACATCAATTCCTGGTGCTTCGCCTTTTGTTTTAGCAATTTCTTTTGAAATTTTAAAAACTTCCTTATGCCAATCCTCCTTTCTATGATCAACAGCATGATCTGCACCCAATTCCAGACATTTATCTAATTTATCTGGGCTTGCGGTTGCAATAACATCACAATTGTATAATTTTGCAATTTGAATTCCAAAGCTTCCAACTCCAGAACCACCACCCATGATAAGAACAGTTTGTCCAGGAATAATCTTTGCTCGTCCAACAAGCATATGCCAAGCTGTAAGAATTGTCATTGATGCAGCTGCTGCATCATCATAAGAAACTCCCTCAGGAACTTTTGAAACATTAACTTCAGGAAGGTGAATTTGTTCACAGTATGCTCCCCATAATGGACCAGTTTGGAATCCCCAAACTTGTCTTTTTACACAATCAAATTCACGTCCGTCAGTACATGCTTTACAAACTCTGCATGCTAAGTTTGAATGTGAAACAACTCTATCACCAACTTTGAAATTTAAGGCAGATGCCTTGTTTGTAAAAATAACCTCATCTGGTTTTGGTTTTGGATCATCAATATCCTCAACTTTTAGAATTTTAGCATAATCGTCATCAGGTGCATATTCACGGTATACAACAGCCTTCATGAATATTGTCGCCTCTTTACCCTTAATTATATTTTGAGATCAGACTCGGTTAATCTTGAAATCACGTTTGGGCTGCTGGGCTGATGATAGAATTTGTTTTAGTTGGTCGTCAGAGATCTGCCCAGGAAGTTTTCCTTGTACTGAGAGATTAAGAATATAATTTTCAACTAGGTCGGCAAGTTCAGGTTTTACCATTCTTACATTGTTTAAGCGTAATCTTGCATCACCAGACAATACTTGTTTTAACATAATTTCTTTTTGTGCTTTTAATTGACTGTCTTTTTCATGAGCAGTGTTATTATCATCATCCTGGTTTGGATAGCTCATAATATCACTAGGAATAAATCTTCAATCCTGGTTCTTTCTTAATTAGCTCAGATAATATTTCAGTAGCTAATTTATCCAATTTCTGTGTTCCCTGCTTTGTTAGTATACGTCCTTTTTTCTCTATCTTTTGAACATAACCAAGCTTTTCTAGTCCATGAATTGCATTTCTTATAATTGCACCACTAGCATCTTTATGATGAGCAGCACCATAACCAACTGGTCTACCACCACCATACATAGAACGTAGTTCGTTAACCGAGGCAGGACCATGAAGATATATTTTTCTTAATATTGATGCACATCTTACATGCCACCAGTCCGAATTTTGTGGTGGTTTTTCTGCATGAGTACCAGTTTTTACAAATACTGACCATTCGGGAGCAGGTATGTCTTCGTTTTTTAAAATTTCAGCTAGCTTGCTAACAAAAATATCAGCTGGTACATCATAGACTTTAGCCATTGGAGTCAAACTTGCAAATCGTCTTATAAATCATTGAGCTATCACCTTGCGATATGTATGTTCACAAAAATTACATGTTATCCGAATTGACTTTAATGGAGTTCGTCCAAGTCTTATTCTTGAATTAATTCCTGGAGCAATAAAATTTTTACATTGTTTACAAAAATTTATTCGTAATTCATAGGGCATCTTTATTCTATGATGAGTACTTATTCTTCTAGCTAAGTTAGCCTGCTTTTGAGCCAAATGAGGGTTTGTTCTAGCATTTGAAATTGCATTGTTGATCAACACATACATTCTTTCAAGTGCAATTTTTCTTTTTGCCTGTTTCATAATTTAACGCATAACATACTACTAAAAAATTGGATCTAATTGAATGCGGTCAGCGGGATTCGAACCCGCGTCACAGGGTTGGAAACCCCGAATACTAACCAGGCTATACTATGACCGCATATGTTGCAAATTTTTCTGCTGACATAAAAATGGTTTTTTACGTTCTATCCTGATGTACAGCCACTATATCCACAGTCAATGCAGATATTACATCCTTCAACAAAAATGAGCTTATTCTTGCATGCAGGACATAAGACTTCTTCCCTTTCATCGTCCACATTCATCTGTGTTGGTCTAGGTGAATCTTCTAGTTTGACAGATGATAATGCGTTGTTGATTTGTGATCTAACGTATTCATTTGTAATATTATCTGAGATGTAACTTACAAGATAATTGCTTGGTTTTACCTCAAATGTTTTTGTTGCATTTTCACTTGTCATATGCAAAACTTGTTTGTGCCTCGAACCATCTCTATAAACTGTTATTCCTTTTAATCCCACTTCATGGGCCAAGAGATAAGAAGCTTTAACGTCATCAGCAGTTACATCGCTTGGCATGTTAATTGTTTTAGAAATTGCATTTCCAATCCAATCTTGCCATACTGATTGTGCTATAACATGATCAGCCCAATGTATATCCATTGCAGTAACAAAGATGTTTTGAATCCAATCTGGAACTTCAGGTATTCCTCTAACAGAACCATAGTTATCGGCTATCTTTGCAAGTAGTTCTTCGCTATAGAGATTGTTTTCTTTTAAAACAGCTTCAAACACTTTGTTTGTGTAAAAGAATCTGCCTACCGTTACTCTCTTTTCAAAAACAAGTGCAAAGTTTGGTTCCATTCCATTAGAACAATCAGCTAACATAGATAGAGTGCCAGTTGGTGCTACTGTTGTAGTGAGAACATTTCTGATTCCATATTTTTGAATTTTTTCAATAAGTGCATCCCAATCGTAGTAATGTTCTTTGTTTGATTTCTCATAATATCCTGCAATTGGAATCTTTCCTTCTGGATAGTCTGTTTTAGAACACAGTGGAAATTCACCACGACTTTTTGCTAGTGCAACACTTTCTTCCATGGAATAATATGAAAGTGCTTCAGCCAGTTTTAATTGAAAGTCGTATCCTTCTTTTGAGTTATATGGAATTCGAAGTTTGTATAATAGATCAGCTACTCCCATAACTCCTAGTCCTATCCTCCTAGATTCCTTTGATGCAACATCAATTTCTGGTACGGGGTATAGATTTACATCTATAATATTATCTAAGTATCTTGTAGTTTTTCTAATAGTTTCCTCGTATCTTTGCCAATCAAATTCGTACTGACCATCAGCTGTTCTTTTGACAAGATTTGATAAGTTGATTGAGCCTAGATTACAAGATTCGTATGGGTAAAGACTTTGTTCGCCGCATGGGTTAGTTGCACGGAGTGGACCTCCACGTGCTTTCTCAAATACATTGTATTTGTTGATATTATCAAAGAAGATTAATCCTGGCTCTGCACTCTTCCAAGCTGATTGAGCTATGACATCAATTAAATGATGTGCGTTTATTTCTCCAGCTGATGTGTTGTCCTTTGGAGAACGCAGTGTATATTTTCCATCTGTAGAATTTACAAGAACGTCCCAAAAATCCTTCCATACACCTACACTAACATTGAAATTTTCCAAGATGCCGGGCTCTGTCTTGTTTGTAATAAATTTCTCAATATCTGGATGCCAAACTTCCATAATTCCCATATTTGCACCTCTTCTTTTTCCACCCTGCTTTACTACTTCAGTTACAGTGTTGATTATATTCATGAAAGATACAGGTCCTGATGCTACTCCAGAAGTAGATGCAACGATCTCTCCTTCATCACGAAGATCAGAATAGTTGATTCCCACACCACCACCTGATTTGAAAATCAAAGCAGCGTCAGAGGTTGATTTCATTATTCCTTGCATGTCATCAGGCATTCCCAAAACAAAACAAGCAGAAAGTTGACCTAAACGTCCGCCTGCATTCATCATAGTAGGTGAATTTGGCAAAAAGTCTTGAGATGTCATTAATTCATAGTATTCTGATATCCTATCCGCATAAACATCAAATTTTTTGGATGCAAGCATGGTTAGGAGTTCCTTGAATGCTACCTTCATCATTCCTTGCTTTGCAAGATCAAGATAGCAGTTTATGAGGCATCTAAAATGCCATTTATTTAGATAATACTTGCCTATCTTGAATTTGTAGTTAAAATCATCTAGTTTTTTGAGATATTCTGCTGCTTCCTCTAGATTTTGGGATATTCCACCCTCCTTGGTGAATAGATAATTATCCCGTATCAGGTCAGAAATGCTAACTAGAACTGCAACCCTTTCAAATAATTCAGATGGCTTTTCAATGATTTCGTTCTTATTATCACGGAAAAGATAACGAGAAGCCAAAACCCTCAAACAATTAATATCGAAAGATTTTCCTACCGAATCAAGTGTTTTAGTATTTAACACTTTCATCTTTTCTTCTCTAATCTTCCTACGTTCATGGCGATACAGGATATAGCTCTTAGCAATATCGCTATGACCTTGATCGATTAGGGTTGATTCCACTAGATCCTGAATAGATTCTACACTTGGAGGGTTATTTGCTGAAAATCCATGCTCAGTTAATTTGGCTAGTACGCCATCGCAGAGTTGTGCCGCGATTTCCTTATCTGGATTGTTTGAAGCTGAAAATGCTTTATGTATTGCAATTAATATTTTGTCTCTGTTAAAGTCTGAAACTGATCCATCCCTCTTCCTAACTTGTGAAATAGAATGCTCTACCTGAGATTTGTTGTCTGCCACAATACTCCCCGCATACAGTGAGAATAATGAGCATATAACTTCTCTGCAAAAGGATTTTTGATCTAAGATCTAATTTAGGTGATTTTTTTTAACAAAATTTCAAATTTGCAGATCAGCGATCAACTGCAATATGACACTGGATCTTTATATGATATAGGTAGATTTGCAACTGGGGCATTTCTCGGCAAGTTTGGAGTCCTTAAATCCACAATTTCCACAGGTTGGTACTTGCATAATTGGCTTGAATGAGTTAGTAATGCTAGATGCTTTCTCAATAACTTTTTTAATTTTATCTCCATCAATTCCTCTTCCCATCATAATCTGTACGAACAAATTGCCATCAAGAATCTTACTAATCCTATTACATTCTATGATCTCTGTACTCTTTCCAGTCAGGTTTGATAATGTATCAATATCAAATTCCATTCCTTCTGAATATGTTTCATTGTTGGCAATTTCTTGTACAGAGTTTTTTCCATATTTATCACCGTCTAGAGAAATAAATCTATCAGAGCCATCACTACTAGTCATTCCAACAATTACATCAATTCCAAGTTCTTTACCCTTCTTTGAAGCAATATCTACAGCAGTTTCTACTACTTTGTGCAGAATTTCTTGTCCTTCTTTATTATCTTTGAATCCAAGTATACCATAAACTGCATTTTGTAAACCAACTAGGTTAACCACTAAAGATACCGTACCCCGTTGCATATATTGTGTGTTAGCAGCAAGTATTGGATTGACTCCCAGTCTGATAAGATTAGAGATGGTTTTGTTGCGTAAAGCCATAGCAGCTAAAGCAGGCTTCATTAACAACGCAAGTCTTGCTCGAAAATAGGTTTCATCTTTATTTGATTCGAATGCTAAACGTGGAAGGTTAATAGATAATGAACCAAGATGCAGTACAGTAGAAGTTGGATTTTTTTTACAAACAATTCCCTTTTGGGAGATATTATGTTTCGTAAACATGACTTTGCCTCCAAGAGAAATGATTTCGGATATTATAGATGATACATCTGTGATTTTCCCTTTCTCATAATCAATAACAAGACCGATCCTTGGGATTGGTGTAAGTTGTGCATACGTTTTGTATGCAGAGAGTACAGTTTTTACAATTTTTTGATCTGTTCCCAGTGGAATTCTAAATGAGACTACTGTTGAAGTTCTACTATACCCTACAGTTGTAGAAGATGTTGTAAAGGAATCAACAAGTTTGTTTTCAAGCTCAGATAAATCTTTTGAGTGTTTTGAGAGTAATGGAACTAGGTCATCCATAACTACTTCCTGAGAAGCCTCTTTTGAAATGAGTGCAATAATTATGGATAGCGCAGAAGATAGACTATCTAATGTTTTAACTGATGGAATTCTACAGACTCCGAGCGACTTCCCTTTGAGATCAAGGCCGTCCTCAATCAATGTCTTTACATTTATGAATATAGTATCTGGTAGGATTGACCATAATCCAAGATTAGTGATATGAAGGTCGGCTGATAAATGCGCATCTGCTATATCCTTTGGAAGTGTGCTTGTAAGAAGATGCTCAGCAAATACAGTTTGACCAGTCTTGAATAATAACCCCTCAGCTCCATTATCTACGTTTTCTGCATTTGATATCATTTCTTGTACTTCAAATGTAGGCAGTCCAACTCGTGCTAGTTTGTGTCTATACTCTTCATGCCCATGTTCTAACAGCACTGAATTAACCAACTCACGAATGAGAGAACCAGTCAGATATGCAGTCTGGTATTTGTAAATACGGTTTTCAACTTCCTCAGTTATTTTTTGTGCCAATTCCAGCGGTAAGCTACCCTCACGAACTAGCGATTGAATTATTTTCTGAGAATTAAACTCCTCAATTGAATCATGTGATGTTCTTACATACATTTTGCCGCTTTCAATAATTGATCGCTCTTCAATCTGTCTTGCAAGGCTTAGGACAAGTTTGCCCAGATTCGTAATTGTGTACCTTCTTTCGGATTTGTTTAAAGCTACAAGAGATTGTCTCAGTAATTTTCTTAGATGATATGCAAACTTTCCACTTTCTTTCTTTGATTTAAATCCAGCCAGAGATTTTAATTCAGAATAGGTAAGCGGTCCTTTTGAATTGAGAATTCTTAATATGTCAATTCTGTTTGGACTAGCCATAACAGAAAAGATCATCCTTACACGTTTGGATGTAGATTGTAATACTTGATTGCCTGATGGTTCTTCATTTAAAGTAAGTTCATCATCATCAATATCATCCATACCATCTAGATCCATATCAGATTCAAGATCTAGATCCTCCTCTAGTTCTAACTTTTTTTTACTCCCCAACAAAATTATTAATAAAAAAAGAAGTAATTAAGGTTTGTAAAATGATCAGAACTTTTTTGACATCAGTATTTACAACAAAAAACTGAAAATCCAGTTATTTCCTTTCTACATCCAACGAAAATTCAGTTGTTGAAAGTGTCTGTCCACAAGCTGGACATTTATTATTATAATGTTTTAGAACGTCCTTTACAGACTTGAGCATCTGCATGGTAGAGATCTTCTCACCGCATTTTCCACAGCTTATATCAACAGACATTAATCAAATTATGGTGCTAAATCGTATTAAATTTTAAAAAATTTTTTTTCATAATATACTAAAAATGATTTACAGTTTTTCCAAAACTATACCACGGTCGTCAAAACCAACCACCTTTAATGCTGTACCAATTGGCAGATCTTCTGGTTTTGATATATTTGCTAAAAATCCTGAAATCCTCAAATCAGAATTATCTATGCTAAGAACTACCCAAGCGTATGGTGCATATTTTTCAAATCCAGATGGAGGAACTGTCATAATTGTATATGTCTCAGCTTTGCCATGACCCTCTAACACAAAATCCTCAAATCCTCGCTTTCCACATTTTTTACAAAAGTATACAGTAGCTAAAGATAGATCCTCACAATTAACGCATTTGTGAGCTAGGATCTTCCCACCTTTTGCATGCTCTATAAAATCCTGTTTTTCACTCAATTTTATACACTTTGAAAAATATGAACTGCACAACTTGCACCAGTTGCACCAAAGTTTTGAGTTAATCCAATTTTTGCATTCTTGACAGTTCGCTCTCCTGCTTTTCCAGTTAACTGATCAAAAACTTCGGCTACCTGGCCTACACCAGTTGCGCCAATTGGATGCCCCTTTGATTTAAGACCACCAGAAGGATTAATTGAAATTTCACCATTAAGTTTGGTTTTACCTTCTCTAACAGCCTCTACACCCTTTCCCTTTTCAAAGAAACCAATATCCTCACTATCAACAACTTCAGCTATAGTAAAGCAATCATGAACTTCCGCAAAATCAACATCCTTTGGAGTAATTCCAGCCATTTTGAATGCAGCTTCAGCTGCTATTTTTGTGCTAGGTATTGTGGTGAGATGTTCTCTCCCTTGCAACGCTGCAGGTGATCCACCTCTCCCTGAACCAAGAACTTCAATATAGTCACCACCGTGTTCTTTAGCAAATTTTTCATTACACAATATCACTGCACTAGCTCCATCAGAGAATGGACAGCAATCATAAAGTTTTAGCGGACTTGCAACCACTGCGGAACTCATCACATCATCAACAGTGATCTTTTTTCTAAGATGTGCCTTTGGGTTTAGTAATCCGTTATCATGATTCTTAACAGCCACTTGTGCAAAATCTTCTTCTGTTGCATTAAACTCGTTTATGTAAGCTCGAGCCATTGATGCAAATAATCCTGGAAAGGAAGCACCAGCCTGACCTTCATAAAAAAAATCTGAGCAATATGAAAAATAAGTTGTTGTCCATTCTGTACCAGTATGTGTTACCTTTTCAACTCCAGTTACCAGTGCAACATCATAAAACCCTGCTGCAACATTTGCATACGCTTCCCTAAATGATACCGAACCGCTTCCACATGCTGATTCGATTGAAAGCGAGGGTCGATCTGAAATTCCAAGATTACTCATTACCACAGGTCCTAGGTGTACTTGTTTATCTGCTACACCAAAAACATTTGAGATGTAACCAGCTTTGATATCTTTTGATTCTATTCCTGCACTTTCAATTGCGCCAACTGATGCTTGAAGAGTGATATCAGTAATACTATCCTCTAATTTACCATACTTTGTACTTCCAGCACCTAAAACACAGACCTTTTCCATAAAAAACCCTGACAAGTTCCTTATAAAAATTCTTCATAAATTTTGATTAATGAAAAGTTTTTAGAGACTAGTAGTTTTGCAAAAAAAATCTAAAACCATCTGTATGAAAAATGGAAAAATATACCCTAAGAATCTAAGAGTAACAAAGAAGAGAGTAGAGAGTTTAAAAGACGATCTAAAACAGTATTTAGATTCAAATGGTTATCTATCATATTCTACAAAAAAGAAAAAATACATAATTCTTGGAACTAATTCTCCAAAAAATAGTCTTGCTCAATGCCCTCAATGTCATATTGGACAACTAGTGATAATACATTCACCAACAACAAAAAAGAAGTTTATTGGTTGTTCAAACTATACTAATGGATGTACTGCATCTGCACCTCTTCCACAAAAAGCTAAGCTGCGTAGAACAAAGAAATTCTGTGATATTTGTTATTGGCCGATAATTCAATACAGATATTCCAGAAAACAAAAATGGACAGAGCAATGTACTAACATACAATGCAAGACACGAAATGCTAAATCTTGAAGTTAGAATAGATTTTTGGCTTACGGTTTTTAAGAAGTGGTAATTTTTTACGTGTTTTATACAACTTCTGAAGAGAAATGTCAACAAATCCAATACCAACCTTCTTTTTCATGTCAAGTAAGATTTTGCCGAATGGATCCACGGCCAGACTTCTTCCACAGTAAATATTCCCTACATGATCAGGCGCAATTAGATAACATCCATTTTCAATTGCACGAATCGTATTGAATGTCAACCAATGTTCTTCTTTAGAGGGACCATTTACCCAAGCAGATGGAACAAATAATATTTCTGAGCCAGCCAATGCTAACTTCCTTGATATCTCTGGAAACCTCAAGTCATAGCAAATCAGCATTCCTAATGTACCAATTTTGGTCCTTAGAGGCTGTGCAATTCTTGAACCAGCCACCATCTTATCTGATTCTTTGAATCCTAATGCATCATACAGATGAATCTTTCTGTACGTCCTCGTTACTTTTCCCTTTTGATTAACTAGAAAGCATGTATCGTATACACGGTTTTTTTTTGTACTTTTCTCGTATAGTGTTCCAACAACCATGATAGAGTTACGCTTAGCCGCATTAGCAATTTGAGTCACAAAGTTTCCATTGATATTTTCGGCTGCATCTGCCAGCTGTTTAGGTGTCTGGGACGATTTAGTGTAAAACATCATAAATTCCGGAAATGCGCACACGTCAGCTCCGTGTTTTGCAGCTCTGGAAATATAATCAAGAATTTTTTTTAGGTTTTTGTTTTTATCAGTGGATGCTTTTAGTTGAACTACCGCAATTCTTACCATGATATTTGTAAACAAGATGAAAATAAAAAGATAGACAAAAAAATAAATGAAAAAAGGTTATAGCTGTTCTCCAGCTAAAAACCAGTTTCCTTTTGGGTTTTCGTTAAAGACCACAATTACATCCTGTTCTTTGGCAACTTTTAAAATCTCAACCGCAGATTTCGTTATCGCCTTGGCAAAATCGTCCTTTTGCTGTTGATCTCTGCCTGGATACATTGATACTGTTATCAGTGGCATGAAGATTTTTTTTTAACGTACAATTTATGTTGATGCTATCTATAATCTCCTCTATAGCCATAACGCGTTCCGTACGTAAACTGAGATCCATGAGATTTTCTGTATATGTATCCAACAGCAAGTCCTAGTACGAAGCCACCAATGTGAGCAAGATAAGCAACTCCACCTCCTGCAACACCAAATCCCCCTATGAAAAATGGTAATAAGTTTTGAAAAA
>LUME01000203.1_pt1 | contig 10682 bp, 10 predicted proteins | sample 729951 | NCBI WGS metagenome assembly LUME01 (sample SAMN03860271, study PRJNA289734) | marine metagenome | biome: seawater column; feature: ocean; material: water; isolation source: Red Sea water column Station 34 - depth 200m | place: Saudi Arabia: Red Sea | collected 2011-10-15 | depth 200 m | reverse complement strand
AGGCATGATGCCGTCATCGGCAGCGATGACCATCAGGGCAATGTGGATAGTGGAGACGCCGGCCACCATGTTTCGGATAAATTTTTCGTGTCCGGGGACGTCAATAATGGTGATGGATTGATCTAGGTAGGCGAACCCCAGATCGATGGTCATGCCCCGGGCTTTTTCTTCAGCGAGGCGATCCGTATCCGTGCCGGTGAGGGCCTTGACCAAGGCCGTCTTCCCGTGGTCAATATGACCGGCTGTACCGACAACTATTTGCATGATTCTCTTTGTGGTTAAATCGCACTGATTGCCCCTGCTAAATCTTTTTCCTGTCCTGGTATAACCGCTTTTAAATCAATGTAAAATGTATTCCCGTGGATGTAACCCACTACAGGATGCTCACCGTTTCGAAATAATGCCGCCAGTTTGGATGCGCGCATTCCCTTGGGTTTAAACTGAAATGCCATGCTTTCCAACTTCTCTTCCGGTAAAGATCCACTCCCTGCCTCTACATCAGATTCCACAAGAGAAATACCCAGTGTATCTACAGTCTTTTTCGCTAAATGGGAGAGTATTATTTCTCCTCTTTTCGTCAGAGATTTTCTAGAAGCCGTCATAAACAGTTTGTCACCGGAAAAAGTCACCAATCCCGCACCGGACTTTACCACATCCTGGACGAGCATGTCTCTTGGCACACCTTTGTAGGATAAATCCACAAGAGCGCCGCAGCCTAAGTCCGCCACGACAGGAATTCGCTTCTTTTTACCCAATTCTACCAATTCTGAGATGGTTACGACCTTGGTGAATCCCCGCACCACATAATTGCTGGTGTGGACCCACAAAATCATGCCCGTATTTTTGGTGATGGCCTTTTCATAATCTTTCAGGTGGGTGCGATTGGTAGAACCCACTTCTTTAAGAATGCATCCGCTTTTTTTAATGACATCAGGAATGCGGAATGAACCACCGATTTCCACTTGTTGCCCTCGAGAAACGATCACTTCTTTTCCTTCACCCAATTCATTGAGGGCCAAAAGCACCGCCGCCGCATTATTATTCACAGCCATGGCGGACTGGGCACCGGTAAGTGCGGATAGCAATCCATTCACATGATCTTGTCTTTGACCTCTCGTGCCTGTGGGTAGATCAAATTCTAAATTAGTATAACCGGAAATACGCCTCGCCACTTGTTTGGCGATGGAATCTTTCATGGGTGCCCGACCCAAACCGGTGTGAAGGACAATCCCAGTACCGTTAATAACGGATTGCATATTGGGAGCCATTAACCGTTCAATTTTGGATAAAATATTTTGAGTGATTTGGGCTCGTTTCAGTTTGAGCGAACCCTTTTTTGCAGAACGGCGAAACCTATCCAATTCTGATTTTATTATATAGGTTATATATTTATTATTATGTGATTTATATTGATCAGATTCAAGTAATACTTCTGATACTGAGGGCAGTTCTTTGAGTTGATTTTGGGTCATGGTGTCGCGGAAAGTATATTAATTAATACCCTGAATCAAGACCTTACCGCCGCTCTTCGCATGAAGAAGGCAAATACTACACTAGGGATAAGCAGTATACCCATGGCGGGGAATACGGCAGCTACGCCCATATTTTCTGCAATGAGTCCGCTGAATCCAGCAGCGAATGAGCCTATTCCAAAACTCAAGAAAAAGCTGATACCGTAACCCAGTCCCCTATTCTGGCTGTGGGTAAAACGGGCAATGAGCGTATTGCCAATGGGCTGGTTGCTGAAATAAGCCACACCCAAGAGCAAACTGGATATAATGAGAAAAATATCGGTGGTATATCCCATGAGTATCAACAGGGGGATATTGGCCATTATAATAAAAATGAGTGCGGTGGTCTTGCGGAACCGCTCCCCTATCTTTGCGCCGACCAATTGTCCGCCTACACCGGCAATAAAGACCATGGTGGGAAATATCCCCGCTTTCATATTGGCGCTAAGATTCGGGAGGGTGGCATTGGTATTTTCTGCAAAATGAACAGGCATAAAGGTGGTAAATCCATAATAGGCCATGCCCATGAGGGCATTGGTGAGAAAATAGAGAATCAAGGCGGGCTTATTGGTGGCCTCCTCATGGTTGGCGAATTCTTCTTTAGGGATGGTACTCCGTTTGCGATAGGGAATGGCAAAAAATGTACTGATAGCCAGAATGCCATTAAAAACACCGAGGAAAGCATAGGCCGAACGCCAGGAGATTAATGCAGCCAATGTGGTGGCCAAAAGGGGTCCGGCCGCTGATCCTGTAGAACCGAATATGCCATGAATGGCCATCCCCCTTGTGAGAGACTTCACCCGATGAGAAATAAGGGTAAGTCCAGCTGGATGGTATATACTGCAGAAAAAGCCCATAAGTCCCAAGCCAACTACCATCATTTGAAATGATCCGGATAGTGCCACCAAAAGAGCTGATATAGATGATCCTAACTGGTAAATAAGTAAAAGCTGACGCCCGCCGAATCGCTTCTCGGCCCATCCTGCAGGAATGGCGCCCAAACCGAACATGAACGCGCTGACTGTGACTACAAACCCAAGCGTGTCAAGTCCTACGCTGAATTCATCTCGAATGACGGGAATAAGGCTGGGCAGGGCCAACATAAGTGCATGCACCGATAGATGACTTCCACCGGTGATACTCAGAATGGTCTTTTCAAAATGGGTCATAAATAAAAAAGCCTCACCACCAAAGGTAATGAGGCTTTATAATAAAATGGAAAAACTGAATTACCGTTTCTCAGCGATACGCGTCGCTTTGGATCCGGTCAGTTTCCGCAGATAATTGAGTTTGGCGCGACGGACTTTACCGCGGCGTTTTACTTCAATATTCGCAACCATGGGTGAATGGATTGGGAAAATCCGTTCTACACCAATCCCGCCGGAAATTTTCCGAACGGTAAATGTTTCAGAAATATCACTGCCTTTACGGCCGAGTACAATACCCTGAAATTTCTGGACACGCTCTTTACCACCTTCAACCACGCGCACGTCAATGGAGACCGTATCTCCTGCACCAAATTCAGGTACGTCTGTTTTGAGTTGGCCTTCTACAACCGGTTTCATCTTATTCATCGTTTTTCTCCGATTACTTTAATCTTAGATAATTTTTCCAAATATCAGGACGCTTTTTTTGCGTCGCTTCTTCACGGCGTTTCTGACGCCAGGCTTCAATCTTTTGATGGTGCCCCGTTAATAGTACATCCGGCACATCCATTCCTTCAATGTCTCGCGGTTGGGTATAATGGGGCGCATCCAATAAATCCGTAGCGAATGTATCACTCAACGCCGAATCCAGTTTATTCAACACACCGGGGATGAGCCGTACCATGCTATCAATCATGATCAACCCAGGGATTTCTCCACTGGTGACCACAAAATCTCCAAGGGAATATTCATGGGTCACATATTTTTCGATGACCCGTTCATCCACACCCTTATAGTGTCCGCAAATGACAATAAGCTTTTTCACAGTGCTGTTTTCTTCAGCAGAACCGTGATCCCAAGGCTTCCCCTGAGGTGATGGGTAGATCATCCGTAGATCATCTGGCCCACCTACCGTTTCGATGGCATGTTCAATGGCCTTAAATAAAGGCCCCGCCATCATCACCATACCGGCACCGCCGCCGTATGGCGTATCGTCTATTTGACGATAATTGCCTTCGCCATATTCCCGGAGGTTGATGATATGAAGGCTAACCTTCTCTCGTTCAACCGCCTTTCGGAGCATGGTGTGCTCCACTACCGATTCCACCATTTGTGGGATCGGTGTAATAATGGCGATTTGGGTCTTCAACCTAATAAGCCGTCCATGGGAGTGATGGTCACAATGCCCATCTGTACATCCACCGCACGGACAATTTCCGGTACGACCGGAATCAATACTTCTTTTCCGCCCCTATCGATAACATATACATCGCTGGCAGGGAGATTCATCATATCTGTCAATTCGCCCACAATTTCACCATTGTCTGCAACCACAGTTGCCCCCAAAAGGTCCGGCGATATCATATTGATGGGATCTTCATCCGTAATGGAGGCAAATAATAGCTGCCCAATCATGGATTCTGCTTCATCACGATTTTTGGATCCTTCAAATAAGAAGCGACGTTTTTTATCTACGCCTGTGATCTTTTTGAGCTTCACATCCCGAGCCAAATTCGAATCAAAACCGATGTAGAGTGGTCTATCCACATATTCGTCAAACTGACGGATAAGAGGACGAACACCCACTTCGCCGTTTAAGCCGGCTGCGCGGGTAATTTTTGCAATGGCAAAAAGCTTATTGCTCATTCGTATCGATAATTTCCAATTGGGCTCTTTTGCCGCCCTCTTTGGCGTTGATGGCAAATAATATGGTCCGAATTGCTGAAATATTGCGACCTCTTTTACCAATTACTTTACCAAAATCACCATCACCCACTCGCAATTCGAATAGAATCGTATCATCCGATTCAATGGCCTGAACGTCCACTTCATCTGGTTTATCAACCAATTGCTTCACTGCGTATTCAATGAATTCCTGCATCTTCTATCTCCTTTTCGTCAATATGCTTTATGCGTCTTCAGTTTTTTCTTCTTCAGCATCCCCGTCATCACCAGATACTTCTGCTTCCGTTTCTTCTTCAGCAGGTTTCTTTTCTGGCGCTTCGTCAGTACTTTCCTCAGCTGCCTCTTCTTCAACAGGTGTTTCTACTTCTTCCTCGACTTCCGGTTCAGCTTCAGTCTTCTCGGATGCTTCTACGACTTCTTCTTCGGGAGCTGCTTCTGCTTCAGCTGGTTCTTCAGCTGGTGCTTCGTCAGTACTTTCCTTAGCCGTCTCTTCTTCAACAGGTGTTTCTGCTGCTGCTTCCGCTGCAGCTTCTGCGGCAGCCGACGCTTCAGCATCGGCCTGTGCCTTCGCTTCTGCTTCTTTTAACTTTTTATCTGCACGTGCAGCACGTTTCTTCTTGGTTTCTTCCCGATTCATGGCCCATTTCTTCATTTCTTTTTCGATGGCTTTTTCATCCAACCCTTGTTGGGTTAAATGCCACCGATGTGCCAATCCACTCCGCTTCATTAATCCATAAGCAGCTTCAGAAGGCTGTGCGCCTGTTTTGAGCCATTCCATGAAACGGTCTTCTTTTAAATCGTATGATTTGTTTGCATCAATTGGATTGAACCAACCCAATTCCTCAATGGCGCCACCATCACGACGATTCCGTGAATCCATTACCACCACACGGTAAAAAGGTCTGTTTCTACGTCCGATTCTTTTTAATCTAATTTTCGTAGCCAATGCGTTAATCTCCTTAGTTTAATCCCATCATTTCGTTTTTCAAATTTTTTGGCAGTTTCATTTTGCCCATTTTCTTCATCATTTTTTTCATTTGAGCAAATTGCTTCAAAAGCTGGTTAATTTCTTGGACCGGCCGTCCCGATCCTTTCGAAATCCGTGTTCGGCGAGATCCGTCTATAATATTTGGGTCCTTTCGTTCAGATGGCGTCATTGAACTGATTATGGCTTCTGTCCATACCAGTTGACGATCATCTAGATCGATACCTTTTAGCATCTTACGGTTCATTCCAGGCATCATGCCCATAATTTGGTTCAGTGGACCCATCTGTTTGAGCTGTTTGAGCTGATCCTTAAAATCATCCAGATCAAAGGTCGCTTTCTTCAGCTTTTCTTCTAAGGATTTTGCCTGGTCTTCATCCACAATACTTTGGGTTTTTTCAACCAGAGACACCACATCGCCCAGACCTAAGATTCGATCCACAATTCGTTTTGGATCGAACAGCTCGAGTCCATCTGATTTTTCGGATACACCGATAAATTTAATCGGTACTCCAGTCACAGCGGTGATACTCACGGCGGCGCCACCTCGGGCATCTCCATCCAACTTGGTCAGGATCGTTCCCGTTAGAGGCAGAGCTGCAGAAAAGGCTTCGGCGGAATTCACCGCGTCTTGCCCGGTCATTCCATCCGCTACGAATAAAATTTCATCGGGAGAAACCGCTTCAGCAATCTCTTGCACTTCTGTCATCATTTCACCATCCACATGGAGACGACCTGCTGTATCTAAGATTACCACATCGGTTTTCGATGCTTTCGCTTCTTCAACTGCACTTTGACAAATAACTACCGGATCTCCGGCACCTTCCTCATACACCGGCACATCAACGGATTTGCCTACTTGGACCAATTGCTCAATCGCTGCAGGACGATATACATCCGCCGCAGCCATCATGACTGACTTTTTCTGTCTTTTCAACAGGTTAGCCAGTTTTCCGCAAGTGGTGGTTTTACCCGCCCCTTGTAGGCCTGCCATTAAAATAACGGCCGGTTTCTTTGAACCGAGTTCAAGCGGCTTGGCGTCTTTCCCCAAAAGGGTCACCAATTCATCGTGAATGATCTTAATGAATTGTTCGCCCGGTTTTACGGATTTTAGAACTTTCGTCCCTTCGGCACGATCTGTCACGCGGCTCACAAATTCTTTCGCCACCTTGAAGTTTACATCCGCCTCTAAAAGGACGCGGCGAATCTCTCGAGATGTCTGCTGAATATTCGAGTCGGTAATCTTTCCCAAACCGCGTAGGTTTCGGAAGATGGTGTCGAACCGGTCTGCCAGCTGATTAAACATAAATTTTCGGCTCAATAAAAGCTTGGGAAATTAACTTACTTTTCTTCTCTAAATCAATAAAGAAAGCGAAACCATTTCTACCTTATTTTCTTCTATGGAATATGGTATATCATCTACGGTTTCATCCGATCTGTCTAGAATTAGAGAATTGAATGAAATGGCGCTTCCAGCCGTTAATAGTATCCCCATTGAGGATTTCAATCATTTTTTGGATGTAGCTGATTACTTTAAATCTATTTTTATAGCGGACAAATTAGTGGGGTATTTAATCGCCCTTCAGCCGAAAAGAGATTATGATAGTGTGAACTATAAATATTTTGAAGCAAATTATGATTCATTTATGTATGTAGATAGAATCGTTATTGATTCCAATTATCAAGGTATGGGACTGGGGAAATTATTTTATGATGATCTTTCTCAATTCACCCGTGGCCGTGCACCTATCATCACATGCGAAGTGAATATTCATCCACCGAATCAAAAATCAATAGCATTTCATAAACATTATGGATTTAAACAAGTAGATACTCAATTATCTGAAGGCGGTTCCAAGGAAGTATCCTTGATGGTTTTGGATTTATAGATATCATTTTAATATGATCATTTTCCTTGTTTTGGTAAAATCTTTTGATTGAAGTTGATAAAAGTAAATGCCAGCAGAAACAGATTTATAAATTTTGTTCCTTGTATTCCAGCGAATGGATTGATATCCAGCAGACATTTCTTCGCTAACAAGTTTTACAACCTCCCTCCCCATAATATCATAAATCACTATGTCCACAAAAGTTTGCTTCGGCAGGTCAAAATTAATGGTGGTAATTGGATTGAAGGGGTTGGGATAGTTCTGATGTAAGGAAAACTCTTTAGGAACCGGCTTTAAAATTATTTCCTTTGAGCCCTGGCTTACGATTTTTCCATTGGCGTTGAACATCCGCTAAAAAGCACTTACGGATATATCTTTTTTACCATTAACAATGTATGGCACATTGATTGAGTGAATCCCTGGTTCCAAATATCCGGCAATAAAATTATACTCGCCATTCAAAGTGTCTATATGACTTATTATAATATCTTCATTTGAATCGGGGGTGCCCGAATTCACTATGCTAACATTCAATTGAGGATAAACCAAATTAAAATCAACGGAACTGATATTTGCATCCAATTGTATTTTAAGGCTACTGCTTTCAATTATATAGTTCAATTCTTTACCTAAATTTGCCAGGGGGATTTGTTGTTTTCCGCTCTTATTTAGATTCCAGTGCCACATAAGTGTAAAAGCAGCTGCGTCATAAATGTCGAATTTCCCATCAACAATTGGTTTTAAAAATGGCACATTACCAGTAGTCGGTCCCAGTTCGTATTGTAAATCTTTAGATTGCCAACCAGTGACCAATTTTGTTAAATCAGAGGCATCAACAGACCCATCAACGTTATAATCACCGAGATAACCAACAGGAAAAGTAAAAACATCATCCTCTGCAACGGTACCAGCCCTATCCTTTAGGCCTAAAACGTTTATCGATATATCATCTCCACCAGTAAATGGGCCTGAAATTGTAATATCATATTTTTTCTGTTCAACTAATTTATATTCAATTTTGTATTGGTCATTTCGAGCTGAAGTAAGGTTGATTACCCCTTCTATCACTGGTTCAGAAAGATCCAGCTCAACTACTAAGTCTCCGATAATAGGATTTAGGGAAGTCCATTCCTCTGAAGCCGATAAAACGGATGGTGGTACAATGTCAATTAAAACACCATTGGATGAACTGACTTTCGATTCTCGGCCCATATCATCAACACCTCTAACATGAAAAAAATAAGTTGAATCGTGACTCAGTTTCAAACCGGAGGTGGTTGCACTTGTATCACTCCCCACAGATTGCCAGTCTGCAATATTATTTTCACTAAATGTTCCTATAGCAAATTCATAAATAACTGAAGGATTGTTTTCAAATTTTCTCCAATGTGCGGATAGAGAGGTTGAGTCGTTCCACAGCACCAAATCTTTTTCATCAAGGCCATCCAAAATAGCTGTTGTCCGTAATAATCTCAAAGCACGCACACTTTCATATGCACCAATATCTGGTATTGACCCTTCTGGATTGGGCCTGAGATCCCCATTGAGATCCGAGGAAGGAGTACCAGAAGATAACCCTGCACCAATTGCCGGTGAATATGGATCTAAGTGATAATTACTCAAAAAAATCGGTGAATCGGTAATATTCCCATCTCCCCAATGAATAGTTGCATTATCATTAGTTTTTACGGAATCCTGTCCCCCTTCTAAAATGGAATAACTAATATCAATTTCCCAGGGGTTATTATCACCAGAAAAATATATTTGCTGAGGCATATTGTTCCAAATAATCGAGTTAAGAATGGTGGGTTTATTGGTGAATTGGCCATTGAAAAGGTCTAAATATAAACCGCCACCATAAGTAGACTGATTATCAGCAATTGTTACATGGTTAAATTTAGCCCCTGCCCCTTCCTGACCCATGTATACTCCCCCTCCATAAACAGCAGAATTATTTACTATTAATATATTAGTCAACTGGGGTGCCGAAAACCAGCAATATATCCCACCTCCCTGACCATCCACATCATCAAGCGTTCGATTTCCTTTAAGAACTACATTACTGATTACAGGATGAGATAGAAGTGAGCAGTTTATTCCACCACCCGAATTCGTAGCCGTATTATTGATAATATTAAGATTATTCAGAGTTGGACTGGCTCCCTTACAATATATACCACCACCATGGGTTTGGGCATCATTGATAGAAGTACCGGAGCCATTTTGGATAGTGAAACCACTTAATACAGATGAAGTATCTTCATTATTTACGAATGAAACCACACTGCCGTTTTTATTTCCATCGATGATCGTAGAATAAATATGAGTTGGATCTCCTGTTGTCATATATAGAGATCCTAGCTTAATGCCCTTACCCATAAAATTTATATTTTCAAGATACGTCCCATCGGATACCAGTACTGTCCCGCTTTTACTCACCGCATTGATTCCCGTTTGAATTTCATTAAAAGGACTTTCTTCAGTACCAAGCCAAGGGCCTCCAATATTGGAAGCATTAACAAAAACAAAATTATCTATGTAATTAATAACCAACGTATCACTTGATTCACTCCCTATACCATTAACTTCTGTGAACATTATTATATCTACTTTTCCTGTACCTAATCCCGTAGGAACAATTAGCTGAGGGGCAATCCCGAACAGTGAATCAGTTTTTGTACCGAGATTAGTCCCCTGGAGTGTTTTGCCGTCTTTTGATAAAAATACAGACCAACCCACCGTATCAACTCCATAAGCAGAAACCAGGATTGTATCTTCAGCCGTAATCGTATTTACTGCCGTCCAATCACTTTCTAAATTTTTGTAAACTTCTCTTGTTATAGGTGCATCAGGAATTGTTTTTAGGTTAAATGTAAATGGCCAACTTGTTAGTAGGCTGTCTCCCATAACCGCGACCCTTGTTGTGCAAAGACCTGTATCTATCCCTAAGGGTATTCTAACAAAAAGTTCCGTTTCAATGGAGGGCTCCTTAAAAAGGAATCCTTCATTCACATTTTCGTTTTGGTAATAATTCACTGTGGTCGTAGCAAAGGGTGATCCAAAATTGATTCCGGTCAATGTTACCATTTGTCCAGGAACCGGTTCAGCGGGAGATATTTCGTATATATCGGGAAAGTGACATTTTGATGTGTTTTGATTACCAATCGAGGAAATACATGAAGGGTAAGAAGGACAAAGATTATTATTTTGCAGAGAAATTTTTGACAAGTTTGGTAAGTCGCATAGATTTGAAGGCGCTATCCCCCTGAGTTGATTATCATTTAAATAGAGATGAGTTAAACTATTGAGGTTACCAATTGTCTTTGGAATCCTTCCTGTTAGTTGATTACTATTCAAAGTGAGATAAGTTAATTTACTGAGGTTGCCAATAGTCCCTGGGATCGAACCAGTGAGTTGATTACTATATAAATAGAGACGTGTTAAATTACTTAGGTTGCCAATAGTC
>LUME01001054.1_pt1 | contig 10686 bp, 6 predicted proteins | sample 729951 | NCBI WGS metagenome assembly LUME01 (sample SAMN03860271, study PRJNA289734) | marine metagenome | biome: seawater column; feature: ocean; material: water; isolation source: Red Sea water column Station 34 - depth 200m | place: Saudi Arabia: Red Sea | collected 2011-10-15 | depth 200 m | reverse complement strand
CTCATGAACTGCTCGATCCATTCGCGAATCCCAGCCGAATTGGTCTGGCGGTAGCGCCGTTCGAGATTGTGTATCACCCCTTCGAAACCGCCGGAATATTCACCGGAGAACCGTTTCGACTTGTACTGCATTTTCACCTGATCGTCACCGGTCCCGCGCATCAACACTTCCTTCGCCCGTTCGGGAAGCTTGTACCACGGCGTGGTAAACTTGAAATCATAGTGGAGTGCGAGGCTCTTAAGGATGGCGCTGTACCAGCTCCCCCGGGGCTGTTCCCCAAGGGGAACAATGGCGCCCTGAATGAGCGATTTCTTCTTGTCAGGCACAAGATACTCCGGATCGATCTCCATCCTTGAACCGAGGCCGTCGCAAGTCTTGCACGCACCGTAAGGAGAATTGAAAGAAAACATCCTCGGCGACAGTTCTTCCATGCTCACTTCACACTTGGGGCAGGCAAAATGTTCGCTGAAAAGATGCTCCTTGTCCCCGAGCACGTTGATAATGACGAGTCCCGAACCGATTTTGAGCGCCAGCTCGACCGACTCCGTCAGCCGGTCTTTGACACTATTATTGAGTATGATCCTGTCCACCACCACCTCAATACTGTGCCGGCGGTTCTTGTGAAGGATGATCTTTTCGGCGAGGTCCCTCAGTTTCCCGTCCACCCGAACTCGCACAAAACCTTCTCGGCTGATCTCCCGGAACACCTCTTTAAACTGACCCTTCCTCCCCCTCACCACCGGCGCGAGGACCTGTAGTTTTGACTCCGCGGGAAATCTGAGAACAGCATCAACAATCTGCTGAACTGTCTGCCGCCGAATGGGATCGCCGCAACTCCAGCAGTGAGGCTTGCCGATCCGGGCGTAGAGGAGGCGAAGATAGTCGTGAATTTCTGTGACGGTGCCTACTGTGGAACGAGGGTTTCGGGATGACGCCTTCTGCTCGATCGAGATGGCCGGCGAGAGGCCCTCAATATAATCGACGTCCGGCTTCTCCATCAGGCTCAGAAACTGTCGGGCGTAAGCGGAGAGAGATTCGACGTACCGGCGCTGACCTTCGGCGTAGATCGTGTCAAAGGCGAGGGACGATTTCCCGGAGCCGGAGAGCCCCGTCACAACCACGAACCTGTCACGCGGAATTTCGACGTGTATATTCTTGAGGTTGTGCTCCCGCGCACCCCGGACGACGATTCTATCAGTTGAACTTGCCATAGCGACGAACCAGGTAAGTTATTCCTCCCCAAAATGCTTTCAAACAGGAAAGTCAGATTTTTCGGCTTAAAGAGACTGAAGGTGGCTTCAGCTCCGGCGGACAGGAGATTCCCCGGCAGAATCGAGCATGAGATCGGGAAAGTCGGAGATGAGTCCATCGACTCCCCGCTCCAACAGCCATTTCATGGCGGGCAGATTGTTCACTGTCCAGACGTTGATGCGGAGTTTTCTCCGCTTCGCCCGCTGGAGCTCATTCTCGTCGAGCATATGAGCAGCGGGATGGATCATGTCCGGGTGCACCAGGTTGACCCAGCGAGGCTTCATGAGAACAAGGGGTACATTTTCGTCACTCCAGAGGTACGCCGTAGGGATCCGGCGGTTGAGCATTTTCACGCGCCACAGGACCAGAGGATTAAAACTGGAAATTAACACTCTGCGGTCAAGATCATGTTTTCCAATGAGGCGAGTGACTTTCGGCACGGCTCCCAAATCCGAGGCCGATTGCGATTTTATCTCGATATTCAAGATCGCTTCGATGGGAAGGGACGAGATCAGTTCGTCCAGTGTGGGAAGAGAGGCGTGGTCAACTCCCTTGAATCTGACTCCGGCGTTAATCGTCTGAAGATCAGCGTAAACGGTTTCGTGGATGTAGCCGTAGCCGTCGGTTTCCCGCTCAAGGTCGTGATTGTGAGAACAGACCACTTCTCCATCGGCGGTGCAGAGCACGTCCATCTCAACCGCTCTGAGGCCACTCTCCATTGCCTTCTGGAACGAGGCGAGAGTATTCTCAGGCGCCTCCCTGGGCGAGCCTCGGTGCCCCATCAGCAAGGGCCCGTTTTCGTAGAGATGGCTCACATCCATCGGACTGTCGCGATCCGAAGAGGGGACAAGGAGAAGCTTTCGAAAGCCGGAATTCCTGATGACTGTTTCATCCATGAGCGTCGTTCGGTATCGCCCGGCGTTGTACATCTCTGCCTGATCTGAGTAGTGGGGACTGCCCGGCAGACCGGACTGACCTGTCGGCAGAATGAACTGCGTGCGGTTCATATCGGACAGATCGACAATCCTCCTGAAGGATGCGCCTACCACCTGCCGGAAAGGGGCCGAAAGAGAGTATTCGCCATTGTTGATAGTCGTGCTCGAACCGCCGCTCTCGAAAGGCCCTACATTGAATCCGAATATCCGATCGAGCAGCGGCATGGCGCCGCCGATGGCATGGTCGTGAGAAAGGATGTGGAGTCTCCCCCACCACCAGTCGGCGGGCGAAGGGCCGAGTTGCTGTTCCAGTTCGATCATGGAATTGTCAAAGGCGATTCTGATAATCTCGTTGAGGCTTTCCACTCGGTTCGGTGTTCTAACGTCGTCCACCCAAGAGGAGCCGCCGTTCGTCATGACAGCACGGAGATTTCTGAGCGGGATGCCCCAGTTGCCGGTCGCCCCCACGGGGCCGATCCATCCGGTGTAAAACTTCTCCCCTAGCAGAGCCATTTCATCGGCGTATATCGCTTCCATCAGGTTCGACATCATGATGCTGAAAATGAGCGCTCCCGCGGACCGGGCGCTGTAATCTCCATCCCAGCGCGACAGGTGATCGAGAGCGATTCTGTGACTTTCGCGTTCCGGGGAAATCCCCGCCAGAGCCTGGGCGAACTCTTTGGACATCTCACGGCCAAAAGGGGAAACGATATCATTCTGTACCTCCGCCATGTCTTCAACCGTCAAGTCTGTTCTGTCCCCTAACATTTCTATTATTCTTTCGTGACGCGACTTGTCATGCCAGAGGCTGGAGACGTAGTGAGGAAACTCCTCAGGAACTGTCCGGTTGTTCGCCGTCGCGATGAAGCCCCGTTCGGGATTGAACAGGAAAGGCAGATCGGTCGGCTCAACGAACCTTTCCCAATCAAATTCACTCGTTTCACCGGGAAGAGGGATAAGTGTTTCCGCCCCTTTGCGAATGGGGAGACGGACACCCGGCCGCCATCCGATGTTTCCGGCTCTGTCGGCGTAGACGATATTCTGCCCCGGCACCGTGAAACTGGCGACGGCCTCGGAAAAGTCCGCCCAGTCCTTCATCCGGTTCAGACCGAGAAACGCCTCAACTTCGTTGCTCATGTCGTGGCCGGTCCAGCGGAAAGAGATGGCACTGTCCAGCTTCTTTGCCAGGGGGTGGATATCCGAAATCAGAGGGCCTCGGTGTGTCTCACGCACCGTGAACGTATGCGTACCGCCCCCCTTTATTTTGACCGTCTCTTCTCGCACTTCCATCTCTTCCCATCGGTCATTGTGGAAGTACCTGTTTGGCGTCTGATGATCTACCGTTTCCAGATAGAAATCAAGATCATCGGTCATCAGGTTCGTGAAGCCCCAAGCCGCATTTCTGTTCTGACCGAGGACGATAAACGGCACACCGGGGAAGGAGGCACCGCTCACATCGTAGCTCCCTCCAACAAGATGCATTTCGTACCAGACAGACGGCTGGTTATAGCCGAGATGGGGATCGTTGGCGAGCAGAGGTTTTCCCGATCTAGTTCTCGAGCCTGAAATGGCCCAGCTGTTGGAGCCGAGGTGCCCTCCAGCCGTGCCGAGAAGGCGGCGGACTTTATCGTCGGCAGAAGAGAGCGTCTCCCAGATTGATGCTAGATCGGCTGAAACTGTCGGCAAGGAAGCCGGTTTTTCATCCGGCGCCACGGGCCACAGCTCCAGCGCTTTTTGCGCTCCGAACATATAAGCCACTTGGCCAAGGAGCATCTCAGGATACCACGATTGCGAGAGGGAGTAAGCCATCATCCGCGCGTAGCCGGTGGCATGTTTCGGCTCCCACCGGATCGGCTTTATCCTGAGAAGCTTGAACTCGACCGGAAGTCTGCCGCCGAGTTCATCAATGTAAGCATTGACGCCTCTGCAAAAAGTTTCCATCGCCGCCCGTGATTCCGGCTTTAGGTGATCGACCAGTTTTTCTCCTGTCTTGGGGATCCCCCATGTCCTGAGAAAAACGTCACTTTCCAATTGACTTTCACCGAAGAGTTCAGACAGTCGTCCTTCTGTCGTGGCGGCGTTCACTGTCATCTGAAAAAGCCGCTCCCGGGCCATGAGATATCCCGTGGCAAAGAAGAGGTCGTCCTCGTTCTTCGCATAGACGTGAGGGACTGCGTAATCGTCAAAAAAGACCTCTACATTCTGGGACAGCCCCGACAGTTTCACTTCCCCTTCATAGGGCGGTATGGGGCTCTTCAGGTAGAACCGCACGCCCACAATCAGGGCCAAGGCGACAGTCGCTGATACTGTCAGGATTTTCTTCCTGCTCATCTCCTCAATCTGGTTTTTGTTCACGTTAATTCTGTCTCTTGTCTTCTCACTCTGTCATGACAGTCAGCTTTTCCACCGTCACAGGTGTGTGCCCGAAATCGTCTTCCACACGTCCCTCAATCAGGTATGGTCCCCGACTTCGGATAAAACCTCCGAACTTACGGTATGGTTCTTGTTCTGCGCGTGGTGATCATCCAGCCCGTCAGTGTCACTTTTTTCCCTACGTGCCGATGCAAGTCACGAGCATGTACAAATCCACCGATTTTTTCAGCGTGCCGCCGAAGCGCCTCTTCCCAAATCCAGAGCGGATGTTTCTCTATAGTCAATTCCATCAACTCCAGTTCATCCCGCAGCTTTTTGTCTAACGGATAGTCCACCGCCGGCACAGCGGACGACGACTTCACGGCGCCGGGAAACAGCCCCTCGCCGCTCACCTTAATTTTGTCGTAGAACAGTCTCAGTCGCCACAGGTGCTGGGGGCGGGTGTATCCAAATGAGTCAAAGGCGCCGCACCGGATGAGCGCTTCCACTTCCCCATAAGCAGGCTTCAGCCGGACGCAGAAATCCTCCAGCGATTCGAAGGGGCGTTCCTCCCGCTTTGCCAGCAATTTTGTAAGCGTCGCCTGAGTCAGCCCTTTTATCTGGCGGAGGCCGATGCGGAGTTGTGGCGCCACATCCTCTGCCGTAAAGTGCAACTCCGCCTCGTTCACATCCGGCGGGAGGACGACGATGCCGAGCCGACGGGCCTCTTCCAAGTAGCACGACGTTTGATAGAAGCCGCCGTAGTTGGACATGACCGCCGCCAGAAACTCCGCCGGGAAGTGCGCCTTCAGCCACGCCGACTGAACTGAAATCACCGAATATGCCGCTGAGTGGGCTTTGCAGAAAGCGTAGCCGGAGAAGGCTTCCATCTGCCGCCATATTTCCAGCGCCGCCTCCACATTTACCCCTCCCTTCACCGCGTCTTCTATAAAACGATCTCGATGTTCCATAAACGGCTCTTCGACGCGCTTGCCGCTCATGGATCGCCGAAGTTTATCTGACTCACCTAAACTCCATCCCGCCACCGCTTCGGCGATCTTAATGACATCTTCCTGATAGAGCATAACGCCGTGCGTCTCTTTCAGTAATTCAGTGAGGGATGGATGAACCGTTCCCACTTCCTCCTTGCCGTGGTGGCGCTTCACGAAGTGCCGGAGCATGCCCGAATCGGCGGGGCCGGGACGGATGACCGAACTGGCAGCGGTGATCATCTCGAAAGTGTCCACCTTCAGTTTTTTCAGAAGTCCACGCATTCCCGGCGATTCTATCTGGAACACGCCCATGGTGCAGCCTTCACGGACGAGCGCTTTCGTCTTCTCATCCATTTCGGGCATGACGTGGCGGTCGAACGGTACGCCGTACTTCTGCTTCAGTGTGTCCGCCATCTCTGACACCACGGTGAGGGAGCGCTGTCCCAACAGATCGATCTTCACCAGTCCCACTTTCTCCACGCCGTGCATATCAAACTGCGTCACCACCGGCCCTTTTGCGGATCGCTGAAGCGGTACGTAATCGGTGATCTTCCCCGGTGAGATGACGATACCGCCGCAGTGGATGCCCATATGTCTTGGCCGCCCTTCAAGCTGCCGCGCCAGCCGGAAGACCTCCCCGTACCGCGAATCTCCCCTCTTCCATTTTCCCTCTCCCATCTTTTCATGTCGCAGTGGCAGCTCCCGTGACAGTCGATTGATTTCCCGCTCGGAAAGACCCACGGCCCGCGCCACGTCCCGCACCGCTCCCCGGAGGCGGTAGGTGTTGAACGTGGAAATCATGGCGACACGCTCTTTCCCGTAGCGTTCATAGACATACTCAATCACCTCATCTCGCCGTTTCCAGCAGAGGTCCACGTCGATGTCCGGCGGCTCTTTGCGCTCCGGATTGAGGAAGCGTTCGAAAATGAGATTGTGCTCCATTGGATCTACCGGTGTCGTCCCTAAGAGATATGACACCATACTCCCGGCCGCCGAACCGCGCCCCACCGTGGGGATCCCCTGTCTGTTCGCCCACCGCACAATGTCCCAGACGATAAGAAAATAGTCTGCGAAACCCATTTCTATAATAATATCCAGTTCGTAGGTGAGGCGTTTCAGCACGTCAGTGGTGATGGGGTCGTACTTCTCCCCCAGTGCCTTGTGACAGACCTTTACTAAAAGATTTTCAGAGCGCTTCGGCTCAGCGTCTTGCGATAAATCGGAAAAGTGTGTTAGAGTGCTCATGTGTTAACGTGTCGGAGTGCAAACAGCTATTTTCATCACACGAACATACAAATACATCGACACTTTCTCCATCTCCCATGCACGAAAGTCTCTGTGCCTCTGTGGCCTTATTCCATAAATTCGCCCCATGAAGATTGCTGTCAGCACCGATGAGCGAACGCCTCTTGTAGAGACGCTCCTCAGTGAACTCAAGAAACGGAATCACCATGTCGCCTACTTCGGCCCGGAGGGGGATGAGTCCGTGGACTGGCCCGTGGTGACGGAACAGGCGGCGGCTCTCGTCGCCGATGGCGAGGTAGATGAAGGCATTGTCATGTGCTGGACAGGCACCGGCGCTTCCATCGCTGCCAACAAGGTGAAGGGAATCCGTGCCGCCCTCTGCCGCGATGCCGAAACGGCCAAAGGAGCCCGCACCTGGAACCACGCAAACGTCCTCGCTCTGAGTCTTCAGGCGACGGACGACGCAACACTGAAAGAAATCCTCAGCGCGTGGTTCGATACGCCGTACAGCGACGACGAGTGGAACCTCGAGCAGATTGGGCGGATTCGAAAACTGGAGCAGACACCTCCGCCAAAGTCCTACAGATAAACGGAGACCTCCCTGCACCACAGCTCTAAATGAACGTCGTCGTCTCCGCTGTGGCGCCTATCTTCGGGCTCATCGCGCTCGGTTATCTCCTCCGGCGGTTTCTCCTCAAGTCCGATTCACTGTGGGGGCAGGCGGAGCGGATCACTTACTACATTCTCTTCCCCGCGCTGCTGGTCTCCAAACTGGCGCTGAACGACACCGCCGAAACACCCCTCGCTTCTATCGCCACCGTGGTGTTCCCTATGCTGGCAATCGGGACGGCGGTCATGTTCTTTCTGAAAACGTGGATGCGCCCCCCGGACCGGGAGTTTACCTCAATTTATCAAGGCGGCATCCGGTTCAACTCCTACGTAGGACTGGCAGTGGCCCAGCAGGTGTTTGGAGATGAGGGGCTCACCATCGCGGCGGTCCTCATCGCCTTCATGATTCCCACCATCAATGTGCTCTGTGTGCTGATTCTTTCCGTTTATGGAAGCGACAACAAGCCATCAGCCGGAGCCGTTATGGGCCAAATGCTCCGGAACCCTCTCATTTTGGCGTGCCTTTCCGGTATTGTCCTGAATGCCACAGGGATAGGACTCCCGTTCGGAACGGACAAAATTCTCATTCCCCTCGGAAAAGTGGCAGTGGTTGTGGGACTACTGGTGGTGGGGGCCGGTCTGCGTCCGAGGCTTGTACTTCAGGCCAAGCGGCCGGTTTTTTCGTCCACCCTGTTCAGGCTCGCTTTCATGCCTGCGGTGGCATCGGCGCTGGTACTCTGGATCGGTCTGGACGGCGTTTCCGCCTCGATGATTGTCACATTCGCCGGACTCCCAACTGCGTCATCGGCTTTCATTCTCGCACGGAAGATGGGCGGTGACGCCGATCTGATGGCGGTGATTATATCATTCCAAACACTGGTCTCTACCGGCTCTTTGCCACTCCTTCTGCTGACGCAGATTTAAACAGGCTTTCCCGGCAGCCTTCTTGAGGAGACACCACTCCCCCATTTCTCCATTTCTCCATTTCTCCATTTCTCCAAGTTTTAAAAGTCAGCGGGGAGCGACCCTGACGGGTCGGCCGGGACGGACGCCTTCAACGAGCTTTCCGCGATCCACTACAGGGACGCCGTTCACCAGTACATATTCAAACCCGTCCGAGGCGACTGCGCCGTGAGTGTAGGTGGCACGGTCGATGACCGTTTCAGGATCAAAAAGGGTGAAGTCGGCATCGGCCCCGATGCGCATACGCCCCTTATTCCGCATGGCGGGAACACGGGTTTCCAGGCGGCGGGCGGGAGCGATGGTCATCCGCCGCAGGGCGTCCATTAGGTTAACGACTCCTTCCTCTCTCACGTAGCGGCCCAGCACTCGGGCGTAAGAGCCAGACCCTCGAGGATGACCTTTGCCGTCCCGGATGAGTCCATCGCTGGCGATCATGGTGAGGGGACTCTCAATGGCGGTGCGTGTCATCTCCTCCGTGCGGGCGTGAATGATAACCGAGCCTCCCACGGCGCGATACTTGGCGAAGCTGTCCCGGTTCAGCCGCTCCCCTGTCTCCACCCACTGAAAAGTGTTGTAACGCTCCGGCTCCCACGACTTCCAGTCGTCAAACAGGGCAGACTCTATGTAGGTCTGGCTGGCGCTGTAGGGGTACGCCTCTGTGGTAACATCTTGTCCCGAGGCACGCGCCTTTTCGATAATGCTCAAAAACTCCGCCGTCACTTCGGCGCCGCTGGAATTGGCGTGGACCACATGGAGGGGTGTTCCGGTCTTCTTCGCTCCAGCGATAGCTTCCCGAAGGCCGTCTAATCCTTCGCGAACGTGGATATGGGCCGCGGCGTCATATTTCGCCGCCACGCTAAGCATTGTCTCGAACTCCTTCACCGTCGCCGCCGGAGTGTAGGCGATGCCGAAACCGACAGCCACGGCGCCCTGATTCAACCCTTCTTCAAACCGCCGGATCATTTCAGTGATGTCTGCTTTGGTGGCTACTGTTGTTTTCGCGGGACCGCTCGGCAGAAAGTCTCCCTTATCCTCCATCACTATCATCCGGACGGGAATGTGACCGATGCTGACGCCGTAGTGGATCAATTGACTATCGCCCCGTTCGGCGTACCACGCCGCAACATCGTCTGTGCCCACTTCCAGTTCAAAGGGCGAGACGCATCGATAACGCGTTTTCCCGAAATTTTGCTGTCGGTTACCGCCTTAATCTTGCCATCATGGATTCCCACATTCCTGATCCCATCCAGTCCTGATTCGGGATCCATGACGCGGCCCCCCTCTAGCACAATATCATAGGGGCCACCCTCACAGCCGAACAGAAACAGAACCGCCAACATCAACACACTTCGAAATAACTTCATCTACGCCTCCGCCGCCCCTTGCAGAAACTGCCGGGCATGTTCCATGGTGAGATCGGAAGATGGGTAATGCAGATCACCTGATGGTTCTGTGCGAGGGCTTTCAGTTTCTTCCCCACAAGGCTGGCAATGTCGCCGCCGATCCCTACATCGATCTCATCAAATACGAGCAGCGGAATGGCGTCCACTTTCGCCAGCACCGTTTTGAGGCCTAACATAATTCGGGACATCTCTCCACCGGACGCAATCTTGGCCAGCGGCTTCAGCGGTTCGCCGGGGTTGGGCGAAATGAGAAATTCAATGTCCTCCAGCCCAAACTCTCCCGCGAGGCAGGGGTCATCGTCATTCGTCACCGCCACCCCGGCGTTCCCTGAAACAGGCGTCAACGCCGCGTCAAATTTGGTCCCTTTCATGCCAAGTTCGGCCAGTTCCGCTTCGATCTTCTTTTTAAGCGCCTTCGCTCCGGCGATGCGCTTGCCCGAGATTTTCTTCCCCAAATCATGGACCTCTGCCTTGAGCAGCGCAATCTCGTCTTCTAACTCCCTGATCTTCTCATCCCTGTTCTCAAGAGAATCCAGTTCGCCTGCGATCTTTTTCCGATAGGCCATGACGCCGTCGTACCCCTCGCCGTACTTCCGGGAAAAATCGCGGTAGAGCTGAAGCCGCTCGTCCACGCGCGTCAGCCGCTCGGGATCGGCATCGATGGTGTCTCCATAACGGGACAGCTCCAGAGCAATGTCCTCCAGAGAGTAGACCGACTCTTTCCACTGACCCGCTTTCTCCTTCAGGCTGCTGTCCAGTTCCGCAATGGACTCAAACACTTTCAGCATCCCTCGAAGGCGGTTAAGTGTGGAGTCGTCATCCTCGGAGAGGGAATAGCTCAGTTCCCGGGCGGTCTCTTTCAGTTTCTGGGCGTTCCGGAGAACAACCACTTTCTCCTCAAGGGAGCGCTCCTCCCCCGGCTCCAGCCCGGCGGCG
>LUME01001013.1_pt1 | contig 10718 bp, 9 predicted proteins | sample 729951 | NCBI WGS metagenome assembly LUME01 (sample SAMN03860271, study PRJNA289734) | marine metagenome | biome: seawater column; feature: ocean; material: water; isolation source: Red Sea water column Station 34 - depth 200m | place: Saudi Arabia: Red Sea | collected 2011-10-15 | depth 200 m | reverse complement strand
GCTCTTGAGTGGGAATACATTGACATCAGTCCATTTGTCGCCGGCACCCTCACCATTGGGTTCATCTTTGGCGCATACATGACAGAAACCTTTCGGGGGGGTATCCTTGCAGTATCAAAAGAAGAAATAGAGGCCGGCTATGCATTTGGAATGAAGCGCAGTCAGGTGTTTTTGCGGCTCACTCTGCCATTGATGGTGCGGCATGCCCTGCCCGGCTTTGGGAACAACTGGATGGTGCTTGCTAAAACCACTGCGCTTGTTTCCGTGATCGGCTTGCAGGACATGGTCTTCAAGGCCGGAATGGCCGGAGGCGCCACCCGTCAGCCTTTCACCTTCTACCTTGTTGTAGCCATGCTGTTTCTGGTAATCACAGGTGTTTCCGATCTTGGACTTCGCTGGGCCAACCGCCGTTTCAGCATAGGTGTACGGAGTGCATGATGGACTACGAAGTTATTTTCAGTAACATTCCACTGTACTTTGAGGGGTTGTGGGTTACTATTCAACTGGTTTTAATGGCACTTGTTCTGGGCTTCTTTCTGGCCCTGCCCATTGCTCTGCTTGCCACTTCAAAAAACATCTTGCTGCGTGTTCCTCCAAAAACTTACATCTACTTTTTCAGAGGCACCCCGCTGCTGGTGCAAATGTTCATGATCTATCATGGAATGGGCCAGTTTGAGGCCATCCGTGAGAGTGTTATATGGATTGTATTCAAGGAAGCATACTGGTGCGCGCTTATTGCCTTCGCGCTCAACACTGCAGGATACACGGCTGAAATACTGCGAGGAACAATAGAGCAAACTCCCTTTGGGGAAATTGAAGCTGCACGCGCCTGTGGGATGTCAAAAACAACTCTGTATCGGCGTATTATTCTTCCAGGGACTTTTCGCAGAGCCCTTCCGGCTTATGGCAACGAAGTTATCTTCATGCTTCATGGGAGCGCGGTTGCCGGTGTGATTACCATTGTTGACCTGTTTGGCGCGGCAAAAATTGTGAATTCCAGATATTTTGTGCCCTTTGAGTCGTTTATCACTGCAGGCTTTTTTTACCTTTGTGTGACCTTCATCATTGTCGGGCTCTTCAAAAAACTTGAATTTCGCTGGTATGCCCACCTGCATCCAAGGACAATCTAAGGAGTCTAAAAATATTTAAGATAATTAAGACAATTCATATAATGCTTTAATAATTTCAAATATTTCAATATATTGAAAGAAAAAAACTAGCTTCTTTATGTAAAATAATTTTGTTTCAAAAGGAAATATTTTAAAAAGAATGTATTTTGACGTGAAATATTCTCACTTTAATGATAGACTTCTACGGTTAAACAATCTGATTCACTTCAACAGGATATAAATAATGTTTCCTTTTTATTCAGTCGCGTATGCCCAGTCAGCTGACTCAGCCTCGGGTAGTCCTTTTTTCCAGTTTATTCCACTTGTTTTAATACTTGGAGTATTCTGGTTTCTGATAATCCGACCTCAGCAAAAAAAGCAGAAAGAGCACCAGAGAATGGTGGACAGTCTGAGAAAGGGTGACAAAGTTGTCAGCAACGGTGGGATATTTGGAACAATCGTCAAAGTAGGAGATGACAGGGTTACTTTGGAGATTGCCAGCAAGGTTCAAATTCAGTTAGAGAGGCAACAGGTTGCCCGGACAGACAAAAAAGCCGGAGGTGACATTGATGATGAAGAGGTAAAAGAAGAGATAGAAGACAAAAAGGGAAAAAAAGCAAAAAAGAAAAAAACAGACGATTAAAAAATGAACAATATTTTTCCTGAAAAAGGAGTTTTACTTTGTCTTCCAGATTTTCAAACTAAATTACTGTAATCTGATTTATTATTTTTCTGCCTGCCCTATCTTGAACTCAGCATATTTTAATCAATAATCATGGACATTAAACTAAAAGGTGGCATCATCCTGATTGTGCTGCTTGCCGCTCTATATTACGTGTTTCCAACCTACAGGGCGTATCAAACAGGGGTTGATCCACAGACTGTGGAAAATAAGGTTAATCTTGGCCTGGATTTACAAGGAGGGATGTACCTTGACATTGAAATTAAAGCTGATGACGCGGTCAAAGAAATTCTTCGCCGTACTGCAGAAGAACTTGAAGATTTGATGATTGATGAACAGGTCGATTTTGTTGAGGTGCGTCAAACTGTTGACTCCTTGATTGTAGAGATGGAGTCAGGAAAAAAAGTAGATTTGAAGAAGTCACCTTATGATCGTTTTCTGGTGCAGTTTGATCAGAATAAACAGGATGATCTGACTTTTCTGAAACTCAGGGCGGAGGAAGCTGAGCTTATTCGTAAAAACGCTGTAAGTCAGGCGCTTGAAGTACTGCGCAACCGCATAGACAGCCTGGGCATCAGTGAACCATCATTGCAGCAGCAGGGCGAAAACAACATTGTAATCCAGCTTCCCGGCTTAAAAGACAGAGATCGTGCGATTGAACTGATTGGTCCTCAAGCAGTTCTACAGTTTCAACTGGTTAATAATAATGCCACTCCTGACAGCTATAACAGGATTTCAGAAGTTGTCAAATATGAAGAGGTTTGGGACAAGACAACTAACAAACTTATTTCCAAAAGGCCTTATGTTCTGGAGAAGAAAATCCTGATGACAGGTGAGTTTATCAGGGACGCACGAGTACGTATTGATCCCCAGGATAACAGGCCCTATGTTTCACTTTCATTCGATTCTATTGGCGCGGACAAGTTTGCCAAAATCACGCGTAGAAACGTGGGACGAAACATGGCAATTGTGCTGGATGATAAAGTGCAGTCTGCCCCGGTTATACGTGAAGCAATAACCGGAGGAGAAGCCTCAATTTCCGGACAGTTTACTGTTGAAGAAGCAGATACATTAAAGATTGTTCTGCGCTCCGGATCATTACCTGCACCCATCGAAATCAGGGAGGAGCGTACAGTTGGAGCAAGCCTCGGAGAAGATTCAGTAGATCAGGGGCTGAATTCATTGTTGATCGGCAGTGTCCTTGTTATATTAATTATTTCTGTTCTTGGAGCCTTTGGAGCCACACTAACCCTTCCGGGTATGGCAGGAATCGTATTGACTATCGGCATGGCAGTAGACGCAAATGTTTTGATTTTCCAGCGAATAAGAGAAGAAATCAAACGGACTGAAAACCCAAGAGCTGCCATCCAGGAAGGTTTTGGAAAAGCTTTCCGTACTATTTTGGACGCGAATGTCACTACACTTTTTGCCGCACTGGCTCTGCTGCAATTTGGCACAGGACCTATCAAAGGCTTTGCCGTAACACTTTCCATTGGAATAATTGCAAGCATGTTTACAGCAATTGTAGTGACTCGTTTCTTTTTTGATTTTGTTTATTTGAGACGGACAAAATTGCGTTCACTAAGTATCTGAATGATGCAGAAACAGTTTTTCAGCTAACAATAACACAATGCAGTTTATAAATTTTAAAGAAGGTCAGTTTATAAATTTCCTCGGCTACCGGCGTATTGCGGCAATCATCTCAGCTGTACTCATACTGGCAGGCGTAGTGTCGATTGCTTTACATAAAGGGTTAAAATACGGTATCGACTTCAGAGGAGGAACCAATGTGCAGATTCAGTTTACATCTCAGCCGGATCTTGATCAGCTGAGGAAACTGTTTGCCGAACATGATATGAAGAATGTGGTTCTTCAGACTTTTGGTGATGTCACTGATCAGGAAATACTGCTTGGACTTCCAATTGACAGTCCGCTTGGAACAGGCGAGCATTTGACTGCAGAATTAGGCAAAATACTTGAGCCTCAACATCAAAAATTAGAAATACGCCGTATTGAATCAATTGGACCGAAAGTGGGTGATGAACTGAAAATCAGCGCGGTGCAGGCGATTCTGATAGCACTGGGGCTGGTTCTGCTGTACATAACAATTCGTTTTCAGTGGCGCCAGGGAATCAGCGCGATAGTAGCTTTGGTTCATGATGTGTTAATTATTGTAGGGATCTTTTCCATTTTGGAGAAAGAATTTTCATTAACTGTTGTTGCTGCATTGTTGACTGTGGTGGGATATTCGCTGAATGATACTATTGTCGTCTTTGACCGCATCCGGGAGAACCTGGGGAAATACCGCAAGAAATCCATAGAGGAAACAATCAACCTGAGCATCACGGAAACATTGAGCAGAACATTAATTACTTCCGGAACCACTCTGCTGGTTGTTCTGGCCTTGTTTATACTGGGCGGTGAAATCATTCACGATTTTGCCTTCGCCTTGCTGGTAGGAATTTTAATCGGGACATATTCTTCAATTTATGTGGCTAGTCCTGTGGCAGTTCTGTTGACTAAATTAGTTCCGCGCGGGGGAACTTCAGCTGCTACAAGCTCAGCTTAAGAAATGTCTGCTTCAGGAGACCCCCCGTTTGGAGCAATAGCCATTGTGGGGCTGGGACTGATTGGTGGCTCAGTCGCAAAAGATGTGCGACGCCTCGGATTAGCCCGGCAAATAGTCCGGTTCGCCTGACGAAAAACTTGCTGAGGCAGAGTTAGTTTTGCTGGCTGTCCCGGTAAAAGCCTTTACAGAAGTTCTTCCTCAAATTCTTCCTCATATTTCCAAAAAAGCAATTGTAACAGACACAGGCAGTGTAAAATCTCCACTTCTGAACATGATGTGTTCTCCTGAGTATGATGGAATCCTTTTTGTTGGAGGACATCCAATTGCCGGTTCAGAACATTTTGGTCCGGGAGCGGCACAGGACAATTTGTTTTCAGGAAAACGCTGCATTCTTACTCCGGTTGTAAATACGGACGATGATGCAGTTCAGATTGTCCGAAAATTTTGGGAATTACTGGGCGCGGAAGTGTCTGAAATGGATGCAGATTCGCATGATCAGATGTTTGCTTCAGTCAGCCATCTGCCCCATCTTCTGGCGTACGCCTGCATACAGGCAATCGCGAGCAATGAGTCGCAGAATGCTCTGGGCCTTTCCGGTGCCGGACTAAAGGATTTTTCCCGTATTGCTTCTTCTAGTCCTCAAATGTGGGCAGATATTTTTCTTGAAAACCAGGAGAAACTGCTTCCGCGGGTCAGTGCTTTTAATGAAGTGTTGTCTGGGCTTGAGGAAACAATTAAAAGCAATGATAAAGAAAAGTTAATAGAACTTCTTGCTCTTTCCAAATCAGCTCGTGACCGCTGGATGACCTGACCCAGTGAGTATTTGATCAGTGTTTGATTTTGGGCCAGTATTTTTCGAAATCAAACAATGGGGAGTGACTGCCTTGATGACAGTCAGCACAAATTGAGTCAGGGTTTTTGATCGCGGGGCTGATTTTGCTGTTAGCCAAGTGAGCTTTGGCAGGGCCATGACAGTTTTCGCACTGAACATTTGTTAAATGCGGTGTTAACTGTAAACTAAGGAATCCTCTACCACCCTCAAATTTTCGGACTGCTTCAGAAGCATTTTCGGGAGCAGCCCAGGGCATAAGTCCAACCACGTGACATTCGAGACATTCTGGATCAAAATGTTTACCTTCGTTTTCCAGTGTGGCAAAAGCATCGGCATGACGACTGTTTTTCCAGACTGCAGCGCTCTCTGAGTGACACGCTGCACAAACCTGATTTCCAACAAAAGGAGAATCTATCAAATGTTTTTCCTTTCGTGCTAAATTACTGAAAAACAACTCTTTTACTTTGGAATCATAGTTCCGAAATGTTTCCAGCAGTTCCGGAGCATCTTTAATATCTCCTCGCAGCCATGAAACTGATAATCCGTCCGGGACACTTTCCTGGTTGTCCGGAATGATTTTTCCGGATTGCGTCAGTTTTCCTGTTAAGACTCCCTGGCCTTTGGTTGGGATCATGGGAAAGTATCTGGACCCTCCTTGTATTTTCATAACCTGTTTTAATTCATCATTGTTGTTGCTGCCGGTAACAATCAGGTCAAACAGTCCGGACTTGTTGAATTTTTCCAATTCATCTGATATACCACGAAACAAAAGTATCCGGAATTTTTGGGAAGTTTTTCCAATTTTTTCCTTCCACTCTGACAATAAATCCGGACTGACAGGCATTATTGCAGGCAGTTCGTTTTTATTCTGATAAACCAGACCCGGAGATAAATACCCAAATACTACGAGACTCTGGTTTCCCTGAGAAATAATTTTTGAAGTTAAAAAATTAAATTTTGAATCTTGATTGCTGAGAAGGTAAGGGATATCTGGAGTAAGCCAGTGCTGACCGTTTTGCCATTCACTTGGACCAACCAGCACAACTTCCGGACTTAATTTTTCCAGGGCTGTATGAATGAGCCGAATTTTGAGATCGCCCTGTTCGGATGGTTCTGGAAAATTATTTCCCAAATCAAAATATAAAAGATTCTCATGCAGAGGATCCTGCTTTTTAAAAAAAGTGAGTCTGCGGAGCAGTCCCCCCATGTCTCCTTCTTCTGCGCATCCGCAGGGTTTTATTTCTCCTCGCAAGTCACCTGAAAAAACCAGCAGCGTGTTTTGGGCAAGAGAAAAAGTAGGAGAAAGCAGGAAAAACAGGAAGGTACAAGCAACAATCTGTCGCATATCAGTTTTCAGCCACACATATTAATTCGCGGAATGTGACTTTTCCATCACTTTTTACACTGTCATCAATACCAAGACTGCGTGTATTCTTTATGGCCTTGTAGAGACTGCTTTCTGCGGCCTCGTATGAGTCTGTATGTGTTGTTGCCGGACTGTTTGTGGCATAAACAATTCTTGCTGATTTCATTGGGAGCGCTTTTATTACAGCAGAAGCTCCTGTAGGCAACAGGCTTAAGCTGCTGTCCACAGCATTTATCAAATCAGTTGTGCTGATCAGATTGCCGCTTTTTAACCCGGTTGACGTGGTGCTGTTATCCGACGCGTTTTTAACCAATAAAAACATGACATCAAATAAGGTAACTGCAAGGCAGGCCTGGTCTGCAGTTGGATTATTATCCTTGGCGCCATTATCAAGTTTGCTCAGTCCTTCAGTAAGACTCTTTCGGATACTGTTTTCAGAGCTGATTGTAAGTTCTTCAAAATCTGATGAAAGCGCGGTTGAAATCATTGAAAGTTCACTTACCATTGAAACTAATTTAAGCAAATCACCATCGGCTGTAACATCTGTCATATTATCCAGTTTGAAAATGGGCCTTATTTCTGTTATGGATATTCCATGTGAAAGTGCTCTTGCTGCACAAGAAGTATTTGAACTTGGAGTGAACGTATAATTGTCAATGTATGGGTCACATTTTGTATGATCGCTATTTGCTACATAGTGATTTGATCCAATCACAACCTCAAAATTATTATAAGTAGCTAATCCTGTTCCTAATCCTTCAACACTGATTCCATCAGTTTTCAATTTTGTGAAAGCTTCTCCTTCTGTTGAGGAAATAGTACCGTTTGAATCATTGTCCAGAACACCATAATTGAGATACAGAAAATCAGCAATATTGGCAAACATTGATATTTCAAGTTCATCAGTAGTCCGCGATCTTGAACTGCTGTTGCAGCGGCTGGATGTAAGAAAGGTATTTGCGCCAATTAAACAAAGTGCTTTTGTGATGAATCCGCGGTTCCCTGTTGTGTAGTCAGTGGGAGAACTCAGTTTTTTAATACCCAGAGTTTTGGTCAGGTTGTCTGAAGCACCTTTTTTTAGAAAGTTTCCAAATGATACACCAGCCTGCCCGAGGTAGCCGCTGGCCCGTTCGTAATTTGAACAATTGGTATTATCTGCAACAGTTTTATACTTTTGTTCATCAAGCTGGACCTCACAACTTTGTCCTGAATCCTGTTTGTCGGCGCATGAAACCAACGCCAGCTGCAGCAGCAAAATGGCCAGAATTCTGGTAATTGAATTCATGAAAAAACTTTTTTGTTTAACCGGTTTCATTTCATGCATGGTCTGCTGGCTGTTAAAAAGTCTATTCCAGTTTTTGCAGAGTTGAGTCAATATGATAACTTGTAACTACATCCTGTTCACTTGCACTGGCAAGGGTGAAATTTGCTTCTTCAGGAAAAATCTTAGCCCCATCGAGAACCGCGTTGATATATAGTCTGCGCTCCGATAAGGTTTCAGCAGCCTCAGCCTTTTCCAGCAGCTTTTCGAACAAGGGACGAGGATTTTGATTTTGTGCCTCGAATGAAGGAAACAAAGCCCCGGAAAGTTTCAATAATGGCACAAGCTCTGTTTCAGTGCGAGTATTGTCTGTCGCAGTAGAAACCAGTTCTGCCAGATTAGTACTTTCCATCAATAATCCTTTTTGCAGTGCTTCGGTAACGTTTTCCAGAATTATTTCCCTTTTCAGCTGGCCTTCGTCTGTCTCATCAAAAGAAGTAAATGCTAATCCGATTGCTGCAGGTTTTCCAGGATCAAAGCCGCTTTTTTGACGTTCAAACTGTTGGTACAGTATTGCGTCAAGATGGGTTTCTAAAAAGTTTAAGGGACTATTTAGAATACCGGCATACATTTTTTTTGATATTTGCGGTGACTTTGTCGCCGGGAATCCATAAAGTTGAACCTTTTCCCTTGAAGCGCCAAGCAGTTGTCTCAAATCAACAGAAATATCCTCATTCTCTGCCCAGACTGAAATTTGTTCAAGAAAATCAGTTGCCTTTTCTTCCTCTAATGAGAAATGCTCAATTTCTCCGGCAAATCTAATTAATCGGCCTTGAATCAAATAAGGGACATCTTGATCATCCAGGGCATCTTCAATCCATTCCCAGACGACCAATTTAAGTTCACCCATTTCTTCATTCCAGTCTTCACGCTCCTCCAGCGTTTCACGTTTGGTTAAAGGCCCATAAGCGCCAGCTTCCAATGCTTTGGGGTCAGCATTATCCGGAATTGCAACTTTTACTTCCACTCCAAGATTCCATTCCTCCTGGTTCTTACGGACATCTTCATCACAAATGTTTACCGGACAGTTTTCCAGTGTTGGAGCAGTGAGCAAGAGCCTGTGCAAAGCGCTGACGGTATGGTATTGAAGTTCATGTGTGAGGTCATCAAATTTGTTCAGCAGAAATTTCAATGCATCTTTTCTCAAATCTGATTCAACACCAAAAACCATGATCATTCCGTCGTGTTTTTCCTGAAAACCCATTTCGCCTTTAACCAGATCAACAATGCTGTTGATTACAGTGATTTTTAAATGAGAAGGCCATTCAGGGTCATCAAGTACCGTATGCAGACGTGAAATACTTCTGTCACGTATATCTCCGTCGTCGCTTACAAAAGCAAAAAATGTTACTGCACGCAGCGCCATTTCACGTTTGCCCGGTTCCCCAATATGCTTTGAAATATAACGTATTTCACGTAAAGCGCTGACCTGTTGCTGAATAGAACTGTCATACTGATTTTTTAGTTTCTCCATTGAGGAAGTCAACTCCTGGTAGTTGGCTGGTACGTTTATCCATCAGCTCACCTGAAAATCCGCCGATTTCCTGATTATATCGGGCATAATCAATTTTAAAACCAAATAAATTAAGTGAAGCGCCCTGGCTGTTATAAGGTCCATTACGCCCTACCCTAAAAGAGAAAAGATGGTGGCCGTTAAACAATTTATTCCAGCCAATTTCTGCTCCTATTTTAATGTTTCTTTCTGAAATTACATTCCCCTTGGAAACAAGTTTCTGTGCGTTGGTTAAATCATGGTAATCCACGGAAAAAATTAGATCAAATCCTGCTAATTCAGACTCGGTGCTCATCCCAATGTTCATGGTCATCGGAACTTTCCCGGCATTTTCAAAATCAAGTCCGCCGATATTCTGCAGACTTATCGCAACCTGGGGCTCCATGTTATGCACACCATCAAAGTGATAGATGGCTCCGGCGTCAGGGGCAAATGCTGCTTTATTAGAAAATTTCTTACGCAGTTTGGTGTAAGTATTTTTTTCAGTTGCTTCAACCATGGCCTCATCAAACACTTGAAACTTTGTATCAATTCCCGCTCTTTGCACCAGCTTTGCCCCCAGGCCAAGATCAAGCTGATAATCAAAGAAACTCCATGCCATTCCGCCCGCAAGCCCGGCCTGAAAAAATGCTCTTGTTTCCAAATAAGGAAATACAGGATTCCTTACTTGTATGTCAACCAATGCATTTTGAAATAATGACCAGCCGAATCTGGAATTGACATGACTCAGCAAACCAAGGTTACTCTCAACATAAATTTTTCTGCCTGCAATATCTCCAAGGGTGGAACTTTTACTGCTTGATTTTCCCAGATTTATGGTGTTGTCGTTCCATGAAAAATTTGCTCCAAATATTTCATAGATATTGTAATTTACTGAACGCAAACCTGCAGGATTATAAAAGAACAGCATTTCATCATTAGCCACTGCAGTAAAAGCATTGCCCATTCCACGAGCACGCAGACTTTCACGCACAAATGCAGGTTCTGCTGCATGGATTATCGGGATGAAAAAAATCCATAAGCACAGTAATGCAGATAAGTGTCTTAGCACTTTCAATATAGTGATTCTCATTTACGATGAAAATGTTTACTGATCATAGCTAAACTAATTCAGAAGCAGTTAATTTTTGAGAATATTTGTTGATGTGTTTTTGGCTCAAAAAGAGTTCTTCTTATTGAAAAGTTTCTTGAAGCAGAACAGATATTGATAAATCAGATAGTGATAAAGACCAAGAAAAACAATCACTAGGACTACAAATTAAACAAGAATTTATTTGGAAAGATGATTAATGGAAATAATTATTACAATGTACGCAGTTAGTATTG
>LUME01000250.1_pt1 | contig 10747 bp, 10 predicted proteins | sample 729951 | NCBI WGS metagenome assembly LUME01 (sample SAMN03860271, study PRJNA289734) | marine metagenome | biome: seawater column; feature: ocean; material: water; isolation source: Red Sea water column Station 34 - depth 200m | place: Saudi Arabia: Red Sea | collected 2011-10-15 | depth 200 m | reverse complement strand
CCCGGGAGGCGGTGAAGTTGATGAAAAATGCTAAAGCCGGCCACATTGTCTATATCAATTCTCTCTCCGGAAAGCGCGCTCTGTCGTGGGGCAGTGGCTACTCCGCCAGCAAGTACGGCCTAAAAGGATTGGCAGATACGGTGCGGATCGAGCTGAGAAAATCGAATGTGAAAGTAACCTCCGTTTTCCCCGGTTCGGTGGACTCCTCCTGGTGGGACAAGTTTGACTTTGACTTTCCCCGGGATCAGATGGTGACCGTTGAAAATGTCGTGGAGGCGATCTGGAGCGCCGTAGCGCAGAAAGGGCGGTCTGTCATTGAGGAGATCGATCTCCGGCAGGTGGGGGGAGATTTCTAGGGGCGCTTACCGCGAAGTGCTTTGCGGGACGTGCCGAGACTCTGAAATCGTTAGAGTAGAAAAAGTCGGCAATCCTTCCGTGAGGCAGTCTATATGACAGCTTCTTTTTTCTTTTCACCCCTTCTCACAAAAGAGCTAAATTTCTGTGCTGTAATCAAATCGATACAGACGGTTTTCGCGCGAACAGACAGACTAACCAAAGGAGACCATTTTGGCTGTTAAGATACGAATGAAGAGACTGGGGAGACGCAACAGACCATTTTACAGAGTGGTGGCCATCGATTCCCGGAAACGGAGGGACGGCAAACCGATCGAAGAGTTGGGGTGGTACAATCCCATCCAGCAGGTTGAGAAGAATTATGAGCTGAACATCGAAAGGATCGTGGAGTGGATCGAGAAGGGGGCCCAACCCTCTGATACGGTCCGGAACCTCCTGAAGAAGGAAGGTGTCCTCTACAGGATGCACCTCAAGAAGCAGGGGTTGGACGACAAAGCGATCGATTACGAGATTCAGAAATGGAGCCTTGACCGGGATGAGCGGTTGAAGGCGAAGGTGGAAAGAGCGGCCCAGAAGAAGGCTGAGGAGGCGGCGAAGAAAAAAGCTGAAGCGGAGACCGCAGAGGAAGAAGAGGTTACCGCAGAGGCCGCGGAGGACGCCGGGGAACCAGAAGAGAGTCAGGCTGAGCCGGTCGAAGCCGATGTTGAAGAAGAGGCTACCGCCGAGGACGCAGGGGACACCGAGGAGGAGAAAGCTGAAGAAGTAACCGCAGAAGGCGCAGAGAGCGCGGAGGAGGAAGCTGCTGAGGAACCGGCGGAGGCAGAGGCTGCTGAAGAAGAAGCTGCAGAAGCCGAGGATGCTCCAGCGGAGGAAGAGGAGGCTACGGATGAGCCCGGGAGTGAGGAGGAGGAAGCTGCTGAGGAACCGGTAGAAGAGGAGACCACGGAAGAAGAGGCTCCAGCTGAAGAAGCGGAATCTGAAGAGTCTGAGAGTGCTGAAGAGGAAGCTGCGGAAGAACCGGCTGAAGAAGAGGCCGCTGAAGAAAGTCAGGCTGAGCCCGTCGAAGCCGAGCCAGAAGAAGAGGCTACCGCAGAGAGTGCGGAGGATGCAGAGGAGGAGAAGGCAGAAGAGGAGGCTGCTGACGAGGAAACCACGGAAGAGGGTGAGCCCGAGCCAGTCGAAGCCAAGTCTGAAGAAAAGGCAACCGCAGAGGACGCGAAGGACGCTGAGGAAGAAAAAGTGGAAGAAGAGGCTACCGCGGAGGAGGAGAAAGCCGAAGAAGCGCCTGCAGAAGAGGAAGCTTCCGAAGAGAATGAAACTGAAAGTGAAAAAGAATAGTCAGATGAAACGTATTTGGGTGAGACAGTTGGCTGGGACTGATCAAGGAGGCTGTCATGAAGGAGCTGTTGGATCAAATCGTCAGGGAACTGGTGGACGAACCGAAAGAAGTGTCCGTAACTGAAGTGGAGATGGAGAGCACGGTGGTTTATGAACTGAGGGTTGGTGATGGAGATGTGGGGAAGGTGATCGGCCGCCACGGCCGGACCGCCACTGCGCTCCGAACTATAGTTTCCGCCATTACCGCAAAAGAAGGCGGCAAGCGCGCCGTCATGGAGATCATCGAGGACAGATAATGGCGAAAAGGCTTAAGCCAGCGGCGAAGGTGGTAAAGGCGGTCGGCCTGAAAGGGGACGTGAAAGTGTACCCTCTCGACGCCCGCTTCGAAGATTATGCCGAAACCGATTTCCTCCTTGTGGGCGAAGATGCAAGCGCCGCGGAGTCTCTCCGCCTTTCGCCTGTGGCGAAGAGCGGAAAGTTTATCCGCTACAGTGTTGACGGGAACATCAGTCGCGAAGACGCCGAAGAACTTGTGGGGAAACTGATCTTTGCGCCGGCCGATGACGATGAGGTGCTCCCGGAGGATGTGATCGGTTTTCTTGTGGTCACTGCTGAAGGCGAACCAGTGGGGGTTCTTACAGACATTATGCAAATGCCGGGCCAGGACGTCTACGCCATCGATTCAGGGAAAAAAGAGATTCTCATTCCCGCCGTGCCGGAGATTGTCCGGCAGATCAACTTCGACTCCGAAACAATAACCATCACCCCCATGGAGGGGCTTCTGGAGCTGTGATGCAGGTTTTCATTATTACACCTTTTCCTTCCATTCCCGAGGCGGTGATCGGTGAAAGCATTCTCCGCCGCGCCGGCGGCGAGAAGGGGATTGTCGATTATCACATCATTGATCTCAGGGAGTTTGCCGAAGGGAAATACCGCCAGATTGATGACTATCCATTCGGTGGCGGGACAGGGATGGTGATGCTTGCGGAACCGATCCTGAGAGCGATGGGTCGGGTGAAAGAGATTTATGACGGTGAAGGAGAACTGCGAGTCGTCTTTCCTTCCCCTCAGGCGCCGGTGCTGACGCAGGAGACTTCCCGCGATCTTGCTGAATCGGAGGGAGTCGTATTTATCTGCGGCCACTATAAAGGTATCGATGAACGGGTGAGGGAATCGGTGGTGACGGACGAGATTTCCATAGGCGACTATGTTGTGACCGGCGGGGAACTCCCGAGTATGGTGATCCTCGATTCTGTGGTGCGGCTGATCCCCGGCGTACTCGGCGATGAGGAGTCGGCAAGGACCGATTCATTCACGCACGAGCTCCTTGACCATCCCCACTACACTCGGCCTGAAGAGGTCGAAGGGATGAAAGTTCCGGAAGTTCTCATGAGCGGCCACCACGCCAAGATCGACGCATGGCGGCAGGAACAGCGGGAGACTCGAACAAGAAAGATCAGGCCTGATCTGTGGGAACGATATCAGGAAGAATTATTGAAATGAGGTGAGAAGAATGACCCAAGCACACGAACTGTCATCAGATTTTGAGCAGCAGAATATTCCCCCATTCCAGTCCGGCGATACAGTCGGCGTCAATGTGAAGGTTGTGGAGGGTGGCCGGGAACGGCTTCAGCGGTTCGAAGGGGTGGTGCTCTCAAAAAAAGGTAGCGGCACCAACTCCACGTTCACGGTGAGGAAGATCTCTTCCAATATCGGCGTTGAGCGGATCTTCCCGCTCCATTCTCCGAACATTGACAGCATCGAAGTGGTCCGCCGCGGAAAAGTCCGCCGGGCGAAGCTCTACTACCTCCGGAAGCTCCGGGGGAAAGCGGCCCGGATCAAAGAGAGGCGTTAAGCCTCCCTTTCGAACTGTCCATTCTGACACAGCGGTTCTTCCGCTCACTATTCGGTGAGGCGTCTCATGTTCTCCCGTGAATCAAAGACCATCCTCCTCCTCACAGGAGCGTCCCATTTTTCTGTCCACGCCAGCATGCTGATTTTTCCGGCGATCATGACCACCCTCCAAGGTGAGTTTAACGTCGGGCTAGATACCCTCGGCTGGATGTATATGCTCTCCAGTTTCATGTTCGGACTCGGGGCGATTCCCGCTGGATTTGTCGAACGAAAGGTGGGCGGCCGCCGGCTGCTTCTGACGTTCCAGCTCGGCGCTGCGCTGTCGGCCGGTATTATTGTGCTCGCACCGAACGGAACGGTCATGACAGTGGGGATGATGCTTATGGGACTGTCGACCTCGATTCACCATCCCGCCGCATTGACGATCATTTCTCGCCGAGTCCGCCAGACGAGCAGAGGGATGGGATATCACGGCATCGCCGGAAGTCTCGGACTCGCCTCGGGGCCGCTGCTGGCGGCGTGGTTCGCTACTGCCCTCGATTGGCGGTTCGCCTACGGAACGATGATCTTGCTCTGGATTTTACTAGCCACTGCCACCGCCATGCTCATCCCGCAGCACCACGGAATGGAAGACGCAGTCGGGGCTCCGGCGCCGCCTGCTACAAGACGCAAACCTCTCTTCGCCTATTACATTGTCGCAGCTCTCATCGGCCTCACCTTTACCGGTTTTACCACCTACATGCCAATCTATTTCAGCGAAAACCTCGGGCGGCTCTTCTCAGCGCCCAACGGCGTCATCGCCGGAGGACTTGCCACCACAATGGTCCTCGTTGCCGGGATGCCGGGACAGTACATCGGCGGCAAGTGGGGCGACCGCTACTCGAAGACACCCCTTCTGATCATCATCTGCATAATTCATATTCCACTGCTCCTCCTTTTTCGCGGCGGTTCGGGAGAGATCGCTCTCGTCAGCGGGATCGTGCTCGGGTTCGTCCATTTCATGTATCAGCCCATCGGGAACGCCATGATCGCCGAATACACCTCCTCCGCTTCCCGGGGGATCGGTTACGGCCTCTCGTTCTTCCTCAGTTTCGGGGTGGGGTCGCTCGCCTCAGGAATTGGCGGCGTCGTTGCCGTCAACTATGGCGTGGCGGCGGTCTTCCATTTTATTGCGCTGGTGATGGTTGCCGCCGTACTCGTTTCACTCTACCTCCATCGGATCACGCAATGAAATCTCCCAAAGGAGGAAGAACAGCGAGCGATCAACCTGACAGGTTATTTCGTGATCGACAGTTTCCCTTGATTTTCATCTACTCTTCCTCTATCTTCCGTTCATGAGGTGGCCCAGTGAGTCTACGTGACATCCCCTCCGTGAGCACGATCCTGGATCGGATCGACTGGGGGAATGTCCAACTTCCGCGGCAGATGGTGGTGGAGACCGTCCGTCAAGAACTGGCGTCTGTCCGCGCCTCCGCCCGTAACGGGCGACCGCCTTCCTCTCGACAAGACATCCTTGCAAAGATCACTTCTGAGATCCGCCGACTGAACCGGCCCGGACTCAGGGGTTTCATCAACGGAACGGGGATCGTCCTCCATACCGGTCTCGGCCGCGCGCCCCTCAGTCAGAAGGTTGCCGTTGATGCGGCGAAGGCGGCTGCGGCGTATACGCCTCTCGAATTCGATCTTGAGTCAGCGAAACGGGGCGAACGCCTTGACCATGTCGTTCCTCTCATCACCGCGCTTACCGGCGCCCAGTCCGCTCTCGTGGTCAACAACAACGCCGCCGCTGTCATGCTGAGCCTCAACACCTTCGCAGAGGCAAAAGAGGTGGTCATCTCCCGGGGTCAGCTTGTGGAGATCGGCGGTTCATTTCGGATTCCCGATGTTATCCAAAAGAGCGGCGCCGTCATGAAGGAGGTGGGCACCACCAACAGAACGCACCTTCGAGATTTCGAGCGAGCGATCAGTGACAAAACGGCGGCTCTTCTCTACGCTCACACCAGCAACTACCGCATTGAAGGATTTACAAAAGAGGTGGCGATCGCTGAACTTGCTCAACTGGCCAAACGGCGAAGGGTCCCCCTCGTGGTCGATCTCGGCAGCGGCGCCCTTGTGGACCTTGCCCTGTCGGGACTCCCCGCTGAACCGATGGTAGAGGAGGCCGTCCATGCTGGCGCCGGGCTCGTCACATTTTCAGGCGACAAACTTCTGGGCGGTCCTCAAGCGGGAATCATCTGCGGCAAGAAATCGCTCATCTCGCGACTCCACAAGAATCCCATGTACAGGGCGCTCCGGTGCGACAAACTGACGCTGGCGATCCTCGAGAGGACTCTCCGGGGATATTCCGAAAAGTCGCCGGGGAAAGACAATCTCGCTTATCGACTGCTCACTACCCCACGGAAGACACTCCGGAAGCGGGGCGAGAAAGTTCTCTCCCTTATCCCGAGAAAGGCGGTGACAAAACTCCGCATCACACTCGCTGATACAACTGTGGAGGCGGGAAGCGGCTCACTCCCGGTTCAGTCCATCGAAAGCGCCGCCCTCCGCTTTCGTCCTGAAAAGATGAAACCGACGGAGCTCGCCCGCCGTTTCAGGACACAGGAACCGCCGGTGGTGGGATATATCAAGGGAAACAGTTTTACCATTGACCTGAAGGCGATACAGTCGTCTCAGATAAAAGACCTCGCCGCCGCTATCGGAGAAGTAATGTCATGAGCCAGACAGTCATCGGCACGGCCGGTCATATCGACCATGGCAAAACGACACTCGTAAAGGCCCTCACCGGCACCGATACGGATCGCCTCCGGGAGGAGCGGGAGCGGGGAATGACCATCGATCTCGGTTTCGCATTTCTCACCGATAACATTACCATCATCGATGTGCCGGGGCATGAAAAGTTTATCAGGAACATGGTTGCCGGCGTTACGGCTATCGACAGCGCTATTCTAACCATTGCCGCTGACGACGGCATTATGCCCCAGACCAGAGAGCACTTCGATATCCTTTCAATCCTCGGTGTTCCGTCCGGCGTTGTGGCTCTCAACAAGATTGATTTGATCGATGACGTCGAATGGCTCGATCTGCTGGAGGAGGAGATCGGGGAATTCCTGAAGAGCTCCTTCATGGAAGGCGCTCCCATCATCCGAGTTTCAGGAGAGACTGGCGAGGGCATTGAGGAACTGCGAGAAACGCTTCATAATCTTTCTGCAAAGGCGAAGCGCGACAGGGACAGAGGTTTTTTCAGACTGTTCGCCGACAGGGCTTTTTCCATGAAAGGGTTCGGCACCGTCGTAACCGGTACCGTCACCGGTGGCTCTCTGAATTCCAGCGCCGAAGTCGAGCTCCTTCCGGACGTCGCCTCAGCGAAAGTGCGGGGACTCCAGTCTCACGGTGAACCGGTGGATGAGGTGACTCTCGGAGACAGGGCGGCCATCAACCTGAGCCAGATCGACAGGGCAGTCCTGAAGCGCGGCTCTCAGCTTGCGGAAAAAGATTTCTTAAAACCGTCGCCGGCGTTGGGTGTCACCTTTTCACTTCTGGAGCAGACGGGGAGAGCTGTGAAACACCAGCAGAGGGTGAGACTTCACATCGGGACCGAAGAGGTGCTGGGGAGAGTTCTGTTTGTGGAGGCAGGGCGAAAGCGGTGCGACGCCGGCGAGACTGCAACAGCCCTGATCCGGCTGGAATCGCCTGTAGCGACCGCCGTGGAAGATCCTTTCATTCTCCGGTTCTATTCGCCGGCGGAGACCATCGGCGGCGGCAGGATCATCGATCCGTCGCCCCCTTCCCGATTCAAGACGGCCCGGCCCTGGTTGGAATCACTTTCAGGAAAATCGGAAGAAGAGGGGCTTGAACGGTTCTTTGAGCAGTCCGCGGACCGACCGCTTACTCTCTCCGGCTGGACGCGCAGGTGGCAGGCATCATCAGAAAAGTTTTTGACGGCGGCGGGCCGTCTGGAGACTGTCAAGTTCGGAAATTCAGGCGACCCTTTTATTACACTGAAGGGCGCCGTTGACCGCCAACTTGAACGGCTCCTCGAAGCGGTGGCGCAGTTCCTCGAACAGCGGGCCACACGCCGGGGAATTCCGAGGGAAGACCTCCGGAAATCTCTCGGCTTCAGCCGGCCGCTCTTTGACTGGCTGACAGAACAGTTGACACGGGAGGGGAAGATTCAGGTGGAGTCGGGGAATGTAACATTGAGCGGCTACAGCGTTACTCTCTCTTCAGAAGATTCCGCGGTCACTCAAAGGCTTTCTGATATCCTAAAACAGAGCGGTTACGCCCCGCCGCTGATCTCTGAACTGGCTCAACAGTCCGGCGCCAACGGCACAGATATCGTTCCGCTCCTCCACATCCTGAAGGACAGGGGAGAGGCGCTGAAGATTTCTGACAAACTGTGGTACCACAAAGCAGTGGTGGAGGAGCTCCAGACCAATCTCAGAACAGAGTTCGGCGACGCCGGCGGATTTGACGTTGGGCAGTTCAAGGCGCTAACGCACACCTCCCGGAAGCACGCCATCCCGCTCCTTGAATATCTTGACAGTCAGCATTTCACCAATCGCGACGGCGACAGACGGGTGTTCGGGAAGTGACAAAGAAGGGAAAGAACAACGGTATGACGCCCCTCATGAAGCAGTACTATGCCGTGAAGAATCAGCACCGCGAGAGCCTCGTGCTGTTCAGGATGGGCGATTTCTTCGAGACCTTCGACGACGACGCCAAAGATGTTTCGAAGATTCTCGGCATTACGCTGACGAAGCGCGCCAACGGCGCCGCGGCGCAGGTCCCTCTCGCCGGATTTCCTCATCACGCTCTCGACACCTACCTTCCCAAGCTTGTGGCGGCCGGACGACGCATCGCCATCTGTGAGCAGGTCGAGGACCCCAAACTGGCGAAAGGGATCGTGAAGAGAGAGGTGGTGGAGGTGGTGACGCCGGGGACAGCCTCCCAGAGTGATGACGGTCAGCCGAAAAATAATTTTCTCTCTGCCGTCACTTTTTCGGACGAGGTGACAGGGCTGTCGCTCTTGGACCTCTCAACAGGCGAATTCTTCGTGACCGAGGGGAATCGTGAAACAGTCCGTGACCTATTTCTGTCGTTTGCGCCGACCGAGATTATTGTTCCCGAAAAGGAGGGGGTTGAGCATGAAGCGTGGGTCAGAAAGGTCGATCCCTTTGTGACGGAGATGGATCAGTGGACGTTCGATTACACGCTTTCCACAGATGCGCTTCTGGAGCATTTTGGTGTCGCCTCACTGAAAGGTTTTGGCTGTAACGATATGACGGCTGGAGTCACCGCCGCCGGCGTTATTCTCCGATACGTAACACACAACATCAAATCAGCGGCGGCACATATCACCCGCCTCGTGCCGCTCCGGCCCGAGGGAGAGATGGGACTCGACAGTTTTACCGTCCGAAACCTCGAACTGTTCACTTCACTCTCCACACAGGGGACTCACGGGACACTCCTTTCCGTGCTGGACGAGACCGTTACGGCCGGGGGAGGGAGGATGCTCCGGAGCAGACTGGCGCGGCCGCTTACCGATCGGCAGTCCATCGAAGAGCGCCTCGATCTCGTGGACGGATTCTTCAAAGACGATTCACTATCTCTCGCTTGCCCTGCGGCAATCTCAGTCCGAAGCCCTCGCCAAAGTGACTGAACGGTTCGCCGAAAGTGAAGAGATCACCAAAAAGATCGGTGAAATCCTAATCGACTCACCCCCCGCCACGCTGGCCAAGGGGGACTATATCGCAGACGGCGTGGACTCTGAACTGGACGAGCTCAGGAAGATCGCTAGGGGCGGCAAGGCGTGGATCGCCGCCATGCAGGCGTCCGAGCGGGAAAAGACAGGGATCCCGTCCCTTAAGGTTGGCTATAACAAGGTGTTCGGCTACTATCTTGAAGTGACCAAAACACATCAGTCGAAAGTTCCTGAAACCTATATCCGGAAACAGACGCTGGTGAACGCCGAACGGTTCATTACGCCGGAATTGAAGGAGTATGAGGAGAAGATCCTGACGGCGGAGGAACGGATACTGGAGGTCGAACAGAGGCTCTTTGATGAACTCCGGTTCTGGATTCTCGGGCGTGCTGGCGACATCCAACAAAACGCCGAACTGCTGAACGAACTCGATCTCAGTTGCACCGTTGCAGAGGTGGCAAAGCTGAAGAACTACGTCCGTCCGTCCGTTAGTGATACAACGGTAATCGAACTGACCGATTCTCGTCACCCAGTTGTTGAAACACTCCTCGCTCCGGGTGAGAAGTTTGTGGCCAACGATCTATCGGTTTCCACCGACACGAACCAGATTCATCTCGTCACCGGTCCGAACATGGCTGGCAAATCGACCTACCTTCGGCAGGTGGGACTGACAGTCATCATGGCGCAGATTGGGAGTTTTGTGCCGGCACGAGCCGCCACCATCGGACTCGTCGACAGGCTGTTCACCAGAGTCGGCGCCAGCGATAATCTTGCCGGCGGCGAGTCGACGTTTATGGTTGAAATGACCGAGGCCGCGAACATTTTGAACAACGCCACCGGAAGGAGCCTTGTCCTTTTTGACGAGATCGGCCGGGGCACCGCCACCTTCGACGGCCTCTCTCTCGCATGGGCCATTACCGAGTATCTTCACAACAGTGAGGGCGCTCATGCGAGGACCATCTTCGCGACGCACTATCACGAGCTGACCGAACTGTCCGATCAGCTCGAAAGAGTCGTCAACTTTAACGTGGCTGTTAAGGAGACGGGAGAGAAGATCGTATTCCTGAGAAAGATTCAGCCGGGGCCGTGCGACAAGAGTTACGGCATTCATGTGGCGCAGATGGCGGGGCTTCCGGCTTCGGTCATCTCCCGAGCATCCGATATTCTGGAGCAGCTCGTCCGCCACGAACCACTTACGGAACAGCCCACACCAAAGCGGTCCACCGATCAGATCGACCTGTTCGCGGAGAGAGAGTCGCGCCTCCGGGAGGCGATTGCTGCTATGGAGCCGGACCAGATGACACCCATGGAAGCGTTGACAAAACTGGCCCAACTGAAGAGAGATCATGAACTCTAGAACCTCATCTTTCTTGTCTTGGCTCTTGGTTCTTGGAACTTGGCTCTTTCCCCTCATGGGGGAATCCGTCTGGGTGAAGTACGGCAATCAAGTTTTCCGCGGCGTGGGCGACGCCAAGGCGATCGCCCTGTCCGAATCGGGTG
>LUME01000328.1_pt1 | contig 10771 bp, 11 predicted proteins | sample 729951 | NCBI WGS metagenome assembly LUME01 (sample SAMN03860271, study PRJNA289734) | marine metagenome | biome: seawater column; feature: ocean; material: water; isolation source: Red Sea water column Station 34 - depth 200m | place: Saudi Arabia: Red Sea | collected 2011-10-15 | depth 200 m | reverse complement strand
TAATTTTTCAATTTCATCACTTATTCCTTTTGAAAGGGGAGTCGGTTAAGGACAATCACACCGTTGCTTATGACCAGCACCACATCCTGAACCGCACGTATATCCTCCAGAGGATTGTCTGGCACGGCGATGAGATCAGCCTCTTTCCCGACCGTGACAGTTCCAGTCCGGTCGGTGATTTGCAGGAGTTCAGCCCCCACACTGGTAGCGGACCTGATGGCGTCCATGGGTGTCATGCCCAGCCTTACGAAGTTGGCAATCTCCATTCCGACGCGGGTGACACTCTCAGGGCCGTAACCGGTATCGGCTCCCGTAGCGATCTTGACGCCCATCTCATAGGCCCGTTTCACTGTCCACTCCAACGCCGGCAGCATGTGCTGACCCCGGATGAAAAGGACAGGATTATCATAGTCACCGCCGGGCTCGGTGAGGTCAACAACCGTAGAAAATGTTGGCACGAGGAAGGTCCCGTTCTTTTTCATCAGGTTCAAGGTGCGGTCACTGAGGTAAGTGCCGTGCTCAATGCTCCGAACACCAGCCGCCACTGCAGCGTAACCTCCTTCATCTCCGTGGGCGTGCGCCATCACCGGAATGTTGTGCCTAGCCGCTTCATCAACAATAGCGGAGAGTTGCGCCTGCGTGTACGTCTGTTTACGTGGATCGGTGTGCGGCAGACCGGCCCGTTCAGTCCCGCGCGTCTTGATCACGTCCACGCCACGGTCGGCGTTAATTCTGACCAGCGTCCGAAGCTCTTCTTCACTGTTGACGCCACCCATGAGGGCTCCCAGGCGGGGATCGGCCAGAACCGACTCTCCGAGATTCGGCGTTACGAAGACGCCCGCCGCCACCATATAGGGACCAGCAAGCACGCCGGACTTCACCAGCTCTCGAATAGTGACGTCCTGATAGTTGGGCGTACTGGCGCTCCGCAGAGTTGTCACGCCTGATTCGAGTGCACGTTTGGCCGATGACAGCGACCGAATGTGAGTGTGTGCATCAATGAACCCCGGAAGCAGTGTACCGCCGGCGATGTCCACTGTCTCGTAGCCGGCCGGCACGCGGCCGTTCTTTCTGATGGACTCAATCTTCCCATCCGAGATCAGGACAGTGATTTGGTTACGCGCCCCGTCTGCAATACCATCGATGAGCCGTGCATTAGGAGTGTCCGAACCGTTCTTTTCAACATGGCATCTCTCCTATTTCAAAAGTGAAGCGGCGGCGTCAACTTCATCTGCTACGCGGTCTAGAGCCGCCGACACTTCGCCGATAAAGAGATTGACCTCCTCCCACTTCCGCTCTTCCAGCCCCTCACGGATTCCGGGAAGGGTCTTCACGCCGTAGCCCGTGTAGAAGCCGGGCGCATAGATCATGTGCTTGAACCACGGCCGCCTCGGAAGACCATCGCCCCTTGTCATGGCCCGCTCTACTTTCATGAGGATCTGGTTCAAATTCCGCGCGGTTGCGCCGGCAGGGCGACCGTTCTCTGTTACACTTTTGGTAAGGGCCATTTCATACTTTTCGGCACTTGTTCTAAGGCGTGAGACTGCGTTATCGACCGGTAAAAAATCGAAATCCGGCACAGAACCGTGCTTGCCGGGCGGAACGTATTTTCTGTCAGGATGGACGGAAAGAGAATAAGCGTTCTTCTCTATGAGCCTGTTGGTCCGCTCCGTCTCTTCCTTCACTTTTTTTGCCATCTCTTTCAGCTGATCGATGTATACCTCCACATGGTCAACAAAATTCGTAAATCGGAATGGAAGTACGGTCGCATCAGCAAGACGGAGAGTTGTTCGTCCTGTCGCTTTGGAGAGTGTTACGCCATAAACAAAATCGGGGTCCATGAATCGTGTGTAGTGATCGAAAGTGTCGTAGATGGAGTGGTAGGAGCCGCCGCCGGCTTCTCCATTCATCCCCATGTTCAGAGATGAGATTCCCAAATGATGAATGAAAGCGGTATAGTCCGAACCTGAGCCTAGGGCTCCGATGGGAATGTCCTCTCTCTCCGCATACTTATTTCCGTCAACTCTTATCCTTGCGCGGAGTCGATCCTGAAGGGAAACATTTACGAGAGGATCTTTCACTTCGCTCCTCACTTCGTTCACAAACTTCTCCAATGTATGTGATCCGCCGATTCCAAGGAATCCCCGTGTAGTGCCGTCAGTATTAATGTAGACCACCATCTTTTCATCGAGTTCTTTCTTGTGGTGCTCCACCCATTCTGTGGAGCCGAGGAGACCCGGCTCTTCAGCGTCCCAGCCTGCATAGATGATGGTCCGCTTGGGGCGCCATCCTGTCTTGGCGAGTTCACCGATGGCACGGGCCTCTTCCATGAGAGAGACCATGGATTGTAAGCAGTTCTCAGCTTCCATTCGAACTCAAGCTTCAGGTGCACCTTCGCTGGTCCCGGTCCTATGTGATAGGTTATAGGCAGAGCTCCTTTCCAGTGGTCGGGTGCCACAGGTCCTTCAATCGCCTCCAACAGAGGCTGGGCGTCAGCATAGGAGATGGGGAGAACAGGAATCTTCATAATGGTGGGGGCGTCTTCAATGTCGAGGCGCTCGGCACCGTCCACAGCACCATAGCCCGGCGTGAGGGGGTCCCCGGGAAACATGGGCATGTCCACAACCGAGCCCCGCTGGACGCCGTGTGCCATTCGGTAAGAGCCCTCGGGATAGACATCCCCGCGGAAGTAACCGTCATCCTTGGGATCGGAGTAGATGATGCAGCCGATAGCCCCTTTCTCATATGCCACTTTCGGCTTGATGCCGCGCCAGGAACCGCCGTAACGGGCGATGATAATCTTCCCTTTCACATCGATGCCGTGCCGCTCCAACACCTCATAATCGGCAGGGATGCCGTAATTCACATAGACCAGTTCGGCGGTCACATCACCATCGGCGGAGAAGGCGTTGTACCCCGGAAGAAGGTTCTCTCTCACGACGGAGGAAGCGTCCGCCTCCAGCTCCGGCTCTCTAAGGGCAGCGGTGAACTTCTCCGGTTCCACCATTTCCAGAACCCTCACTTTCGGAATCGGCAGCAGGACGTCGAACTGCTCGATCTCAGCGTCGTACCCCCACGCCTCAAACTTGGCGGCGATGAACTCGGCATTCTGCTTACTCCAGGGCGAACCGACATGGTGCGGTCTGGAAGACATGTGCTTCATCCAGTCACGAAGGTTTTCGCGGTTGAGGTATGAGTCGAACTGCTGCTCCAGTTTACCTTGGGCCTCAGCATCAAATGCGGCATCTAATGTTGAGATTGCATTTACTGTCGTAACGGCCGGCGCTGTGGTGGAAGGGGGTGTGGCGCATCCCATCAGCACCAGAAGTGGAAGCGACGCGTAACGTCGAAGATTCATTTCAACGGCTCCTTACTTGTTTCTGTCTCAAAAGGAAGAAGCGAAAGTTTACGGAATTCCGGCGACGAATTCAGAGGGAGAATTCAGACGGTAATGGTGATGATCCCATCGGCGATGGAGGCGTCGTATTCAAAAAGGCTCGATGTGGCGGGCCCCTGCTTTACCTTCCCTTGAGTGTCGAACTGACTGCCGTGGCAGTCGCAATTAGCGACTCCGCCGCTGAAAGGATTAACCGTACAGCCCCGGTGTGTACAGCTTCTACTGAACGCCCGGACAACCGTGACCGATTCCCGTACAATCAGGAGACCATCACTCGGCAGACCGGGGAGGTCGCCGCCGTCCAGAGCTAAAGTGCCGCCGACCTTACCGAGGGCGCTGTATCGAGAGAGCGATGTGTCAAGCGTGATGGTAACACCCTTCCGGCGGCCACCTCCCCCTGTATCCGGCGGAGCGGTGGGATCAGAGCACGCCTCCAGCCAGAGCGAACCGAGAACAGTTGTTCCGGTGACCGTTGCCGACCGCCTCAAGAACTGACGCCTTGTACACTCTTCACAGTTCATACCCATATCAGCCAGAGGGAATCTCGAGCCGCCTTTGAAAAGCCTCAGAATCAAAGGCATACTCCATGTGCCGGGCGGTCCATTCCGCCTGATCATCGCCGAAGTCGAGGCGGACCATTTGAAGAGCGAGATCGATCCCTGCCGAAATCCCCGCTGATGTGAAGACATCCTCATCAATAATGACGTGGCGCTCCCGATCCACTTTCACTTCCGGAAAGGTCTCTTCCATCATATCGAGGACCGTCCAGTGTGTTGTGGCGTTCTTGCCGTCAAGCTGCCCGGCGGACGCCAGAAGCAGGCTTCCGGTGCAGACCGAGGCGAGGCGAGTTTTCTCTGTATCAAATGAGCGGAGCCAGTTTATCACATCCTCATCATGCATCAGCGGCCGCGTTCCATAGCCGCCGGGGACGATGAGGCAGTCCAAGTCGGGATGGGAGGATATGGTGTAGTGGGGTTTCACCTCCATGCCGCCTCGCGTGGTGATCGGTTCTAAGGCACGGGCGACAAGGTGAACATGGTAAAGATATTGTTCTTCGCCATCGGTCTCCCGCCGGGTGGTGGAGAAGACCTCGAACGGACCGGTAAAGTCCAGCACCTCCACATCGTTAAAAATGAAAATGCCTGCAGAAATGGGGTGCGGTGCCATAGGGAACTTCAGTAGCCAAGTAGCCTGACGAGAATGATGATCGGAGGTGTGAGAACAATAAATGCAACCACTTTTCTCAGTAACTCCATGGTGTGGTTGTGCCGGTCTAGCCAGCGCTCAAGACAGTTTCTCGCTTCCGCCATGACCTATGTTACTGAAGGAGAAGCGTTCAAGTCAACCGACGGAGTCAAAATTGATTTCGTCCGCAACTTTTCCCTCTTGATCCCAAAAAATCCATGTTCCTGTCCGCTGGCCGCCGTCGTAGGCGCCCTGTGAGCGGATAACTCCCGATTCATACCACCACAGCCACCTGCCGATCCGTTCACCGCGATGGTACTTTCCCTCCAGCTCCATCTGCCCGTTTTCGAACCACCGCCGGTAAAGGCCGTGGAACTGTCCCCTTCGATAAGTCGCCTCAGAGCGCTTGCCGCCGCCGGAATACCAGAAGGTCCACTGATCGTGGAGCTTCCCCTTCCTGAAGCGACCCTGCCGATCCCTGTTTCCATTCTCGAACCAGTACGTTGCGGGGCCGTTCTGCCTCCCATTGAGGTAAGTTGCTTCACCGCGCTTCTGCCCTGATGAGTACCACCACGTCCACCCTCCCTGTTTCTTGCCGTTCAGAAAACCTCCCTCCTCTTTCTTCTGGCCGCTGGGATAGGTCTCCGTCACTAATTCCGGTTCGCCGGTGCACGACACCATGAGTAGGGTAATCCCCCAAACTCGCTTCATGAATGTACCGGCGTCACAGCCAGCCGTAAGCTGACAGGAGTGAAATCACTGCCCCGAGAAAGACGCCCCAAAAGAGGGCGATGGCGACGGCAACTTTTCGACCCCCTTTCAAGCCGGCGGGGCTTTGAGGCCCGCCAGAATTTCGATGAGGTCCACCACGCGGTTTGAATAGCCCCATTCATTATCGTACCAGTTGAGTGTCTTTACAAGGGAGCCGTCTATCACCTGCGTGAAAGGAGCGTCGAAAATGGAGGAGTGGCTGTTGCCAATGATATCGGTGGAGACGATGGGCTCATCCTGGTATTCCATGATTCGGCTGAGGCGGTCCGTTTCGGCGGCGGCGCGGACTGCGCTCTTGATCTCGTCCGCCGTCGTCTCCTGCCCCAATCGGGCAACTAGATCAACAACCGAACCGTCGGGAACGGGCACGCGCATGGCGATACCGTCCAGCTTTCCGGCTAATTCAGGCAGTACCTTTCCCACCGCCCGTGCGGCGCCGGTGGTGGTAGGGATAACGTTCTCTGCCGCGGCTCGGCTCCGGCGCCAATCCTTGTGGGGCACGTCGGCCAGTCGTTGATCATTCGTATAAGCGTGAACGGTATTGATGACACCGGACTCAATACCGAACGCATCGTTCAGCACCTTCGCCATAGGGGCGAGGCAGTTGGTGGTGCAGCTGGCGTTGGAGATGATCCTGTGCTCGGGCCGAAGTCCATCATCGTTGACGCCGATGACCACGGTATAATCGATCTCATCCTTGGCGGGAACCGTGAGGATCACCCGTCCGGCGCCGGCGGAGAGGTGGTTATGAAGCTGACTGTTCTCCCTGAAAACACCAGTCGCTTCCACTACGACGTCCATGCCGAGGGCTCCCCAGGGAAGCTCCTCAGGATCGGGACACGATATGAGACGGACAGAATGGTTCGAAGTGTTGAGGACATCGCCGGTCAGCTCCGCCTCATCGGGGAATCTCCCCATGACCGTATCGTACTTCAGCAGGTAAACCAGCGCCTCGCGTTCGGACAGATCATTGATTGCCGCCACCTCGAGATCGGAACGTTCGTTCAATATCCGAAAGACAGACCGGCCGATGCGGCCGAAACCGTTGATGGCGACTCTCACCGTGCGCCCCCTAGTCCGGCGTAGGCGCCCACCAGTTCAAGAATGCGCCTTGAGTAACCCCAGCCGTTGTCGTACCAGCAGACTGTCTTAAGAAACTGATCGGCAGCAATCATGGTCGCCTTGGCATCAAATATCATGGACTCACCACTGCCGATAACGTCACTTGAGACGATGGGGTCTTCCGTGTATCCCGCAATTCCCGCCATGTCGCTCTCAGCCCGGAGACGTACGGCGTTGTTCACCTCTTCAACGGTAGGCATCTTTTTCAGTTCTGTGGTGAGGTCCACGCAGGAGCCGTCCGGGACCGGCACGTTGAAAGCGGTTCCTGCCACCTTCCCTCTAAGATGGGGAAACATCGCTTCCACAAGTCTGGGCGACGGCGTTTCGTTTGGAATAATGTTTTCCACCGCCGAGCGGCTCCGCCGGCGCCGAACACGCGTATTGTCCGCCAGCGGCTGATCAGAGGTGTAGGCGTGAACGGTGGTCATCATGGCGTTTTCAACGCCAAACTGCTCATCCAGAATCTTGAGCATAAGCGCCAGAACCTGCGTGGTGGATGAGGAGGGGGAGATAATCCTGTCCTCGTGAGAAATCTCGTCCTCGTTCACGCCCAGCACCACGATCCTGTCCACAAGCGGTGTTTCAGGATTGGTAATGATGGTTCTTGTGGACTGGCTCCGGTAGGCATCGACTTCATCAGAGAGCCACAGCACGCCGGTGGAATCGATCACCAGATCCACGTCCATCATATCCCACGGTATCTCCGACGGCTTGCCGCCGGGGAGCAACCGTACTTTTTGACTGCCCACCTTCAGATAGCTGTCAGAGACAGAGGCGTCCACCTCAAACTGGCCGTGAACAGAATCGTTGAGCAACAGGTACTGGAGTGTCTCGGGCTGGCCCAGATCGCTGATGGCGACAAACTCAAGACTTCGATTGTCGTAACCGAGGCGGAAGATGTTCCGGCCGATGCGGCCAAACCCCATGAGACCGATTCTCACCGAATGATTCACGCCGCTGACCTCACCGATCGATTGGAGCTTGGGACTCTACCTGTCGGAGCTGTCAAGAATCTCCTGATTGCCGTATGTATGTAGCGCCACTGCACCGAGAAAAGTTAAACAGATCAGCTTTTGCGACACCACCTGAATCTTGAGGGCGGACAGGCTCTGCTGAATATCGGGGCCGAATTCGAGAACCCCGATGTAAGCAGCGATGAAAAGGGCGAACAGCCCATAGCCGACAACATATCTGGCATCTACCGCGGCTGATCTGAAAAAGACCAGTGAATAGCAAAAGGCAGGAACGAGAAAGAATCTGATGAACCAGTCAGCGAAGAAGATGTGGGGTGTGAGGGCCACATCGGCGGGGGTAAAACCGATGCCGATCAGGCAGAGCCCGCCCAGTATCCCCGCCCCGGAGCCGATGGCGGTAAGTTTCCGGAGACGCACCTCTGCCGAAAACAGGCTCGGGAGCATCTTGAAAAAGAGGGTGAAGACGATCCCGATGACCACAAATGAAAAGTTGAAGAGAAACGCCGCATAGAAATTCTGATCGCCGTTCCAAGCGGACCACCGGCCCAGATCGCTCAGGAAGTTCTGAGAGAAGATGTAGCCTTCCGTAGCGTCATCGCGGTAGGTGCCACCAGGATAGGCCCACATGGCGATCGCCATGAGCAAGACGAATCCTCCCAGGCACCACCGCGGGAGCGTCACCAGAAACAAGCGTCTTGTGTCGATCATTTCACACCGGGGATTGGCTCATCAAGCATCAGCGCCCGAACGTACTGAACGGGCGGTGAGCCGAAAGACAATTCTTCATCGTGGTAATCTTTCAGCACGAACTTCGGTCCACGCAGTTTCTCCACCGCCTGTCTGAGCCCGTAGTGCTCGAGGAAACCAACAAAGTATGTAGAAAGCTGAGCGGATGTGAGCTGCGCCCGAACCCACTTTGCCGCCGCCTCACGCTCCTCTTGAAAAGTATCTTCTATCATCAGTTCCATCGCCTCCTCATAGGTCATTTCTCCGGCGTGGATCTGCTGATCCATCATGGCGTTCGCGATGGCACGGAGATACCATTTCAGGATGATCAACTGCATGAGGGGATCGTGATCGAGAAAACCTTCCTCAAGGAAAACTCTCTCCACATACACCGCCCACCCCTCGATGAAGACGCCTGAGGAGAGTACCGCCCTCAATGTGGAAGGATACCGATTGGAATGTGCAAGCTGGACGAAATGCCCCGGCATCGCCTCATGAATCGTAAGGTTGTGCACCGACCGCTGATTATACTCCCGAAGATAGGAATGGACCTGTTTTTCAGTCCACTCTTCCGGCAACGGGGAGACCGCATAAAATGTCTTGAGCCCTGTTTCAAGAGGGCCGGGAGAATCGCAATAGGCGAGCGTCACGCCTCTCCGAAATTCGGGCATGACAATGATCTCCACTGGGTCAGGCGGCAGCGTTAGAATCTCTGCTTCCCGCACAAAATCTTCGGCGATCTTGAGGGACGATCTTGCAAAATCGATAATGCCGTCTTTCTCCGGAATCTCCCGGTATGCCTCTTCCAGAGCGGCCCTGATCACTGCCTGCCGGTATGCCTCGGATGGATCATCGGGAAACTCGGTATAAGGGTGCAAATCTTTATAGACACCTTTTGAAATCTCATACATGTGGTGACGAGTCTTCACCAGTTCTGACTCAGCCATCGCTATGATCTGCGGACGAGTGAGGGGCGTCTGCAGTGTTAAAGCCAGTTTCTTGTCGTACAGCTCGGGGCCGATCCGAAACTCTCCAGCGGCTCGGGGGAGCAGTTCATTCTCGAGCCACTGCTGGTGTTTTTCATTTTCCCTTCTCGCCACAGCCATGGCTTTGTTCAACCGCTTTCGATCCCGCTTTTTCAGGTTGTTGACGTTGGGAATCACGAGGTTGTCTAAGATCGATTGAACGCCTCTGTTCTGCTTTGCCGCAGTTTGTGCATGAATCTTCGGCACCTTTTCAGGAACGATCGTCTCGCGGATCTGAGTATAGAGACGGGGGTACTGTTCCAGGCGATCGGCCACATGGAGTAGGCGTTGTTCCAATGGGGCAAATTCCCGCGCCATAAGACTGTAGATGGCGCCGCCAGCTAATCCAGTATAGTTAAGCGGATTCCACGACCACTCCTTCAATACTTCTGTCCGCCAGATTCCCGACCTAAGCCGGTTCTCGAGCAGGGCGGCGTCCACCTGGCGAGCCCTCGAAAGATCGCCCCGAGAGATCGCCTCAAGCCGAGAAAGGAACTTTCTGTTGAACGCCACCGCTTCGGCCCGCGCTTCGGCGCTCACCTCATTCACGAGGTGGTCGTAGCGGTGATCTCCCAGCGATGTGGCACTCACCGGACTTAGCGCCGGGAACTGGTCCAGATAATCTTCGGTGAGCGCTTCGAACTGCCGATCGGCCGCCGACTGCCCCGCTAATAATGAAAAGAGAATCAACAATCCCCAGATAATCTTCATATCCCGTCTCTCATTAACGACGCTGGACGAATTCCCGCGTCAGTTCGTTGATCTTTCTACATCCCATGAGCGCCATGTCCCGGTCCAATTCATCCTTCAAGATCTGGAGGGCTAATTCTACCCCTTTCTGGCCGCCGGCCGCAAGTCCGTAGAGGTACGCCTTCCCGATAGAGACGGCGTCTGCTCCCAAGGCCATCGCCTTGAGGATGTGTGTCCCCCGCCGGATACCGCCATCCACGATCAGCTCAATCTCGCCGCCTACCGCCTCCCGTATGGGCCGCAGGGAGTCTATGGGCGCAGGGACACAATCCATCTGCCGCCCGCCGTGGTTGGAAATCATGATGGCCGTTGCACCGATTTCCCGGGCCTGCACCGCATCCTCCGCGGTAAGAATCCCCTTGATGACAAATGGACCCCCCCACTGTTCCACAATCAGGGCGGCGTCGTCCCAAGTTACGGTTCTGTCAAACTGACTGTTCACGTATTCGATGAGCCCCATGGCGCCCTTTCCAAGAGCGTCCACACGATGCACCACATTGGCGAGCCGAAAGTCTGGATGAAGTAGATAGTTGAAGGACCAGTAAGGGTGTGTCACAAAACTGAGTAGACTTTTCAGTGTAAACTTAGGCGGCATGGTCATGCCGGTCACCTTATCCCGCTCCCGATTGCCGGCGAGGGGGACGTCTACTGTGAGACACAGTGCGTCATAGTTCGCGGCTTTACATCTGTCCACGAACTCCAGCGTCAGTTCGCGATCTTTCAGAATGTAGATCTGGAACATCTTGGGCCCGCCGATCTCTTCAGCGATCTCTTCAAGAGAGGCGGTGCCGAGGGTGGAGAGGGTGTAGAATGTCCCGAAC
>LUME01000748.1_pt1 | contig 10778 bp, 6 predicted proteins | sample 729951 | NCBI WGS metagenome assembly LUME01 (sample SAMN03860271, study PRJNA289734) | marine metagenome | biome: seawater column; feature: ocean; material: water; isolation source: Red Sea water column Station 34 - depth 200m | place: Saudi Arabia: Red Sea | collected 2011-10-15 | depth 200 m | reverse complement strand
ACAGTAGATTTCAATAAAATCTACTCATCTAAATACCACTGAGTACCCCTGTAAGGATAAGTGCGGTAATACTCGTAGGAATGTGTTTTGAACTCAACAAAGTTCTTCAACGCATTGCGGCGATAAATAGGAGCTGGTTTCTGGGCCACACCAATCTTGATAAGATTCTCGGTCATGTTCTTGACCATCCGTCTGCCAAGTTCCTTGAACCGTGCAGAGCCAATGGCGGTTGACTGGAACTCACTGACATCTTTGATCAACTGCATGACATACGCAGGTGGCTTAACCCCCTTGGCTCCATTCGAGTCAACATACTCCGCCCAGAGCATTCCGGTACGGTGACCGAAGTAGTTTTCGAAAGGAGGAACCCAAAGCTCGTTGTTCCCCATCACAATACTTAAAGGCTGACTGGAACGCCACATACCCACATCAAGCTGATTAGCGGACTGTGCTGAGCGATACTCGTCAGGAGTTACCTCCTTGACAGTGGTCTTGATACCAACTTCGGCCCAGTTCTGACCGACCATCTCAACGATTTGAGGATCAATACCCTGCGTTGAAAACTGCATGTTAATAACGATTTTTTTGCCATTAGGCAACTCACGGGAACCGTCTCCATCCCTGTCAACCATGCCAATTTCATCTAGCAAGCGATTAGCCATGCCCGGATCATATTGGATCATGTAGCTTTCCCACTTCTTATCAATGAAGTCAGGCATAGGGGAAAACCCTGTGTACTGCTTGGGTGTTCCTTGACCGAACAACGCGACCTCATTGATCTCCTGCCGGTTAATGGCTACCGACATTGCTTTGCGGAAGCGCAAATCTCCAAAAACCTTACGTTTGTCTAAATCTTGATGCGTTACATTTAATGAAATGTTAGACAGGGTGATCTCAGGTTTCAGGTAGATCGTGTAATCCCCTTTTTCCTGACCTTCCAAAAGCATGGGAGCCGAGGACAGTTGCAGCGACTGCGACTTGTAATCCGCTTCAGCGTTAACCAGCGTGAGGATCCTTAGCTCGTTGTCGTTTTTGTACACCTCATCCTGCTCGCTGATGTAAGGCAGCTGGTTACCCTGTGTGTCAACGATATGGAAGTATGGATTAGCAACGAGATGCCGACCTTCTGTGGTATCCGTGATGTAGATGTGACTTTCCAGTGTCGGAATTACGTCAGCCGGAAGCTTTGCTACCTTGTCCGGAGAATTCAGTAGAGGCGACGGAGTGTCGGTCCAGTCTGAATTACCAAAGTAGGCCTTGATCACTGCAAGACAATTCTCAAATCCGGCTTTTTGCGCCAGCTTGTCAGCATTCGCACTCAGTTCCGGATGATACGGGGCCAGAAAATGCTTGGGCTGAAAACCCTGCGCGAATGAAAACGCAAAGTGAGCCAACAAACCGGTCATGCGTTTGCCGCCAACAAGCACGTAATCCTTGGGCTTTTCCATAATCAATGGAGAAAGCGCAAGGTGGTCGTACCAGAACTTTACATCCTCGGCGGTAAACGGTGCACCATCAGACCATCTGTGACCTTTGCGCAGGTAGAAAGTCAATTGCGTGAAATCGCTGTTCCACTTCCAGTCCTTGGCAATGTTCGGGACGATGGTCTGCAGATCGTCAGAGAAACGTACAAGATTGACGTGACGCACGGACAGGAAGTCTGATGTCCCTGCCTCAGTAGCGTTCGACAGTACGTCAAGTGTGCCACCGTATTTCCCAATCGACTCGTATGGAGCATAAACTAGCGGCTCTGACGGCAGTCGATTTGCAACGGAAGGAACTGAACTGGGGTTCCCACGGATTTTTCCGTTGAGTCTGGCAATATCCGGATTGCCCTGGAAGGTCATTTTGCAGCCCGCCAGTTTCTCGAACTCTGCAAGTTCGTACTGCTGTGGATATTTACCGGCTTTAACACCTTTCATATCCGCAACAGTTGCGGCAGGACAGCCTGCAACTGCTGTGTTTGCTGCCGAAAGCAGCAGTGTGGTGGATGCGGCAGCCACTCCTGCCCCCACCATCATTTTTTTGATTATTGAGTAAAGCATACTATTTTCCTCAATGAATGGTTTCACCAGATTCACTTTGCGGACTGACCACCATGATCAGGCGCTTGCACATAATGCGGTTTCTGTTTCTGGCAAACAGAAAGGCAATAACTATAAATTGTTTTATAAAAAACACAAACCAATTATTCGATTTGCGCCATGGATCAAAAAGTACAGACTTCTTGAAGAGGTTGATCATATTAAAAAAATAATAAAAAAGCAACATAAGTTTTTTGATGAAGAAGTATAATCTTTTATAAAAGGAGAGTAATGAACCACTTGGAAACAAACCTGCGATGTTTAGTCAGGAATTATGACTTGCCTGAGAGGACACAGAGAATAAAGAGGTAGAAATGAGATCCTGGGGATTTTTTTCGAGTTCGGTGAAACTTTGTTCAATTTATCTTGTGGCGTTATACACCTGTCCATCAAGATCTACATAAAGCTGCAAAACCTCCTTTCCTTGTGCACGCATCACTTCCGGAACAAGATTAATTCCACGGAGTTTCAGCTGTACATTATAATCCGGCGGGATCGGTCCTTCATCAAAACCTGTAATGCTCTCGACGTCTTCGGGTTCAGCTGATGATACAACCTCTTTAATTCCGGACCAGCATACATTGCCAAGGCACATGGCACACATTTTCCCGCTTGTTACCAGACGGTGTGCCGGGAAACGTGCATCCCCCAAATCATAGTGTCCCAGTTTTTTTTGTGCCAGCATCAGTGCCATCATTTCAGCATGCGCGGCTGAGCAGTTTTGACCTACCACAACATTTACTCCCACAGACACAAGTTTGCCTGAATGCTGTTCGAAAACAGCCGCGCCAAACGGACCCCCTGTTTTTTCGCGGATATTTCTTTCTGTCAGTTCCAGCACGAAACGCATTTGTTTTTCCATGTCAGGAATAATTTCCGGATAGCCTGCCAAAAATGCATCAATCCACTTCGGCAGTGTAAGGTTAAGCTGATTCACGTTTATTTTGGAACAGGGTTGCGTGGATGAGTTTTACCGAAAAGTTTGTCACGTTCATACAACAGTTGCGCAGTAATGCTGATGGCGATTTCCTGTGGATGATTTCCTCCAAGAGAAAATCCAAGCGGACAAATGACTTGTTTGATCTGCTTCTCTTTTAGTCCTTCCTTTTTGAGCTCTTTTTTCAGTGTGGCAGCTTTAGCCCTGCTGCCGATCACACCTAAAAACGGCTGTTTTCTCTGTTCCAGGAAACTTCTTGCCACATAAAAATCAGTGCGGTGTCCGTGTGTCATGATCAGCACAAAAGCTTTTTCGGCGGTTTGTTCAACATTTTCCGCAAGAGACTCAACACAAAGTTTATTCAATTTTGGTGATTCCGGCAATTTGCCTAACCACTCACTGCGGGTATCAAAGCATGTGAGCTTGCAATCCAACGTCAGTAGCAATGGAATCAGTGCCTGAGCAACATGACCTGCGCCAAAGATCACGATCTCCCAGGGATTGGTGTGGAAACGTTCAAAAAACAGTTTGACTGAACCCCCGCAACTCATGCCGATATCACGGTTGAGATTCCACTGCACAAATTTTGTCTCTGCCGAAATATCGGTTTCATCCAAAAATTCCTGGGCAAATTCCAGCGCTTTAGCCTCTACCAGGCCTCCCCCTACTGTACCTGAATACAGTCCCGAGGCAGTTACCAGCATCCGTCCGCCTTGCGCTCGCGGTGTGCTGCCTTTGATTTCAACCAATGTAACACAAACAAAGGAAGTGCCAGCTTCCAGCAAGTCCTGCATTTGTCTGAGATGATTCTCCATCGTTTTTCTCAAAGCTGTACTGTGTCAAAAAACAGCCCGAAACGACTGTTCATCAATAAGTATGGGTTGTCCGGATAAGGCACTTCCTTTAAATACTTAACCGGACCATATTCAGAACTGATCCCCAAATTTTCTCTTGAAGACTGAAGCTTGCTGTCCATCCATTCCGCAAATCTTGCATTGTAATCCGAACCACTCAAATTTTCTTTTGATAACTGCAGAACAGATTCCACCGGCATTAACACAGCATTATTTTCATAATTCATCTCGTTTGTCAGGTCAATCAAATATTTTTCTGCCTGTTCCTGTGATGGAAGGTATATTTTTCTTGTTACCACATTTCCTTCGGCGGCAATACATAATCCGGAAATATTTGCATTATCCGGGATTAAATCTGCCGCACGCAGGATCAGAACATCCAGAAAATGACGCAGCCAGTTCTTGTCTTTGCTTTGACGTTCACAGAAATAAATACAATACCAGTTTTCTGATTCATCCGTATACCACCATTCCGTTTTTCCGTGAATTAATAAATTTGTATCTACTACATCTGCGGGCAAATCTTGATCATCTTGCAAATGCAGCCGTGGAACAAATTGATATGAACTGATCATACCATCATTTACAGTTTCTTCTTTCACTCCTCCAAAATTAAACTGAATCAGATTTTTCCGCAATATCTGCCAGTTAACCCCAATTGCTGATGTTGCCTGCACTTGCCATCTTTTCAAAATTCTCAGCTGTTTTGACTGTGCCGCCTCTCCAAATACACCAATAGGCAGTTCACCTTCAAGTTCCATGCGCTGTGTCTGAAGATCATAAAGCTGCGTCCAATCCGGTTCTGAGTCCGCAGAGTTCAGACCCCTATCCCAGATTTTTCTCAGGACTAACCATTCACTCAATCGGTCCAAAAGCAGCGGTTCTTCTATTTTTTCACTGATATCTTCCTCTTCTTCAGACAATCCCAATATATTAGCGGCAGTGGACTGCAAAGGTGATTCAAGAAATTTCCTGATTCGTGAAATTGATACAGCTGAAAGCTGTTTCTTTTCAACAGTTTCCTCTGAGACTGAGAGGGGGAATTGTTCAGTGATAGAATGTTTTATATCATCAGGAATCCACTCCGGAGCAATCCGTTGAAATCCGGGAAATTTTTGATCAAACAATTGGCGCATCTTCAATGCGATTTGAGCGGATGCTGAGTTTTCTGGAATTTTTCCTTAAGATAGCCGCTTTCAAGTTCATCAATCAATGTCTGGATTATTGAGGATGGATTAAGTTCATCATCGGTACGGTCATTGCGTGAAACATAACTCATAACAAGATGTTTTCTTGTAGAAACCAGAGTTTCCAGAAACATGTATCGATCACGTTCAGTCATTGAAACATCTCCTAACTGCCGCTCGCGAAATGCCTGACCCTTCACTGCGGGAGTGAGCCGAACAGGAATATGCCTCAAATCAAGAGTATCACGGTGGTAAGGTGTGGGAAACAAGCCTTCCCCCATGCCCAACAAAAATACTGCCTTGAAAGGAATCGGACGCATTGGCTGAAAAGAAGAAATGGTTACACCTTCTGCTAAATAATGTCCTCTGTGCAAAACAGCTGATTCCTGTTTTTGTTTGAAAAATTCATAAATTGTGCTGAATCCAAAACGGCTGTTTCCGTTCATTTGCCCGGTATCAAGATCACGAATGGCAACTGCATTTTGCAGCAATTTCTGGAAAGCCTCTGAGTCAGTATCGCTGACGGGCTTAAGATAAGTTTTGAGTAGAGTTTGAAGAAACTGCCCCCATTCTTTGCCGCTCATTTCCCATTTTGGCAAATCTCGAGTGTCGGCAATTAAAGAGCGTACAATCAGCATGAAACGAGCTGCCTCTGTGCTCCATTCATCAGGCAGATCAGCAGGTGCTAGTAATTGCCCATCAATTGAAACAGTTTCATTTTCTCCATGTTTATCAAGCATTTCACCAAGAGTCAGGCGTCGAAAAGCCTGTTCCCAGTGGTACTTGTTTTCGTCCAAATGGTAATATCCATGTTCCTGTTGTGACTTAATATCTATGCCATAAAATACATTGAGCTGGTCAGCCCATTCAAGCCAGCGATCAATTTGCAGTTCCTCATCAACACGCCTTTTTCCTGAAGGATCAGTTTCTTCGAATTTGCTCAGAAAGCATGGATTTTTAAGCAATCTGGACAGATCACGACGTGAGTATTCAGTAAAACATAATCCTAAAAGAGAATTAGCCGCGTCTTCCAGACGACCCGCACTTCCGCTGATTCCATCAATCAGGTGATAAGGCAAATCGTAAATGCTTTCAAAAACCTGTTCAATTTCGAGTTGATATAGTTCCATATCATGCGCAATCACCGCGCAATCATTGAGCCGAATATCCGGATCACGACGAATCAAGTCCCAGATCATATTTGCCACTGCTTCAACCTCTCTTCTGGGATTTGCACAGGCCAACACTACTAAACTATTGTCCTGCTCCAGTTTGAGTGACTCACCGCGCCGCGGCTCTCTGCACAGGATATCATGCTGCAGCTGATTCAAAATACTTAACTGAGAACTCCCCGGATTTTGGACAGGATATACGGCAGATGCAGTTCCTGCGAACCATGGTTCAAAGTTCCACTCGCTCCATTGATTAAGCAGCCTGATGTTTTCTCGTCCGGGCCTGCCCCATGCCTGCAAAAATGGATTGTCTTCCTCATGCTGAAACAGTTCCCCCTGCAAAATTTCTGTTTCAGACAAACTTTTCTGATTTTCAAAAAGCTGTCGATTTGATTCCAGATTTCTGCGAACAGCTGATCTGGCTTCGCCTAAACTCTGGACATCTTCCCAGAATTCCATGCATGGATTAAGAGTGTAAACATGTATGTCGCGTATTTTGGAAAGATAATCTGTGAGGGCATTCTGATGGAATCGTGAAAGGTATGAAACACCAAATATATGAAGAGGATCAGTCTCCGGTTTCAGGCTGCTTTTCGAGGGGGATTGATGGTTCTGACTCTCACTGCAAATCCGGAAAAGCTGAGGTAATGTGAAAAGTTCCGGCTTTCTCTCCCTTGAGTTAAATTTTCTGACTCTCTGGTTGTAGTGTGTTACCTTGCCTTCAGCACCAAAAAGTGCATTCCAAAGAGCACGCTGCCAGCTTTCTGTGCCGTGAGGCTGTGGATCAATAGCATTGCACCCGTCATTCCAGGCAGCAATCAGTTCATCATTTCGGGAAAATTCATATTCCTGGAACAAATATGCAAGCCGTCCGGACAGATGAAAAAGCCTGTGTTCCGCTGCTTCATGACTGATGTTTGTATCCGGTTTGAGGTAGCTGCGTACCGGATTCCAGACTTGATCTGAATCCGAAAGTTTTTCCCGTAAAACATTCATCAACAGGCATTGAATGGTCTCCTGTTTCAGCAGTTCACAGTGGCGATTTTGTATGTAGTTTTTAAGACAGCGGTATAATGCCTTTTCCAGTGTTATGAAATTGAGGTTGGCGGCAATCCCCTGGAATTGCGCCAGCTTGAGTGAAATCCATTTCTCCAGGCTGAAATTCGGAACAACAATTTCTGCAGAATCAAACGGATTCCTTTTGTCCAGTTGCTGCGCCAACGGCACAATAAGACGATCAAGGCGGTTTGAATAGTGGAGGCAAGGCATTTATCAATGATAAGTTATCAATGATCGATGAACAGCTTATTTTATAATCCGATGGATTAATGGGATTTTAATCAGGAAGATCCGGAAGTACGAAACACAGGATTGATCACCTCAATTGCTGCTGAATCCCGCAGGCGCTTCAGTTCCTTGCTGAGCAGGGACTGCTGCAGACTTTGCCGGAGTTGTGCTCTGACATTTTCTTTTTGCTGTTTAGTATTTTCTTCTGCTAAAGTTCGTTTCCTGAAGCGAATCAGGTCGGCACGTTTATCATTGATGCTCAAACCAAAGGGCTGGTTTTCATTTAAATGCAGCCCAACTTTGCGGAATTCTGAATTTTCTCCCAATAAAGGAAGAAATCTGGTGTTTGCCGTGTATTCCATTATTTCGGTACTAAGTCCCTGCTGCTTTGCCAAAGTCTCCAGATCTTCCCCTCCCTGAACCTTTGTCAAAGCATTTTTTGCGGCTTCAAGCGCCAGCGCCTCAGCCTTTTCAAGACGCACTGCAGTTTCCACATCAGAGTTTGCATCTTCAAATGTGCGGACAACAGGATCTTTGGTTTCTTTGAGACGGTAAATCACATGTCCTAAAACAGGATTTCGTTTCCAGATTCCCATTTCTCCTGGTTTGCGCTGCTGCAGTTCAGGAATCAGTTCAGCTGAAGAACCAAGCCCCGGAATAATAGCTGATCTATCAAACCACTCGGAATTGAGCACCTCTTTATTTAATCGCTGTGCTTCTTCAGTAAATGATTCTCCAGCAAGTTCAAGCAGTTTCTCCAGTTCTTCATCAAGAAGCTTTTGCGCCCTGCTTTCAGCAAGAATATCCGTGATTTCTTCACGTACTTCATCCAGAGTTTTTTTAATTTCCTCTTTGCGCTGATCAACTTTAATCAGGTGCAAACCAAATGGTGACCTGACAATCTCACTGACTTGTCCTGCTTCAAGGGCAAATGCCGCCGCCTCAAATGCCGGCACCATTTCTCCGGACTTGAACCAGCCCAGATCACCTCCTTCTGCCGCTGTTGCGTCTTCAGAATATTTGATTGCCAATTCTTCAAATGAAGAACCATCCCGTATCTGACTCAACAAATTGCTCAACTGTTCGCGTCTTTCCAGCAGTTTTTCTTCAGGAACATCCGGTGCCAGTTTAAAAAGAATATGCCTGCCTTTTATTTCCGCCGGAGTTACGTACTCGTCCGCATTTTTTTTGTAGTAACGCCTGATTTCCCGTTCCCTGACATTCACAACATCGTTGTAGTCATCCGCTGAAAGTGTGAAGTATTCCATTCTGAACTGATTTAAAGTTTTGAATTCATCCGGATTTTCCGAATGGTATTGTCTCAGTTCGCTATCATTCACCGTAGTTTCATCAATAAAGGACTGTGGATCAAAATAAATATAATCAACTTCAATTTTTTCAAAATCTCTCCTGTATGCACGTTCCACTTCACGGTCGTTAATCACCAGTCCTGCTCCAAGCAGCTGTTGCTTTTTAGTGAGCAGAATATCTGACCTCAGTGAATTCTCATATTCGTGACGCACAAGTCGATTCTGGCTTAAAACTGTCTCATAAGTCGTAAAATCAAACTGTCCGTCTCTCTGAAAATATGGCTGATTGCGGATGTAGTCCTGCAGTTCTAAATCAGTAGTCATCAGGTTCAGTTGTGCTGCCTCATATAACAAAAGATAACGGTCTATTAACTGATTAAAAACCTGTTGGCGCAGATTAAGCTGTTCAGCGATTTGTTCGGTGCTCTCACCAAACTGCTGCCTGAGTGCCTGCATCCGGTTTTGGTATGCTTCACGGTACTCATTAAGCAATATTTCCTGATCATTGACTTTAGCAACAACTTCTTTGCGGTCTCCAAAAAATCCGCCTACACCAAAGGACAGCACAAAAGTGACAGCAATTACTACCAGCAACAGTTTGAAAAAAATGCTTTTTGAATATTCTCTTAATTCCTGAATCATCTTGGATTTGTATTACTAGCTTTTTAATGTTTTTGTTGAAATGTCAATGAACTACAGAATATTAAATTGGATTTATCTCATTCTTGCAAGACAAAGACTGCTTCACTGCTGAAAAAACACCTTTTAAATGCTTAATTCATAGCAAGGCGTAGAATTTTTTTCGTTCGTTTTCAGCAGGACATTGTGATAGGATATACAAAGTCTCATGGACATAAAATACTGATGCCGGCAGAAAACACATTTACTGATTGCAAAATAATTCCTATAGAAGAAATTGGCCGGCAGGTACGGAATTGGAGAAAAGAATTCCGGAAACTGGTTTTCACCAACGGCTGTTTTGACATACTCCACTCAGGGCATGTGAGGTATTTGCAAACTGCCGCCGGTTTCGGCGATATTCTTGTACTTGGCCTTAATTCTGATTCATCTGTCAGGAAACTGAAAGGCCCCCGCCGTCCAATTATGCCGCAGGCAGATCGAGCATATTTACTCAGCGCTATTCAAGCAATTGACTGCATTGTGATTTTTGATGAAGAAACACCGGCAAGATTGATTGAGGCAGTCAGTCCGGATGTGCTGGTTAAGGGAGGAGACTACCTTCCGGAGGAAATTGTGGGATATGACACCGTTACAAAAAATGGAGGAAGTGTGCAAATAGTACCATTCGTTGAAGGCAAATCCACCTCCGGAATTGTTAACTCTATTTTGGAGCAGTCATGATCGTAGTAACAGGCGGAGCCGGATTCATCGGCAGCAATATTGTGAAAGGACTGAATGATGCGGGAGAAGACAACATACTTGTTGTTGATAACTTAAGCAACGCGGAGAAACACCTCAACCTGAACAGATTGTCATTTGCTGATTACATGGACAAGAATGAATATCTGGCAAACCACAGAAAAATTCAGAATGTCAGCGTAATTTTTCATCAGGGCGCATGTTCTTCAACCACTGAGCAGGACGGCAAGTACATGATGTCCAATAATTATGAGTATTCCAAAGTTTTGCTCCACCATTGCCTGGAAAACAAAATCGATTTTCTTTATGCCTCCAGCGCGGCAGTGTACGGAAATGGTGATGAAGGATTTGCAGAGCAGCCCCAAGCTGAATATCCATTGAACGTTTACGGTTTTTCCAAATTTGCATTTGATAATTATGTGCGTCGTGTTTTGCCTGAAGCAGATATTCAAGTGCTTGGGCTGCGTTATTTCAACGTTTACGGACCACAGGAAAATCACAAAGGCCGCATGGCATCAGTCGCATTCCACCTTTTTCATCAGCTTCATGAGTCAGGAAAAATGAGGC
>LUME01000994.1_pt1 | contig 10825 bp, 8 predicted proteins | sample 729951 | NCBI WGS metagenome assembly LUME01 (sample SAMN03860271, study PRJNA289734) | marine metagenome | biome: seawater column; feature: ocean; material: water; isolation source: Red Sea water column Station 34 - depth 200m | place: Saudi Arabia: Red Sea | collected 2011-10-15 | depth 200 m | reverse complement strand
CTCTGTGGGTAATTCTGGTCGGCACCGTCATCTACCTCTCCCGAACCACCCTAAGGGTGATGCTGGTCAATTTTTTCGGCAACATTTCACTGGGACTGCTGACGCCACTCTTGTGGAACAGTCTTCGTCCCTATCAGCAGGAGCGAGTCCTTGTCCTTCTCGATCTCACGAGAGATCCCCTCGGTGCCGCCTACCAGGTGATACAGTCTCAAACTGCCATCGGCTCCGGCGGCCTGTGGGGCAAAGGGTTCGGAATGGGAACGCAGACGCACTTGAAGTTCCTCCCCGAGCAGGAAACCGATTTCATATTTTCCGTTGTGGGCGAGGAATTCGGTTTCGTGGTGGTGGTGACAATTCTCATCCTCTTTGCTGTACTTGTCCTCAGTATGGTTCAGCGCGCCTACAAAACTTCTGAGCGTTTTCCGAGCCTCGTGCTGCTTGGGATTGCGACACTATTCATGTCTCACATTTTTGTGAACGTTGGGATGACTGTAAACCTCCTTCCGGTGAAGGGATTGCCTCTCCCATTTCTCAGTTATGGAGGCACGTTTCTTGTCTCGTGCTATGCCATGCTCGGCCTTGCCATGAATATGAGCGTGGAAGCCGAGAGGTGAGTCTCTGTCCTCAGAAAAAAGGGTGCGCGTTCGTCGGTAAACAGATTGTTTAAATGGAGCAAAAAAGGTAAATTTGGGGCAATCCAAGACTGATGAGTGAGTGAACTCGTCAAATCCGAGGCCATGAAACATAGATCTTTTCGCCGTTATACTCTCCGCCATGTTGTTGTTTTTTCCTGCATTTTTCTGGCGGCCAGTCTGGGAGGCCAATCCAAAACACAACAAAATGTGAACGATAGAGTAGATGTCTTGGAGAATCAAGTAAACCAGATTCTCGGCATTGTGATCCCCGATGTTGAGAACGCCATGAAAAGCATGGTGAGGGCGAAAGCTCAGTCGGACAGCACTACCCTGCTTCTGATCAACCGTATCAATACATTACAGAATACAATCAGGACTCTTGAGAGCAAAGCGGCCTATACGGACAGCATCAATTTCCAGCTCCTCCAGCAGCTTATGATGATTGAGAACAAGATCGTTACACTGACTCGGAGCTTCAATGAGCTGTACGATCTCAAGACAGGTATGACCGATGTTGCGCCTGCAAGAATCAGCAGTGACAATTTCAAGAAGGGGTACATCGATGCTCTGAGTGCGTACAACGACGGCAATTACGAGATGGCCATCGAAGGCTTCGGCAGGTTAGTCACCGGCGATCCGAGCCATAAGCTCGCGGATAATTGCCAGTACTGGCTGGGTGAGTCGTATTATGCTCTCAAGAACTACAAACGGGCCATTCTGGAGTTCGAGAAAGTTTTCCAGTTCGGTGAGCAGGACAAGTGGGACGATGCTCAGTTGAAGCTCGGCATCTGTTTCCAGAAAATTGGAAACTTCGATAAGGCGAGAGCCGAATTCCAGAAGTTGGTCGATCATTATCCGGGCAGTGAATATTACCAGCGTGCCCAGCAATATCTTCGTCAGCTGTAGCACTTGCTCCTCACAAAACCTTTTTGGAGATTCAGTGAATGAAAATCTATTTCTTAGCGTCTGAGATTATACCTTTCTCTCAGAATTCCTTTCTTGCATCGTTTTGCAGGTCGGTTCCCATCAAGCTCCAGCAGCATGGCCACGACATCAGGCTCACTTCACCGAAGTACGGTTTTATCAGCGAGAGGAAGTACACACTCCGCGAAGTGATTCGTCTCAGAGAGATCGCTTCCGAAATCAACGGCGAAACAGAGATCGCTTCCGCAAAATCTGCCTTCATCCCGAAGACGAGAGTTCAGGTCTATTTTATGGAACACTCGGAATGGTTCCAGCCGCTGACGACCCTTCTCTACAAAGCGAAGAACGGCCGCCCCCTCCCGGACAATGACGACCGGTTTGCCTTCTACAGCAAAATCGCATTGGAGATGCTTGTGAACCTTTTCTGGGCGCCTGACATTATAGTCTGTAATGACTGGCAGTCCTCCTACGTCCCGCTGCTGTACAAGCAGCTGTTCGCCGATCAGGATTTTTATAAAGGTATCAAGACAGTCCAGCTGATACATTCTATCGATGATTATTCCACAGTATCTGCCGACTCCTTCACGAAGTTTGGGGCGGAGCTACCGAAAGCGTTCAATGGCAGTGAGCTTAATTCTCTGGCTGTTGCCGCGGACAGCGCCGATCTTGTCATCGCCGTGGACGGGCCGAAGAGTCAGCCATCGAAGGAACTTTCCACGAACGGCGACTTTAAACCACATATTGCCGGCATCAAGAAAAAGCTCGAAACTGTAACACTGGAAAATGAGGACGATGCCTCCTGCGGCGCGGCTGCTGACGCCATCAACGACATTCTCACTAATGCATTCGGCTCAGACTGAGCCGAACCTCGAAGACCAGATCATCCCCATATGAGCCGCTTTCCCTCTAGGGTTCTTATTCTGTTTTCGATCATCCTCGCGTCCTGCGAGAATGACGCATTTGTGACGAACCTCGACCACACATCGCTGACAACTCATGAAGAGTCGACGACGTCGTTCCGTTTCAAAACGTATCAGGTGCCGCCTACGCTGGGAGGTCTCCACAGTGTGTATGTGGGAAAGAAAGATGGTATCGATGCGTCGCGGACGCTGGTTGAGTTCGAATCGCACGAGATCCTCCGGTGGTCGAGTATCGTCGTCGACAGCGGTCATTTCCAGTTTACTCTGGATACGACTTATGCCGGGCTGATCCCGGAAGTGAGCGGTATTACCATGGGCTACTTTCGGCGTGATTCAAACTTTGCTGAGTTGGAATCGAACTATTCCAACGTCGATTGGATTGTTGATGACTACCCCAAGCTGTCTTCACAGTTTGTTACCGATTCCGCCGGGCTGACGCATCTCAGGTTTCCGCTCGACTCCGCCACAGTCGAAACTCTCGCCGACACTGCCGATGGGAGCTGGCTCTATCTCATGGAGTCACCGGAGGATGCCGACTATATGCTCCAGCTCTACGCTTCCGAGAGCCCTGTCCATCAACCGCTCCTGAGAACATTCCTGCATAGAAAGTCCAGCGAGTCCGATACTTCTGAAGCGAAAGATTCGGTTCGCGTATTCACAGGAAGAACGGATGTGACACTGTTCGTGCCGCCCGATCTTTCGTCCGGACGGTTCGATTCAAGTTTCAGTTATCTTGGCGTGGCGACTGGATTGGTTACCATAGTAAAGCCCGATCTGTCCATCTTGAACATTCCTAAGGAAGCGACCATCGGCAGGGCGAAGCTGAGCCTCCCCGTCGATGCGGAGAGCAGCTATGCCGAGGCGATCGATTCCCTCTTTTTTCAAGCCTATGCGCTGGAAGATACGGTGACAACCTGGAGTTGGGGAGAGGTGCTGACCGCCGACAGCTACGAACACCACACTGCCACATTCGCTCGATCCGGCTCAGCAGCGCCGGTGGGATCGATCCTCAAACTGGATGTGACAGAACTGCTTCAATCAGTGATCAGCGGTAGAGAGGACGACGAAACTGAAATCCTCGATCTCGGATTCAAATTGAAGATGATCAACTCTAAGACAGTCTTCGATTATGCCGCGCTTCGGTCGGACAGTTCAGCGGTAGGCCAGCCCCTTCTGGAGGTTTTCTTTGAAGTTCCGTAGTCAGTGGCTAATCCTCTTGACGACGCTCGCGACGGCGCAGTCACCGTACAACGCTGTCGGGTATGGCATTCTCACAGATGCTCCCGACGCCGCAAGCCTAGGTTTCTCCAGCACGGGACTTATCCCGTCCATGGACAGCCGCTTTTCACCGACTAACCCGACCACTTGGACGGATTTGGTATTCACCTATCTTACAGGTCATTACAGCAATCAGGACGTTTCATTGGGAGGTTACAGATCGGGAACCGGCACTTTGTCCAGCGCAACGTTCATCGTTCCAATCGAAGGCAAGTATTCTCTGGGCCTCGGCGTGGCGCCAGTGTCGAGGAAAGTGTTTGATCTGGTGGGCGATACGACAACGGTGGTCTTCTCCGGCGACACCCTCACCATGTCCAAAAGTCTTGACGGTTCCGGCGGCATCAGCACGCTGTTCGCTGGAGGCGCCTGGAACGTAACCGAGAATCATGCAGTTGGCACTCGCCTCGATTTTCTCTTCGGCGTTTACGATGAGCACACCGTCAGTCATATTGATTACCGTTCGGCAGAGTACGCCCGCCGATTCGCGTACAAGGGGACATTCCTTTCAGGCTATTACCGATTTGTGAACGATCCTGAAACGCGCCGCCTTTCAGCGTTCGCTTCATTCCAAGTTCCTTTCGGCAACCACTACATAGCGAGGACGGATTTCTTCGAATTCATCGAGCCCGATCCGCAACCGCGGACTGAATTCGTTCTTCCGACCACAGTCAGTGGCGGCGCGATTTACCGTTTGTCGCCCACACTTCATGCTGGCGCGGAGATCTTGAGCCGTTCTTTTGCATCGGGGCAGAATCCGGATTTGAATTCGTTGGAAGGGGAGATGGGCTCAGCGACCCGGTTGAGCGCTGCGCTCTCGCGCGAAAAAGTTTTTGGCTCCCGGGACTGGTTGGATTGGTTCCACTACCGGGTTGGTTTTTTCACAAGATCACACTACATTGGTGGGCTCGGAGATGGTCTAACTGAAGTGGGGTTCTCGTTAGGCCTGGGTATCCCCTTCGGCTTGACTCAGAATCAGCTGGATTTCGGCGTCAGGGTTTCTAAAAGGAAAGGATTCCTGTCGGAAAAACCTGAGTCGATTACGCAACTTTCAGTAGGGCTGACTCTCGGCGATCTATGGCTGGTGAAAGGTAAGAGGAGATAGAATGAATTTTTGTTTGGTTCCGACACTTCGGTCTTTGGCGATCGGATTGCTCATTTTTTCAAGTTGTGCGCCGCCTCCCCCCGTTGAAGAAGCGCCTGAGCCTGAACCTGTGAGCGAACGGCAGTGTCTCCGTCTTCTCAGTAGCGCGGCTGAGGGAATTCTGAGAAGGAAATCTTCGAGTATGAAAAACTCGCCGAGCTCACTCCGGACAATATTGAACCGCTGAACAGGCTAAACGAACTGTACAGCGAAGTCGGCAGGTATGATGATCAGATTTACATCCTTCAGCAGATTCTGGAGATTGATCCAAACAATAAGAGCGCCCAGGGCGATCTGGCACAGGCGTATGAGGCGACGGGGCGCGATCCCATCGATATTTATCGGCAGCGGTTCGCGGACAATCCTTCCAACTACTCCTTCGGGATTGATCTGTCCGATCAGTTGATGATCGCTGGGGAAGAAGAGGAGGCGGTCAAGGTGCTGAACAGGCTTCGCCGTGAAGGGACGGGTAACGGCTCTGTCACGAACAAACTGGTCCTCCAGAAACTGGCTTCGGCCTACTCAGATATTGACGATCTGAAAGCGGCGGCGGGCGCATACGAGGAACTTTTCAATCTCGATCGCCGAGATTTCAAGACTGCCCTCGAAATAGTAAAAGTGAACATTGCACTGTCAGATTACGGCAAAGCGCTGAAATGGGCGGAAGAGGCGATAAAGACTGCTGAAGATAACGGGGAGACGTTTGCCTCTAAAGGGAGTGTTTATTACGCGGCGTTCCAGGACTGCCGGGATAACTTCCCCACCACTGATGATAAGATCCTTGCCGCACTTGCCTACAAGTACTTCAAGTTAGCAGAACAAGAGGGGTACAACAGAAACAAGCGAGACCGTATCTATCTTGAGAATAATCGGGATGATCTTGTTTTTGGAAAGACCGATTGGTTCATGCTCGATGAAGATGTAAAACGACGCGGCTCCATCTCGGCCAAAGGAAGCTGCTACTCGTGGGTTACGGAATCGATTAAGAAAGAGCCGAGCTGGCGTTAGTCAAGTAGCTGCTACCATCGGGTGCTGACGGTCTCGGCGGGGGAGCTCTGTTCGTTGTTCTGGTCTTGCCCTCAAAACCGTGTAAATTACTTAAAGGTTGAACTGTAAAATCTGCTAATGACCATTGACACAATCCAGTCCCCGGGCCTGAGGGAGGCAGACCCGGAGGTTTTCTCCGCCATCAGAAATGAGGTGTCTCGAGAGAATGAGACACTTGAACTCATCGCCTCGGAAAATTTTGTGAGTCAGTCGGTCCTAGAGGCGGCGGGCGGCGTCATGACAAACAAGTATGCTGAAGGGTATCCCGGGAAACGGTACTACGGCGGATGCGAATGGGTCGATGAAGCTGAGAATATCGCCAGAGATCGGGCGAAGAAACTCTTTTCTTCTGATTACGCGAATGTCCAGCCCCACTCGGGCTCGCAGGCAAACATGGCTGTCTGCTTCACCTTTCTCCAGCCGGGGGATACAATTATGGGGCTCGATCTCGCCCACGGCGGGCACCTCACTCACGGAAGTCCCGTCAACTTCTCCGGCAAGCTGTTCAATGTAGTCTCCTACCGGGTGGAACGGGAGACCGGCAGAGTCGACTTCAACAAGTTGTCCGAACAGGCCCGCCAAGTCAAGCCGAAGCTGATTATCTGCGGTGGGAGCGCCTACCCGAGGTTTATCGAGTTTGAGATGTATAGATCTATCGCCGATGAAGTCGGAGCGTTCCTGTTTGCGGACATTGCCCATCCGGCCGGCCTTGTCGCTTCCGGGATTCATCCGACTCCTTGGCCCCACTGTCATATCGTCACCTCGACGACGCACAAGACACTTCGGGGGCCCCGCGGGGGGTTGATCTTGATGGGGGAGGACTGGGAGAATCCCTGGGGTGTGGTTGCTCCAAAATCGGGGAGGACAAAGAATCTTTCAGAGCTGATCGACTCTAACGTTATGCCGGGCATTCAGGGCGGTCCCCTCATGCACATCATCGCCGCCAAGGCCGTCGCCTTCGGCGAAGCCCTTCAGCCGGCGTTCAAAGACTACTGCAAGTCCATCGTCGATAACGCTCAAGCGATGGCAAGCGCTTTTATGGGGAAGGGCTACAACCTCATCTCCGGCGGGACGGACACCCACGTCATGTTGATCGATCTGACGAATAAGGACATTTCGGGGAAGAAGGCCGAGAACAGGTTGGAGACGGCAGGGATCACCGTGAATAAGAATATGGTTCCTTACGACGAAAGAAGCCCCATGATAACGAGCGGCATTCGCGTCGGGACACCTGCCATGACCACGAGGGGGATGGGGCCGGATGAGATGGTCCGGATCGTTGACCTTATCGATCGAGTGATTGAGGCGCCGGACGACGAGTCGACTGCGGCCGACGTGAAGAGTGAAGTGAGAGAGCTATGCGGGCAGTTTCCTCTCTACAGCGAATTGAATTAACCGATGAAACGGGCCTTCTCTCCGCTCCTCGTCGCGTTTCTGTCTTTCTGCGTTTCTGGATGTTCTCTTAGCGATCTTATCTTTGGGGGGATGCTCAGTTCGGCCGGAAACGGCATTGCGGCTGTTTATCTTTCCGAGGACGATCCTGATCTGGTGAGGGAATCGCTACCGACGAATATGAAACTAATAGAACTGCTGATCCAGCAGTCGCCGAACAATCCGACCCTTCTCACCTCGGCATGTCAAGCGTTCACGGTTTATACCTACGCCTTCGTTCTTCGTGATGCTGAAGTGGCGATGGATGAAGATTTCAGCTCTGCAAGGCACCTCACTCTGAGGGCGAAGCGACTGCTCCGCCGCGCCAGAGACTACGGCCTTGCATCCCTTGAGGCGTCGCACCCCGGATTCAAAGAAGCTTATGGCTCGGATCCTCGCTCGGCTCTAGAGCGTACCGGTGTCGCAGATCTGGCCGCTCTCTACTGGACAGCCGCTGCGTGGGGGTTGTACGTCTCCGCATCCAAGGACAATCCCGCCGCCATCATCGAACTGCCAAACGTAGGCCACCTGTTGGAAAGAGCGTTGGAACTGGACGAGGATTACGACAACGGCTCACTGCACGACCTGATGTTTACTTACACGCTCAGCCGCCCCGATGGCGGTAGCGGCGCGCACGTGGTTGCGAAAAAGCACTTCGACCGCGCCATGGAACTGTCCGGCGGGAGTCGTGCTTCACTCTATGTTTCTTACGCTGAGTCTGTCTCGGTAAACAACCAGAACAGGAAGGAATTCCTCGAGATGCTGGAAAAAGCGGAAGCGGTGGACGTTAACCTTATTCCGAATCAGAGGCTCGCCAACATCCTCGCGCAGGACCGGGCTGTTTGGCTCAAGAGCAGAGTAGATGAGCTGTTTTTCTAAGGGCTGCCACTTATGGGCCTTGGCGCTGGCTATCCTGCTTGCTTTTCCTCTGAGCGGCAAAACGGTGGTCAAGATGGCGACGCTTGCTCCCATCGGTTCGCCGTGGCACAATCTACTTATAGAAATGGGGCAGGCGTGGCGCGATGCCACGGACGGCGAAGTAATCCTTAGAATCTACCCCGGCGGCGTGGCGGGGGATGAGAGGGATATGATCAGAAAAATCAGGATAGGGCAGCTTCACGCCGCAGCGGTGACGATCGAAGGGCTGACAGAAATCAGCAGGGATATGAACGTTTTCTACATCCCCATGCTGGTGAATTCATTCAGTGAACTTGACGCTGTCAGGAAACCTCTCATGCATGAGCTCGAGAATGACCTTTCGGACGGGAATCCCATCCGTCAGCCTGCCGATCTGAAGCGGATGAAGCAGTTCAGCTGGGCCGGCGATTATGCAGCCGAACAGCTGTGGCGGAAGGCAGGTTTCCAGCCGATTCCGCTGGCGTCCGTTGATGTGCTCACCTCACTGCAAACGGGCGTTATCGATGCATTCTCCACCTCGCCGATGGTCGCCCTCTCGTTCCAGTGGTTCGCACTGGCGCCGAACATGCTCGATCTAAAATGGGGGCCGATCATCGGAGCGCTGATTATCAGTGACAAGAAATGGCAGTCCATTCCCACTCAGTTCCACGCCGATCTTCAGCAGATCAGCGTTCGCATGGAAGCCGACGCCAGAGCCATTATTCCTGAAATGGACGCCGCCGTCACCGTGATGGAAGAGAACGGTCTTGTCGTTCATCAGCCGACGGACGAAGAGTTTTCATCGTGGAAAGAACTGACGCGATCAATGTACCCCTACATAAGAGGCAGTCTTGTCCCGGAAGCGATTTTTGACAAGGCCATTAACCTCAAGACGACCCTCGACATAGAATGAACCTGACAGAGCGATCAGCCCGAACGGTGGCCAGCGCCGTTGCGAAATGGGAGAATATCCTGGCTCTCTCCGCACTCCTCGCCATGGCATTCCTCCCTTGTGTGGAGGCAGTGACAAGGGCCTTCGGCGTTCAGGGAATCCCCGGCTCGACGGTGATTGTACAGCACATGACCTTGTGGATCGGGTTCCTCGGCGCCGTCATCGCCGCCCGTGAGAACCGCCTGCTTTCGCTTACTCAACCGGTGGAGATTGAGGTGAGTGACACAGGTGGATTCAAGTATTGGTTCGCGAGGTCGGTGGCTGTGACTGTTAACCTGATCCTTGCCTACGCCAGTTTTCGCCTTGTGAAGACCGAATCGGAATTCCCGAGGGACCTGCTGCCGGGAATCCCCGTCTGGGTGGTTGAGGTGATCATGCCCATCGGTTTCTTCCTCATTGCCATGGAAATGTTGCGGAAGAGCCGGAGGGAACCGATCCTTCAGGCGATGATGCTCGCCATTCCCGTGGTCATCGGCGCCATTGGCCTTGGTGAAACACTGCAGATCCCGGTCGTCATGTGGGGCGGCGTGATTGCAATAATTTCCGCACTGATTTTTGGCGCCCCCATTTTTGTGGGCCTTGGCGGGCTTGCGGTGCTTCTTTTCTGGTACGACGGTGTCCCCATCGCCGCCGTTCCCGCCGAGATGTACCGAATCGTCGTTTCGCCCACCTTACCGACCATTCCGCTCTTCACTCTTGCAGGATACATTCTGGCGCAGGGGGGAGCTTCCAGGCGTTTGATAGAAGTTTTCCGGCACTGGTTTGGCTGGATTCCCGGCGGGACTCCCGTGATGGTGACACTCCTGTGCGGATTCTTCACCACACTCACCGGCGGTTCGGGCGTCACCATCCTCGCTCTCGGCGGCCTGCTTCTGCCCATGCTTTTATCGGAGAATTACCCCAAACCGTTCTCCATCGGACTCATCACAGTTTCCGGATCGCTGGGGCTCCTTTTCCCGCCGAGCCTTCCGGCAATTATCTACGGTGTTACCGCCGGCGTAGCGATCAACAAGATATTCCTGGCGGGAATCATCCCGGGGCTTTTTCTCGTGGTGATGGTAGCGGGATGGGGAGTTCGGCAGGGATTCATCTCAAAAGTTTCTCGCCGACCTTTCCAGCCGAGAGAAGCTGTTTCCGCCTTCATTAAAGCGAAGTGGGAGGTCTTCCTGCCGGGCTTCATTCTCCTCGGGATCTTCGGCGGCTTCACCACGCTGGTGGAAGTTGCGGCGTTTACCGTTGTCTATGTGCTCATCGTGGAGGTCTTCATTTACAGGGATGTCAAAATGGGAGATCTCCCAAAAGTGATTGTCGACTGCGCCACGCTGGTGGGCGGTGTTCTCATTATCCTCGGTGTCGCCATGGGATTCACAAGTTATCTTGTCGATGCTCAGGTGCCGCTCCACGCCCTCGATTGGGTTCGGGAAAATATTGAGAGTAAGTATGTTTTTCTTTTCGCCCTCAATGTTCTCCTTCTCATCGTCGGGTGTCTCATGGATATATTCTCGGCCATCATTGTGGTCGTGCCGCTCATAAAACCGATGGGTGCTCATTTTGGGATCGATCCGGTCCACCTCGCGGTTATCTTTATCGCCAATCTTGA
>LUME01000441.1_pt1 | contig 10841 bp, 19 predicted proteins | sample 729951 | NCBI WGS metagenome assembly LUME01 (sample SAMN03860271, study PRJNA289734) | marine metagenome | biome: seawater column; feature: ocean; material: water; isolation source: Red Sea water column Station 34 - depth 200m | place: Saudi Arabia: Red Sea | collected 2011-10-15 | depth 200 m | reverse complement strand
AAACCAATATAAAAACATCATAAAGATTATATAAATTAATATCATTCCTATATATTTCATCGTAATTACAGTTGTATAGTAGCATATTAAAAAGTATCTAACAATTTATTTTTTATATTTCTTAGGATATTCCTACCAATTATAAACTTTTTAAAGTGTAGGGAATAGGATTACAGCCTTCGTAAACTCCAGTTACCACTTCCTTTTTCTTTCAGTGAAAACAAATCATGAACTCCATTCCAAACATCGCTATCAGAAGAATTTTGCTCTAAAATTCGTCGTACAGTTGCTCGATAATTATCACTTAGATTATCCCTATACTTTTCTACAAGAGGATAAATATCTTTAGTTAAATTTCCTCGACGACCTAACTTACCCATAATAAAAACCATAAAATCTCGCCAATTTTGTTTTGGAAGTTCTACTTTATCTGTACTCGGTTCTTTATTATCAAAAAGTTTTGTCTCAGGTGGCGTTCTATCCCGTTGAGCATCTATATACAATTCATGAGCGGAGATAGTGACGTTTTTATTATCTAATGATGAACGCAATTGAGGATCAGAAGTATATAAATTAGTCCAAAATAATTTATATTTCCCGCAGGCACTCACAGAATCAACATATTTAGTTGTAATATTCTCACGATCTTCTATGCTCATCGAATTATCCACATACCAGTGAGTCTTGTCATTAGCTAATGCAAATTCTAGACTCACTTTATTATCAGCTTCATAATGATAGGGAGGAATAATATATTTACGACGTATAGAACCTTTATTATTACCCTCAACTAAAGTTTTACCTTGAGGATGTTGTTCAACAAAGTCACTTACCATTTTTTCTGGAGATCGACTACCCCATTTTGTTGTTCCTCTACGTGTAGGGGCAGCTCCTTTTTTTGGTACTGTAACCGAAGTAGTATTTCGTAATTCTCCATATAAAGGAGTATCATAAGGTAACTGGAAAAGAGGTCTTACTAACCTTCTATCCCTTACAGGTGTTACTACCCAACCATTACTTTTTTCAGGTAACTTAAGTGAATCAAACCACTCCAAATCTTTTTTAAGAAATTGATGTCTTACTTTAGGTGTCTCCAAAAGTAATTCTCTAGTCATCTTTGATTCCACTTCAAAAGCTTTTTCTAGTAAATCACGAGTTTTATAAGTAACAACTGCCCGAATATCATGAGAAGCATAACGAAATAATCTACCAAATGCTTGTATAAGAGTATTAATATCACTGTCCATGTCAAATATTAAAGTGCCAATTCGAGGATATGAAATTCCTCTACTAAATTTAGCACCCCCTACTAAAACATGAGAATCTTCTTCTAATACATTTAAACTAAAGCCCGAGTTATTATAATTAACAGCATGTAACTGCGAATTAACAGAAGTTAATCCTTGAATAATTCTATTGTGATCAATAGTAAATCTACTTAAATTGATCATCGTGTTTCTAGGCTCTTCACGAATTATTTGATGTATAGTATTAGAAAATTCAGCGTGATATAATTGTTCTATATCTCTTTCATTAACTAATTCCCATTTTACCTGTTTGAGTCCTTTCCACAAAGACCGATCATAAGGGGAAATGACTTTAACATCTTTATAATGAATATTATTAGCTGCCAGTAAAACTTTTGTTGCTGTTATCAAGTTAACACCGCCCCTATTATAAACTCCATCTTCTATAATAGCATCTTGCCAATTATCTTTCTGAATTCCCTCTTTAAAGCCAAATCCAAATCCAGGTTGAGTAGTGTCTACCTCGTCAATAAAACCTTCTTGAACTCCTTTATCTAATGAGAAAATAGTATTCATTAGTTGATAATGGTAAGTATTATTTAATCCCACAAATACTGTGTTGCCGATATTTTCACTTGGTAAACAACGATACTGCATAACATGGTTTTTAATATATTTAAACTCTTTTTTATCAATTGTGGGACAAAGCCACTTTATATTTGGTTTTAATGCCCGAGCCTTAGTAAGAAAATCGTTTTTAATATCATTTAAGGCATGAGTCACGTAATTAACTGTTTTACCTTGAACACAAGCATCCGCTGCTTGTAATATTGTCTCATATGATTTTCCTGATTGTGGTTCTTCAGACACAGTTGCAGATACCTTTGTATGTGCATATAAGTTATCACTCATTTTAGTTCCTTTCTTTATTATAACAAAGAATCATTCTTTATTATAGTAATTATAACAAAGAATGAAGGACTTAGCAAGGATTTAGTAAATCTCATTACTACTACCAGAAGTAGGAGAATAAGTTTTTTTATTAATCCCTTTTCATCTCGGACTTGTTTTTATAACCAAATTACCACTCAGTGTTTTGTAACTCTTCAATCTTCTAAAATTTCCTCGACTAAATCTCTCACTTCATACCCTAAATCTCTCAGTATTCCTTCAATTTCGTTTGAAGCATCTTCAGGAGATAAATAATAAAGTTCTGTTTGTCGTTGTGCAGTCTTTTCTATATGTTGGGAATCTAAAGTCCTTCTTATTGCTTTTTCGACTATATGCGTATCCTCTTTAGTAGGCAACATAAAATAAGAATCGAACCACCAATTAGCTCCTCCCTGTGCTCTTCCTCGTTGAATAGCTTGAGCGTTTTTAGAACGACCAATCTTAGTCTGTGCTCGATGTCCATCTATTTCTTGAAAACCTGCATAAACTCCATGACAGTCTTGTTTAGAATTTAAACCTAAATATAATTTCTCTATTCAACATGGGCCTCCCCATGCTAAACTCTGTCTGGCTTTATCATTAACTAACTTCTCTGCCTCGTCAATAAAGTCTTTGATCTGCGAGATAGTGGGAGAGAAATATCCACCCCATGGCCCATGCATTATACCTCCACTGGGCATCTCAATCTGATGTTCTAGCTTATTCTTTATTAATGGTTTATATGTATATCCACGATAGATTACTTTCATCCACGATAAATCATCTAATAAACCTCCACGGTAAATCATCCAATAAACCTAGCACATAACTTAGCTACCACATATATTAGTAGTGGTATTCCTAACAATACAGCTGCAACTATAATAGTTGTTATCATCATTTTCTGCTACCCCCATTAACCATATCTCTTAACTTATTAGCTTGATATTTACTAAAGTATCTGAACCTTTATTTTGAATAATCGTTCTTGCATCCGCTAATACTGGGATGCAAAATAGTAAAATTATTAGTATTCTCACAAGTCTTCTTTCACCTCTCCTTTTAATTCTTTTATTCGCTCCCTCAAAACATTCGCCGCAGTTTTCAAGTGTCCTGATGCGTAGGGTCGGTACCTACTTTTTAGTATTTCAATTTCTTTTTCTAAAATTCTAATGATAATATTTTTCCAAATGATATTCATTTTTCAACTCCCTTCCCAAGTTTCTTCAATTATCTTTCCGTCTGGTGCCCATTCCAAATGCGGTGATTAGGAAGCTATTCGCCGCATATCGATTGAACAACCATTTTGCCGAGGTCAGCAATATGGTCATGCAGATGCTTGAGCATACTCATCCAGCCAACAGAATGTGTTGACCAGCTTCATCTTACAACACCATCATTAAGCAGCAAGGAATTGCTACCATTAATAACGTCAAACAGGTGCCAAACATGACACCCGCTAAAAACGTTTCTATGTAATTACTATCTTTCATACTCATTTTTCCGGTTAGAATAAATTTGTACTACTTCTCGTTTTCCTAAACTTGGATTACCCGCAGTATCCTTAGAAACTTCTTGAAATTCTGAGTAGAGAAATTCTAATATCTTTTTTACATCTGCTGTTGACTTAATATAATAATGTGAAGGAGTAGCATACTTTTCAAAGTTTTCAATTACTTTTCCAGCTAACCCTCCTACTCTTCGCATCGCATAGTCTGCTTCTTCTTTAGTGACCCATTCCCAATCAGGATGAATCAATGGTAAGTTAATCTTTTCTCTTCGCTTTCTCACCCAAATTTGCCAGACACAAGGTACTTTACAGTCATGTACTTTATCGTCATCATCTAATAAGAAAAAAGAATTTTCTGGGAGAATCTTCTCCGAATATAAACTCCATTCTAAAGAGAGCCTGTTTTGAACTGATACTTTTCTAAAAGTTCGCGGTACAACAAAACCAATTAAGGTCGCCCACTGAGCTGCACAATTAAAGAATTGAATTGCCAACTTAGAATTAGTTCCGAAAGGTGGATTTCCAATTACTGCAATTCGTTTACCTTCTGGTGGGGTCCACTCAAAAAAGTCCTGAGTCAGTACTTCATCGTCATCAGGCTCAATATCTAATCCTATTCTTGGTGTTGGCAACCGACGAAGAAAAGTGCCCGCTCCAGCACTTGGTTCTACCCATAAATCAAACTTACCCTGAATGCTCTCTATACATTCTTGAGCAATCTCTGGTTTAGTGTAAAACTTATCAAGCTGCGATTTCTTCATCATTCTCAGTTTTATATTTTTATTTTATTTTTATTAAGCATTTAAAAATCTTTCTATCAATATATTAGTTGTCTTTATACATCGAATATCTTCAATTCGAGAATAATCATATCCTCGATATATCGGAGAAGTACTCGATGGTCCGATACACTTCTTCCAGTTTGTGCCATTAATAGAACATTGCCAACGACGTTGGGTTTTTGAATCAATTTTTTTCAACCAAGTAATAGGACTATTAAATTTCTTAACGTCTTTTTGTACTTGGGAAGCCCACTCTCTGGCTTCTTGATGAGTTCCGTGAGGCCAGTTAACACTATTAAGAGCTGCATATTTTTCCTTTACATAATCTAAAGGAACATCTCCTTTTAATGTCTGTAATAACTCTTTTGAAATATATACATGATCTATTGCGTAAATTCGATAATTTTTATGTCTTGCGACAGTCCACCAATAAGGATCTTCATTTTCATAAAACACGCCCAAGGAAGCTAATTCAGTTCCTGCTCCACCCATACATTTAATGCTTGTAAAAACATCAGGAGATTCCTCCATGTCCCATTTTTCGTTGTGATTTTCTTGAGTTTCTAATCCATGTTGAGCACGAATTAACTTCTGAAAATTAAAACCATGTTTCTGACGCGCTGCCATTATTAATTCTTTCTTTTTAGTGTATTCTTTAGTATAACAAATAAGTTTCTATATAATTACTATCTTTCACGGTTTCATCTCGTAAAGAAGATTACCGTCCTCATCTTTACAAGGTGTCGGCATTCTCTGTACTTCACAATACATATCTAATTCTGGCCAAGTATCTGGTAAGATTGACTTTTGTTCCGCTACACAAGCAGTAAGAAGAAAAAGGGATACTAGAAAGACCTTACTCATGCCACAGAAAACTCAGGAAGCGGTAAAAGTTCCTTATCTAACTGCATGTAATTAGTATAAAGTTGATCAAAAGTATAAACCGCATCTTGCTTCCTCATAATGATTCAAATAGCCTTTCCAACTTCTTTTTCCTTGTTGACTTTATAGTTGCCTAAATAAAACGATAATAAAGATAATTAGTACCAAATAGAGCGTTAAGATAGGTAACTTCTTCCAATGTTTAAACTTTTCGTCCTCCTGAAATAAAAATAGACTGTACTCCTACAAACTCATTTTTATGATGAGCAGTTAAAACTACTGTTTGATCTTTCCAAACAGAATAAATAAAATTTTTTACTACTGCCTGCATCATGGGAGAGAATAAAGCTAATGGTTCGTCAAGCAAAACAATTTCTGGATTCACCAAAAGTAGCCGAGCTAAGCATAATTTTCTTTGTTCTTCTATAGATAGACTTAACGCTGTCTCCCTTAATTTATCTTTTACAGCGTCCCATAACAAAACTTTTCGTAAAGTTTCCTCTACAACTACATCCGCTTCATCACCATAAGGATACTGATTACTAATTCCAAGTCCAAACAAAACGTTTCTCCGAATAGAAATAGGAATCGGATTAGGAATAGTAAACAAAATCCCCACATGGCGTCGTAACTTCTTTCGATTTAAAAAACAACCACCAAAAGTGATAGTTCCTTCACTCCGACAATAACCTGTTGATTTATTAACACGATTAAAACTTCTTAACAAAGTAGACTTACCGGATTTTGCCGTTCCCACTAATGCCGTAACAGTCCTCTTCTGAATAGTAAAAGAAATATCAGATAAAACTTGACTACCTCCATACCACACACTGAAATTATTTACACAAATTGCCTCATTTAAATTCAATTTCATGGCTGGTCGGTGGTAAGGGTGGGGCAACTTCATTATCATAATAATAAAATCCATAATATTGTAACAAACAGTGGGCGGATTTCAATACAGGCGATACGATTTCAGAACCCATCATTTCTGTCTCATGCCCTTCAATAATATCTTCCAACGTTTCCAGAAATATCTTTTCAGTAGTTTCCTCGTCAAGGTATCTCATTTATTAGTTAAAAAACTCCTTCTAACTTTCTTCGAGTAGTAACCTGCTCTCTTTCCATCGCAACTCCAACTGTTGTCGCCCATCCTGGTTTAGCTTCTAACTTCTCTATTTTAAGTTTTATTTTCAAAACACGACGGTCTTCTAAAATTAAATCCATTACTCGATCAGCTAACGTTTCTACTAAATTATAGTGAGTATCTTTTAAAAAAGATTCCAACCTTTTTATAACTAGAGCATAGTCAACCACACCTTTAATGCTATCTTCTTTTTTTTTTTGTGTTAAAAACCGTGAGTACCAAACTAAATCGAATTTGTTGAGGATGTTTTTTTTCGTGCTCGTAAATTCCGACTCGTCCTATTAAAATTAAATTTTGAATAAAAATTTGATAAGTATTACTAGATATAACAGACATTATATTATTTTGATAATGCAGCCGCCACATCCGTAAGAGTAAGGGGTCCCCTTACTTCAAAATTTACATCATTAACTTCACGAATCCAAAACTCTCTCTGAGTACTGTTTCCTAATGGAGTTGCCATAAACCAACCCCAATCAGTCCAACCAGTACAGTCACTTGGTTCCGGGTCAATCTGAGTCACGCGCCAAGTATCTCCATACTTTTGGAGCCGCTCTCTACCATTTCTTGTTTTGGCAGTTAACTTAACATAATTTCCCATTTCTAAGTCCATGAGTGTGATAATCGCCTCTTAACTTCTTTATATCCTGCCAATAAGTCACCTGTATCATACCGATACAAATCCTTATCAAAGGAATCTCCAGTATCTGTATCCCACAACCTAACCGTATCAGGACAGATTTCATCTGCCAGATAAATGTTTCCTTCGGCATCTTTTCCAAACTCTAATTTAAAATCAACCAGAGCTAATCCAACAACTCGAAAAACCGCATGCAGAATAACATTAATCTTCCTAGTTAAATCTTTCATCTTTTTTAAGTCTTCCCGAGTAGCCAGACCCAAAACAATAACCGCATCTGAATTAATTAGAGGATCTCCAAAATCATCATCTTTCAGACAATACTCAACAATCGGACTTTTAAATATTTTACCATGCGAAATCCCATATCTCTTACAGAAGGAGCCAGCCGCTACATTTCGACAAATTACTTCAATTGGAATAATCTCCAGCAATTTTACTACTAATCTTCTCTCATCCATTCCTCTAACATAATGAGTAGGAACATGAAAGTGGCCTAAAAGTTCAAACATATGCTGACTAATCCAGCAATTAAGTTCACCTTTTCCCTCAAAAGAACTCTTTTTCTCATTATTAAATGCTGTAGCATCATCTTTAAAATACATCGTAGCACAATCAGGCAACTCCACAGAACTAAAAATCTTTTTCGCTTTACCTTCGTACAATAAGGTTGTCATTACTCTTCCTATCTTTATATGTTATATGAATGTAACGAGCTTCTGCTACATTCGTTGGTAATTTATGAATGTTGTACACCATAGAACTTCTATCCTGATATAAAACTCCTCCTGGTAGTGCTGCCCAAATAAAGAAAACTACCAGAGCAGCCAAAAAATCATATCTTAACATTATTTTTTCTCCTCTTTTTCTTCATAAACTGTTTCTTATAAGACTTATTTTTATGTATATTTGATAATCCTAAAAGAGGTCGGCTATCATAGTGATTCTTCATTTTATAAGGCCCTTTTTGGTCATTGTAATGTAAAAACAATTGAGCTTGATGATCCCCGTTGAACGGCTCTCTCCAATGTTCTACTTCACAACCCTTATATATCAATATATCTCCTACATCCAAGTATATAGCTGATCCTTCTATAAAAATAGGCCAAAGCTTAGGAGCTTCATAACCCAAAGGCAAACTAACTGAAATTTCGCAAGCAGGTCTATCCTTATGCTTTTTCAGAACATCTCCACTTCTATATAATCTATGATAAGAATACGTTGGAACAAGTTTTTTACAAATTAAATCCCCTAAATTAGCTGTCCAAGAAGCTAACAGGGTGTCAAAAACCATGTCTCCGTATTTTGAATAAGACCCAGGTACTTGTTGATCCTTATAAGACCCATGTTCATGTTCGTTATAAAGAGCAGAAGCGTAAGTTTTTAAATAACTACCCTTCGCAGCAGAGTAATAAACATAACTATATAAAAAATCAAGCAACCCAGGTTCTAACAATCCCGAAACTTTAACATATCCCCCGTTATTTAATTGCTTAGCAGCCTTCTTAGACGAAATCATATCTTAATTTGTTTATCCAACTACCTCCCAAGTACCGTCTGGCTTTCTACAAGCGGTTCCGTGTGCAGATTGGGTTTCTCCCCCAATTGTAACAGTAGTTTGGTATTCTCGGCAATACTGATTCGCATCAGGTGCATAAACATTTAATGGGGTTATAGTACCAGAATTACCAGAATTAGGATTACTCCAGTTACTAACATGACCATCTTGCAAATTTTCCAAAGCGTATTGAGCAGTCCTTTCCGCCTCTAAACTATCAGCTCGGTCTAAACTGGCTCCTACACTGTTGCCTAATAATGCTCCTAAAAATACTCCTGCTCCTGTAGCAGCTAACTGCCCTTTTCCGCTTCCTATCTGGGCTCCAGCAATTCCTCCCGCAGCAGCTCCTAATAAAGTTCCTAAACTCTGTTTCGGGCCACTAGCAGTATCGCAACTTCCTAAAATTAGTGCAGTCGCACAAACAGTGGCTAATAATAACTTATTCACATTCTTTCTCCTTCTTATCTGCATACTTCAAAAATCTTAACAATCCCTCTTTAAGAGATTTTGTTTGTTGCTGTTTCATGTCTTCATAATCTGCCAAATGAAAATTTGGCGGAAGAGCGCTTTCCTCTATAAGTTCTTCTCCTGTAATATCCAACTCCTTCGGTCCAAAAAGTTTTTCACGAAGTATTTTGACTCTTCTACTTGTCATCTTGGACTCCCCAAGGGGAGTTGAACCCCTGTTGTCGGCGTGAAAAACCGAAGTCCTAAACCACTAGACGATGGGGAGAATAATTTTATCACCTTCTACCTTAACCTCTATCTTTTCTAAACAAGCCCCCTCACAAGGGCCCCACACACAAAACCCATCCTCAATCCTAAACTGGGCCCCATGAGTAGCGCATTGAATTAGTTGCTTATCAAGTGCCAAAAACTTATCAGGTAGCCAATTTAAGGGAGTTCCTCGATGAGGACACCGATTCTTATAAGCATAAACCCCTGTTTGAGTTCTAACTACAAAACAGGCACCCTCGTTAAACTCTTTTGCTTCGTCTATCTTCAGAGTTAGAAGACTAATCGTTAAAGTATCCAATCAACCTGTGTCGTATCAAGAACATCGACACCCTTCTGTTTAGATCGCAATACCATATTAGCAGCTCCTCTTTCTCCACAAACTAAAACTTTCATTAGTTTACCTCTGGAGTAGCAACGCATCTTTCATCTTCTGGACATGTAATTAACAGAAAATACAACATAGGTAATACACTTGGCTCTATTCTCCATACCGAATGAATACCCGTTGACTCACCCACACCGTACATAGACCCCTTCTCTAACCAACCTTCGCCTGGCGGATTGTATCTAGAACGTCCTGCCATAAGAATAAGTTTTTTGTATACTGTTTTTACTGTATACTCTCCTGGCATTTTAAAATCCATAAAGTTACGAACATCGTCCATCTCGTGGTATTGGCCATCCTTTAAAGCACAGAGAATGAAAAAACGGTCACGACCTACCTCACCACGCAACATCCTATCAAACCAAATCTTATTTTCATCAGGATTTTTTAATGTAATATTCCTACCTAAATCACCCATATCCTCAAAAAGATTAATAGAATCAAAAGGTCTTGGTAAACTACCATCTGGATTGACAAGCATCATCTGACCGTTATCATATATTTTTTCAGCTTCATCAAGAGGAAGATCCTCATCAATGGAAAACTCAGTATCGGGAATAATCTCCTTAAAAGGAACATAATTTGGGTCAGCAGCTGCTTCTCTTTCTGCCCAACTTTCATAAAAATTTAGAAAGTCATCTGCAACTCTTCGATTTTTTCCCTTTCCGTAAGAACCTGCATCAGCAGAAAACACCAAACCTAAAGTTACTAAAACCAACGGAGCATAAAATATTTTATTCATTATTCACCTTTTTATTTGTCTCAGTTCAACCGTTGTTTCATTCATTTCTACTCATTCCTTTTTTCATTTATATTACTTATTCAAGACGAACTATACAATTTCTGTTGTTACTGTTGTTGCTATCCAAGCCAACATTAACCATAATAAAATTTTAAATCGCATTTGCAATCCATGAATCTTTTCACGTAAAGTTTTAACTCGCATTTCAAATTCATGCATCGATTTTACTAAATCATTATGTATCTTTTGAGTATCCATTTTTTCTACTCATTCCTTTCTT
>LUME01000553.1_pt1 | contig 10917 bp, 14 predicted proteins | sample 729951 | NCBI WGS metagenome assembly LUME01 (sample SAMN03860271, study PRJNA289734) | marine metagenome | biome: seawater column; feature: ocean; material: water; isolation source: Red Sea water column Station 34 - depth 200m | place: Saudi Arabia: Red Sea | collected 2011-10-15 | depth 200 m | reverse complement strand
TGTGCAAGTTCAAGTCCAAGATTTGAGTGACGACCCTTATCATATGAAATAATTAAGTTTGATATGTCCTTGGCAAAGTTTTTTCGTGGTATTACTCCTATTATATCACAAGTTGATAGCGATAATAATTTTCTATTGTTACGCAAAAAGGAGAAATCTATTATCATAGTGTTAATTCCTTCCTCTTCAGCTGTTGCCAATATGGCCTCAGTAGGATCATGAGAAAGTCTTACGAGATATCTATGTCGTATTGAATGGGATATTGATTTCTTGAGTTTATCAAATACACCAATGCCAGTTTCGCCAGCTTTGTTTGCAAAAGATAATGGAGTTTGTTTTGGCACAGATATAACACTAAGAAAAGATATTTCACCATCTTTTTGATCAGCTATTGCAGATGCAATTTTAGCTAGTTTGGTAGATGTACTCTTAGAAAACACTACTAAAATCCTATACTCTTTTCTTTCTGAAGGTTCTTGGTTGAATACAAGCGGAGCTGTGGCTTGTTTCTCCCTCTTTGATGTATACAATTTGTAAATCAGAAAACCGATTATTATCCAAACAATAGCAATTGCCCAGCTTAATGGCTGTGAAAATAACAGGTAAATAGCAAGTATACAAACAACACCAAAACCAATAATTGGAACTAAGGGAAATAATGGAGTCTTAAAACCATACACTAATTTTTTTTCTTTTGCAAGTCTTCTAATTGTAATACAAGCTATGTTAACTTGCGCAAACAAAAACAAAAACATAACACTTGCAGCAAGCGCAATCATCGTTAGATCAAATGACACTGCCAATACCATCATCACTATGGCAGAGCATATTGTTGAAACGAAAGGTGTTCTGTATTTCTTATGTAATTTATTAAACACTGGAGGCAAGTCATGATTTCTTCCCATAGCAAATGAGACACGACTTGCAGCAAATGTTGTTGCGTTTAATGCAGCCAGTGTTGACACAAATCCTCCTGCCAGTACAATTAGTGCGCCAAATGGAAGATGATAATTCCTAATTGTGTAAAAGTAATTGCGCTGCCTACTTTCCCTGTATGTGAAGAACCTCTTATGTTGACAACTGCAAATATGATAATTGCAATTATAGCAAACAACTTTTCAAGTGGAATGCCAAATGTATCATCGATTATTTCGGCAGACTTTAACAAATGTCCAAAAAATGTTCCAAATGCAACAGCGTATAGGCTACCTGCTATGCTATGTGCAAACCATGCCATCCAACCACTTAGATATGAATTTGGTCTAGGAAGTCCTTCCCTTATCCACTTGTATCCACCACCAGTTGCAGGTAAAGCAGATCCTAGTTCAGCATAAGTTAATGCAGTAAAGAGAGTAATAACACCATTAAGAAGAAATGCGACAATCAAAGCTGGACCTGCTGCAGATATACCAGGCCCCACTAACACGAAGATAGCTCCGCCGATCATTGATGCAACACCAATCATTATTGCCTGTGAAAGGGAAAGGCTTCGAACAAGTCCACTTGAGTTGGTTTCCGCGCTCATTATCGAACCGTCTGAATTGTACTTGAATAAATCTGTTAATCTTCACACCTGTGTACTATTTGGTAAGTTTAGGACTAGTGGTAAGCTAGAATTAATGAATCTACAAAATCTTATAAACTAGCCAATTAAGCGAGCAATAATGACCGTAAAAACGACTGAAATTGACGGTAGCAAAATACGTTATTTGGAGGAAGGGGCTTCGAAAAATACACTCATTTTACTTCATGGTTTGGGAGCTTCTGCGGAAAGATGGGAAGATGTAATACCACTTTTTGTTAAAAAATTTAGAGTTATTGTTCCAGATCTTATTGGCTTTGGGTATAGTGATAAACCAACTATTGATTATACTACAGATTACTTTGCAGAATTTATGTCCAAATTTGTTGAGAAAGTTGGAATTAGGGAAATGAATATTATTGGCTCCTCATTGGGAGGTCAAATTGCTGCTGAGTTTATCATAAATCAAAATGTGAATGTGAAAAAACTTGTTCTTGTTTCGCCATCTGGCGTTATGAAGCATTCAACTCCTGCACTAAATACCTACATTTCAGCTGCATTATATCCAAACACCGACTCGGCCTTGAATGCATTCCAAGTCATGTCTGGAAGTAAGAATGTAAATGAAAAGATTGTTTCTGGATTCATAGAAAGGATGGAATTGCCAAATGCAAAAATGGCCTTCATGTCAACCCTCCTAGGATTGAGTAATTCCAAGGTAATTACTGAGAAACTAAAATTAATCACAATTCCAACACTAATTGTTTGGGGTGAAAATGATCCTGTAATCCCTATCAAATACGCACAATCATTTATTTCAGGAATTAATGATTGCAGATTTTACAAAATGATAGGATGTGGTCATACGCCATATGCTGAAGAACCAGATGCTTTCTTCCAAATCGTATCAGATTTTCTTAATTGACGATCATTTTATAAAGTAAGTTGCCTACTGATGGTAATGGAAGGAAAAGATAACCCATATGATCCAGCTGAGTTATTCAAACAATGGCTAGAAAATGCATCCAAAGTACAATCTGATTTCGCGAAGAATATGAATCCGTTTCAGACAAATACCCAAAATCCATTCAATCTGCAAAACATGATGCCAAACTTTCTCTCATGGAGTGCTTTCAAAACTACTGTTGGTAGTAATGGAAGAATCTCAATTCCTGAGGCAGAAAGACAGGCACTCGGTATGAATGAGGGTGATTTGGTACAAGTTGTTGTAATTCCAGTCAACCCTAAGAATAACTAAAAATGGTATTAAATGGTAATAAATGGTTTTTATTACCAGTAGATATATATAGTGTTGCCAATTAGAACAAACCATGAGTAACGAACAAACCAAGAATGATGTTTTCGCAACTGTAGAAGAGACTGTTCAAGAACAGGTCAAAACTGTTGAGAAATCATTCCCAAACTATCAAACATCTGTTACAAGCTTACAGCAAGAATACACTGAAGCATTTCAGAACATTGTAGATTCAACTATTGCTTTGCAAAGAGAATTTGCAAACAAGACTGGAATCAACACTGCTCTTATACTAGTGTGGATGTTTTCTTTTTTATTTATGACCTTTCTTTGAGCCATTGGCCAAGCTCTGGCAAGACAGTTTTTTGACTGAATGAACTGGCAATCATTCCAACATGCCCTGTAGGATATAATTTCAATATCTTATCTGTGCTTGAAACTGCATAATGTAATGGCATACTGCATTCTGGAGAAACTAAATGATCACCTACCGCAACCTGGGTAAAAATAGGCATATTGAGATTTTCTAATGAAACCAACTTATTTTTGACATACATTTTGTTTTGGATTAATAAATTATCCTGGTAAATGCCTTTTATCCACTGTCTGAAAAGCTCGCCTGGGATAGGGGGAGTCTCATCTAGCCATTTTTCAATTTTCAGGAAACTGTCAACAAATTTTTCGTTATCGACATTATTCAAAAATTTTATGTATTTTTCAACGCCCTGCTCAAACGGCTTTAAAATTGAAAAACAGAAATAGATAAACTCTGGTGGCATATTCCCAACTGTGTCAACCAATTTGTCAACATCAAAATATTTTGCAATGTTGCTAACTACTGTTGTATCCTTCCAACCATCAATTACTGGGGCTGTCACGATTAAATTTTTAACCCTATCTGAATGCAGTGATGAATATACCGTAGCCAATGTTCCACCTGTGCAATAACCTTGGATTGATACTTTGTCTACATCAGCTTCTTTACAAATAAAATCTACACAATTATCCATGTAACCATTAACGTACTCATCGAATCCTAGAAATTGATCAATCTTAGTTGGTGTACCCCAATCAATCAAATAAACGTCAAACCCCTGTTCGAGCAAATTTTTTACCCAGCTTTTCTTTGGGTCAATATCAAAAATATGATACCGATTAACAATTGCATATGAAATAAGTAATGGAGTACGCACTTGTTTTTCTGTTAACGGCTTGAAATGTAATAGACGTATTTTATCCTCCTTGTATACTACATCAAATTGGGTTGAACCAATCTTAACTTCATGTGGTACAGAAACTTTCATAGGAGCTTCTGCTAAATGACGACTAAAATTTAGAAATTCGCCAATGATTTTTGGATCAAATTTACTTTCTGACAATTTTTCAAGTTTTCTTTTTAGATTGTTCCAGCTTAAAAATTCGATTCTTCAGAGTATGAAGCTCTTCGTATATTTCGTCTATCTCCTGTTTAGTAGGTAAGTTAGCAGATTTTAACATTACATCTGTTATTGTGTTCCATCTTTTCAGTAGATCAAGTTCAGTTGAAATAAGTTTATTGTAATTTTCTGAAAATTTTTTGGAATCAAATAATCCAGTAAAATTATTTTCAAAAATATCTATCCAGACTCTTTTGTAAGCTTCAGTTCCTTCCTCATTTGGTGATAATTGAGATACTTTTGATGATACATTATTTTGAGCAGTAGTCCATGTATCTGCAAGTTGCTTATAGTATTCAATTAAAAAATTATTAAATTCTACAATTTCCTTATTTGCCTCAGTTAACTCACTTGTAATCTTCTTCAAATTGGATGATAGATTACGTAACGGTCCAACGGCAGAAAGTGTTGTAGGCTTTGATGACATCATTGCAATCATATCAGACCAAAACATTGCTGTTTTTTTGTAATAATCAGTAACGTTTGATTCATTTTGCATGTAACTATTCGTAAATAGATCGCAATAAATAGATCGCACACTATTGATAGGTATGGATTACGAAAAACTATGTGATTTTGTTAAACAGGCTGATTCCAAGGTCAGATTTGCAGGTGTAATCAATTCTAAGGGTAGACTGATTGCTGGCGGTATGGTACCCAGTAAAGAACGTCTTGGAGATAGAAAAAGAGATGAAATGCTCTACATGGAGCTTGCACTAAGAGTTAAGATGAGAAGTGAATTTGATGATGATCTTGGAAAAGTAAAGTTCTCAATGTCATTTAGGGAAAAACTCATTGTGATGAGTTTTCCTATGAAAAATGACATCTTAATGGTGTCAATGGAAAGAAAAACTCTGTTTGAAAAAATTGCATTCAAGGTTTTAAAATATATTGAAAAATTATAAGTCAGACCATAAAATCACGTAAATTGTGGATCAACAAGTCCATATTCATGGCAAATTTCAAAAATCTCAGATTCAGATTGAGCCTTTGTATAGTCCTGAAGGAGATTTTTATTTAGTTCAAAAAACGTGGGACCCCATTTGAATTTCTGAAGAAGTGTATGTGTCAAATCAGATTCGCCCAAAATATAAACAGCGGCAGCCAATGCCTCTACAGTAGATAATTTATTTAATTTAGAATAATTCATTGGGTTTCCTGCTAATAATGGTGGAAGCTTTCTTGATGTGCCTGTAAATGGTTTTTTGAAGGCTGATGTAACGAGATTCCACGAACAATCAATTCCAGTTATAGAGTTAACAAATTTTTTGTCTGATTTCAATAATATTTTTTTTGAAAATGGGTTTAAAATTAATGTGCGTGAGGCAGTTCGTACAACAGGTTTTGCGAGACCAAATTTTACTAATTTTGCTGCACTGCATTTTCTAGGATCATCTTGCTTTAACATCAAAACTTTGAGAAGCATGACAAAATTTACCGTGTATCGTTAATATTTTGTTCTAAATATCACTAATTCTTACAATCAAAAAATATGGGAGTGGCGAGATTCGAACGCGCGATCTCTGCGTCCCAAACGCAGAATCATACCAAGCTAGACCACACTCCCAGCGAACAGAATAATTACCCAAATTTAAGCGTGTTAGATTGTGATTGTATATGTCAGGAAATTACAATAATTAAGTCATAATTTCAAAACTTCATAATTTTTGTATTTTGTGACCATATTGCTTACCATGACGAATAATGACTCTGAGCAAACGAAGAAAGACCTAATTAAAATTGAAGTCAAACTAATAAAATCTGAAATCAGATTTTTAAAATTCATGCTAAAAAATGCACGATATCAACAAAATTCAATGCTCAAAGAAATAATTCGATAGAGACCATCTGCCTCTTGGTCTAATATATCGGCAGTAATGGAGTTGTATGCGTCATGATTTTAATAATATACAAAATCAATTAATGTATTGCAAATTGAAGATTACCTAAAAGCAGGAAAAATTGCAGGTGAAGTCAGAGAAAATGTTCGTAAGAAAGATTGGGTTGGTAGAACTCTAGCAGAAATCTGTGAATATGCAGAGTCAGAAATTATCAAGCGAGGAGCAAAATGTGCATTTCCTGTGAATACTAGTTTGAATGAGATAGCAGCGCATTACACCGCAGAGCCAAACGACCCCAAAACAGTTTCAGATTCGGATTTGGTCAAAATTGATCTTGGCGCTCAGATTAATGGGTATATAGCTGATACTGCTGTAACAGTAAATTATGATTCTCAGTATGATTCACTAGTTCAGACAGCAGAAAATGCCTTAGAAAGTGCAATGTCAATGATCAAAGCTGGTATCAAATCAAAAGATGTTGGAAGGAAAATTCAAAATACCATAATGGATATGGGGTTTAAACCAATTGCCAATCTAAGTGGTCATTCACTTGATCAATATACAATTCATGCAGGAAAAACAGTTCCCAACATGTGGTCAATTGGCTCGTTTGATTTTTCGGAAGATGAAGCATATGCATGTGAGCCATTTGTTACAGCTAAAAATGGTTTAGGATTTGTTCGTAATGGTAAAATTAAAAATATTTTCGCTCTAGCTTCAAGAAAAAGAACGAAGGATGATGAAGCAGATAAGGTGCAAGAATACATCTGGAATAACTTCAATATGCTACCATTTGCATTAAGATGGCTCTTAAAGGAATGGGAAGAAAAGGAAGCCAGAAGGTTATTAGATATTTTGATTAAAAAGAAAGTAGTCAAAGCATATGCAATTCTTGTTGAAGCAAGTGGTAAGACAGTTGCGCAAGCGGAGCATACGTTTATTCCAACCCAAACTGGTGTTACAGTAACTACTACTGGGTAAGAGATTCTCCAAAAATTTTTGTGATTACTATTTGTCCATCACATGAAGAACATTTTGAAATTTCTTTGAAAACATAATCTCCGTCAGAAAATTTTCGTTTTGATTGTTCTTTACAAGAGTTACACTGTTGTAAAGTGTATGCATTTACAATTTCATTCTTATTAGACATCACTGAGCAACCCCCAAAGTATTTCCAACACCAATGACAAGTACAGTTTGGTTAGGATTCGAATTATCAGTTATCATTTCATAAACTTGATCTCTAACATTTTCAGCTTGATCGGAAATTTCTTTCTTCATAAGTGTAATTGCGTCATTAACAGATTGTCTAACTACTATTGCAAATATTGGAATATCATGCTTTGCAGCAACTTCTTCGATCTTAAATCTATCAGTTCCAATCCCACCTATTGCAGCTCCAAATCCTTGTGCAGTACTTCCTGTTTCTTCTCCCTCTAGCTTTAACGCAGCATCGATCATAATTATTATGTCCGGTTTTAGTTTTTCAATGAGTGATTCAGTGGCTTCGCCTGGTCTACCAACAGGAGCATATGGACCTTCAGCTTTTAGCAAAATTAATTTTCTATCGTTAAATTCTGATTCACTGTAAACAGTTTCAAATTCAGCTTTTTGTTTTTTAGTGTTAAGCATCATTCCGCCCACTACGAGTGGACCTATTCCATCGCCAATTGGCTGTCCCTGCTTAAATGCTGGTACAGCGTCTTTCAGGGCCTCAGCTTGCTCCATGATAAATGGAAGCATCATCTGCAATGGTAAGATTAGAGGATAGTTATTTTGTTTTTTTGCAGTTAGAAACAAATGTCTTACGATCCTGTGTAAAAGTTGTAATGTTGTGACTATTTCCAAAAGGTTTTGAACTTTGGTAATCTCTAACGTATTAATTTCAGAGAACATGGATGTTACTTGCTTTCTTGTAGTGTCCTCTCTTGAACGTACAAGACGATGGATTTTAGGAATTATTCCGTTTGGATCAATATCTACTGGCATGATTGTAAAGTAATCAAAGAATCTGTCAAGTTTTTGAGTTGGATCACCGTTCGGAGATAGTTTTTCTTTAATATAATTAATCAATTCATCTCTAGAATCATTTCTATATTCTTCAAGTTCTGACATTCTTTTTTTGATGTCTCTAGAAGTAATTATCAGCTGTATTCGTTGACCGTAGAATACAAAAAGAATGATTGGAAGCATCCAAATAAGCATCATAAATGGGTTTGAATCATCGCCCATACCAAAAAACTCGTCAAGTACATCTAAATCGCTAAAATCCACAAACCAAGACGAACATTTTGTCAAATTAAACCATTCGGCAACAAATGATGTAATTGAAGGCTAAACACGTTGTGATTCTTTTTATTATAGATGCCCAAAACACAACTAATTGCCTCAAACAAAACCTATTGTTAGTATTGAAAATGTGGTAGCATCAGCAACTGTAAACCAAAAGATGGATCTTAACGAAATAACACGTAAATTTGCAGATGTAGAATATCACCCTGATCAATTTCCAGGTTTGGTTTTTCGAATCAAATCTCCAAAAACAGCTACGTTGATTTTTTCATCTGGCAAGATGGTATGCACTGGAGCCAAGTCTGAGGCAATGTCTCGCAGTGCTGTAAAGCGTGTTGTTCAAAAACTACGCAAGGGTGGAGTTAAAGTAAAAAAAGATGCGATTGTAGATATTCAGAATATTGTAGCATCAATTAATCTAGGTGGAAGAATTCATTTAGAGCAAGCGGCAAGAACACTTCCACGAAGTATGTATGAACCAGAACAATTTCCTGGTCTTATACATAGAATGATTGATCCTAAAACTGTAATTCTTTTATTTTCTTCTGGTAAGCTAGTTTGTACAGGCGCAAAAAAAGAACCAGATGTGTATAGATCTGTTAATAATCTTCATGCATTGCTTGAAGAAAAAAAATTAATGTTATACCAGTAATCTCTCTGATTAATATAAAAAAACTATTTTATCTTTGTACCAGATGGTACCTCAGAATCAACAGTTAACCAAAATGGCTTATCGTTGATATCAGCCGCTAAAAGCATTGCATTAGATTCTACACCAGCCATTTTTTTTGGTTCTAAATTAGCAACAACTATCACGGTTTTACCAATCAAATCATCAGGTTCATAAAACTCTGCACCGCCAATGATAACATCTCTGGTTTCATCTCCAAGATCTATCTCACCTTTGACGATTTTTGTTTTGCCCGGAATCATTTCTATCTTGAGTATCTTTGCAACTCGTAAATCTAGTTTCGTAAAGTCATCATAGCTAATTGACATATTTCATCCTAATTTCACGGTTTAAAATTAATTGCGGAATGAAGACTAATATTTTCAAAAAAAACCGTGTCTGTATGGCAATTATAGACACATCTATTGATATCAATGCTTCAGTGGACAAAGTTTGGGATATAATTTCAGATCTTGATAACGAACCAAAATTTTGGAAGGGCACTAAAGAGACAAAGATAATTTCTAGAGTGAATTTACCAAGGGTATAATCAAGGGTTCAAAAACATTGAATCTTAAACCCAAGGATGACAGTTCAGTTCTTGAGGCTAATTGGGATATTAAGATGTCAGGATTAGCTGGTATGTTTACTGGTATGGTTAAGAAGCACATTCGTAGTGGGACAGAGCAAGCTATACAATCAATAAAACAAAAGGCTGAGAGTTCATAATTGATAAACATAGCACTGGATATCCTCAACTACATACTTGTTGCAATTTTAATCGGAGTTTCAGCAACATGGATTGTTCTAATAAAATCCATGTTGAAAACGTTCCACGAATCACCGTTCTTGGATAAATTCAAAAAAAAGGTACACACAAACCCAAAAGTTTCAATAATTTTGCCTGCACGAAACGAAGAGAAATTTATTGAGAGATGCCTTGATTCTCTCCTAGAACAGGATTATACCAACTATGAAATTGTGGCAATTAATGATTCATCAAAGGACTCTACTGGAAAGATAATAAAAAAATATTCTGAAAAATTTCCCAAAGTTATTTTTGTAGATGCCAAACCAAAACCTAATGGATGGATAGGAAAAAACTGGGCATGTATTGAAGGATACAAAAAATCTTCAGGAGAATTACTGTTATTTACTGATGCTGACACTATGCACACAAGTTCTGTGATTTCCCTTGCCGTATCACACTTGTTGTCATTAGATCTTGATGCGTTAACAGTTATCCCAAAAATGCTATGCCTAGATAAAATAACGAAGATAACATTGCCTATGATTTCCACATTTTTGCATACAAGATTCTCTGCTTTACGTGTAAATGATACATCAAAAAACACTGGGTATTTTTTTGGAAGTTTTTTCATCATCAAAAAATCTACTTATGATTCAGTTGGAACACACGAAGATGTGAAAAGTGAACTTGTTGAAGATGGAGCGCTTGGAAAAAAAGTCAAAGAATCTAACTTTAAAATGCGCATGGTTAGGGGTGAACATCTTGTTGATGCCATATGGGCAAGAGACATCAATACTTTATGGAATGCACTTAAAAGATTAATGATACCACTCTATCTGCAAAACGCAAAAGTTGCTGTTGGAATTTTTTTCGCAGTGTTATTTTTATTATTTATGCCATTCCCAATTTTGGGTTACTCGATAATTTTTTTCAACAGTACTGACTCGTTCTTAATGCTTTTTGCAATATCATCTATTGCGTCCATACTTGTGTACATTGGTGGAGTATTGGATGCAACGAAAGGACTTGATCTAAAGTTAAGATACTCGTTGTTTGCTCCTGTTGGAAGTTTTATTATTATCTGTGGTTTTTTGGCTGGTTTGATTCAAGCAAAAAGCAAAACAGCAGTATCATGGAGAGGTAGAACGTA
>LUME01000330.1_pt1 | contig 10918 bp, 9 predicted proteins | sample 729951 | NCBI WGS metagenome assembly LUME01 (sample SAMN03860271, study PRJNA289734) | marine metagenome | biome: seawater column; feature: ocean; material: water; isolation source: Red Sea water column Station 34 - depth 200m | place: Saudi Arabia: Red Sea | collected 2011-10-15 | depth 200 m | reverse complement strand
GTATTCGACTGCTCTTTTTATTCTGGACGCGACCCGAGAAATAAATTTATGTGACAGATCAAACAAAGGGCCATTGTTAGTGGGTGAAACCATGCTTTATTTCAGATCTTTACTCAGCGGGATTTCCAGGATGCCTGAAGCTAACCAAGAGGTAAGAAATGAAATATCTGATCAGGCAGAAAAATACGGATGGGGGTTCTTGCACAAAAAATTATTGAAAGTTGATCCAGAATCTGCTCAAAGGATCCATCCCAACGACTCTCAGCGAATACAAAGAGCCTTGGAAGTCTATAGGGTTAGCTCGAAAACCATGACTGAATGGAGAAAGAGAGATAAGGGAAGCGACTTAGTAAAAACAAAAAGGGTTATTCAATTTGCTGTTGAACCTAAAAGTAGAGAATCTTTAAGAGAAGATATTAAAACTAGGTTCTTATTAATGTTAGAAAGAGGACTAGTGAAAGAAGTTGAAAAATTGCTGGACTTAAAACAAATGGATTTAACGAAAAGTTCTATGAAAAGTGTAGGATACAGGCAAATATGTGATTATTTAGAGGGCAAGTCTACTTACGAAGAAATGACAGCAAAAGCAGTGAACGCCACAAGACAATTAGCTAAGCGCCAAATGACTTGGTTGAGAAAATGGAAAAATTTACATTGGGTAAATCAAGACACTGAAGGCGCACTTGAATTGATACAAGAAAAGTTGAGGCTAACCAGTTGATACAGGAAATGTTTGAATCCGTTGATCAGAAAGCCGTAATAGTTCAGATTGAGTTTGCTAAAGGAAGAGATGATTTTTCTCCTTTAAATGCCTTCGATGAGTTTAAAGAGTTGGTTGTGTCTTCAGGAGCAGAAATAGCTCGTGAAGATTTTTCTAAACAGGCCAAACCTACAGCGGGTTTATTTATAACTAAAGGAAAAGCTGAAAGAATAAAAGATTTTATAAATGAAACCGAATCAGAATTAGTTATCTTTAATCATGAATTAACGCCTTCTCAAGAAAGAAATCTTGAAAATATATTCAAAGCTCGAGTTTTAGATAGAACGGGGCTGATTTTAGATATATTTGCAAAAAGAGCATCCAGTCACATCGGTAAGCTCCAAGTAGAGCTTGCCCAGTTATCGCATCTCTCTACTCGACTAGTAAGAGGATGGAGTCACTTAGAAAGACAAAAAGGCGGTATAGGCTTAAGGGGCCCAGGAGAAACTCAGTTAGAAACAGATAGAAGGCTCATCAATCAAAGAATAAAAAATATAAAAAATAGGTTAAACAAGTCTCACAAACAAAGAGAAGTAAATCGTTATTCAAGGAATAAGGGCAATCAAACCTTGGTTGCTTTAGTTGGTTATACCAATGCGGGTAAGACAACCTTATTTAATTTATTGACTGAAAGTCAGCTATACGCTGCAGATAAACTTTTTGCTACGCTTGATTCAGTGACTAGAAAAAATTCTGTTACGGGTTTAGACGATATTCTGTTTTCAGACACCGTTGGGTTTATATCCAACTTGCCCACTGAATTAATCGAGTCCTTTAAAGCTACTTTAGATGAATTGAAGTCAGCTGACCTTTTAGTTCATGTGGTTGATATTTCTGATCCTGACTTTATTTATAAAACTGAACAAGTTTCTTTGATTTTGAAAGAATTGGGAATATCCGATATACCCTGTATTCGTGTTAACAATAAATCTGACAAAGTAGATATGGAGATAAATGGTAAAAAAGTTACTAGTAGCAATACTGAGGTTTGGATGTCTGCTTTAAATAATATCGGCATGAATGATCTTATAAACTCGATCCAGCTCAACAGAAAAAAATCAATGGTTAAGGAATGGGTTGAATTACAACCAAATCAAGGAAAAATTAGAGCCCAACTTTATTCTCTTGGTAGGGTGTTAGAAGAGACAACAAGTGATACAGGTCTGATACAATTGCAGCTTGAAATAGATGAAAAGGAACTAGGCAATCTAATTTCTGACAAAGATATAAACTTAAAGAAAAATAATATAAAGGAAGTAATTTAATGTCTTGGAATGGAAATGATAATAAAGACCCTTGGGGCAGAAAAGATGGTCCTCCTGACATAGATGAGGCCATTAATAAATTTAAAGAAAGATTAAATAGTATTTTAGGCGGATCTTCTGGAGGGTCTGGACCTGGATTCTCAAAAAAGAATATTTTTACTGGCTTCATACTAGTTGTTCTTATCTGGGTTGGTATGGGAATTTATCAGGTAGAACAAGCGGAGCGATCAGTGGTCTTGAGACTGGGTGAATACATGGAAACCAAAGGTCCGGGCTTACGCTGGAATCCTCCAATCATTGATAGTTGGACAATCGTCGATGTCGTTAGAGTAAGGCCCCATAGACACGATGCTTTGATGCTTACAAAAGATGAAAATATTGTCGAAGTTACTATTTCAGTCCAGTACCAGATTAATAATCCTGAAAAATACGTTTTAGACATCCGAAACCCTGACGACAGTTTAGCTCAAGCAACGGAGAGTGCATATGAGACAGGTTTACAGGTGGTAATTGTAAACATTGAAGATTCAGCCCCACCAGATCAAGTTCAAGAAGCTTTTGATGATGTTATTAAAGCCAGAGAAGACGAGGTCAGGGTTAGAAATGAAGCGGAGACTTACGCCAATGGACTGGTTCCAGAAGCCAGAGGTCAAGCACAAAGGATGATCCAAGATGCGGAAGCCTACAAAGCTCAAGTTGTGGCTGAAGCCCAAGGTGAAGCTACCAGATTTGATTTATTACTTTCTGAGTATCAAAAAGCTCCGGAGGTAACAAGAAATAGACTTTATCTAGATGCACTGCAAAACGTAATGTCTAACAGCACAAAAGTTATGGTGGATGTTGAAGGTGGAAATAATATTCTTTATTTGCCTCTGGATAAGATAGCCAGACAAAGTGAAGAGGGTGTTTCGGTTCAATCAACAGGTCCTAGCTCGAATAACACTACATCCATTAGAGAATTAACTGATCGAGTGATTGAAGAGATCAGAAAAAGAAACAGGCAATAAGAGGAGTTTATAAATGAAAAAATCTAACTTATTTATTTCGGCTTTTAGTCTTATTGCGGTCATATTTGTTTCACAATCTCTATTTGTGGTAAGTGAAATTGAAAGAGCAGTAAAACTCAGATTTGGAGAGATTGTGCAGTTCGATGTTGAACCCGGATTACACTTTAAGTGGCCAATCATTAACTCAGTGCGTTATTTTGATTCAAGAATATTGACTTTAGATGCTCAACCTCAGAGGTATCTTACTTCAGAAAAGAAAGCGCTAATGGTTGATTCCTTCATTAAATGGCGAGTTAAAGACGTAGCTAAATATTTCACTACAACCGGAGGAGATGAAGAAAGAGCTAAGCGTCTTCTTAGCCAAAGGGTGGATACTGGTTTGAGAAATGAATTTGGTACCAGAACAGTAAAAGAAGTTGTTTCAGGAGAAAGGGACCAGCTTATGAATTCCTTAACCTCTATGTTAGACGGGATAGCCCAGAATGAACTTGGTGTTGAAGTAATAGATCTTCGGGTTAAAAGAATAGATTTACCCCTTGAAGTAAGCGAATCTGTGTACAACAGAATGCGTACAGAAAGAGAAAGGCTGGCCAGAGAGCTAAGAGCTCAAGGAAATGAGGTAGCTGAGAAGATAAGGGCTACTGCTGACAAAGATAAAACAGTCATTTTGGCGGATGCTTATAGGGAAGCTCAGGAAATTAAAGGAGATGGCGACGCCGAGGCTACCGCCACTTATGCTTCAGCCTATACTAAAGATCCAGAATTTTATGATTTCACCCGAAGCTTAAAAGCTTATCAGTCTACTTTTGAAACAAAAGGGGACATTTTGTTAATTGACCCTGATAGTGACTTTTTTAAATATCTGGATAACTCTAAAGTAGAGTAATAATCTGACGAGAACAGGATCTGGATTTGTTAGCGACTTCAGAGATATCTTTATTGAGTGCTAATAATGAGTAAATCTATTTCTCTGTTAGGTTTGCAATGGGGAGATGAAGGAAAGGGGAAAGTAGTTGATGTTTTATCCAAAGACATTGACGCAGCTGTTAGATACCAAGGTGGCCACAATGCCGGCCATACTTTAATTGTTGATGGAAAGAAAATAGTATTCCATTTACTGCCCTCATCTATTTGTCATAAAAATATTAAGTGTTTCTTAGGAAGGGGTGTGGTCATAAGTCTGGACGCCCTTTTTTCTGAAATAGATGATGCTTTCGAGTTCATAGGAGACATAAAAGAGAGACTCGTAGTGAGTAACGCTGCGTGTCTTATTCAGTCTTATCATATAAAGATTGACCAACTCAGGGAAAGATCAAGAAGTGGAACAAAAATTGGCACAACCGGAAGAGGAATAGGCCCTGCTTACGAAGATAGGGTTGGCAGAAGATCAATAAGGGTAGCTGATTTATTCGATCCAAAGGTGCTGAAAATAAAGTTAGAGGAAGCCTTAGACATATATAACTTCTTAATCAAAAGGCACGATGAATCCCAACTAGAAGACCTGAATGAGTTACTCGATCGAAATCTTCAGCAAGCGGAAAGATTAAAGCCATTTGTCGGTAATGTAATATCAGAATTAAAACAATACAAAGACGAAGACAAGACGGTACTTTTCGAAGGAGCTCAGGGCGTTCTATTAGACTATAGTTTAGGCACTTATCCTTTCGTAACTTCAAGTAACTCTTCTTTGGGCGGTATAGCAACAGGCGCTGGAGTAAGTGCAACAAGCATTGATTATTCACTGGGGATTTCTAAAGCATATACAACAAGGGTTGGAGAGGGTCCATTTCCAACTGAACTAAACGAGGAAATAGGCAATTACCTTGCTGAAAAAGGCGGTGAAGTTGGAGCTTCGACAGGAAGACCGAGAAGATGCGGTTGGTTAGATGCGGTGCTGTTATCGCATTCAGTTTACTTAAACGGTATCGATGGAATCTGTCTTACAAAAATTGACGTTCTAGATGGATTGGAAAAAATCAAGATATGTTCTGATTATTCCAGTGCACTGACGAGAGAAGAAATTATTGAATCAATGGCCCTAAATGATGTTGAACCTAAGTACATAGAATTAGAGGGATGGCAGGAACCCACGGCCGGAATTCAAAATTTTAATGATTTAAATGATCAGGCAATTCTCTTCATTGAGAAAGTAGAGGAACTTTGTGGAGCTAAAGTAGTAATGATTTCTACCGGACCTAGACGGGAAGATATAATTATCAGAGAATACCCTCTTAAGAAATGAAATACTTAATCCTATCAGTCCTGTTAACGCTAACACTTTCTTTAGCTGCTAAAGAAAAGGTAGTTTATGAAGTTGGCGACGAACTCAAACTGAAGAGGGACAACTCGGTCGTTCTGTTTTATTTCAAACATGATGCCATAGAACTTAATCTGAATAGGGAGTTTATTGATTCTCCATACGATCTTTTTATTGATGCAAGAGATCTGTATAGGATAAAAAAAGGCGAAAAAATTAGGTTAGTTGAAAGTTTTAGAGACGGAAAGATTTTTAAGGTAGAACTCTTAAAGGAGAAACCAAGAAGAGATCATTATTTCATCGAACTTGATAGCTTGAGAAGTTATAACCTAATTAAAACTGAAACCGCTTCCGGTTAAGTTTAGAAATGGCAAAACGCTTTAGGAGGTGGCTACTGTACGCCCTAGCTTCCATTCTTTCCCCAATCCTAATTCTTTTTATCGGTATTTTCTTTAACTGGTTTGGAACCTATCAAGGACCTGGAGAGGTAGCTGAGTTTAGTAAAATTAATTCATCTAGCATCGAACAAGACCAAGAAACCACTGAACTGCCACCAAAACAAATACTTTTTGGAGATTTGCATGTCCACACTACGTACTCGCTGGATGCCTTAACGCTAAACCTTCCGATAGCTCAAGGAGAAGGAACTCATCCAGTGGCTGATGCATGTAACTTCGCTAGATTCTGCTCTAACTTAGATTTTTTTGCTGTTACTGATCATGCCGAATGGTTAACTAGAAGAGAATGGCAAGATAGTTTACGCTCTATTCAACAGTGTGAAAGTGTTTCTGGAGATCTAGATGAGCCTGCAATAGTTCCGTTCTTAGGGTGGGAATGGACCCAAAACTCTCTGGATAAAAGTACTCATTACGGTCATAAAAATATAATTATTAAGGGCATTAAAGACAATGAAGTCCCTCTTAAACCCATTTCAACTAATTCAGGAAATTTCGATGGAGCAGCTAGTGTAAATACACTTCTGACTTCAATCGCAGTGGCTTTAGACTTCCCTAATCGTAAACATTATCTGGATTGGAGATACAAGTCTCTGGTTGCCAAATCTTATAAAAATTGCAAAGAGGACGAAGAGATAGGCTCTTACGATTGTTATGTTAAAGCTGATACCTCACAAGAGCTTTTCCGAAAACTTGAAAAGCTTGATTCTGATCTTCTGGTTATACCGCATGGCAGTGCCTGGGGAGTGACTTCTCCACCCTTGTCTTCTTGGGATCTTCAACTTAGTTCAACTGCTCATAATTCTTCTATGAATAGACTCATTGAAGTTTATTCGGGTCATGGCAATTCTGAGGAGTATAGGTCTTGGACTCCAATTGAAATGCAAGGCAATGGAGAGATGTCCTGCAATTTACCCAGTCAGGGCTACTTGCCAGATTGTTTTCAAGCAGGAGAGATTATAAAAGAGAGGTGTAGGGTTGCCGCTGGTTCTAATGAAGAGTGCACAAAGAGAGCAGGGGATGCGAGACAACTTTATGCTAACTCTAACCCTTTTGGTTTATTGACGGTTCCTGGATACGATCCGATGGAGTGGAAAAACTCAGGACAATGCCAAGACTGTTTTTTACCCGCTTTTGATTACCGACCACAAATGTCAGTTCAGTATGCTTTGGCTTTAACGGATTTTTCTTCGGAAGAAGTTATCAGATTTAAATACGGATTTATCGGCTCTAGTGATAATCACCAAGCCAGACCGGGCCCAGGTTATAAAGAGAATTTAAGGAAGTTAAATTCTGAGTCACGTGCAGACATGAGCAACGAAATAGGAAGGAACTTACTTAACCCTAGGTTATCTGATCCTAAATTACCTTCGGCACAAGAAATTGACCCTGAAAGAGATCAAGTTTTTATGAGCAGTTTGCCTCTTCAATCCGAGAGAGGATCCTCTTTTCTGTATACAGGTGGTTTGGCAGCTGCTCATGCAAAAACAAAGGATAGACAAGAAATTTGGAATTCATTAAATAATAGGGAAGTTTACGCTACCAGTGGTGAAAGAATCCTATTGTGGTTCAATTTAGTGAACCATCCAGATGGATCGAAAATTCCTATGGGCGGAGAAACTGAAATGTCTTCTTCTCCTAAATTTCAAGTGAAGGCATTGGGTGCTCAGAAACAATTGCCTGGTTGCAGTGCTTTGGATAAAGAAAACATAAGTTCTGAAGTTCTGGACAGACTTTGTAAAGGCGAGTGTTTTAATCCTTCTGACGAAAGAAAGAATATATCGAGGATTGAAGTAATAAGAATAAGACCTCAAGTTTATGAAGGAGAGCCGATTAATGCCTTAATAGAAGACCCGTGGAAAACCTTTGAGTGTGAACCCTCCCAAGAGGGCTGTCAGGTTGAATTTATAGATGAGCAGTTTGAAGGCAGCAATAGAGAAATAGTCTATTACGTCAGGGCTGTACAAGAACCTACCGATGCTATTAACGGCAGCGGGCTTGATTGTAATTTGGATGAAAATGGTCGATGTATAAAAATCAATCTTTGTGGTGATCCTGAAGGTAAGGGTATTGGGGACTGTTTGTCTCCAACAGAAGAAAGAGCGTGGTCTTCGCCAATATTTGTAAGATTTGAATCTAGTGCGCTTTAATTATCTTATCCAGGACCGCATTAACTAACTTATACCCTTCAACGGAACCGTATTTTTTAGCCATTCTGATGGCTTCGTTAATGACTATTGATGAGTCCAATTCCTTTTTCTTGATTTCATATAAAGAAATCCTGAGAATATTTTTTTCAATTACATCGAGTTGCTGAATTGGTCTATCCACATGGTCTTGTATGGTTTCATCAAATCCCTCTAGATTTTCAGACACTCCCTTAAGTATTTCTTTATAAAACTTATTAGATTTCTCAGATGAATGATTTTTAAGAACTTCTTTTAGCTCTTCACCCCCTAATTCTAGTTCGTATAGAGTTTGCAAGACCTTGTCTCTTGATCTTGTTGGGGAAGTGGTCTTAGCTGACTTGGTCATAAAGAGGCGAATTGTTCCAGAAGCTCCATAGCGCTTTGGGCTACTTCTGCACCTTTATTGCCGTCTTTAGGATCAGCTCTTTGAATTGCTTGCTCTTCTGTCTCAGTTGTCAATACTCCGAAGAGAACCGGTTTATTAGCATCCAGTGAGACTCTTGTTAATCCATTGGCACAACTGCTTGAAACAAAGTCAAAATGGGGTGTTTCTCCCTTAATTACTGCGCCTAAAGCTATGACCGCGTCTATGTCCTTTTCAAGCATTCTTTTAGCTGCCAGAGGAAGTTCATAGGCTCCTGGCACTTCAATTTTTACTATATTGCTTGATTTAACTCCTTGTGACATCAGTTCCTTTTCTGCGTTGTCGAGCATGACATCCACGACGAACTTATTCCATTGAGTTGACAGTAATCCGTATCTAGCATTCATAGAGGTTTTGGATGCTTTAAAAGCTTTTTTTCCTTTGGGTGTCATAGTCTTACCTAATTTATAAATTCCGTTATTTCTAAATCAAACCCTGCTAAAGGGTATTTTACTTCTGAGCCAAGCAGTTTCATCTTTTTTACACCTAGATCTCTTAGAATTTGTGAACCAATTCCTATGATTCTATTATCCACAGCTTCAGATCTTGTATGTTTTCTTTCTCCCTTAAGAAACTTCAAGTTATTTAGTATTTCTTCAGGGGACTCTCTGTCCGAGAGTAAGAGGAGTATACCTGTTTCCTCTGATTGCATTTTTTTAAGAGTTTGCGAAGAAGAAAATCTACTCCCAAACTCATTTATTCCCATGACATCGTGAAGGGTATTAATTGTCTGTACCCTAACCAAAGTATCTTTGTCTGAAGATATTTTTCCTTTTACTAAAGCCAAATGCACTTGGTTAAAGATCGTGTCTTGATAAGCAACCAATACAAATTCTCCGTATTCATTTTTAATCTTCGTTGAATCAATCTTTTCAACACTCTTTTCATTAATATTTCTGTAATGGATTAGATCGGCAATTGTTCCAATCTTAAGCTTATGTTTCTTAGCAAACTTTTCTAAATCTTTTCTTCTGGCCATACTCCCATCTTCATTCATGATTTCCACAATCACGGCGGATTCCTCAAGACCCGCTAATTTAGCTAAATCAAGACCTGCTTCAGTATGGCCTGCACGAGTTAGTACACCTCCGTTGGCTGCCATTAGAGGAAAGACATGTCCTGGTTGAACTATATCCTTGGGAGAAGCATTCTTTTTGACCGCAGCTAAAATTGTAGTAGTTCGATCGGCTGCTGAAATGCCTGTTGTCACGCCTTTTGCAGCTTCAATAGACGCTGTGAAGGCTGTTCCCTGTTGGGCTCCGTTGTCCTTGACCATGGGTTCCAGATTAAGCTGCTGACATTTTTCTTGATTCAGAGCTAAGCAAATCAACCCTCTTGCATGCGTGGCCATAAAGTTAATGGCTTCCGCTGTTACTTTTTCCGCTGCTAAAATTAAATCGCCTTCATTTTCCCTGTCTTCATCATCCATGAGAATAATCATCTTCCCATCTGAGATATCTGATATTAAATCTTGGATCTTATTAAGTTCCATCTTTTGAATACACCGGTTTGGTAATTAGTTTTTTGTCAGGTCCTATTTTACTGATTTCTTTTAATTCAAGATCAATTGTACCTATCTTTGAAAAAGAACTTTCAAATTCTGAGAAATTTATCTTATCTTTACCAAGCTTTACTGGTGCTATATAAAATATAATTTCGTCTATTAATTCTGAAGCAATAAAACTCGTATTTACTTTTGATCCGGCTTCAATCATAAGAGTATTGCATTCTTCCTTATTTAAATAATCCATTACTTTTTGCAGGGAAACCCTTTTTGATTTACCTGGAGCTTTAACTATTTTAATCGGAGGCTTGTTATAGCTAACTGTCCTTAAGTCATTACAAAAAATTGTGGTTCCTAAGCCATCAGTTAACAGATGTTCATTGCCTTGCATTCTCAATGAGCTATCTAATACATACCTTCGGGGATGAATCTCACCTTCTAATTTACTTAAAGTTTTGTCTCTTACAGTCAATCTGGGATTGTCAGCTAATACAGTTTCCACTCCTGTCAAAATAGCATCTGAAGCAGCCCTTAACTTATGCACGTCCTCTCTAGATTTTTTTGAAGTTATCCACTTATCACCACCAGTAGTGAGTCCTATACCTCCATCTTCTGAGCAAGCTATCTTGCAGGTAATAAAAGGGCGTTTACGTTCTATTCTTGAAAAGAAACCCCTATTAAATTCAGTACACTTATCTTCGAGTAAACCGGATTTGACTTTCAGTCCTGCTTTCTGCAGCTCTTCAATTCCTTCTTGTAGGGGATCCTTACTCCCTATATAAATCTCCTTGATGCCTTCTTCTATTATCGCCCGAGTGCAAGCAGGGGTTTGTCCTTGTTTACTACAGGGTTCTAAAGTCACATAAATTGAACTGTTATTAAGTTTTTGGCTAGCCTCATTTTTAAATTTTTTATAAACGTCTTTGATAGCGTCTATTTCAGCATGATCACTACCTGGTGTGTGTGTAAATCCAGTGCCGATTATTTGGCTATCTTTAACAATCACAGCTCCTACCATTGGGTTAGGTGAAGCTATGTATCTAGCTTTTTCAGCAAC
>LUME01000181.1_pt1 | contig 10935 bp, 9 predicted proteins | sample 729951 | NCBI WGS metagenome assembly LUME01 (sample SAMN03860271, study PRJNA289734) | marine metagenome | biome: seawater column; feature: ocean; material: water; isolation source: Red Sea water column Station 34 - depth 200m | place: Saudi Arabia: Red Sea | collected 2011-10-15 | depth 200 m | reverse complement strand
GGAATACTTATTGTTGCAGGCCAAGGTACTTTAGAGTCTGCTACAAGATAACCTGTTGTTGAAATATTTATTAATAAAAAAGTGAATAGTATAAAAGTAAGTTTTTTCATTTCTTTGCGAGCTTTATAAGACTAAGATTATGAAGTAAATATCAACAATACGAAAATCACAAGGAAAAGGTTAATGAAAAATTTTGAAGGAAAAACTGCTGTGGTAACTGGAGCTGCTAGCGGGATAGGATTTGGTCTGGCTGAAAAATTTGCTCAAGAAAAGATGCAGGTAGTTTTAGCAGATGTAGAAGAAGAGGCCTTAGATAAAGCAGTGGAACAACTAAGGCAATATCAGCATAGGGTAGTAGGCATAAAGGCCGATGTACTTATTGAAGAGTCAGTTGGTGAACTTTTTACGCGTGCTAAAGAAGAGTACGGGAATATTCATATCCTTTGTAATAACGCAGGAATCGGAGCTAATTCAGGAGATAAGGCTATCTGGGAAATAGAGAAAAGCGATTGGGAATGGGTAATGGGAGTTAACCTTTATGGTGTTCTATATGGCATTCAAGCTTTTCTTCCGCATATGATCGAACACGGAGAAGAAGGCCATGTGGTTACTACTGTGTCTTTAGCTGGTCTTGTATCTGGAGCTGGAACCTATGGCGTGAGCAAGCATGCAGCATTAGCTTTAACGGAGGGATTGAATAGAGATTTAATTGCTAGAGATTCTAAGATAGGAGCTTCCGTATTGTGTCCGGGTTTTGTGAATACAAATATCATGGATTCGGAAAGAAATAGACCTTCTCATCTAAAGAAAAAGAGCGAACCTGTGGTAAATGAACCACAAGCGGAAATATTTAATTTGTTGCTTAAACAAGGCAAAGAACCCAATGAAATCGCAGAAATTGTTTTTCAAGCAATAAAGGATAATGTTTTCTATATACTTCCCCACCCTGCTTGGGATGATAATCTAAGAGCACACTTCGATGACATTCTTTCTAGAAAAGAATTAATACCCCCAAGTGTTAATGATTTAGCAGAGTTCTTTAAGCCAAGAGAAGATGGAGAGAAGTATTAAACCGTTTTAATACCTGAAGTGTCTGATTTGCTCTCCGCTTTTACCGATTTCGGTCATTGCATTTATGCCTATCTCCAAATGCAGATCAGACCATTCTTCAGTAACGCCTTTATCTGATTCTTCAGTTTTAACCCCGTCAGGTGTAACAGGCACATCAGATACCAAGAGCAAAGCACCCCGAGCGATCTCGTTATAATGCCCAACTATAAAAATTGTTGAGGTTTCCATATCTATTCCAATGCAAGTGGATTTTTGTAGCCTTTCTAAAAAAACTTTATCGTGCTCCCAAACCCTCCTATTCGTAGTAAAAATTACTCCTGTTCTATATTCCTGACCGCTTTCGATAACCTTGTCTGAGACAAACTTATGCAATTTAAATGAAGGCAAGGCTGGAACTTCAGGTGGAAAGTAATCATTACTTGTTCCTTCACCTCTTATAGCTGCTATGGGTAGAATAAAGTTACCAATTTCGCTTCGTTGCTTTAAACCACCGCATTTACCCAAAAACAGTACCCCACTCGGATTACAAGCCACCAACAAATCCATTATTGTGGCTGCATTTGGAGAACCTATGCCATAGTTAATGATGGTCAAACCATCGGAGTTCGTAGAGGCCTGCATAGGTTTTTTTTCTCCGTAAATATCAGAATTAAACTTATTGGCAAAATTTTCCACGTAATCCGAAAAATTGGTTAATAAGATATGATGACCGAACTCATCCAAAGGCATACCTGTATACCTGGGTAACCAATCTTTAGCTATGTCTAGCTTGTTTTCCATACTTCCCACGAAAGCATGCTACTCGTTTCAACAATAAATACAATTTTAGAAATTTTTTTTATAGTTCTGAAATCCAAGTGTATAGATCGTCAGCTATTACATACTGGCCATTAACATTCGGATGAATACCGTCTGTTAGCATCAAGTCTTTATTTAAAACTATTTCCTCATTAAGCATGGAAGGCACTAGTTTTGCGTCAAACTTAGTTGCAACTTCTTCATAAATTCTTACAAGCCTTTCCTTATATTTAGTTCCATAATTTGGTGCTACTACGATTTGCATAATAATAATTGCGATCTCCTTTTCTTTAGCCAACTCACACATTGTTATTAAATTCGATCGTACTTTGGAAGGCGGATAACCTCTCAGTGCATCATTGGCACCAAGTTCTATAAACAAAAAGTCTGGAGAAAGACCATTTAAAAGAGAAGGAAGCCTTGAAAGCCCGCCTTTAGTAGTCTCTCCAGATAAGCTTGCATTAATTAATTTGAGCTTTTTGCTATCAGTATCTAGTTTTTGTTGTACCAGTTTTACCCATTGTTTTTCTGAAGGAATACCGTAACCAGCACTTAAACTATCTCCAAGGATAAGCATCTTCTTTTCAGTATCTGAAAATATATTTTGAGAACCCAGTAACAAGAAGAGAATTACTATAAAATTGCACTTCTTCTGGAAATAGACAAATTTCTTCACATTGATTAACAGTTTTATGATTATTAAAACACGTAATTTAACAAAAAAGGTTCCTTCCGAGGAAGGGGAATTAATTATCCTAAACGATATTAACTTAGAACTTGAAAAGGAAAAGTCTCTTGCTGTAGTTGGTCCTTCAGGTTCTGGTAAATCTACTCTATTGGGCCTTTTAGCGGGCTTAGACTCTCCTTCGTCAGGCGAGATATTCTTAAACGACCAACCACTGCATGAACTTAGTGAAGACCAACGAGCTAAAGTAAGAAAGGAAAATGTTGCCTTCGTTTTTCAATCTTTTGAGCTTCTTCCAGGGCTGACAGCATTAGAAAATGTAATGCTGCCTTCTGAACTTAATCTAGATAAAGATGCTGAAGAAAGGGCTAGAGAATACTTAACTAGGGTTGGTCTTGGAAATAGACTAAAACATTATCCAAGGCAACTTTCCGGAGGCGAGCAACAGCGGGTAGCTATAGCAAGAGCTTTTGCCTGCAATGCGAAAGTTCTTTTTGCAGATGAACCAACCGGTAACCTCGATAACAAAACTGGAACAAAAATTTCTGAACTTCTTTTTGAAGTTAATGAAGAATCCTCAAATGCCTTGGTTGTAGTCACTCATGACGCTAACTTAGCTTCTAAATGTGATAATCAAATTGAACTATCCGAGGGGTTAATCGCTTAAAAAATGCTTCTGGGACTTTCTTTAAAACTATTTTGGCGTGAACTTAAATCAGGCCAATTAAGTATTATGTTCTTTGCCTTGGTCTTGGCAGTAGCAACTGTCTCAAGCATCTCTTTATTTACCGATAGGCTTGAAAAAGCTTTATTAGCTGAAACACAAGAATTTTTAGGCGGAGACCTAAAATTTGAATCAAACGACCTTATCGATGACACACCTTATGAGGAAATTCAGAAACTTAATTTAAAAAGCACTGAAATGGTCTTATTCGCTTCTATGTTGGCATCCGGAGATAATTTGCAATTAGCCTCAGTAAAAGCAGTCGACCAGAACTACCCTCTTGTGGGAGGGGTTGAGCTTAGATCTGAATCTAAAAATATCTATGTAAAACGCCCCCCTGACCTAGGTCAAGTTTGGTTGGATCTTCGATTAATGGATATATTAAAACTCGAAGTAGGCCAAACAGTCAGCATAGGTGATGCGGATTTCATTGTTAGTCATTCAATTCTTTCTGAACCAGACAGAGCCTCTAACTCTTTTGCATTTGCTCCCAAGGCAATAATTAATGCCCAAGACCTAGAAAAAACAAATGTGGTGCAACCAGGGAGCAGGGTAAGATTTTCGACAGTGTATTTAGGCGAAAAAGCAGAACTCTTACTTGCAAAAAATATTCTAGAAAAAACCAAACAACCCGGTGATGACATTAGAGAAGCTCAAGATGCTAACGATTCTTTGGGAAAAGCCATTGAAAGATCAGGCAACTTCTTTTTACTAGGTGGCCTTCTGGCAGTCCTCATGGCTGCTTTTACTGTTGGGATGAGTTCACAAAGATTCGCACGTCGTCATATTGAATACGTAGCTATTTTAAAAAGCTTAGGTACAGAATCTTGGGAAATTAGACTGCTTTATTCTTTAATTTTTATTGAATTAGGTGTTTTTGCTATCTTTTTTGGCTTAATTTTGGGCTGGTTTATGCAAGAGGGTTTTACTGGAATTTTGAAACAATATTTTCCGACTGACCTTCCAACACCAGGATTTCAACCTTTGTTAATATCTTCTTTAACAGTATTTATTTGTCTAATAGGTTTTGTTTACCCAAACCTTGTTAAATTGGTAAAAATCTCTCCTTTAAGCATACTTAGAAGAGAAGAGTCTAAAACTTCAAGTAGTTCTTATCTTATGTTCGCTTTAGCCTTATCAGCTATGTTTTTACTTGTTTTCTTATATACAGAAAGGCTATTACTTTCTTCCATAGTATTTTTCACTATTCTTTTCATTTTTGTTTTAGGTTATGGAATCATTTTAAGTTTCTTTCGCAGCACAACCAGGCTTGGTTTAGGGGCTAACAATCCACTCTCTCTGGCTTGGTCTGAATTGCACAGAAGAAAATACACAAATTCTCTGCAAGTGCTGGCTTTCACCATGGCAATTGGGCTAAGCCTAATAGCTTTTTCTGCCAGGACAGACTTAATGTCAACCTGGGAGTCAACATTACCCCCTGACTCCCCAAATAATTTCTTAATTAATATTAGTAAGTCTGACTTGAATTCTATTTCTTCTTTTTTAGAAGAAAATGAAATAGAAGAGAGCACTTTCTATCCAATTACAAATACTGTAATCATTAAGCTACCTAAAGAAGGTGAAGAGATGTCTAAACCAATTGATAGAAATTTCAATGCAACTTGGTCAAGTGAATTACCTCTAGGCAATACAATTGTTTCAGGCGAGTGGTTTAAAGGAAATTCGTCAGACGGCCTCTCAATTTCAAATGATATAGCTGCTAGATACGGTCTAGATATTGGAGACCCAGTTAAGGTTTTCTTTGCTGACCAAGAAATTGATACTTATATCCAAAATACGAGAGAGGTTAATTGGGATAATTTTTCTCCAAACTTTTTTGTGATTGGGCCTCCCGAAATTTTTAAAAATAGTCAAGCTACCTATATTACTTCGCTGCACGTCCCGAAAGAGAAAGATAAGGTAATTAGTGAATTTATGTCTGAATTCAAAACTGTTTCTGTTTTATCGATAGATGCAATTATTGATCAGGTTAATGACATCATAGAACAAGTCTCAAAAGCTTTAGAGGTAATTCTTGGATTGACTATCTTTTCAGCTATGTTCTTAACTCTAGCTACTATTCAAGATGGCTTTAACTTAAGATTGCACCAATCAGCCATACTCAGAACCTTTGGAGCAAGTACTTCTTTATTGCAAAAATCTACTGCTTTAGAGTTTGCCTTGTTGGGGTTATTGGCAGGTTTTTTGGGTGCTTTATTAGCTCAGACGGGAATATTCTTTCTTGAAACAGAGATCTTTGATCTTGAGGCAGCTTTTCATGCCAACATTTGGGTAATGGGCCCAATTATTGGCACTATATTAATTTGTGCTTTGAGTGTCATACTGATTCTATCTATAACCAGAAAAAACCCTAAAGAAATAATTTATAACTCTTAGCTGTATCTGTTACCAGGTATCTACATTAGGCCTTTTCTTAGCTTTTCTTTCAGTTTTAGGAGGCAAAGACTTCAAGGCTGCCATTATCCACTTTCGCGTATCTGCAGGATCTATGACATCATCCAATTCAAAATGCGAGGCCATATTAACGGCCTTACCTCTTTTGTAACTATCTTCAACCATTTTCTCGTAAGTTTTAATTCGTTCTGCTGGATCTTTTATAGATTCTAGTTCTTTTCGGAACCCTAACTTCACAGCCCCCTCTAAACCCATGCCTCCAAATTCACCTGTTGGCCAAGTCACAGTAAACAATGGGATTTTAAAACTGCCTCCTGCCATAGCTTGTGCACCTAACCCATATGCTTTTCTGATAACAACTGACATCAAAGGAGTTTCAATATTTGCACCTACAACAAACATTCTCGCTGCATGCCTTACAAGGGCAGACTTTTCACTTTCTGGTCCAACCATAATTCCTGGACAATCTATTAAAGACAGGACCGGAATATCGAAAGCATCACATAATTGTATAAATCTTGAGCCTTTGTCAGCTCCAGGAGAATCAATAGCTCCTGAGAGGTGACCTGGGTTATTGGCAACAACGCCAACTGGTCTTCCTTCCACTCTGATAAATGAGGTGATCATGCCTGGACTCCAATGCCTTCTTATTTCAAGGATAGAATCTTCATCTGCAATACCTTCTATCACCTTTCTCATATCGTAATAACGCAGTCTGTTTTCGGGTACTGCAAATCTAAGTTTTCTTTTATCGGGTGCTTTCCACTCTTTTTTAACTCCTTGGAAATAAGAAAGATATTTTTTTGCTGTTGCCACAGCTTCTTTTTCATCCTTAACAGCAATATCCACTACTCCATTTGGAACCTGGACATCCATTGGTCCAACTTCTTCAGGTGTGAATATTCCCAAGCCGCCTCCTTCTATCATAGCGGGTCCACCTATACCGATATTAGAATCTTCAGTAGCAATAATCACATCACAACAGCCTAACAAGACTGCATTTCCAGCAAAACACCTTCCTGTTGTTATTCCCAATACGGGAACCAGACCTGATAACTGAGCAAAATAAGTAAATGCAAAACAATCTAAGCCTGCTACACCAGAGGTGTCAGTATCTCCCGGCCTTCCCCCTCCTCCTTCAGCAAATAGAATTGTTGGCAGTCTATTTTGTTCTGCAATTTCAAACATTCTGTCCTTTTTTGCATGATTTTGTTTGCCCTGAGTCCCAGCCAATACCATATAGTCATAAGACATAGCCATTACCCTTGAATCTTCTTCTGGAAAAAGATCACTGTTTACATGTCCTAATCCACAAACCATCCCATCGCCTGTAGTATTTTTTATTAAATCTTCTTCTGTCCTTCTTCTTCTTTGAGCAGCTAAAACGACAGAACCGTATTCGATGAAACTATCTTTATCGCAAAGGTCTTTAATGTTTTCTCTCGCTGTTCTATGTCCTGTTTTTCTCCTTTTGGCTACAGCCTCAGGCCTGTTAATATCATGACCTGCTTGTTTTCTATCAATGGCTTCTTGCAGATCAGGCCTAATAAAATTTAAATCCAGTTTTTCATGTTGATCAGTTTTGGGTATTTCAACTGCAGCAGTTTTAATCAAAATTAAAGGATGGCCTTCATAAACAATATCTCCTTCATCTACAGTAATTTCGGTAACTTCTCCACTTACTTCAGATAGCAATTCATGTTCCATTTTCATTGCTTCCATAATTGCGATAGTTTTTCCTACCCAAACCTTATCTCCTGTCTTCACATTGAAGCTCACCATTAATCCTTGCATGGGTGCTTCTATTGCTTCAATTCCTTCTGGTAAATCATCGATTCTCATTTCAACAATATTCTCAGATTGAGAGTCTGCCGATATTAAACCTTTACCATGATCTAAAACTGCTAGAGGATCTTCACTATCGATTTGCGCTCCTGCTAAATTTTGGTCTTTTCTTTTAGCTTTAGATTTTCTTTCTTTAGATTTTAAAATCTCTTCTAAATGCTCTTCTAAAAACCCTGTATGAATTTTATTTTTCTTCATCACTGGATAATTGATGACGCTCTTCAAAAGATCCAAGTTGGTTGTAATGCCTTCTATATAAAAATCATTTAATGCGCTATTCATCCTATTAAGAGCTTTTTGATAACTATCTTCTGAACCATGCGTGATAACTTTAGCGATTAGTGAATCAAAACTAGGATTTGTTTGGTAACCGGTATAACCATAGGTATCAACTCTTACCCCTGGTCCAAATGGCAAATCAAATCTTCCGAATACGCCTCCAGTTGGTTTTGTATTGCCACTTTTATCCATTACTTCCATATTTATTCTGGCTTGTATGGCAATCCCTTTTGGTTCCGGAATATTACTTTGTGTTATTTTTAGTTGCTTAAGTGTTTTTCCTAATGCAATTTGTATCTGGTATTTCACAAGGTCTATTCCATAAATCTGTTCGGTAACAGTGTGTTCTACTTGCAACCGTGCATTTGCTTCAATAAATCTAAAAATCTTGCCGGTGTCACTGGTTAAAAATTCAAAAGTACCTAAACCTTTGTAATTTGTAGACTCTGCTAACTTTACAGCTGCATTAATAATCTTGTTTCTGTATTCTGGTTTCAAACCTGGACTTGGAGCCATTTCTATAATTTTTTGATGTCGTCTTTGGACCGAACATTCCCTTTCACCGAAATGAGTTACAGAACCAGTACCGTCACCTAGTATTTGTACTTCTATATGTCTTTGCTTAGTTAAATACTCTTCCACGAATAATGATTCCGAGCCAAAAGATGCCTTTGCTTCCGAAGAAGCTCGTTCGTAGGCGCCTTTAAGATCATCTAGGTTTTCTACCAACCGCATACCACGGCCTCCTCCTCCATTTACCGCTTTAAGCATAAGGGAAGATTTCTTACTCAAACTCTTATAAAAATTTTCAGCTTCTTTATATGTAATCTTGCCGGAAGTCCCTTTTATAGTAGGGATTTGATTTTCTTCGGCTAATTTTTTAGATCGAACCTTGTCTCCAAAAAGCCTAAGGGTTTTTTCATCAGGGCCTACATAAGTGATGCCAGCTAATCTGACTGCTTTAGCGAAGTTGGGGTTTTCACTAAGGAACCCATAACCTGGGTGGATTAAATCAATTTGGTTTTCTTTAGCAATAGAGACAATATCTTTGATATTTAAATAAGCTTGTACTCCTTTTTCTTTTAATTGGAAGCTTTCATCCATCCTAGAGATATGCAAAGAATCTGCATCATCTTCAGAAAAGACTCCTACAGTTTTTAAACCTAAATCCTTTGAAGATTTAGCAATCCTGATAGCTATTTCGCCTCTATTTGCGATTAGTATTTTTTTCATTAACTTTCTTTATGTTGTGGTTCGTTGTAAGCGACTGACCTTCCTCCATCTACTACTAAGTCATGACAAGTAACAAATCTGCCAGCTTCACTTGCAAGATATAGAGCTGCTTCTGATATATCTTCAGCTAAACCTGTCATTCCTAATGGTACTGCTTTGGCCAGATTGCCTTTAAGCTTTTCTAACTTTTTTTCATTCTCTTCATCACTCAGCGTATTTGCCCTTGCCGATCCTCCCCAAAAAATAGGTGTTGCGATTGCTCCAGGAGAGATGGCATTAACACGGATTTTAAAGGGACCTAAGCTCACCCCAGCCATTCTAGTGTAATGAGATACGGCTGCTTTCAATGAAGAATAAAGTGGTGATCCTTGCCCATAAACATGGGCAGCAACACTAGAATTATTGATAATACAACCGCCACCTATTTCTTTCATGGGTTCTACCGCATATTTAATTCCTAAAATAACACTAGAGAGTAATCCCAAACCATAATCAATTTGCTCTTTAGTAATCTCAGCTACGTTATCGGCTGTTCCATAACCTGCGTTATTAAACAAAATATCCATTCGACCAAAAGACTTAACTGTAAAATCTATTGAATCAGAAATATCTTTTTCTATAGTTACATCAGATTTGTTAAAAAGAACACTTTCTCCTAACGCGTCAGCTAGATTTGAACCTTTTTCTTCTGACCTTCCTGTTATTACTACCTTTGCCCCTTCTTCAGCAAATAGTCTAGCCGTGTCAGCACCTATTCCACTTGTACCACCTGTTATTAAAGCTACCTTTCCCTCAAGTCTTGTCATAACTTTTTCTCCTTTACCTAAACTAAAATTAAGTATTCTTAACCTTTCAGAATACCTATAGATTCTTTATCCCTATTAAACCCGGCAGGAGAAACACTTGAACCATCATGTCCACCTAAAGTTCCAAAAGGAGTAAATCCTATAATTTCTTTCTGCTTATCGCTTAGCTTCTCTAGTACCTCTTGTCTAACACTGTATTGAGAGTTTTCTTGGGGCCTAATCCATGACTGAAGATAAGCTATTGAAATATTACTTCTAACTTCTCCAGAACGATTCAAACCATTGCCATGCCAAACTCTTCCTTCCCATACGATGGCAGAACCTTTTGGTGCTGTAATGGATTTTGCCATCTCTTGATACTTAGAAGAATTAGCCATTTTATAATCTATCTTGGGCCATTTATGCGATCCTGGAATTAGTCTAGTTCCTCCACTTTCAGGTGAATTATCAGAAACTAAAACCATAGTATTAGCCATGACTGGAAACTCTAAAGGATGTGGAACTAGAGGCCATTGGTCTTGATGCAGTGGCATTCTTTCATTACCGCTACCATTCATGTGAGCACCCATAGAGCATAAGATAGTCTTCTCGCCAATAATATGTTCTATCAAGGGATACTACTGACCTTCTCTTTATTTGAACTTTTAACCCCATAACCTTCATCTCCCCTAACCTTAGAGCCAACTCCATACTTTTCTTCACCAGCAAATTGTTCTTTTAGCCTTTTGTCCATAATCTCAATTTCTTCGGTGGAGAATGCATTTTTAATAATACAAACTCCAAAATCATTTAAATGATTTTTTGCTTCCTCTAAATCTTCAGTTAAAGGCGGGTAATCTAATGGTTCAAGCTCAGTATTCAATTAGTCTCCTTAATTTACTGTGTAAACAGATTCAGCAGTCCTGTAAAACATTTGATCCTTCTCATCATGAGAAAAGTCTGCAACGATCTTTTTTAATCCGTTATATAAGACATGATACGACAGAGACATTCTGTCTACAGGAAAATTACTTTCCATCATGCATCTTTCAGGCCCAAAACAATCTATCGCGTGCAGATAATAAGGCCTCTGGGCTTCT